>Ga0209777_10000318_pt1 | contig 81573 bp, 84 predicted proteins | sample FrelakmetHBP12HB_FD_187147 | JGI IMG/M metagenome (GOLD analysis project Ga0209777, IMG submission 187147) | Freshwater lake sediment microbial communities from the University of Notre Dame, USA, for methane emissions studies -HBP12 HB (SPAdes)... | ecosystem: Environmental > Aquatic >...
AGCTCCCATTATTCACCACCCCTCAAAACGGCCAAGATCTACCTGTCAAACAAGCTCAAATCGAGCATAAAAAGGCAAAAGAAGAATTAGAACCATTTTAGACCAATTTCGGGACAGGCCAGCGCGCGCTAAAAGCATGAGTATTTGCTGACAAATTCTTGGTTGGTTTGGATAAAACTTTACGCTTTCTCTCTCTCTTTGTCAGGTCGATGAGGCGCGTGAGTTAGTCCTCAAAATTGTCTTCGTCCTCTGAGTCGTCCCAGTTTTCTTCTTGCCAATTTTCCTCCTCCAAACTTATCACCACACATAGACCCTTGACCCAAATCACTTACTGTCCATGCCTCACGTAATTCATTGTTGAAACGCTTTGTCAAGTTTCTTAGCACGCGCGCCCATAAGCTATATGCGCCTTTATACGCGTTAGCTTTGTCTCTTGAGGTAGGCGACAGTGAACATTCTGCCGTCTGGCAGGCTGATGTCTTGGATGCCGACCAGTTCCCATCCTTCATTGCCTAGGGCGTTCAGGTCATTTTGAACATCGTCTATCACTGGCCTTTTGTCGACTTCGAAATGATCTGAATGAACCTGCGTCTTTATCGGAATCACCTTATACTCCCACTTAACCAATTCAAACGCCACCTTAACAATAGACAGCATTCAAGTTTAAAAGTAAAAGCATTTGCTCGCAAAATCATCTGGACTCACCATTTAAGTCAGACTTAGCCTAATTTAGGGTAAAGTTTTATCCAAACCAAACCCTAGTGGAAACGGTCTAGGACAGGACGTATACTCGTTTCAGGGAATAGTAAACTTGGCAGTAGAGAACAGAGGCAGGAATACAGTTAGAACAGGATATAGGGGGTAGTATACGAATCGAGTATACGCCCTTCAGGTGCAGACAAAAGGACAACGCTTTAGAATGCGTAACGCTTCTATTGCCAGTTAAGGTTGATGAGGTTTTGTCAAGAAGAGAAAAGAAAGCTGCAGGTTTAGAGCAGCATAAAAAATTACAGCGAGAGAAAGAACTGAAAAGAAAAGAGAAAAAACAGGTTTCGCTTCCTGCAAAACATTCGAAAGATAAGAAATAGTTGCGCTTGGGTTTGGGTTGTAAAGTTTCATCGCAACCAGAACACGCAATGAAAAACATTTGAGTGGGCGCTGAAGAAAGGCTCTTCCTGAAGGGAAACACCCTATTTGCTAGGAATAATTGATATGTGTCATTCTCAGTAAGAATTAGTGCCGAGGGCGTTCAGGATGGAAGATTTGGAGCTTGTCATCATTGGTGGGGGTGCCGCAGGATTGACTGCAGGAATTTACAGCGTGAGAAGTGGCCTTGAGACCATTGTTCTGGAAGAAAAGTTGGCGGGGGGTACGGCGGCAGACGCGCCCATAGTTGAGAACTACCCGGGTTTTCCAAGCGTTTCAGGAACTGAGCTTGCGCAGAAGATGGTGGCTCATGCCAAAAGCGCGGGGGTTACGCTAAACGAGCTTGAAGCGGTTGTCAGCCTTGATCTCAAGAGTGAAAAGAAGCGCGTTCAAACCCAGAAAACTGTCTACGAAGCCAGTGCAGTTATAGTTGCTACTGGAAGCCATTATCGCCAACTCGGTGTTCCTGGTGAGAAGGAATTTCGTGGCAGAGGGGTTAGCTACTGCGGAATCTGCGACGGACCTTTCTTCAGAGGAAAACGCGTACTTGTGGTAGGCGGGGGAAACTCAGCCGCGATGACAACTCTCTACCTGTCGGGCATCGCTGCCGAGACCATGATTGTTCACAGGAGAGAAGCCTTTCGCTGTGAAGAAGCGCTAACTCAGAGTTTGAAGAACACAAAGAACGTTGAGATTCTGTGGAACACCGAAATAAAAGAGATACGCGGCGACAAGGTCGTCCAAAAAGTTATACTGCTCGACAAAGACACTGGCGAATCCAGAGAATTGCCGGTCAACGGGGTTTTCGTTCAGGTAGGTGAGGATCCTAACAGTCGAATAGCCAAGGATGCAGGTATCGCTTTAGATGAGGACGACTACATCATCACGGATGCCCAGCAACGAACGAATTTGGAAGGCGTCTATGCTGCAGGCGACGTTACAAACCATCCCATCAAACAAGTGGGAACGGCTGTTGGGCAAGGCATCACGGCCGCACTGGAAGCCTACGGTTTCATTAGAAGACCCTACTATCAAAAGAGGTAATTTGCCAAACACAATAGTTTGTATGAGAAAGGAATGTTTTAGCCTCTTGCCCCTAAACTCTTATATCTGCATATATGCCTTTAGAATTCTTCTCCATACACGAACTGTCAGAGGTTCACTCGGACATGCATCAAATCGTTTCAAAGAAGGAGTTAGCCCCGAAAATCAAGCTGCTTGAAATTGAGGCACCCGAGATAGCTGAAAAAGCCAAGGCAGGGCAATTTGTCATCTTGAGAATCGATGAAAATGGCGAACGGTTTCCTTTAACGATTGTGGATTGGGACAAGAAGAAAGGCACGATAACTCTAATCTTTCTTGAAATTGGAGTTTCCACTGAAAAACTCGGTGCACTCAAGGTCGAGGATGTAATATTCGATGTTCTTGGCCCCTTGGGCAATCCGAGCGACATAAAGAAATACGGTTCCGTGTGTGTCATAGGCGGGGGAGTGGGCACCGCCTCTGCGTTTCCGATTGCCAGAGCCTTCAAAGAGGCAGGCAACAAAGTGGTCTCAATAGTAGGGGCCAAGACTGCGGGGTTGCTAATTCTTGAAGATGAAATGAAGAAGGCTTCTGATGAACTGTTCATTTCCACCGATGACGGATCGAAGGCACACAAGGGTTTCGTCAGCGACGTTTTGAAGACGCTGATTGAGAAAGGTTATGGTTTTGACGTCGTGTACGCGATAGGGCCGACCGTGATGATGCGAGCTGTCGCTGAAACAACAAGACCATACGGCATCAAAACCATCGTAAGTTTAAACCCCATAATGGTCGACGGCATGGGCATGTGCGGTGCATGCAGAGTCAGCGTCGGTGACAAGACAAGATTTGCATGCGTGGACGGTCCAGAGTTTGACGCTCACTTGGTGAATTTTGGTGAATTGTTGAAGAGGCAAATGGTGTACATGTCAGAGGAAAAAGCGGCCTTACAACGTCTGCAAGAAAAGAAGTGCACACACTATGAGTGAGCCCAAAGCAAAACCCAAGCTTCAGAAGCAAGCTGTTCAGATTCCTAAGCAGGCGCCCGAAGTTCGCATACGAAACTTCAATGAGGTTACGCTTGGCTACACTGAAGAGCAAGCTCTTGCGGAAGCCGGCCGTTGTCTGCAATGTCCGAAACCTCAGTGCATTCAAGGTTGTCCAGTTGAGATTGACATTCCCGTTTTCATCAAGTTAATGAAGGAAAAAGATTATGGCGCAGCTATAAGGAAGATCAAGGAGAAGAATTGCCTTCCTGCTATTTGTGGGCGTGTGTGTCCGCAGGAGGAGCAGTGTCAAAAGCTCTGCCTGCTTGGCAAGGCGGGCGACGCAGTAAGCATCGGACGGTTGGAGAGGTTTCTGGCGGATTGGGAACGGCAGACAGGAATCGCCTGCTCGGAGGAGGCCCCATCGAATGGCAAGCGCGTTGCTATCATAGGTGCGGGTCCTGCTGGCCTCACGGCAGCCGCTGATTTGGTGAAGCTTGGACATGAGGTTGTTATTTTCGAAGCGTTGCATCGCCCGGGTGGGGTGCTCATGTATGGAATACCCGAGTTTCGTTTGCCCAAGAGCATCGTTCAGGCAGAAGCTGATTACGTCAAGAAACTCGGCGTAGAGATTCGTGCAAGCTGCCTTGTCGGGAGGACTTTCACGATTCCTGAGCTTCTCAAGCAGGGGTTCGACGCGGTTTTCATCGGAACTGGTGCAGGTTTGCCACAATTTCTGGGGATTCCTGGAGAAAACTTCGGCGGTATTTACTCTGCGAACGAGTTCTTGATTCGGGTTAACTTGATGAAGGCTTACACTTTTCCCGAGTGTGACACACCTATAAGAATTGGCAAGAAGGTTGCCGTCATAGGCGGTGGCAACGTTACCATGGATTCTGCCCGTTCAGCACTACGGCTGGGCGCGGAAGAAGTGTGCATCGTTTATAGACGCTCAAGAGAGGAAATGCCAGCAAGGCAAGAAGAGATCGAGAACGCAGAGGAAGAGGGGATAACTTGCAAGTTCTTAGCCAACCCGACAAAGTTCATCGGCGATGAGAAAGGCTGGGTTAAAGCAATGGAATGCATTTGTATGGAGCTTGGCCCCCCAGATGAGTCTGGAAGAAGAAGGCCCATCCCTGTTAAGGGTTCGGAGTTTGTTATGGACGTTGACACTATCATAGTTGCTATTGGAAGAACACCTAACCCGATAATACAAAGCACCACAGAAGGATTAGCTGTCACAAAATGGGGCACCATAGTAGCAGACGAGAATGGCAAAACAAACATTGAAGGCGTTTACGCGGGCGGCGACATAGTAACAGGCGAAGCTACAGTCATAAGTGCGATGGGCGCGGGCAAAAAAGCGGCAAAGGCAATACACGAATACCTAATGAGAAAGAACAGCTAGTCTGTAACAGCGCGCGAGTTCACTTGATGTAGAATCTCTTTAGAACCCTGAGCGCGTTCAACGTAACCCACTTGTTCGGCTTGCCCTCCTGCTCGATGTTCACTTGAAAGCGTCCGTTGAAGCTTCTTTCCAGCTTCCATCTGCCCAAGTCATCTTGTTTTGAAACTACTAGGTCTATTGCCTCCTGCATACGCTCGTCATGGTAACCCAGCTTCGTCAAAATGTCCAATATCTCCAGGGCGTCGGTGTTCCACATCAATGGAAAACCAAATTGCAGCCACTCCGGCTTGGAGACGCGCGTCAAGTCATGGCTTCTCTTGTGAACATGATGTTTCAGGATGTGTTCAGCTCCTTTCTCAATCGTGCACTTCACATTTTCGGACCTTTCCTCTGCTGGGATTTCGGCCAACGCTTTCAAGGTCTTGACCACGCCCATATGGCAACTGTGCCTGCCCCAGCATTTTTCACGCTTGTAATACGGCCAACCCTTCGCCGCCTCTTCCACTCCATCATCAAACCTTTGATACCTGACGATCCATTCTATTCCCTTCCGAACTCGAACATCCTTCAAATAGCCAAGTCTGATCAAACTCCAAACCATGTTTCCCGTGAGACACGGTAACACCTTGTCATGTGCTCCTCCGCGATTAGAAACACACATGTAGGAGAAACCGCCACTCTCACGATCCTGAGAATGCTCAAGAATGAATTCACAAGCATGTCTCACCCGCTCTTCTTCTGGATCTGCCCCAAGCTCCGCCAGAACCATGAGCTGCCAAACTGTCCCCCTGTACTTGCCTTTGACATAGAAATTCTCAGCAACCCCCCAGTAGCCCCCGCTCTTCTGTTTGGACAAAATCTTGGGCACCGCGCCAATCTGCATTATTGCTTTCCTAGATTTCTCCACGTCTAGATCGTTCTCACTCTTATCCAAAACGTCGATCAACGTGAAGCAACGCACGGAAGGATTATCCTCACCCAACAACCACTCCGTTGGATCTGCTTTCAAGACAGATTTCCAACCGCGCAAATCCCTCACCACGCCTTTGTCTCATTGCGAAAGTTCGACAGAATGCGACTTCACGAACGCCAATTGTAGAGGTTGCCTATTTCTTGTGCCGCTGGATCCTCTCGTGTTTCTGCGTTCGCCTACGCCACTCTCGCTTTCTCTGCGTCTTGATCATCATTCGCCCATAAGTGCGCGGGGCTGTCCCATTGTCTTCACGGTAGCGACTGATGTTCCTGTAGAAAGTCTGACAGTCTATTTGATTCTGCTGGAGAGCCACAATGCTCTCGTTGAGCTGCTTCTTGCCCTCAGGATCAACCGTCTTGTCAAACGCCTCACAATAGGTGAGATAAGCAGCATGAAACAGAAAGTTGGAGGGATCATCAATCAAAAGCTTCTCAGGCGAAACCGGCTTGACACTTTCAGATCCTTCACTCATATGATTTCCCAAGCTTCAACAATTCATAATAACAAACCTTCGCCTTTTATAGCTAACGCACACCACGCGCGCGACTTGAACCTTGCTTGGGTTTTCTGCATAGTACTGCGATGGGGAAGCCGCGTTTGATATGCGATTTCATGGAGTTGTATCTCTATCTGATAGATGACTTCCTTATTCCGTATTGCCAAAAGCTCAAAGCAAGTGACTTCGTACCGCGCATGCGTGTTTCTAAATTGGTCAAAAATGGTTTTAGGTCTGGTTCTGCACAGGCAGTTCCAGGGGTTTGCTTGATGAGCGTATTTTGGCTGTGCTTCAAGACGGCAAACCCAGAGTCTTCACTCAACTTCTAAGTGAAGCGGGTTTCTCCCATAACACGCTAAGGCTGCATCTTGAGAGTTCAGCAACACTTTGAAACCATATTTTCGCTTCGCCCCCAACTTCGATCGCAACGTTAAATAAACAATTCAAGGCTAACGTTAAACGTTGCAAGTGACAGAAAATGCTTGATATCAAGCTCATTCGCGAAAACCCAGATTCAGTAAGAAACAACTTGGAAAAGAGAGGAGACCCTGAAAACCAGAAAATGCTCGACAGCCTAATCGATTATGACAAACAGTGGCGGCAAGGCTTAACCAGACTGAACGAGCTGCGCCACGAGAGAAAACAGATAACCGCCGAAATAGCCACTACGAAGAAAAAGGGGGAAGACGCTGCAGACAAAATCTCCAAGGCAAAAGAAACGGACAATGAAATCAATGCTCTCGAAGGACGCGTCAGCGAATGGGAAGAAAAGGTACACGACCTGCTGATGCGCCTGCCAAACTTGCTCCACGAAACCGTGCCCACGGGCAAGGACGAAAATGACAACGTTGAAATCAGAAAATGGGGCAAAATCCCCAAATTCAGTTTTCCAGCAAAAGGCCACATAGATCTAGGCCTGAACCTTGACATCATAGACATCGAAAGAGCGGGAAAAATCGCTGGGGCACGATTCTTCTACCTCAAGAACGAAGCTGTCTTCCTCGACAATGCCATAATCAGCTTTGCCCTGGAAGAAATGAACAAGAAGGGCTACAAGCCCATCGAACCGCCTTTCCTAATCAGAAGGAAACCCTACGAAGGCGTAGTGGCCTTAGGCGACTTTGAAAATGTACTCTATAAGATTGAGAACGAAGACCTATACCTAATCGCAACTGCAGAACACCCTTTGGCATCAATGTACATGGACGAAGTGCTGAAAGCAGAAGACCTACCTCTAAAGTTTGCCGGGTTCAGTACGAACTTCAGGAAAGAAGCTGGAGCGCATGGTAAGGACACGCGGGGGATTTTTCGAACGCACCAGTTCAACAAGGTTGAACAGTTCGTATTCTGCAAGCCTGAAGATTCGTGGAAAATCCATGAAGAACTTATACACAACGCCGAGGAAATCATCCAGAAACTCGGGCTGTCCTACCGCGTCGTAAACGTGTGCACGGGCGATATTGGAACCGTAGCAGCAAAGAAATACGACATTGAAGCATGGATGCCCGCACAGAACGCCTACAGAGAAATGGTCTCATGCAGCAACTGCACCGACTATCAAGCTAGAAGACTGAACATCAAGTACCGAGAAAAAGAAGGCGAAGCACCCAAAGGCTTCGTCCACACCCTGAACTCAACAGCCCTTGCCACGGGCAGAACAATCGTCGCCATCCTCGAAAATTATCAGCAAGAAGATGGATCAATAACTGTCCCTGAAGCGCTGAGAAAGTACATGGGCGGAATCGCAAAAATAGCCTCCAAACGGTAAAACTTTTAATACTCTGATGTGAACATTCAAGCTGCACCCGGAGGATAAAAGTGTCTTCAAAAACAAAAAAAGTGCGTGACAAGTGGCGAAGCAAGCAATGGTACATGGTAACGGCTCCACCCTACTTCGGAAGCGTCGAACTCGGGGGAGTCCCCGCAGATGAACCGCAGAAACTCGTTGGAAGAGTGATTGACTCGACGCTTTATGACATAACAAACGATTTTGCTCACCAATACCTGAAAATGCGCTTCCAAATAACCGAAATCGACGGCAAAACCGCTAAGACAATGTTCAAAGGACACGAATACTCGCGGGACTACCTACGAAGCCTGGTAAGAAGGAGAACAACAAAGGTTGACGGTCTGTTCAAGGTCACGACGAAAGACGGATACACGTTGAGAGTAGCTGTCAGCGCTTTTACACTTTCAAGAATCAAGACATCACAGGAAAAGATCTTGCGCGCCATAATGGACAAGATAATCAAAGAAAAAGCTTCAGCCCTCACGATGGATCAGCTGGCACAGGAAATCGTTCTCGGAAAAATAGCTTCAGACATATACAACGTGGCAAAGAAGATTGCTCCACTGCGTCACGTGGGCATCAGAGGCTCTAAAGTCATATCCGCCTTGTCCAACCCGCAAGTCCAGCAGAACGCTTAAACCCCTATTTTTTGACAGTTTTTCCGTATTCATATCCTTTGTCGAAAGCTGCCAAATTCAACTCTTCCGTGCCCTTCGGGATATTCTCCTTAACAGACTCCTTCAGAGCCTTCTCATCCAGCAGTTCGGTGATGGCGGTGAACGCTCCTAGCATAACGATGTTGGCAACTATTCTTCTCCCCAGTTCTTCCGCTATTTTCGTCGCGGGGACGTGGTAAACCTTGAAGTTCTTCAAACTCTTCTCTCGCGGAATCATGTCAGGATCCAATATCACTGTACCGCCAAGCTTCACGTCCTCTGCATAATCGTTGTACGCGGCCTGCGACATCACGACCAAGACGTCAGGCTCAACGACCTTCGGAAAGTCAATGTCCTCCTCTGAAATCACGACTTCGGACTTGCACGCTCCTCCACGCGATTCAGGGCCGTAAGACTGTGTCTGAACAGCATTCTTGTCCGAGTGTATGGAAGCAGCAGCCGCCACGATTATCCCAGATTTGATTATCCCCTGCCCACCAAAGCCTGCGAACCTAACCTCAACCCGCACGCTAGCTCACCCCTTCAATCGCCTTCTCGTTAATCTTGGAAATCTTCTCATGCAGCATCTTCTCATAGCTCAGTTTCTCAATGTCAACAAACTCACCTACAACTATTCTCTCCGGCGTAATATCCGCCTTTGAGGGATCTGAGAAGTTCTCGACAACCGAAGCCTTCTTGAACCAACTCATCATCTCAAGCCCTGATCGCATCTTGTTGTAACGACCATAAATCTCAGGGCAAGGTGAAAGCATCTCAACAAAACAGAAACCCTCCTTCTGCAACATCTTCTTAATGGACTGCGTCAACCTCCGCACGTGCAGAGAGGTCCATCGGGCCACGTACGTGGAACCCGAAGCCGCAGCTAAATGCACAAGGTTGAACGGATGCTCAATGTTCCCGTACGGACTTGTGGTCGTTACCGATTCAAGCGGCGTCGTAGGACCCTGCTGCCCTCCAGTCATGCCATAGTTCAGATTGTTAGCGCAAAGAACCTTAATCCCAATGTTTCTTCGGGCCGCGTGTATGAAATGGTTCCCTCCTATCGCGAAAAGGTCACCATCACCGCTTATGACCACGATTTCCAACTCCGGGTTAGCCAGCTTCACTCCAGTCGCAAAAGCCAAGGCGCGACCGTGTGTCGTATGGAACGAATCCGCATTCATGTAACCAGCCGTGCGTCCAATACAGCCAATGCCCGAGACGACGACGAGCTTATCCAAATCTGTCTGAAGCTCATCCAATGCGTGTACAAAACAGTTCAAAAGAACACCGTTACCGCAGCCTTGGCACCATATGTGCGGCATCATTTCGGCTCTCAGATACTTCGAAAACGGATGCACGACAACTGGAACAGTTTCCTGAACCATTTACTTGCTCCTCCTTATAGCCTCAAGAATCTCTAAAGGAGTGTGAGGTTCCTCGCCCAGCTTCGAGAGAAACACGACAGGAGTCTCTTTTGCAACTCTCTCAACTTCTCGCACCATTTGCCCGCAGTTCATTTCCGGAACAACGATCGCTCTTGCTCTTTTGGCAGCTTTTGCGACGCGTTCTTCTGGGAAAGGCCACAGCGTTATCAATCTCAGGAGCCCCGCTTTGATGCCCTTCTCTCGCGCCTTTCTAATCGCGCTTAACGCTGCGCGAGCAACTATGCCATAAGCGACGACTACAACCTCCGCATCTTCCAGCATGACCTCTTCAACCTTGACTATCTTGTCCGCGTTCTTCTGAATCTTGTCACACAGTCGCCTGACCAGCTTAGACTGGACTTCGGAACTTGAGGTTCGCGGATAACCATGCTCATCGTGCGTCAAACCTGTCGAGTGGAAATGATACCCTTCTCCGAAACAGGCCATAGGGGGCACCAAATCGTCATCAGGCTTGAAAGGCAGGTACTTCTCAGGCGACACATTCGGCTTCTTACGGTTGACAATTCTTATCTTGTCCGGCGAAGGAATTACAACTTTCTCCCACATGTGCCCAACGATTTCGTCTCCCATCAGCAAAGTTGGAACACGATAAGCCTCAGAAAGATTGAAAGCTTCAACGGTCAAATCGAACATCTCCTGAACCGAGCTAGGTGTCAAAGCTATGATCCCATAATCACCATGCGAACCCCACTTGGCCTGCATCACATCCTGCTGCCCGGGCATTGTAGGTTGCCCAGTGCTCGGACCTCCACGCATAACATCCACGATTACGCATGGAGCCTCAGTCATCACGGCAAGCCCGATGTTTTCCTGCATGAGACTGAAACCAGGCCCAGAAGTAGCGGTCATAGCCTTCAAACCAGAGTAGGAAGCGCCGATCACAGCCGCCAATGAAGCAATTTCATCTTCCATTTGTACGTAGATTCCGCCAAACTCGGGCATCCTCTGAGACAAGTGTTCGGCAATTTCTGTTGCGGGAGTAATAGGGTAACCGGCGAAAAATCTGCAACCAACGGCTATTGCGCCTTCAGCGCACGCCACGTCGCCGTTCATGAAATGCGCCCCTGTCAACGCACTTTTTATTCGGGACATATCATTTTCCTTCCTTGTTCTTTTTTTCAACCACGAAAATTGCAAAATCTGGACAAACTGCACTGCAGAAGCTACAGATTATGCATTTGTCTTCATCCACAACTTTCGGCGGATGAACACCTCTAGCGTTTATTTCGTCTGACTCTTCCAGAACTTTCTTCGGACAGAATTCAATGCAGTAACCGCATCCCTTACACTCATCCTTAATCAAATGGATTTCCGCCTTTGCAGGCTTGAACTGTTCCAAGTCAAGTGGAGCATGACGAATCCTTTCGGGCATACTTTAGTCGCCCTCCAATGCCGTGGCAAAAACCTTCTTGCCTTTCTCAATCTCCTCAGGCTTAACGTTCTCCACTATCGTTTTCATCTCACGCATCTTTGAGGCGAACTTTTCGCCTTCTGCCGCTGAAGCCCACAGAAGCTGCAGTCTCTGCTTGTCCAACCCGTTCTGCTCCATCTTCTTCCACAACCGCTCTACGCGCTTCTGCGTCTGATAATTAGCGTTAATGTAGTGGCAGTCACCCAAATGACAACCAGACACCAGCACGCTGGCAACGCCCCTCGCAAAAGCCCTCTCAACAAACTTCTGAGCAACGCGCCCAGAACACATTGTCCTTATGATCCGTGCGTTCGGTGGATACTGCATTCTACTGACCCCTGCGAAGTCCGCGCCGGCGTAGGAACACCAATTGCAACAGAAAGCAACTATCTTCTTCTCCGCCTCATTCTCCGTGATAGCGTCTATCTGAGCCATTATCTGCTCGTCCGTGAAATGTTTTTGTGTCAGGGCGCCGAAGTTGCATTCCGCCGCGCAGGTCCCGCAACCGCCGCACGCGGCCTCTATGATTTCAACCCGTTTCAAATCCTTGTTCAAACTAATCGCGTTGTACGGGCAGACCTTAACGCAGAGCCCACAAACCTTGCATTTTTCAGGAAAAAGGGTAGGAGTGATAGCCTCGACCGTCACTTGTCCTTTTGCCATCAAAATGCCCGCGCGAGCTGCAGCCGCGCTTGCTTGAGTCACACTGTCTTTTATGTCCTTTGGAGATTCAGCGCAACCAGCAAAGAAAACCCCGGCCGTAGCAGCGTCAACAGGCCTGAGCTTCGGATGTGCCTCAAGGAAGAAGCCATCTTGGTTTCTCGAAAGCGTCAGCAGACGCTGAATCGTCTCGCTGTCTTTTCTAGCCTCCAAGCCTATCGAGAGAATTGCCATGTCCGCGCTTATTCTGTACACTTCCTTCCTCAGCGTGTTCTCGCCTATGAGCCACACGTTATGAGTCTTCTTGTCCTCAACGATTTCAGCCGGCAGTCCGCGTATGAAAACGACTCCTGCGTTTCTGGCGCGCTTGTAAAGGTCCTCGAAACCCTTACCGTAAGCCCTTATGTCTACGTAAAAAACGTAGATTTCAGTGTCAGGCCAGTGTTCCTTAATCAGCAGGCTGTCCTTAATCGTGTTCATGCAGCAAACGTTGCTGCAGTAGAGCCTTCCACTCCTGGCAGACCTTGAGCCGACGCATTGAACGAAGGCCACACGCTTTGGAATCTGTTTGTCACTTGGTCTTATCAGATGGCCGCCGGAAGGGCCGCCAGCGTTTATCAATCTTTCAAATTCAAGAGTCGTGATCACGTTCGCAATCTTGCCGTACCCGTAGTTAGGCAGAACCGAAGGGTCAAACACGTCTGCTCCAGTCGCAACAATTATCGTGCCCACCTCAAGCTCTTCGGTCACAGGTTTCATCTCAAAGCTAATCGCCTGCCTCTCGCACGCCTTTGTGCACTTGTCACAAACGATTACGCCTTCCTTGTTGAGACAGAGGCTCATGTCAATGATGTACGTCGACGGGACGGCCTGAGCAAACGGAGTATAAACACCATGCCTTACCGCCAAACCCACGTCAAACTCGTTCGGAGCCACAATAGGACAAACTTTCACACATTCCCCGCAAGCTGAGCAATCCTTGGTAACGTACCGCGGCTTCCTCAGCACCTTGACATGAAAGTTACCGATGTAACCCTTCACTTCAGCAACTTCACTGTTAGTTAGGAGCTCAATGTTCGGATGATGACCCGCATCAGACATCTTGGGCGCAAGAATGCAAATAGAACAGTCCATAGTTGGAAAAGTCTTGTCAATCCTCGCCATCATCCCACCTATGCTTGGCTCCTTCTCCACCAAGTACACCTTATAGCCAGTGTCAGCAAGATCCAGGGCCGCCTGGATGCCAGCCACACCGCCGCCGATAACCAGAGCTTTTCGAGTAATCGGGACTGAAACCTCATCTTCCGGTTCAAGAAGAGCAACCTTGGCCACGGCCATTTTGACAAGGTCCTTGGCCTTCTCCGTAGCCGCTTCTTTATCGTACAGGTGAACCCAACTGCAATGTTCACGAATGTTAGCCATTTCAAAAAGATACTTATTCAAACCAGCATCTTCGCACGCCTTTCTAAACGTCGGTTCATGAAGACGAGGAGAACATGATGCCACCACAACGCGGTTCAGCTTTTGCTCTTGAATATCCTTCTTTATTCCAGCCTGGCCCTGATCTGAACAAGTGTACCGATTGTCCTGAGCTAAGACAACGTTCGGCAAGGTCGCGGCAAACTTGGCAACCTCCCCGCAGTCCACTGAACCCGCGATGTTCAAGCCGCAGTGGCAAACGTAAACTCCGATGCGAATCTGACCATCCTGTCTGGGCTTTGATTCCTTGCTCTCACTCATTTTCTCACTCTCTCCTCAGACTTCAAATAAGATTCGATTGACTCTGCGGCCCGCTTTCCGTCTCGAATCGCTTCTATCACCGACGCAGGCCCAGTTACAGCGTCTCCGCCAGCAAAAAGGCCAGGCATGCTGGTTTCCATCGTTATAGGGTTAACCCAAACAGTGCCATCATCGTTCAACTCAACCTGCTTCGGCAAAAACCCCACGTCCGGAACCTCGCCTATCGCAAGAACCACCATGTCAGTTTCCCGTTTAAACTCCGAACCCTCCACAGGAAATGCCTTCCTCCTGCCGCTCTCATCTGGCTCGCCTAGTTGCATGCGAACACACTCTATGGCAGAAACCCTGCCCTTTTCTCCCAAAATTTTCTTAGGTGAGACCAGAAACTCTATTTTCACACCTTCACCCTCTGCCTCTTTGACCTCCCACAGGTTTGCAGGCATCTCCTCCTTCGACCTACGATACAGTATCGTAACCTCTTTTGCCCCTTTGAATAAAGCGGTTCTTGCAGCGTCAACAGCGACGTTTCCGCCTCCGACTACGACAACGTTTTTGCCGATTTCCAGTTTCTTGCCAGAATTTGAACCCCACAAAAAGTCAAGAGCATGAGTTACCCCATTCAAGTCTCCGCCTTCAACCCTCAACCCCTGACTCTTATGAGCCCCTGCACCAATGAAAACTGCCCTGTAACTCTCCTTCTGTAAGTCCTCAAAACGAACATCCTTACCAACTTCCGTACCCGTTTTGACTTCGACGCCCAAGTCTTTTATGAACTGGATCTCCCTGGTCAAAACCTTCGTTGGCAAACGATACTCAGGTATGCACTTCCTAAGCATCCCGCCGAGTTCTGGAAGAGCTTCAAAAATGGTGACCGGATACCCTTTTTTGCCCAATTCATACGTGACGGTAAGACCCGCCGGCCCAGAGCCTATGACCGCAACCTTTTCCGCAGCTTTCGCTGATTTCTCGGCTTTCTTCGTCTTGAGCCATTCTCCGCGAATCTGCTCAATCTGTTCAAGGACTTTCTCATTTTCGAGTCCAGCACGTTCAGGGTGGAAGCAAACCAATGTTGTGATGAGCGGAAGAGGAATGCTTTTCACGATTTTTTGAAGAGCCCTGTCAAAGGACTTGACGTTGCCATGTTCCTTGGCGATTGACCTGATAGATAAGAATATCTCAGGGAGTTTCAAGCCTTGTGGGCAACGTTTTTGGCAGCGGTAACACCAAGCGCACAGCCAAAGCTCATCCGAACCGAGCACGGTTTCCGGGTTCAGGTAAATCTGCTCCAGAAGAGTCCTGGGGTTGTAGTCGTTTCCAAGCATCTCAGCCATGGAACAGCTGGCTGTGCAGATGCCGCATTCGAAGCAGTACTTGAGCTTCTCAGTGTCCAGAATCCTTTCAAGAACTTGTTTGGAGACACCGGTTCCTGAACTTTCCAACCCTAGCGCCCTCCCCTTTATTGGGCGTTCCCATAGATATAAAAGTTTACAAACGTAAAGGTTTTAAATTAACATCCAAGTCAAGCGCTGCTCAGACACACTTTTATATGGTCAAACCCGAATAAAACATACGCTCCGAGGAGGGCAAAGTGCTCATGGAGAAAGTAAAGGTGATATCGTACGGGATGGGTGCTGTTGGCGGTTTCATCGCCAAGTTCTTGCTTGAAAAAGAAGGAGTAGAAATAGTCGGCGCGGTTGACGTGGCCAAAGACAAGGTTGGAAAAGACCTTGGCGAAGTCTTAGACCTGAAACGAAAAGTCGGAATCAAGATTTCAGAAAGCATCGAATCCGCGCTCCAGAAGACAAAGGCGGACATCGTAATCCACACGACCTCATCCTTCCTCAAGGACACGTATCCACAGATAGCCTCAATCCTGAAACAAGGCATCAACGTCATATCAACCTGCGAAGAACTGTCATACCCCTATGTTTCCGAGCCAAAACTCGCCGAACAACTAGACGCCCTGGCCAAGAAGCATGACGCAACGGTCCTAGGCACAGGGATAAACCCCGGGTTTCTGATGGACACGCTGGCAATAACACTCACGTCAGCATGCGAAAAAATAGAGAAAATCGAAATAACAAGGGTCATGAACGCAGGTACGAGGCGCGTACCATTCCAGAAAAAGATCGGAGCAGGGTTAACCGTCGAAGAATTTCAAAAGAAAATCAGCGAGAAGCATATCACCGGACACGTAGGCCTCGAACAGTCCATAAGCATGATCGCCAGCGCCCTAGCATGGAAACTTGACAAAATAGTCGTGCAATCCGTCGAACCGGTGATCGCCAAGAAAACCGTTGAAAGCAAGGACATAAAAGTCAACGCGGGGAAAGTGGCCGGCTTGAAACAGAAAGCAAAAGGCATAATGGAAAACAGAGAAGTGATAAACCTGGATTTCCAAGCGTACATAGGTGCCGAAGAAGAATACGACTCGATAACAATCAAGGGCGTTCCGAACATAAACCAGAAAATCCAACCCTGCGTCCACGGCGACACAGGAACAGTGGCAGTCGTCGTCAACGCAATTCCAAGAGTAATCAACGCGCCAGCCGGCTTGTACACGATGAAAGACATGCCCGTCCCCTCCGCCACGCCTGAAGACATGCGCAAATACATAAGGACAGCCTGACCAGAACCAACGCGCAAACCCATAGAACCACACAAATCAGCCCTTGGTGACAACATGGCGAAACGAGCGGGAGTTCATCAAAAAGGAACATTCTCTCTTCTTGACATGATAAACAACGCCAAGAAAGAACCCGGCTTCAAGAAGGCTGGAGCAATCACACTATTCATCGGAGTGGTTCGCGAGGAAGGAAAAAAAGGCGAAAAAGTTGAAAAACTGCAGCTCGAAGCCTACGAGGAAAAGGCGAACCAAATGCTCGCGGAAATATGCGACGGCCTGCGAAAGAAGCCAGGCGTAATAGACGTCCAAATACATCACATGCTCGGAGAATTCAGCCCCGGCGAAGATCTAGTGTACGTCATGGTCGCAGGCTCCCACCGCCAAAACATCTTCCCCATCCTTCAGGAAGCCGTGGAAAGATACAAGAGTGAAGCACCCATCTTCAAGAAAGAACAAGTCATAACCCAAAAAGGAGAAAAAAAAGCCTACTGGCTACCGGAAAAGAACAACCGCTCACTGTAGCTGCACCAAAAAGTGCGAACATCAATTCTACATGCACACGCCGAAGGCCGATAGACCACATTAGCGCGCGCATGCTTGTTCCGAAATTGGTGTAAAATGGTTTTTGTTCTTCTTTTGTCTATCTGCGTTTGATTTGGACTGCTTGATAGTAGGTCTTGGCTGTGTTGAGACGGGCAGTGCAAGAAGGTCAAAGATAGATGTGCGCCTCAAAACTGCCTCCAAAGCCCTAAAAGGAATAAATACCATTTTTAACCATTTTAGGAACACGCATGCGCGCTAATGAAACAAATAGAAACAACCCCACTTATCAGGGTTGACCTCCTTAGCCCATTTGGAACAATATTTCTTTCGAAGCTGCTTGCCCTCTATCCACTCCCATTTGAAACTATTGCACTCACAACAATGTTTACCCCAATGTTGAGGATGCCGGGAATGCTCCTTTATCATCCTTCGAATTCTACCAGTTTCCATACTTCCCATTTAGAAGACGCTCCTCTTAGTCTTTAGAGGACGTAACTATGCGACAGACGCAAAAGCAAATAAGAATGCTTACCCTAAAAAACATCAGAAGAGGGTATCGAGTTGAAAGTGCTGGTCGTTTACTACGGTGAAACTGGAAACACGGAGAAAATTGCCAAAGTCATTTGTGAAGAGGCTTCAAAAGAACATGTAACGCACCTGAAGAGAATAGAGGATATCACCGCAGATACTATGAATGATTATGACCTAGTTTTCCTAGGTTCTGCTTGTCATTCGGCAGATTTGGCAGCCCCAGTCAAAAGAATCTTGAACGCGCTTCCCAAATCACCAAGGTTCAAACTAGCAGGGTTCTTCACGCACTCAACGTGGACTCCAGAACAAAACAAACATGCTCGCGCGTTTTTCAACAGATGGGCCTCTAAATGCATAGATTCCTTTGAGAACATAAGCAAAGAAAAGCAAGTCGATTTCAGAGGATACTACAACTGTCAAGGCGCGCCTTGCCTTCCAATTCAGGAATTCATACACACTGAGGTAATCAGGTCAGACGATGAATGGGAAGCTTATATAGAAGAAGCCCGAAAGCATCCAAGTCCAGAAGATTTAGGAAAAGCCAAGGATTTTGCACGGAAGGTATTGTCCAGCTTTAATTGACTCGCGCCACAGCGGCCCAGAGAGATTTGAACCCACACCACAGTGGAGACATCGCGCGCGCGGAAAACAAACTCTAGGACAAATAGAACTAACTTCCATTACTCTCTTAAGCTGGCTTGACCCATGGATGAGGCTAGCGCGCGCTTCAAGGTAAAGAGTTTGTTTTGTTTGTTTGTATGTGGGTAGAGAAAGAGAGAGAATGAGAAATAGAAAGAAGTAGATGTGTGTGTTTGGGGGTAAAGTTTTATCCCCTCCTCCCCCTGACTACGACGACGTGAAACCTGCTTGAAACAAGGTAGGGCAGGGAGACGGCAGGGCACTAGCCGCGCGCGGTCATGGTGATTTCTGTTTTTCCTGAATGTGATTCGCAAGAGTTGAGAAGGTTAGGTAACGGTAGTGGATCTTGTCATCCAGATCTACGAGGAAACTCTGTGTTTTCGATGAGTCTGAGTATGGGTTAGTCTTCACTTCGTCCAAGAATCTTTTGTAGGAGGCGTAATCCCTGTGGAATGAGCCGATGAACGAGTCATAGTTTAACCCGAGTCCTCTTTCGATCACAATCGCGTTCGGAAACACCGAAGGAGCCCTCTTAAGAGCCCCTTTTCTCGCTTCTTCCATTTCTTCTGTGTTGAGTCCTTTCTTCCAAGTGAAAAAGGTCAGCGCGAAAATGTGATAGCCCAGCTTATTGAAATCTGGAATGACCGTGTACTCCCGAAGATAGCCTTCCTTCTCCAGTTTGGATCTGGTTCTTGTGACTGTCGGTTGAGAGATTCCCAGAGTTCGCGCCAGTTCTCTGTCGCTGCGGCGACTGTTCTTCATCAACTCAGACATCAACCTCATCTCAACATCCTTAAGTCCTTTCTTCCTTTCACCCAACACTGAACATCTCCATCAGTGAGGATGTTCTCTTGTTCATCTCCCTAATCTGTCCTACACTACAATCCGTTTCGTACTGTTGGCAAACCCCAAACCTAGCGCGTGCACTGAGAAAACTGTCGGAATACAGTGAAAAAACAACAATATACGTAAATGCTAAAAGCGGTTAGCTCCATGCCATATGTGGGTTTGGGTTGGGGACAAAACTTTGCCCCAAAAGAACCAACGTGCTAATGGGTCTATCCTAGAAACTGGTTTCGGACAGGCAGTAAAGTGTTCAAGTGTGCCAGCGTTTCAGTAGGAAAAGCTCGTGCTATGCGCACGCTGGAATTTTTGTTCTGGCTCTGTCTATTCGGGCTTGTTATGAGCTTGTTTGATGCGCAAGTCTTGGCTGTTGAGAGAAGGCACATCCTGGGGGCTACAGAAGATCGTGCAGGAACTGGGGTTTTCTCATACCGAGCCTGCTGAAAAAGGAATGGTGCGCCCATGGAAAAAGAGGATGCCAGCGTGCGGCTACGTTGATGGTGGCGGTCGGGTCTGCAGTTCGACTGGCAAGGTTAGGGTTTGGTTGTTTCTTACTATTGTTACGTTTATTGTTTGGCCTAGAAGAGTGTACTCTTCAAGGTAGGCTGAAAGATCATCTATGCTTGTGATTCTTGTGCCTTCGATGGCTGTTATGATGTCGCCTCCGAGGGTTACCGTTGTTCCTTCGATTTGGGTTTGAGTCGTGCCGCCTTTGAGGCCTGCCTTGTCGGCTGCTCCTCCGCTTGTCACTTGGACGATTAGCCATCCGTAGGTCACGTTGACTTTCATGGCTTCCGCGATCCCGTAGTTCATGTCCGTTCCTGATGCTCCCAGCGCTGGATGGTTGTTGTACGAGCCGTTTGTGATGAGAGACTGGATTTCTCGTAGTATTGTGTTGGATGGGATTGCGAAGCCTATCCCTTGGGAGCTGGTTTCGACGGCGGTGGTTATGCCGACGACCTCGCCTTCATAGTTGAGAAGTGGGCCTCCCGAGTTTCCGGGGTTTATGGGCGTCGTGGTCTGTATGCAGTCGGCTATGACGTATCCGCCTGCCGTGCTTTCGGTGATTGTTCTGCCGAGTGCGCTGACTATTCCTGAAGTTACCGTTCCGGCTAGTCCGTAGGGGGTGCCGATGGCGAGCACTGGGTCGCCCACGTTTAGGGTTGATGAGTTCGTGATTGTAAGGGCTTGGTATTCGCCCTGTGGCGCGTTCGACGTTAGAACCGCAAGATCTGCGTAGGGGTCTGAACCGATGACTTTGGCCGCGTAGGCGTCTCCGTCTATGAATGTTATCGTGATGTTGCTTGCGCCGTCCACGGCGTGGTAGTTTGTGACGATTATAAGCTGGCCTGTTGAGTTATAGACGAACCCTGATCCTTGTACCTCTCCGTATTGGTAGTAGGGTTGCCCCCAGGGGTTGGAGTACTCTGTTGCGGTTGTTCCTTGAACAACGACGATTGAGGTTTTGACCTGCAGGCATAACTGGGACAGGGAAAAGTTTTCTCCCAGAAGATAGGTGTTGTCTTGGGAGGATGAGTTTTGCGTTGACTGGGGGTCTGAGACCTGTTCTTGAAGAGTTGACACTTGAATTTGTAGGTCGTGGATTTGGCTTGAAGTGGCAAAACTGCTAATTGCGTAGCCGAGCATTCCTCCTATGAGCAAACACGTCATTACCGCTGCCCCCAAAACGAGGGACAGACGAGGCTTGTGAGTCAAGGTTTTGATTTTTCCTTCCATTTTGATCACCTCTTTGCACATGTTTTCAACGGGCTGAGGTGTCTCAGGTTATTAAGACATTTTTCAGGATTAGACCCTACTCTATACCTAATCCAACGTGCGCGGTTGTTGGTCAGCTGAAGCGGGTGCAGAAATGTTTCTTTTAGGGCTGGCGTATTGATTGTTTCGAGCATTAGTGCGCGCTTTGTGAACTGAACTGTAGGTCCTTTCCGTACGTATGGGCTGATTTGACACCAAATGGCGACATCTCCTGCTGCTTCCCCCTTTTTGGAGCATCACTGCTTTTTGGGGCCTGAAAGGGCAGGAAACGCGGGCATTTTCTAGGTGAGGGGCTAGTGTCTGTTTCTTTGTCCAGTTTACGGGTTTAGGTGTTTTTTGAAGAAGTCTGTGATTTTTGTGTAGCAAATGACTTTGTTCTTGAACTTCATTACATCATGGCCTTCATCTTCGAAGACCAAGAGTTCCACCTCCGTGCCGTTGGTTTTGAGGTATTCTGCGGCCTCTCTTGATTCGATCTCTAGTACTCTGGGGTCGTTTCTGCCTTGAATGATGAGCATAGGACATTTTATGTTTTTCATGTAGGTTTTTGGTGAACGTTCTATCAGGAAGTCTCTGTCCTTCTCAGGGTGACCCATCGCGAGGTAGAAGCTTGTTTTCCAGCTTTCAGGAAGTCGATTGATGAACGCGATGAGGTCTTGTGGACCGAACATGTCGCAAGCTGCTTTCCACAGGTTCGGGTGTTTCCCCGCTAGTGTTAGCGTCATGTAGCCACCGTAGGAGCGGCCGATCACGGCTCTTCTTCCTGAGTCAATGCGCGCGTCCTTTTCGAGCATTCTCAAGCCTTCAACATGGTCCTTCACGTCGTCTCCGCCCCAGTCGTGGTCGACCAGTTTCATGTATCTCAAACCATACCCTGTGCTTCCCCTCACGTTTGGCACAAAAACGGCGAGGCCGTTCAGTGTCAGATATTGGATGAGTGGCATGGAGAACCATGTGAAGTCGGGGCGTTCTTGGCTTTGCGGTCCTCCGTGAACGTACAGGACTAGGGGTCTGGGGCCCTTGAAGTCTAGTTGTTTTGAGGGTAGGTACAAGCGAGCGGAGATTCTCAGCCCGTCGAAGCTTGTGTAGCTGGCGTCTTCACCCTTGGAAAGCAGTTTCGGCTCGATTCCTAGGACTCGTTCATTTGACAACGTTTTTGGGGCTTTGGTGCGAGTTGCCGGTGGATAGAGATAGAGTTGCGCTGGACTGCTGGCCTTGGCGAGGCTCAGAACGTACGCCGTTTTGGCTCCTTGGAGCTCTTGGTTGTCTCCCATCAGAACGCCCTGATCGAGTGGTGGTAGGCCGCTCAGTGTGCGCTTCACTGTGAGGCTGCGTTTTTCGTTTCCTTCATGGTATATGCACTCGTACAGCCAGCTGCAGCCGTCGATGTTGTATTCGAGTAGGAAGAGGTTACTGTCTGTGTGTCGGATGTCGACTAGTTCGCCTGTGCCTTTGTGCCGCAGGCCATGAACGGGCACTTCGACGGTGTTTTCGGGGTTGTCTAGGTGAAGGTAGGTTGGTGATCCTTCGTCTTTGAAGAGGGTGGATCTGAAGAGCAGGCCTTTTTCGTTTTGTGTGAAGTTGCACTGTCCAATGTTGGGCAGTTTGACTTGTTGATTTTTCGTTCTTTTGTCGATGGGTATGCCGTACAATAGTTGTCTTTCTTTTTTGCCTTTGTGCACTATGTAGAGGACGTTGTCTCCTGCAGTGTAGCCGTCTGAGAGTATGACTGTGGAGTGTGTGGGATTGGTGCCGAAGTAGAAGTTGCCGTAGATGCTTGTGCCCAGGGACGTTGTTTCCAGTGTGGCTAGGTCGACGCGCAAGCATTCCAGGTTGGGTGTTTTGCGATCGTCGTGGAAGAAGTAGGCGATGTTCTTTTTGGTGTCGCAGTTGATGCAGGCTATTTGTTGGTTCTTGTATTTGTCTCCGAAGATTGGTTCAGGAATGCCGCCGTGAAGCGGAATGAAGCATGGTTGGTAGTTTTCGTTCCCGTTTTCATCAATCATCACGAGAACCTTGTTCAATTTCGGGAGGATGAAGTAATTATAACCGATTATCAAGTGTGGATTCTGCAGTGCAAGACCGGTCGGCAACAGTGGCTCGGGTATTCCGCCGTCTCGATCCATGGCGTAGAGACTTAGGACTCCGCTCATGTCGCTCAGAAAGTATATTCTGTCCTTTGAGATTCTTGGGCTGAGCAGAAGCCTGGCAGAGAGTAGCGATTGAATGGGGAAGTTGTGATGAGATTTCGTCTGAGACATGCGAGATTGTTCTCCTTAGAAAAGCAGATGTTGGGCGTTCGCGGATATAAGTCGTTGCATAGTACCTGTCGCGCGCTATTCTGCAACGTTCAACACTTTAGCAACTCCTTATGGCTCGGCTATTCAAAACTGAAGCTACGTTCTACCCGGAAGTCTTTAGGTGGACTCGAGCGGGCGCTATATGCTTATAATCCGAATGCCGATTACTTTCTATTCCCCACTTGATCCTCGGGCTTATCGGAAGGAATGGGTGTTGGATTTAGAATGCGAAAAGGTCTTGATCTGAAAACGTTCGAAGAAAAAGTCGATAGAGAAGGATTAGTGTGGGAGGAGAAAGGGCAATTCGGAAAGGCCATTAATGCCTACGACCGGCTTTTTGCAGAGGCTGAAGCATTTTCTCCTACAAGCCAATCAGAGAATAATGATAAGAATGCGATAATGGCCTACTTGTTCATGAGGAAGGCAGGGGTTTTGCTGCAGACGGGAAAAGCTGAGCAGGGTGAGCAACTGATGCATCAAGCGTTAGAGCACGCTGAACAATCAGGCAATTCGTCAGTTTTTGCGAGAGCTCAGCTTGGCGGAGTTTTCTGCGGCTCCACTAATCGGCTTGAAGAAGCAGAGAGACTGTTGAAAGCAGCTCTATTGTCCTTCGGCAAGGGCTCAGATTATGACAGCAAACAAGGCTATGGTTGGGCGCTTCTCAATCTTGGCGGACTTTATCGTAAGCAGGGCAAGCTGGTTCAAGCTGAACAGAACCTATTAGAAGCCATTAAGATGCTCGAGACTATTGAGAATTGGGTAGGTGTCGCTTCAGCTTACGAATTAAAGGCCAAAGTCAACGATACCAAAGGCAACATTGAATTGGCAAGAGAGGACCTGCTAAACGCCATTTTGTTCTACGCGAAGCAAGGAATGATGGAAAAGGCTGATTCGCTGAGAAAAGATGTTAAGAGAGTGGGCGGCATGCAGTAGGGCGCATAACCGTTTCCGAAAAACTGGTTAGAAAATCATTGAGTGACAAGAACAGCATAAGCCAGTGCTTTCTCAGAAGTTATTTCTTGGTGAACAGCAGAAACGCGAAAAGAATCACCGCTACGCTGAACCCAGAATCATTTTCTATTTTGAAATGGAATTGTTGTTGTCCTCAGGAATAAGGTTTGCGCGTCTATGTGCGCGCACTGAAAAAGCCGGTAGCACTTGTTAGCGGGCGTTTTCTATGGAGTTAGTTTCCTTCCGCAGTGGTTGCAGTAGGTGGAGTCGGTTACGTTTTCTGCTCCGCACTGCGGGAGGGCTTCTGGTCTGTTGTGAATGAGAAAAAGGCCGGGGGCAAAGGAGGCTTCTCCTTTGGTGTTGTGGGCGTCTTGATTGAGAAGAATGCCACGGTGGCTAGTATCCAGCCGACGAAGAGCAGCACGAAGCCTACGAGGACTATGGTTAGGATGGCGCCCAAGAACAGCAGCAGTCCTGCGGTTCTGAACATTTTCTCTCCAGATTTGTCCGAGAGAACATCAAAGGCTCGCATGTAAAACACGGCTTGCATCACGAGGAAAACCAAAATCACGACTAGAATCAGAATAAGAAGTCCTACCCCACTCACGGCGGTGAACACGGCCACGGGAACGGTACCATTTGACGCAGTGTTCGTTGTCATAAATGAAAAGAAGAATACGACGAAAAGCACGATAGCCGCTACGATGCCGATTATGCCGAAGATGAAGCCGTACAGGGCGTTTTTGAACAATGAGTCTTCCTTGTAGTAGTCTGCTAGGCCTCTCATGGCGACTAAGACGAGTATTATCCCGACAAGGCTTAGAAATGGGAAGAAGGATCCAATGGCAACTAGAAGAGCGCCTACTCCACCTAGTGTCCTATCCGAGTCAAGACTCATCTTCGAATGCCCTGCATTAACGATAGTGTTCATTTGATTAAACCCTTGCGCCTAGTGTTCTCAGTTGCGCGAACGTTCATGCAGGCTGAACTTTGTGGACAGGTTTTTTTCGGTAGATTCTGAGCTGCAGCACAGGTAATATTAACGCGCGCGCCATGACCACAGAATAAAACTAATATGTGTGAAACCTCAGCCTCGGAAACGAGAATACTATCGTATTCCCCACATTTACAGAGGAGGAGCACCAAGCTACATAGCGGTTCTCGCATCGTGGAGACATGAAGTTGTAACTGTGAAAGGCAGAAGCCAACATCGATATCGAGACGTCAAATCTGGGAGTTTCATCAGGAAACCATAATTGCGTTTGCGTTAGCGCGCGCTTGTTAACTTTCGTGGGATAAGGCTTTTCCATAACAAGTTTTAAGAAATCACTGAAAGATATTGTGATTCCATGACGCAAGGTACAAGCGAAGGCGCAGATGAGAGCAAAAAGCGACAGTTAATAAAGGAAATTTTTGAAGGGTTAAGGGCAATAGACAAACGATCTGATATTCTACCTTTCAATAACGAAACTGTAAAAGAAGTATCCACAAGGGTTAGGTTTAGAAATCCATTCGACGCTACAAAGTTTAACACATATGAATCATTGCCCGAATGCCTAAAGCAAGAAGGATTTATCGTTGTGCATCTGGGCAGGGGAAATCACGCCTTTGTAAGAGGAGTAGGCTTTCACAATTTTGAACCCGTCCAACAAAGCAAACCTTGGAGTTTATCCAACAGCATAGTTTCAAAACTGGGAAATAGTGAAGCTGACACTGTTTCAACAATCTACAATGAGAAAATAATACATGATTTCCTTTTTGGAAATGTAACCAATAATCTGAAAATTCACAATTCCCGAAGGTCAAACATCACGTATGATTTTTGGATAGGAAAGAACCAGCTACACGCTGATTATCTCCAAATAGAGATGGATGCTTTATTTGAAAGCAAGGATACAATCGCAACCGTAGAAGTAAAAAACGTAAAACACGCCAATTTTGAGATACGGCAGTTATACAGCACCTTTAGATACTTAGATAGGTTCTACAGAGATGGAGTAATCCCTAGCAACTTCAACATAAGACACCTTTTTGTTATCGTGAGCAAAGGTGCAAGAGAGGCTTTCTATCGCATTTACGAGTACACGTTCACAAATTGGAAGCACATGGACTCCATAAAACTTGTCAAGAACGCTCAGTATAATGTAGCAAAGGAACGTTCATTGTTTTGACACGTTCCCTCATTAAGTCGCAATAATCTTCGTTCTTGTCCATGGTTGTCACTTTGGTTCCCAATTCCAAAGCAGATAATACATCATTTCCTGAACCAGTAAACAGAACTAGCACCTTGTCTTTTGGCTTTGTGCAGGAACCAATCAGTAGCTTAGAGAGTCCGCGTGGAATCTGGCAGGGGTGAAAAGTCTTATCTTTAGAAACGTTCTTTACCAAATCAAAATATAGCCAAGAGTAAGGCATTCTTCCTTTCGAACCGTTTTTCAGGTTTTGCCGTATTCGTTTATCTTCTGGATTTTGGTATGGAACCGCTACGTTGTCTTTGTAGAAATTGTTTTCTTTGGATTTTGTACAGTGTAGTATTGTCCTATGGGCGCGTGTGAATCGCTTTGCAGAATGTCCGATGTTTACGTTGTAAACCCAGACATATTCTTGAACATCGTAAAATGCTTCATCGAGATATTTTACTCTCAAGTAAGCGGTGTTTTCTGGGTAATTTATAATAAAGAAATTGCCTTTATCATCCAGAAGGTCATGAGCCAATGTTGACCACTCTATGCACCACTGTATATAATTGCTGAACTCTGTTTTGCATCCTTCCGCTCCGTATCTTATTCCAACATTGTAATCAGGGTCGGCATAAACGCAATCAAATTTTTCGCCATTCTTGAGGAGCTTTTTCATTTCTTGAACAACATCGCCACAGATTACATCTACTTCGCATTCTTTGGAAATCTTGCTGTTGTCCAGGACGGCAGATTTGTTTTCTGTTTGAATTTCGACCATAGCTCCCCCCTGTAAAATGTTCTTATGTTTTACTTAAATTTTGAGACTCGGAAGCACCACTTTTTCCATTGGAACCTTTGACGGGTCGGACTATGATGATCAGTTCGTTATTCTTCGCTTCAAAGTTCCAATCCGCGCTTGTGTGTGTTTTATGTTCTGTATACATTGCGCGTGTTGTCCTATACAGTGTGTGTAAGGAGAGAGTAAGTAAGTAATGCGCACGCGAGCTATAACCGCAATTGCACACTCCCTAAAGAATTTAAATCGGCAGTGTAATGATTGATATATTTGCTGTCTGCAACGGAGATAGAACTTCATGAAAATCAGAGGCATCAGCGTCAAAAACTATCGCTGTCTCAGAAATATCGATGTACCTATCGAAGACTTGAGCGTTTTGCTCGGTCAAAATGGGTGTGGAAAGTCATGCTTGTTGAGTGCTCTTCGACTATTCTACAATACCAATGTTGGTGTTGAGATACAGGATTTCTATGACCAGAATATCAACGAAGACATTACCATAACCGTTCATTTTTCCGATTTGACGCCCTTTGAAAAGAAGCTGTTCAGCCCTTATCTGGAGGGCGAAGGCTTGTCTATTGAGAAGGTCATAAAATATGCCGAACCTCGGCCGACTCAAAAATATCACGGCACCCGCTTCATAAATCCCGAATTTGAATCATTTCGAAAAGCTAGTAGCACAGGTCTTCGGGCAGAATATGAAAAACTTCGTCAAAAGAAAGAGTACGCCCCCTTTCCACCATATCAAAACAAGAACGAGGCAAACGAGGTTCTTGAAAAGTGGGAACTCGCCAACAAAGAAAAGTGTTCTCGAAACAGAGATGAAGGACAATTCTTTGGGTTCCAAAATGTCGGGATGCATAGATTAGAAGAACACACCAAGTTCATTTTCATACCAGCCGTTCAAGAAGCAGGCGAAGAAAACGAAGAGCAAAAGGTCTCCATATTTGAAGAACTGATGCAAGTAGTTGTAAAAAGCTCTCTTGCTGCTAACGAAAAAATCGGCAGACTGCAAGAAGAGACTGAAAGGAAGTATCGAAAGCTGATTGATCCCAAGAAAAACAAAAACCTAGTTGACTTGGAAAGGAAATTAACGGAAGGACTCAACTATTTTGTTCCAGATTCTGCCGTAAGCATCGAATGGATTGAAGAAACTGGCATCCAAATAAGCCCTCCGAGAGCGTATGTGAGACTAAGTGAGGGAGGATACATGAACACCGTAGACCGATGTGGTCATGGACTGCAGAGAGCTTACATACTGGCGCTATTTCAACAATTGGCATTCATACAAGCTTCGGCTTCTCTGAAATCAGAGGGGGAATCCAATTCAGATGAACGAGGCCTACCGAGTCTGATAATCGGTATTGAGGAACCAGAGCTTTACCAACATCCTGATAGGCAGAGGCATTTTTCTGAGACCCTTCTTGAACTGTCAAGCAAAGGAATAGAGGGTGTGGTTGAAAGCATTCAAGTAATCTATTCTACACATGCTCCTTTAATGGTCGATTTTCAACGTTTCAACCAACTGAGAATATTCAAGAAGGTAAATGCTGAGGAAGCCGACAAACCAAAAATAGCGAAAATCACATACTCAACTCTTGCGCAGAATGCCCGATTTCTCGAGAAGGCAAAGGAGTTGTCTGAAAACGACATTAAGGACGAAGCCTTGAGACAGAGGCTAGTTCAGATAATGACGCCTTGGATGAACGAGGGCTTCTTTGCCAAATTGATTGTTTTGGTTGAAGGGATTAAGGACAGGGCTTTGGTTTTGGGTGAGGCCCTCAGCGAGGGCCATGACTTTGAGAGCATGGGCATATCTGTCATTCCATGTTGTGGGAAAAACAGCCTACCTGAAGCAATTTCCATATTCAAATCACTTGAAATTCCACTATACGTTGTCTGGGATTCGGACAAAGGAAAACGCAAAGGCATTTCGGCTAATCGAAATACACTCAGATGCTTTGGCTTGGCTCCTCAAGACTATCCTTGCATTACTAACGCGGATTTCAGCTGCACCGAAACGAATCTGGAAGCAACATTCCAGAACGAAATTGGGAGGCAATTTCAAAAGATAATTCAGACTATTGCAAAGAAAACTGCATCGGAAAGCCAAGCTATTCCATGGAAAATCCTTATGTTGTTCACCAACTGATTAATCTTCTTAAGTCTAAGGGGCACCAAAGCCCATCGCTGATCGCCATCATTGACAACATAGTTAAGAAATATCAAGCATTGTAATTCTCGGGAAAACGATCTGTAATCTACGGTGAATTTTACAAAGCGCGCGCCCCAATAATTGTCTAGAAGAAAATTCTAGATTCCCCTTCTATTACCCTTTAACTCCCAGATTGACCAGAATGGCCACAAGCGCGCGCTCCTGTACCACTATCAGGTCTGCTTTCATTCCTGATCTTAACGCGTCAACGCGGGAGCATGTGAAGCGCCTGCGCGCGCGAGAAGATTTAGATGTCTCTGTTCTAACCTTGAGTATACAGGTTTGAACGAATCTGCGGAGGTCTCGAGGGGAGTTTAGACTGATGGGCGTGGGTAGAGGTGTAGGCAATCGGGCTGCAGTCGCGTCCTTGATCTTGGGCAGAATCGTCTATGCGGTGAACTGGTACAGCTTGGCCGCTGTGTTCACCTTCACGGCGTCTGAGCTGAATCAGAATGTTTCTGGTCTTGGTTTGGTGACGGCCACATTCTTCGTTGGTATTGGGGTTTTTCAGGTCCCGGGTGGGATTCTTGCGGCGAAGATTGGTCCGCGACTGACGGCGATATATGGAACGGCTATTGCATCTTTGGCTGCGTTGTTGACTGGTTTCGCAGGCAATCTGGTCGAAATAGCGGTTCTTCGATTTTTTGTCGGGTTGGGCATGGCTTTTGTGTTCGCTCCGGGTGTTATTCTGATGGCCAGGTTTTTGCATGAAGGGTCGGAGGGGTTGGGTGTGGGAATTTATAATTCGGCTTTCAGTCTTGGTGGTGCCGTGGGACTTTCTGGCTTGGCGGTGCTGGCGGCAGGGGTCGGATGGAGGAATAGTCTGGTGACGGGTGGTTTACTTGGTTTGTTCACGTCTGTCTTGCTGTGGTTTCTGGTGCCGAAGGATAGTCGACGCTCGGACTTCACGGTGGAACTCCGTCACTTGAGGCTCGTTCTGCTGGACAAGTGGCTGATCGTGCTGTCGGTTGCGATGTTGGGTCTTCAGGTGGGGTCGACTGTTTACAGCAGTTTCATGGCTTACTACCTTGAGAGCGTGGTTAACGTGAATGTCGGAGAGGCCGGAGCAATCGCGTCGTTGGTCTCGCTCTTTGCGCTCGCATCGGCTCCGTTCGCCGGGAGGCTGTTTGACAGGTATGGTAATGCGAAGAAGCTGCTCTTGGCCTCAGGTGTCCTTATGGCTGTCGGGGTGGGCGTAGCTTTCTTTGGTACAGTCTATTCGGCAATCTTGGCCGGTGCCCTAGTCGGCTTGGCAGCTGGAACTGGGTTCACTTTCGGCTTCTCCGCAGCGAGAGCGGCTAACAGGCTTGACAAGGAATACGAAACGCTGGCTGTCAGCTGGGTGAACAGCATCTCTCTGTTCGGTGATTCTGTTCCTCCGCTGCTCTTTTCTTACTTGGTGGTACAGTACGGATACTCGCCCGCATGGCTGTACATGGCAGTGCTTGCCTTCGCGCTGATTATTCCTGTTCTTTTCACGAAGGTTTCAAGCCAGAAACGAGCGCACGCCGAAACACATTCGCCTACCCCAGAACAAACATCTGGACAAGAAAACGGAAACAAGCGCGCGCTTTTCTGAGTCACTGAGCGGGCTGATTCTACTGGCCAGTTTTGGAGAACGGCATGCGCCACTGGAAAGACTTATAAGCATGAAGAACTTGTCATATGAAGAAGTTGGCATGTGAGTTGACGTGGATGAAGCGAGGACTATCCGAGATATGCTACGTGTTTTTTAAAGCTCTGGCAAATCCAACAAGACTGGCGATTCTAGAGGTTCTACGCGAGAAACCAAGAAGCGTTACAGAAATTGCAGAAAGCCTGAAGCAAGAACAGAGTATGATATCTCATAATTTGACAACTCTGGAAAGATGCAGATTTGTTTTCTCAGAAAGAAAGGAAAAACAACGTATCTACTCATTAAACCGCGAAACAGTGGAGCCTCTTTTTAAACTGTTTACTTTTCATTCCCAAAAATACTGTCCGACTCACGGTAAATGCCTTACAGAAAAAGGCCTTAGAAAGCTAAGGAAGAAGCAAGCTTCCAACCAACTTCATGTGACTCATGAATGACGATGGAGGTGATATGATGAGCAAAGGCAAAATGAAGATGTTCACATGCCCAGGATGCGGATGGACAGTCAAGACCCCCTTTGGAGAAGACGACATAATGGAACATTCGATGATGCACGCAAAGAAACACCACCCTGAAATGTTGAACACTCCGCAATCAGAACTAAAGAAATTGATCAAGGAAGCGTAGGCACTCATACACGTTGTGAGTGAGTCAGTGAAGAAAAATCGCGCGCTGGCTTGTCCCTAAAATGGTCTAAAATGGTTTTTATTCTTCTTTTATCTATTGGAGCTTGATTTGGGCCTGGTTCGTAGGCAAATCCTGACCGCGCTGAAAGACGGCAAATCACATGGTTCCATCAAAGCCGGATGGAAGTAGTTATTCCCATAAGCCGTTGAGGCTACATTTAGCCCATCTTGAAAGTCAAGGCACACAGAAGGGCTAAAAACACGCATGTGCCTCAAAACTGCCCCTAAACCCGAAAACAAGAATTATGACCACTTTACACCAATTTCGGGACAAGGCAGCGCGCTAATGGGGAACGTGGCACAAGATTAGTAGGAGGTGAATCATAATGGGAAAATATGAGGATACCCTTGAAGACATCAAGCAGACGTTTGGAATTGTTCCCGGCTTCATGAAAGCCATTCCAAAGGACGTGTTGATGCAAGACTGGCCCTTAATGAAGAAATACCAGCTTGGAGAGTCCAAGATTCCAGCCAAATACCGTGAATTCATCGGACTGGCAATCTCTGCCAACATCAAATGCCCCTACTGCTCCCTAATGCACACGGCAATGGCCGTTGGCAATGGTGCCACACAGGATGAAATGGCTGAAGTGGCGTTTCTTGCAAGTTACACGGCAAGATGGAGCGCAATGCTACACGCCCTGCAATACAACTGACACTTTCACTAAAGAGGTGCATCAGATCAGCGAGCATGCAAAGAAGACAGCGAGAAAGTAGAAACCGAACGACAACTCCAGATTTTTCTCCTTTTTTGAATCTCAAGAAACAGTAGAATACATTCGAAAATTCGATCAAGATGATAGTGGAGGTGAAGAAATAATGTCGAAAAAAACGCAAACATCAGAGGTACATCACGAGGAGCTCGTGAAGGGGCTTTACGATCAGATGAAGGTAATCATGGATTCGTCAGAGCAGCCGATTTTCCTCTACCTAGACGACAATCACAAAGCCTGTAACAGCAGATTTGCAGCTCTTTTGGGCTTCAAGTCGCCACAGGAGTGGGCTGGAATACCAGGTTTTCTGGAGGTGTATGTCGCCGAGAAAAGTCGGGAAACACTATCTTCAGCCTACTGGGAAGCAATGAAGAAAATGGTAGCCTCAACCAGCCAGTTGACATTCAAGAAGAAAGGCGGTGAAACGGTGGACACGACAGTCATTCTCGTACCTATGTCCTACGCGGGTCACCTTTTCTCGATTCACTTCGTGACCAAAGTGGCCAAGTAAGCGATTTCGGATCCAGATGCGCGAGACGTGTCTCCCCAATGGGTCGGGCTCAAATCGCAGCTCTTTTTCTTTCCAAGCTTAGATTACGCCAATGCTTGTCCCATTTTTTCCTTTTCAAAACCCCTGGCTCATCGCGAAACTTCTCAGACAATGATTATATTGGCGCACGCTACGAGGTTGAAAAAAACTCAAGTGCCGGAAACTGAGAAGACGATGTCTTGCTGCAAGCAGTGGCTTTTTTCTCAGACTCTGATAATCTTCATGGCCAATTTGACACTCAAAGAAAACAATTTGAAACTGTTCTTGAGCGTTTGGATTGCCTCTTTAAAACATTTTCTACGTTGTCCGACATATCAGCTAGGCACGCCACGCCGACCAGCGCGGTCGCTTTAAGATTAACGTCATATTGTCTGCTCCGACAAGCTAATACTTCGTGGGCTAAAAAGAAGGCAGTACAAATAACAATGGTTTAGCGCGTGTCGGTGACCTCGAGAATCTTGCTATCTTCGTTAAGAATATGCTTTTAACGAAGGAATTCAGAATACATCGTGTGACGTGCAAATGTCCGCGGAGGTTTTTAAGAGAATCGCCGAGTTTTTGGACTCGAAGATAGGGGAGGAAGATGTGGGTCAACCGTATTTCGGCAATCCAGGCTATGAAACATTGCCTTTTCCTCCCGCGAGTTTCGTTCTGATCAAAGATGCCGAACCGAAAATCCGCACGGCTTTCGTGGACGGCGGAAACCAAGAAATACTCGGTGCACCCAACTTCTCGGCTCAGATAAATAGGATATACTTCAACATCTTCAAAGGGCGGGACAGAATCCTCCCCAAGTCCTTGCCTAGAAGGATAGAGTTCTATTCTGCTACAATGTCTGATTTTAGAAATGACGAAATATTCTATGATACCCGACTCTTTCCTTTGAGAGTGGAGCTCGAGGGCTTGATTCCTGAAGATAGGCACTTGTCGTTCAGTTCCGTTGACAGAACAGTCACGCTTGGAACTCAGAGGGCAGACATAAGGCATGTTGCTTCTGTCGCACGGCGATTCGCTGAGTGGGAGTTTGCCAAGCATGTTATTGAAAATGAGCTTGAGAATGGTGATTTGATAGTCCATGACGGCAGTTTGCAGACGAGTCTAACTAATGAGCAGACGTACATGGCGCGGGCGTTGGAGGCAGCGATGGAGAAGGGAGTCATTTTCGCTGGGATTTCAAAAACGAGTACGCTGTTCACGACTACTGGTCTTTCACTCTTGGGTGCCGTGCAGAAGTTGGCCGAAGACTACAAGGTAAACGGCCCTTGGTGTATACCGATAGCTAGGGTCGCTAACGTGCAGCATAATGCCTTCATATACGTGGTCAAGCTGCATGAGAGTGCCAACTATGTTTTCAGGTACGAAATCTACGGCGAACAGGCCAGGCGAATGAGTGAGGAAGACTTCTGCTGTGTCACTTCAGCTTTGGCGAACAATTCAAAAGACCTAAGCTTTCCGGGGTATCCTTATGGCCTAATAGATGCGGACAGCTTTGCTCGAGTGAACGGGGACGAGATAGATACGTATAGGGTACCGCTTATGTCCGAGATATCTAAGCTTGGCAAGTGGAAGAAGATTTCGAGGCATATTTGTTCGGGTGACGCGCATAGCGTGTTAGACGTGTTGAAGGGTTGATGGAGAATGGCGTTAGAAATTTCAGGTCAGATAATTGCGGGAAAAACCGGTCAGATATTGGCAAGGGAAAAAGCTGGTGGAGAAATAGAGATAGGAGATTTGCTCGTGGCTGAGGAAGATGATGGAGGATACGTGATTCTTCAGGCTTACGAGCTTGTCTATGGGAGCCAAGTGCCGCAGCTGGTGCGAGAGCTTCTGGCGGGCATGAAGCTTGAGGGCATGGGCACTAACCTGGATTTTCTTGAGCCGCAGCTGCGGAACTATGTTATAGCACAAATCAAGGCACTCTTGCGGGTCTGCAAGAACAATGAGCTGAAGATACCCAAGACTCTTCCCAAGTTCTTTTCCACAATCAGGCACGTTGCCGAGAAGGATCTCTTGTTTCTTACTAAGCCGGGAAGCCCTGTGTATCTTGGAAAAGTCAGGAGCGGGTCGAAGGTGCTTGACGTGGACGTTTATGTTAATGGAAAAGACATGCTCACGCATCACGTGTTGATTCCGGCTACGACTGGAAGGGGGAAGAGCAACCTTGTCAAGGTCATGTTGTGGAGCGTTTTGGCCCAGGATTGTCTGGGTATATTGGTTCTGGACCCTCACGACGAGTACTATGGCAGGCATGGCAAGGGGTTGAAGGACCATTCTGCGGCGAAGCAGAGCTTGCTGTACTATTCCACGAACCCTGTTGCCGGGACAAATACCCTTGTAATAAATCTCAGATCGATTTTGCCTTCACATTTTCAAGGGATAGTTGAGTTCACAGATCCTCAGCATGATGCCATATCCTTGTACTATAACCGGTTCAGGGACCAGTGGATTGAAAACATTGTGCGGGGGACCGATATTGGTGATGCTGTTGCTCCCAGAACGCTTGAGGTGTTGAAGAGGAAGTTCGACAATGTGCTCGGCGTGTTCATTGATGATGGCGGCGATTTTCAGTGTAGAAGCGGTGTTTTCAGCGACACCGCTGGCTTGGCTACCACCAGGGAAATTGCGAACGCTCTTGAGGATGGGAAGAAGGTTGTTATCGACACGTCAAGGCTGCTTGATGAGGCTGAATTGCTCATTGGAAGCATAATTTCAGGCGGAATCTTCCACCGGTATCAAGCTTACAAGTCTGAGGGAACGTTGGAAGAGAAGCCCGTGGTAAGTGTCGTGATTGAGGAGGCGCCGAGAGTTCTGGGTGCAGACGTGCTTGCCGCGCGTGGGGACAACATTTACAGTACCATTGCTAGGGAAGGCAGAAAATTCAAGGTGGGATTAATCGCGATAACGCAGTTGGTCAGCTTGATTCCAAGAGCGATATTGGCTAACATGAACACTAAAATAATCCTCGGGAACGAGCTGGCTGCTGAGAGACAGGCGGTTATGGAGAGTGCAGCGCAGGATTTGTCATCGGACGACAGGACCATCGCGAGCTTGGATAAGGGTGAGGCCATCGTGAGCAGCAACTTCACCAGGTTTGCCGTGCCCATTCAGATACCATTGTTTGAAAAGTACGTTGAAGAGAACCTGCAGCCTAAGGAGAAGAACAAGACGGTTTTTGTGGGGTAAATCATGTTCAAGTTTGCTCACCTCGCAGATTGTCACATAGGCGCGAACAGAGGGCCCGTTCTGGAGAAGCTGGAATTGGCCGCGTTCAACAAAGCCATGGACATCTGCATGCAGGAGACAGTTGACTTTGTTCTGATATCTGGAGACCTTTTTCACGCCAACTTGCCTGACATGTACGTTGCTAATGAAGCCGTAAAAAAGATGAAAGAAGTCAAAGACGCAGGCATTCCCGTCTACGTCATCTACGGAAGCCACGACTACAGCCCAAACGGCACATCGATAATCGACATTCTTGACAGTACAGGCCTGATTAAGAAAGTAGTGAAAGGAGAGGATGTCGATGGCAAGCTTAGGCTGGGAGTATTCACGGACGCGAAAACAGGGGCGAAGCTTGTAGGAATATCAGGTAGAAAAGCAGGGTTGGAACGGAATTATTTCGAAATACTTGACAGGGAATGTCTGGAGAAGGAGCAAGGGTTCAAGATTTTCGCGTTTCACAGTGCAATCTCGGAGCTAAAGCCGGAGTTTCTGGCACAGATGGACTCGATTCCAGTATCTTTGCTTCCCAAGGGCTTTGACTATTATGCAAGCGGACACGTGCACAAGAGGACTGAGTCAGGGTTTGCAGGGCACGAAAGAGTAGTTTTTCCAGGGGCGCTCTTCGGCGGGTACTCAAGAGACTTGGAAGACAGTGCCAAAGGGGAGAAAAGAGGTTTCTACATAGTGAGCTTTGACGAAAAGGTGGAAGAAGTCAAGTTCATGGAAGTGTCTGTGTGTGATTTCGGATATTTCGAGTATGATGTTTCCGACAGGAATTCAATGCAAGCCAAGAAGGATCTGATGGAGAAGCTGAGTAAGATTGAGGCCGAGAACAAGATTACAGTTGTCAAGATAAAGGGAGAACTCTCAGGAGGCAAGACTTCGGACATCAGCTCAGGCGAAATCAGGGACTTGATGAAAGAAAACGGTGCGATAGACGTCATCATAAATCGCTATGGGCTTACATCAAAGGATTACGTTTCAGTCAAAGTCGTAGGCGAGGATGTTCCTGCGATTGAGAACAGACTCTTGAGAGAGAATATTGGAGCGGTCAAGGTTTCATTAGAAGAGCTGAAAGCGGACAAGGGTGCCAAGCTCGCACAAGAGTTGTTGAAGGTTCTGAGGCAGGAGCAGAAGCTCAACGAGACGAAGAAGGATTACGTGGAACGCACCCAGAAGCACGCGTTGAACACGTTGGGTTTGGGAGATGAGGGTTGATGATTCTGAGGTCGCTGAAGCTTGAGAACATCAGAAGCTACACTGAGCAGATGGTCTCATTTCCCTTGGGGACGACTCTTTTTGAGGGTGACATAGGTTCGGGAAAGTCAACTGTTCTTATGGCGATAGAATTTGCGCTTTTTGGTTTAGGTTCAGAGAAAGGAGGAGCCTTGCTCAAGGCAGGGGCAAAGAGAGGTCTGGTGAGTCTCTGTTTCGAAGTCGAGGGGAAGGAATATGAGGTGTGCCGAAGCTTGGAGAGAAAGGCCAAGAGCGTCCAGCAGTCTGGTTGCAGCGTCAAAACTGACGGCGCCGTACTGCAACTGTCGGCCTCTGAGATGAAGGAGAAGGTTCTTGATATACTGGCTTTTAACGAGCCAGCAGACCCTAAGGCGCAGAGTGTCATCTACAGGTACGCTATTTTCACTCCGCAAGAAGAAATGAAGGCCATTATCTGGATGAGGGCGGACGCTAGGCTTCAAACACTTAGAAAGGCATTCAGGATCGAGGATTATCGAATTGCACTGGACAATTCTTCAACTCTGGCGAAGTCTATCAAGGAGAAGTCGATTAGACTGGCTTCACATGCTTCTGACCTTGAAAGCCGTCGAGAAAAATGCAACGCAACAAGGGCGGAGATCGGAAAATGCGAGCAGGAATTGACAGGTCTCAGCGGGAACAGGGACAGCCTTGACGAGAAGGTAAATGCGCTGAGGGAGAAAGTCGATTCGCTGCAGAAAAGCAAGGAGGCGCTTGGAAAGGCGGTAGGTGAAGTTCCTCTGCTTGAGAAGCATATCAGGGAGAAGAATGGTGAAGTAGTCAGCCTCGAACGTGAAGTGGAAGAGCTTTCTGCAGAATTGGGGAAGTTGCAGCCCGAAGCGGATAGGCTGAGCAAGATTCAGCAGCCTACGCCGAAAACTGAAGCTGAACTGAAAGAGGAATTGGAGAGTATGAGAAGGAAAGAGCGAGAACTCATATCGTCGGAGGATGTCATAGGCGCAAAGATAAGCGATTACGAATCTGTGGGAGAAAATGGAGTCTGCCCGACTTGCGACAGACCTGCAGATCCTAGTGAGTTCGAAGAGAAAATCAAGCTGAAAAAAGAGGAGAAGTGCAAGGCGTCAGACGAAGTCGCCACCTGCGAAACAAGAATCAAAGAAATAGAAACCTTACAAGAATCATTCCAACAATTTAAGAGCGCCCGAGACAGATTGCAAAATCTAACTGAACGGATGGAGAGAAACAAGGAGAGAATAGAGAAGCATCGTGAGAAGATGGAGGCGCTGAAAGGACAAGTTGGGGAGGCCAGAGAAAAGCTTGAGAAGGCCCAGCAGGAAGTGGAGGAATACAACAGAATATTAGGGGAGACTCCAGCATTGTCCGAAGAGCTGGATGAGGCCCGGTCACAGCTTGACACGGTGAAGAATAAGATATCTAAGTTTCAGACGACGCGTGACATGCTCACGAATCAGGTGGAGGAACTGGAGAGAGAGATCCGGGACAAGGAAAAGGAAAGAAAAGCCGCAGAGAGACTGAAAGAATATCAGATTTGGCTTGAAGAGTTTTTGATGCCAACCCTAGAGGCGATTGAAAAGTATGTTATGATGAACATAAATCAGGAGTTTAATCAGCATTTTCAAAAATGGTGGGGAATGCTCGTTGAGGATCCTAGCAAGGATTCCCGGATTGATGAGGATTTCACGCCTATCGTTGAGCAGGATGGGTATGAGCAGGACTACAACTATCTTAGTGGCGGTGAGAAAACTAGTCTGGCCCTTGCGTATAGACTCTCGCTCAACACTATCGTGCAGAAGGTTTCAGCAGGAATCAAGTCTAACCTTTTGATCCTTGACGAACCCACAGACGGCTTCAGCAAAGAACAACTGTTCAAGATCAGGGAGATACTTGACGAACTCAAATGCCCACAAGTGGTCATGGTTTCGCATGAGAGAGAACTAGAAAGTTTCGCAGACCAAGTCATGAGAGTCGAAAAGAAAGACGGCATCTCTCAGATTAAGGCAATCTAGAGAGCGCGCTGTTATTGGACCTCCACAATGTTGCTGATGATTGGTGAGAAAGCAGGAATTAAGCACAGCCTCTCTTTAGATGCGTTGTAGCAGTGTCTTCAGCCATGTTATGCACAGAGAGCGCATTCTCAGCCTTTTGCTTTCTTTGCTGCTTTACCAGTGGCAAAGCGAGCCTGTCCTCAAGCATATGCGTTTCTTTCAATGTGTGCCTGCTAGGCATAGCCTGATCATGACTGTTGACTCGCATTAACATTTGGGGCATATTTCTCGCTACTAGTATGCGGAAAAATAGCGCGCGGTTTTGGCATGAAACTTTACCCTCGCTTAAATTATTTTTACGACGACGCGATGACGACGTGTGACGCGTGCGTTACTGTTTAATAGATATGATGATGCTATCATGATTTATTCCAGCTACGGTGAATGTTAGCCCATAAGCTGTACAGTTCTCATTCAATTGCAAAGGAAAGGTCAATATTTGCCCAGCGTCGCTTGCAGCGAAGCAAAAGTGTGTGTCGTCCCCGTAGGTCCAACCATCAAGGTAGTATTTCCATAGGAACTTGTACGTTATACCATTACGTTCATATTGACTTATCGTTCCAGTTTGAACAGTTATATCTGTTTGATTAGAAGTGATGGACTGAAAAAATGAAACTATGTTAGGAATAAAGTAGAGTATTGGGCCACTTGCGATTAGCAGGACCATTACTAATCCCAAAATTGAGCTTTTCTTCATGATGATACACCTTAGAAACCGTACGGATATGTTTCATCATTTTCCTTTGATGTTCAAAAAGAGCAGAAATCAGAACTGGCTTAAAAGCGTTGTTTCATACGCGCGCGTTTCAACGGGAACTGTCAAGTCTTCGGTTGATAGATCGTGAAATTCGTTCATCATCAACCGACAACTTTACAGAACCTACAAAAGAATGACAGTTCAAACCCTCAAGTGAAATCAAAAGCTGCCCAGAATTTGAAGTCGTTTTTCTACTGCCCAAAGCTTAAAACGAGCGAAATTTGAGCGGAACTGATGGTCTGAAGGTGGTGCGGGGGGTGGGACCCCCACCCGACTTTACCGGTAAAGACACCGTGGTACGGCAAGTCTGCCCGTCCCACCTGATCGAACAAATTGGCTGGTTCTGGCTTAGCGCTGAACAAAAGGCTGCGTTTCAGACAAAGTATTCTACGGAAAGAGTTTGAGTCCAAGGGCTTTGAGGGGGCTGAAGTGTTTCAAGTCGAAGGTGAAGAGGGCTGCCCCGTTGTTTATGGCCATGGCGGCTATCATGGCATCAGTTCTGCGTATGGAAGTTCCTCTTTCTTCTGCTTCCAGCTCTATTTTGCTGGAGAGGACTGCATCCTTTTTCATATAGTTCAAAACAGGTAACAACAGAATCTCTTTGACTGGTTTTCCATACTTGTGGAGGCCGTAGAGTATCTCATGTATGTTGATGGCAGTTGTGCATATTTCTTCTTCACTTTGAAGAATCTGCATGAGAGCTTCGTCACCTTTTTCTGATTCCTTGTCCAGTATCTCAATCAACACGTCTGTGTCTATCGTGATCATCTTCTTCGTTCAGCCCTGGAAGAATATATCTCTGAAAGCATCTCTTTCTTCTTTCTGAACTCTACACTCGCCCTGAGTTTCGATAGCGTTTCCAGTGGATCCTTATTTTCTGCAAGTCTGTCAAATAGCTCACTGAAGCTTTCATCCTTCTTCTTGATAGTCAGCAATTTTCTATATACTTCTTCTCGGATGGTTATAGTCTTGACCAAGATGGATCACGTGAATCTATATGTTTAAACGTACACTTAAACATTACTGGAACTGTGCCCACAATGAAACGCTGTTAATGTATTGACAGCTTATTCATAGAACAGTTGTCAACGGAGTCACAGGCAGGTTATAAAGATGAGGCAAGGGGGATCTGTCTGTCAAATTGCAACAATTTTCGAGATGAAACAAATAAAACAAGCCACTATTGTGGTTCCTTGTAGATGTTTAGAAAACAAAAGCAGTAGGCATCTGGTTTCAGTGCCAGAGGCTGTGCCTACAAGAATTTTTTGCGCCCTTTTTGCGAGCAATTGTTGGCATTTTGGTAGAATCTAAAACAGGAAGATGTGCGCATGCAAAAAACTTTTATCCAATCAAACACTCTTGAGAAGTGATGCCGACAGTCAAGGATTTCATGACGAAGAATGTTATAACAATCGACGCTAGCAAAACTGTTATTGAAGCCGCAGACTTAATGTCGCAAAACAACGTAGGCGATTTGGTGGTCATGGACAAAAATACGCCTGTAGGGATCGTCACTGAACGGGATTTCGTAAGGAGAGTCTTGGCGGAGAGAAAATCGCTAAACATCAAAGTTTCAGAGGTAATGACCACACCCCTCAGAGTAATCGATTCAGAAGCTCCATTAAAAGAAGCTGCCAGAAGAATGGTCAACAAAGGAATCCGACGACTTCCCGTAATAAAGGATAACAAGCTGGTTGGAATAATAACCGCTACCGACTTCGCTAGACACCTAAGCAAGAAAACCCTTACCGATGACATACTTGAAGCAATAGGCCGCAGCCACTACCCCGTTCCAGAAGTTTTCGAAAAATAGCAGAGGCCGCAGCGCAAACAAACCCAAAATTACAGTAAACCTTCAAGGGTAGAAGCTCAATTCTCGCTTATGGCCCCAAAACCCTATCATCCGCGCCTCATAGACAGAGTACGCACATACTGTAAAATGAAATCTCGGCAAGTCTTCCCTGATCTTCGTCCTTGTGGCTACCAAGATTGTTCAAGCCCGAGTCAATAATAGGATCAGAAGCAGAGCGGTCATGCCTAGAAGCTTCATGAATATGAGAACCGAGGGGCCTGCAACGTCCTTCAACGGGTCGCCTACAGTATCACCAATTATTGTTGCCTTATGGGTATCCGATTTCTTGCCCCCATACAGCCCACTTTCGACCAACTTCTTAGCATTGTCCAGCAGGGCGCCTGTATTGTTAAAGAAGAAGCCTAGCATGGCGGCGGAAGCCGTAGCCCCGATGAGCATCATTCCCAACTCGGTCGGACCAAATAACAGACCCACCGCGATGGGAGTTGCTATGGCAATAAGCCCCGGCAACACCATTTTGCTGAGCGCATTCTTGGTTGCGATATCAATACATCTGGCATAATCAGGAGCAACTTTCCCCTCTTTGAGCCCTTTAATCTCCTTGAACTGCCGCCTCACTTCATCAACCATTTTGAAAGCCCCATCGGAAGTCGCCCTTATCGTCAGAGAGGCCAATGGCAAAGGCAAAACTACACCTAGGAACAGTGCAGCGATGGGGTATGGCGATCCAAGCGAAATGACAGAGATCTTAGCCGTTGCGAAATACGTTGCGAAAATCAAGAAAGACGTAACCGTACCTGATGCCATGGCATAGCCCTTGGTTGCAGCCTTCATAGTGTTTCCCACAGCATCCAGAGAATTTAACGTCTCAGCTGCTTGCCCCGAGATTCCAGACATTTCAGCTATTCCCGCAGCATTATCGGTTATTGGACCGAACGTATCAGAAGCCATAATAAACGCAATACCAAAGTCCGTGCCAATGTTTGTTATGACTAGCCCGTAGAGAGATTGACCAGTTACTATGAAAGAAACCACTACGGCAGCCAAAACTGCAATCATTGGAAACAATGGAGTTGCCAGTCCAGTCGATATGCCAGTTATCAGGTTTATTGCAGGGCCTGCTTGCGAGGATTCAGCGACATGATGTACAGGTCCACGCTCCAGACCGGTGTAGTATAGTGTACTTAGGACACAAACGAGCACAGCTGCAACACCAAGTAAACCTGCAAAGAATAGTGATATATCATTCATAAACAGCGTAGACAAAAAGAACAAGCCAATCGAGCTAAGAACTGTTGTGACCATGAGACCGACAACCAAAGATCCTGTAGCGTTTATCCGCTTCCACCGTCTAACCAGCGATATCCCAAACATGGAGGCCAGAACACCAACAGCTTCGAGTATAAATGGAAACACTACCCCGTTAGGGCCGTATCTCGAAATAAAGAGAACGCCCATCAACATACCAGTTATTATGTCATCACTGAAAGTCTGGAACAAATCTGAACCTCGCCCCGCGCAATCGCCCACGTTGTCGCCAACCAAATCAGCGACCACAGCCGGATTTCTTGGGTCGTCCTCAGGGATCTCCATTTCGATCTTACCCACCAAATCGGCCCCAATGTCAGCCGACTTTGTATATATGCCGCCTCCGATTTGCGCAAACAATGCCGCTAGGCTTGCTCCAAATCCAAATCCAACAAGCGCCGGAATATCATTCAAGGCTATTCGCAATAGGAACAACGCAACCAAACTTATCCCTGGGACTGCCAGACCCATAACTGCACCTCCCAAAAAGCCTGTTCTCAGAGTTGGCCCAGGTGAACGCGTAGCGGCACTTGCGGTTCTCACGTTGGTTCTAACTGCGACGTTCATGCCAACGTACCCCGCCAATAGGGAGAGAAGGACACCGCACACGAAAGCCAATGAAGTAGTCCAATTGAAAAGAAAGAGAATTATTAAGGCCAGCCAGGGAATGATAAGAATGATTGTCCCTAATTGTCTCTTGATGTAAGCGCTTGTTCCTATCACAATATACCTGCTCACCTCTTGCATACGAGCGGTACCAGAATCACGTTTGAGAATCCAACGAGTGATGTATGACGCCACCAAAATGGCAATCATCCCAACCACGAAAGCAAACAGGAGTGGATCTGCCATAGCAATTCCTTACACTTTCTCGTTTTGCACCTTAATGATGTCTGGCATAACAGTTGGTCGCGTCTTCTTTCCCTTTCATTCGGTAGCCTTGCCCCTTGCCTGAGAAGAGGAGCTTCTTCTTGATAAGGCTGACCCTGAATCGACCGTACAACATGTTGATCCATTGGGCATTTTTGACCTAGTGACTTTTTTTTGAAGAATGCTCTGGACCTTTTGGTATATCCAGATTGTAGGGGCTTTCATTCTACGTTCATCACTGGGTTCTGTTCATATGAAGAGTACGCGTGCCACCACGGGGACTTATCCTTGGCGATGTTGGAAGCGCCGGGGGGTGGGACCCCCACCCAAGTTTACAGGTAAAAACACGATTATGTGGCAGGTCTGCCCTTCCCGCATCCACACGGGTTCAAGCCCATTTCACAGAGGAAGCACGCTAAGCAATTCCCTCGAATGCTGGACGACATTGTAAAGTCGGGCCGCTAATTCGATTCCCATTTTGGCTGTACGTAGACTCCTCGCATCCGAAAAATTCCAAGCAACATTTTCTCTTCAAAAATCGTCAATTCATTACTAATAACCATATTTGGGCAGATTTTGGATAATGTGTCAATACAATGAATGCGTATGAAATTATATATAGAGAAATCACTGATAACTGTAGATTTGAGGTCGCAATCGTGTCTAAAAGTTCGACCGGAAAGAAGAAAAAAGGAAGTAAAAAGAAAACCAAATAGAGAGCTAACAACGATAGGTTACTCTCCCTTTTTTCTCACATTTTCGGGACGCCTTTACGTTAAAGCAGACGACATTCTGGTGAAGCCGCTGAAGGTCGCCGTGTTTCATAGTTAGGTTTGACTGCTACAACTGTGTTTTTAGCGCGCGGCGCGCGCTAATGTGGTCGCGTCTTGCCTAGCGTTCTTATGTTGATGCCATCTAATCTACGTAACCTTTCAGCCAGTAGGAGGAGACCTCAACGCATGTATGGCGGTCAACTCTCATGTATGCCTTCAAGAAGCGTTGAAACAGGCAGTTATAAGAGGCTTCAGCCTATGACTGCAAGACAGGCTCAAAGAAAGTTAGGTTGGGATAAGAATCGCGGGAAAGAGGCTGGTGGGAAACAACCGAGATGCCGACACACGATTCGAAAAGCAGGTTGGCGCAGAACTTTTGAGTGGGCATATTTGGTTGAATTGATATTAATATTTGAACCAGAAGAGAACATGGCGAAATAGATGGAAGGATTGATGGTCAAGGAAATCAAGCCTATAAAAGGTATCAAAGGAAGAGAGCAATACAGAAGGGAAATAGTTAAGATGTTGGCTGAAACAAATGAGCCTATTCCACTATATGAATTGCCTGGATGGTGGCGAGACATAAAGGATCTACAGAGTCAAGGACTTTTCATTATAGACAATAGTAAGGCACCTAAAATGGTTAGTTTAACAGAGAAAGGTAAGAGCTATGTGGTTTATGGAAAAAGTAGATAAAACCCTCCTACAAGGAGTCCTAGCTCAAGCATTGAACCTGAAACAGCAGAGACCTGACTTATTCACCCTAACTGGTCAACCCCGAAAGAGAAAAGAATAGGCGCCGGTTAAACCGCAAGAGAAGACAGGAAAAGGCTCTTTAATGTGCCCTCATCATTTTGGATATTTAGCGAACCGTCCAAAAAATGCGTCCATCTCTGAAGGATGCTTAATCTGCTCCAAATTATTGGAATGTATGTATGCTAGAAACTTCTAACATCATTTGGCTGGGAGAGTGGGACTTGAACCCTCTAATGAGTGGCGATGTCTCGCGCCAACTCCCCTTTTTTCTGTTTTGGCGTTGGAAGGGGCGTGGTGGATATGCGAAACGGGAAATGTGTGTGGACTGTGCATTTTTGGTTGATCAACAGCAACGGTGGGTGGGTGTCTACTATTACCAGAAGACCAATATTTCCTGAGGTCGGATAGATTGGATAGTTGAAGGTTTTAGCCAAGCCAACGTAAGGCGCCGTTTTGAAGGGCTTCAACAATGGTATCTTTGGTTAAACCTGAGTAAAGGTTGGAGTTCCACGTAAACATGTATGTATACTGTGGCTTTCTTGAATTTGAGAAAAAACGCGCGCGCGAATCAAAAAGGTTGACTAGAGAGAGGCGTGAATTGACGTTTATCTGTTGCTTCCGGGATTACACTACAAGAGGCGTAGGCTTCTGCATCCTTCGAACCTGGTTTATGAAGCTCCTGTACCAATTCTCAATTTCTGGCGATATGCTTGGCGGAACCTTCTCCATAGCTTTCTCAAAATCGCTGAAGGTAACCTCTTTTGCGTTGATGTCTCTTCTCAAGGCGTTCATGGCGGCCTGTCTGCATACGGATGATATATCGGCGCCAGAGTAACCTTTCGTCATGCGATGCTCCTTAATGTCCACATCATTTGATAGTGGCATGTTCTTCGTGTGAATCTTGAAGATTTCAAGCCTGGCAGCTTCGTCGGGTTCTGGAACATAGATTAGCCGATCGAATCTGCCCGGCCTTAATGCAGCTGGGTCGACGATGTCGGGCCTATTTGTCGCGGCTATAACTATGATGTCTTCTAAGGGTATTATTCCATCCATTTCTGTTAAAAGCTGGCTGATGACCCGTTCAGTTACGCCGCTGTCGCCGTAACCCAGCCTCCTTCTTGGAACAAGAGAGTCAACCTCATCGAAGAATATGACGGCTGGCGAAGCCATTCTAGCCTTTCTGAATACCTCTCGAATAGCCCTTTCAGACTCGCCAACCCACTTAGAGAAGACCTCCGGACCCTTAATCGAGATGAAGTTTGCCTCGCTCTCAGTTGCAACAGCCCTAGCCAGCATCGTCTTCCCACACCCGGGCGGGCCTATTAGCAGTATACCTTTAGGCGGCTGAATCCCCAATCTCTTGAAGATTTCAGGGTTCTTCAGCGGCCACTCAACAGCCTCCTTTAACTCCTCTTTAACCTCCTCCAAGCCTCCCACTTCATCCCAATGAACAACCGGGACTTCCACAGCGACCTCCCTCATAGCTGTAGGCGTAATCTCCTTGAAGGCGTTCACGAAATCATCCGTCCGAACCTCCATCTTCTCCAGGACGCTGGGACGTATTCGCTCTTCCTCCAGATTTATCTCGGGAAGATATCTATGTAGAGCTTTCATAGCTGTCTCTCTACACAGGGCGGCCAAGTCGGCACCTGTGTAACCGTGCGCCCGCTCAGCAAGCACCTTTAAGTCAACATCACCGGCCAGGGGCATGCCTCTGCTATGAATCAACAATATTTCATGACGCCCCCGCTTGTCTGGAATCCCTATCTCTATCTCGCGGTCAAACCTCCCAGGCCTCCTAAGAGCTGGATCCAAGGCATTCGGCCTGTTCGTTGCACCTATTACTATGACATTTCCTCTACCAGACAATCCGTCCATGAGAGCTAGAAGCTGAGCGACAACCCTTCTCTCCACTTCACCTGTAACCTCCTCACGTTTGGGCGCTATGGAGTCCAGCTCGTCTATGAGTATGATGCTCGGAGCGTTCTGTTGGGCCTGTTGAAATATCTCTCGAAGCCTCGCCTCCGACTCCCCATAGAACTTACTTATTATCTCAGGCCCGTTTATTGAGAAGAAGTTTGCATCCGACTCATTTGCTACTGCTCTAGCTAGGAGTGTCTTTCCGCAGCCGGGTGGACCGAGCAGTAGAACCCCTTTCGGAGGATCTATTCCAAGCCTCTGGAAAATCTCGGGATGCCCCATTGGAAGTTCAACCATCTCCCTTATCCGTTGAATCTCCTCCTCCAACCCTCCTAAGTCCTCATAGGTGGTACGTGGCACACCTTCAGCTTCCGCAACAGGTTCAGTCAATATCTGCAATCTAGTATCGTGAGTCATCTTGACTATTCCGCGGGGCTGCATCTTCGCAACAGTGAACTGAACAGAATGACCAAGCATCATAACGAGCGTCGTGTCTCCCTCAACAAACGTCCTATCCATAAGTCTGTTCTTCACAAAATTTGCAAAGTCTTCGTCAAAGTTAAATCGCATATCCACTGGAGCAAGCACTATGCTCATAGCATTTTTAACTTCAGCCTTGCGAACTACAACGTACTCGTTTATTGATACGCCGGCATTTTTACGTAAGAACCCATCGATTCGCATAATGCTTGGATCCTGGTCTTCAGAGTACGCTGGCCAAGCGATCGCCGACGTCTTTTTCTTCCCTGAGAACTCTATTACGTCTCCAGATGAAACCCCTAACTTTTGCATTACGGTCTGGTCTATTCTGGCGATTCCTCTTGCCACATCTTTCTGTCTGGAATCCAGAACTCTCAGCTGAACTTCGCTCAATCTTCAACGCTCCGCTAAATATATTTCTGATAGAAGCACTAAACCCTTTCTCCCAATATAAGTAGAGGACCATTAAGGTGACCCTGGAACTTCAATACAAATAGGGCATGTGCTGACATGACATACAAGGTCCACGCAGCTCCGCGCGCGCACGCGCGTTTACGATTTTTCCATTTCTTTGGATGCGGACGGAAGGCCCAGGATAAGGGAGTTTGGTAATGTGCAAAAGTGTCACTACGGCCCGCGCGCGCTCAAATCAGGGAGCAAAGCGAACCGCTAGTGGATGTGTTAGATGAGGAAGAAGAGGTTGTGGTGGTGACCGAGCTTTCAGGCGTGGAAAAGGAGGACATAAGCCTTTACGCGTCCAAGGATGGACTTACTATCAGCGTGGACACCCCGCAACTAAAACATCAAAAGGAGCTACCACTGCCAGAGGAAGTGGATCCTAAACCAGTGAAGGCCTCCTACAAAAATGGCGTCCTCGCGATACTATTCAAAAAGAAGAGCAAAGGAGAAAAGATCCGCATTCAGCAGCTGAACCGGGCTAGAAAAAAATGCGTGTCCTCTCGCTTTTCGATCTCATGATTTCTCTCTCTATGATAGCCCATGAACATTTGAGAAATCCAAAGAAAGATAAATCTTTAGTACAGCCTAAATGAAATAAGAGGTGATGAAAGATGGGGAAAGTATATCGATGCCCAAATTGTAATAGAACAGAAATCATATGGGATGCAGGACTTAGAAAAGCTGTATGCCCAAAAGATAAAACACCGGTGAACAACTACAAAACGGAAAATAATGCTTGAAAATATCTTTGACGTTCGCGCGCTAACCTTTTCCTCTAAATCTCTGTCTTGCTTGAAATAGATCTCACTTGGATATAATTTGTTGCATAATATAGAGCGCATTGTAGCCCATCTCTTGTTCAATATTGAAGCGTGCGTGCAAAGTTATGAACTAGGGCTTATAAGCTAAACTTGCGTCTTTTGTCGTTTTATGGCTTTGCCGATAGCTAAGATCGACTTACATATTCACACTAGTTTCTCAGATGGAGCTTGCAGTGTCGATGAAGTCGTTAACTTAGTTTGTTGCCGATTTCCGTATACGTCTGTCTCGCATTTTCTTGAAGCAGACTAAGAATTTTCCAATCCAACTCGTCTCGCGCGCGCCAGAGGGGAATACAAAATATGATCTATGCGCCAATCTTCTTTAGTCTAGCAATCTTCTTCCTCTTTCTCTTCTCTTTCCTTTCCCTTTTCGTTAGAGGCTTAGGTCTCCCTTCAGCCTCCATAGCCCTCTTTTCTTTCTTTTCACCTTTCTTCTTCTTGCCCATCATATCGCCTCCCCATAATAATTGCGTGCGCTCTAAATCTTATTCCTCTCTTTTGTCTTACGGCGTCTCTTCTTCTGTTTCGAATTTTGTGGTCCGTGTGGCACTTACTAGGTGGGTTACGTAGCCGGCTATCATGTTTGTCAGTTTTGGGGAGGAGGTTTTGACGAGGCTTTTAGCAAGTTCTTTGTTTGTCCTCTTCACTCGCTCCGGCCGCACCTTACCCAAGATTTAACGCCCCTTAACCCCCCGCTCCTTTGCCTCCATCCACACATAGCGCGCTAGGGCGTTGCTTAAATCAGATTTTAATAGTTTTTATTTGGTTTCATGAGTAGTTGGCAGTTTTTGGTTGAACAATCTTCCCATCAGAAGCATCCAAACACACACCGAGAAAAAACCAACACATATTAAAATCCATTTTTGTCCGAATTTAGCAACAGCCTAGCGCGCGCAAACGTTACTCCTGCACGTTTCCTCAAAAGGAAAGAGAGGGGTTTCCAACGATTCAACCCTGTAGCAAACTGACAGGCACTAGTTGCATTTGTTGGATTGAACCTGGAAACCTATCCAAGACTGAAGGGTGCCTAAATAAAAGTGTTAGCGCGCGCCTCTTTCCCCCTACTTCGACCAGTTCCCTCCTTCAAAATGAGAATGAGCTGTCCCGTTTCCGTTGTTGTTAAATAAGTCACGTAAAATTTCCTCCACTTCAATTAAGATCGAATCTGGTTTTGGATTAAATAAACGTGCCTATTCTACCGAAAGCGCTTTCTAAATTTCGACCCCGTTATTTCCTAGATTAGTCCCTTTAGTATTTTGCAAACAATTTCCAAAGCAGAAATGTATCAAAAGGTATCAACTCTTAAATTTTGCAATTTTAACTTCGTTCTGGAAGGCATAAAATGTTTCAATATTTTGAGGCTGCAAGAGTTGGGAGTTGGCTTGGATGGATTTTCAATTTTGGTTTTGGGAGTGTTCTCTTTGGTGTGCTTCCTTTTGAGCGTACTGATGGTCTTCCCCCTTTCCATACTCATTCTCATGTGTTATGCGGATGTGTTAAAGAACCCGTCAAAAAATGTCATTAACACACAGAAAACTACGAGAAAGTATGGAATTATTGGGGTAACAATGCTATGGGCTTATGCACTACTCGCAAAAATAGCCAGCTTTTATAGGGCTTAGGACGCAAGTTTGAAAAGGCATATACGAGTTTTCTGCACTTAATTATAACCCATCACCTAAATGCGAAGTGAATGCTGTGTCTAAAACCGGAATCTAGGATAAGGGAGCCGCGCAAAAATATCCTTAGGCTGCTCTGTTGTTTAATCGCTTTATAAGGAAGTTTGCGTATTATAGGGCAGTAGCGTTTTGTTGTTGAAGGACGGAAGAACACAGCAGCATTGCACGTTACAATCAATGATGAAAGGAGTGATGTAAAATGGCGGAAAGATCGGGAATCGTTTTCATTGGAAGTAAAACACCAATGGACTATGTTCTAGCGATTATTACGAGCCTATCGGCGAGCAATGCTAAGGAAGTAGTCTTGAAAGCACGAGGACAAGCAATCACAACAGCTGTTGACGCAGCTGAAATAACCAGAGGCCGCTTCCTAAAAAACCTAAAAATAAGCAGAATCGCAATAGGGACAGAGGAGATGCCACCGAGAGAAGGCGAAAACAGATCACGGATGGTTTCAACAATTGAAATAGCGCTTACAAAAGAGTAGGAAAACCTTGCGAAACACACGCGCTAAGTAAACATTAAGGCACCGCGGGTCTCTAAATGTTCCGAAAAATAGGTTTTTGACGATTTTTGTTTTCTCCCGATACCTTAGGCTTTAAGAACTCTAACAGAACCAAACGCCTTTTTACGAAGCGCAATATGACCCTATCGGGTTATGTCATTGCGAAGCACATTCAACCTTCCAATTTTCTTTTGTTCTACGAATTGAAAGAAGTGTTTTAAAAACAGGTGAACAAGAACTTTTGAAAAGATTAGAAGAGATCGAAAAATGGGGGAATGAGGGGCCTGTAGACTTGATGCCTTATGCCTTCTCCACCAACATCGGCTTTACTTGCGGCTTTTTTTGCCTTTTTTGAGCCGTATTCGGTGTGCCTAAATAATCTTCTTGCTTAGTACTTCTCGGAAGGGCTTCTTGCACTTTGGACAGTCGAAAAGGCCGATTTCTAACTGAGTTCTTTTTCCAGCTTTGGACGGGCGTCCAGCCATTGTCCACTTCTTCTTAGGCGATGAAACAACTGTTCCACATTTTTTACATTTTCCCATTTAATTTCCTCCAGTATATCTTGATAACCATCTGATGGCGATAGATAAAACACTTTCCATCGTTTTCGGATACGAGCGCGTTCTACTTCACTACGATGAGGAATGTTCGACCGAAGGCGATAGGCGGTTAACGTATGAAGTTTTATTCGTAGAATATGAGGTTTTGTTCCTCCAAGCTTCTGTGAAGCTTATGCACCGCGTCATAAACGTCCTGTTCCTTCTTCGCTCCGGTGCAAACAAGGTTCCCGCTTGCGAATATCAGTATGACCACCTTAGGCTCGTCCATCCGGTATATCAATCCTGGAAACTGCTCCGGCTCATACATGGTTTTTACAAGCGCGCCCACTGCCAGTTCCAACTCTATCCTTCCGCCTAAACTTGCGGAGGCAACAATGTTCACAACCTTCAAGTCCGGCTTGCTGATGATGATTATTCCACCCTTTTTCAACTCTTTAACAACTGTCATGACGGCCCTGCGGGATTCCTTCTCCGATTTTGCCCCCGTGCACACCATTTTGCCAGAATTGAAGATCAGCGTGGCTGTCTTCGGTCTCTTCAGCCTAAACACTAGTCCCGGGAACTGTTCCGGACGATACTCTACGCCTGGATAACTCTTCACGATAGCGTTTAAGTCAACTTTCTGGTTTAAGGTTGCAGAAGCAACAACGTTTTGAATTTTTATTATGGCTTCAGTCTTCGGCATAAAACACCACTTCTTACAATGTGGCGGATGCTTAAATACCCTTTATAAAAGCCCTATGTTGCCAGCGTATGGAGGCTTCCCGCGCATCCCTTTTTTCTGTGAGCGCCGGTTGTAATTTAATATTGCTCTCTCTTCCAAATATTATAAGGACATTGGGTCCGGCAGTAGCTGCCTCCCTTAAAAATACAGTTCCGGCATTCAGGCCGATCAAAAAACCTAGGCTTACCTACAACCCTTCCACAGTACGGATATACCCGAAGCCTCACTTTCAGTTTGCGGGTAGCGCTTTTCCAAGCTTGAGCGCGCTGCCTTGTCCCGAAATTATGTGTTGAAGTAGGTTGGTGATATTGCCTTGTCGGATCTTCCAGTGTTTTCGGCTGCTTCTCTGTTTAGAACCAGACACATGATGCTGTAGAGAGCGTAAGTAGCTACGCTTTTGAGACCTCTAGCCTTGTTCATGATCAAGCCGTATTGAGTCTTCAAGAAGCTGTAGACAGCTTCTATCGTTGGTCTTTTGTGGTATTTCCTCTTCAGGTCTTCGGGTCCATAGATTCTGAATTTCTTATCCACTCTGAGCAGACCTTTAACGTTGCGCTTCTGGTTTGCAGGATACGGAATCACTGCTTCAACAGTTCTCCTGATTTTCTCGTCGTTGTATTGGCTGTCAGCTATTACGCGTTTGAGTTTGGCTCCTGCGTTGGAGAGGATTTGCCTTGTCTTCTCCAGCAGGGTCGGAGTGTGTCTCTTCTCGTTCTCGTTTGTTGGAGCCACAACGTTGGCCAGTGGGAGTCTGTTTTCAGAATCTATGGACAGGGGAAGCTTGTAGCCTAAGCCGAACGTTCTGCCTGCTCTTCCAACTCTTGCTTCTCCGTCAGAGAAGCCTGTTTGGCTGTCTTTGGGGTGGCGCGTGCTCCAAGCCTTTACGAAAGAAGCATCTAACACGGCGTCAACGTCTGAAGCGCTGCTTCTCTTCAAGAGCGCAACAACCTTGTCCTCTATTATGCTTTCAAGCTTGTCTGCTCCTACCTTTCGGGCGAACCTGCTCAGAACAGACCGTGGATAACCCTTCTCGCCTTTCTTGAGCAGACAGATCTTTCTAAGCCTAACATCAACATCCAGCAACCTAGTCATCTCTCTTAGGCTGCGAACACCCTTCATGTGCATGACGATGAAAGCTCTGAAAAGCCCCACCGGACTTCTAGGATGCCTACCCGGCCCAGCCGTGTGTAAGTATCTGCATACTGCTTTCTCAGCAAAGCTTGAGTCGATGTTACAAAAGAGGGTTTCAAGGGTCTCGTGTTCATCTTGTCCAGCTAAAGGATTCACCTCCTATGCTTGGGCGTAACACAAAATACGAGACTCCACTTCTCAAAATAAGGTTTCACTTAATTTAGGGACAAGCCAGCGCGCTTCGCAACACTTAAAGACTTAAAATGAGCATTATCATCACAATGTGAAAGGAGGAAGACGCCCTATGAGTTATGAGAGAAGACGTGATTATGGTGGGGGCTTTAAGCCCTGCCCAGTTGAGATGGGCAAGGAATACGAAGTGGACATAACAGAGACGAGCAGCCAAGGAGAGGGCATAGCCAGAATCCAAGGTTTCGTAATATTCGTTGCCAACGCAAAGCCTCGAGACCATTTGAAAATAAAGATCACGCGGATAGGCCGTAGAGCCGCAAACGCTGAAATAGCTAAATAAACCTTTTTGTTTTTTCCACATCGACCTGCATAATCTTTATTCCCCTAGAAAGCGGATAGTCTTCCGAAATATTTTTCAATTTAATGTTATTTTCTGGCCATTCGAAAAGAAGCTCCCACCACTTTTCTACATGAGATCCGCAGTCACGCAGATATCTGCGTGCACCTGAAAGTTCATATCTAGAGCATAGCAAAAAATAGCGTTCTATTTGCACTTTCTTTCATCATTCATCTTTTTCAAGAGTTTGTCAAGGATTTTTCCTTTCATTCTCAATTCTTGTTCTGAAATCGTCTGTCCCATTGGTCATAATTCATCAACCACGGCACCCTCATTTACTAGTAACACAACAGGATAAAAAATAGCAGCCCACGGGTCCTTTTTCATAGACTCAGCATTTCCTATCAGCGAGACTGTAGAAATAGCACTATCCCTCAACGTTTCTGAGCCGAGTCACACCATCATCCATAACTGCAAATTCTTCTAGACGATGACCCGCTTCCACTAGTCTTTTGATGCCCTCACTTGAAAGCTCCATCTCCGTTTTTTCACAGCACTTTCCACAATTTGAACAACGCACGAAAGGCGGACTACCTTTACATGCCATAACAAAAGACAGCCGAGCTACAGTTGTTTTGGTAGCCCGGCAGAGATTCGAACTCTCGCCAAGTATGCTGTGGCCATGTTTTGCTGGTAAATACTCGCTACAGTAGATTGCGGGTGCTTGCACCCAAATGGGTTCAAGCCCTGTGATGGGGCTGCCCGGATTTGAACCGGGGTCTAGAGAGCCCAAGTCTCCAAGCCTAGACCAAACTAGCCGACAGCCCCTTCAACTGGGTCTGGAGTCCCTATCGATGATAATGCATCAGTCATAAAAACCTTAACCAGGCCTAGGATACACACGTAAAGCAAATCGAAAAGCTATTTGACACAGACTTACTGAACTGGTAGACTGGCTAAAAAGCACGCTCTCCATAAGCTCGCAAGCAGGGATAAGACCGTTTACAATCTGGGTATTAGGAGTAGCCATGCGAGCAAACTGTTGCGTGGCGTGTGCTAGATTTCGCTTTCACCGATTACCGTGTTGTCTATGACCTTAATCATCTAGTAGCCAAAATTTGATTGAAGTCTTCACTTTTTGGGTTAAGGTCGGTGGCAACCAAATGCCAATGATCGTTTATCGTAGCAAACGTGGTGTCCATAATCACAAATTTGGGGGTGTAACTGAAAACTTCTTTTCCAATGTTGGTAAGTATGTCCAAGGCATGCTCATATGCCCTCTGAGGCACTGTGTGCTCATGTCTTTTGAAAATTATCATTATACGTTCTCTGTGTCCCTTCTCAGTCTTGGTTCTTAGGACGATAAACGACCTGTCTTCGTAATACTTTTTCTCCTTTTCCAGATCCAGATCACACAAAGGGCAACTCAAGCCTCTCAACCCCGGTCCTCTGCTGTTTCCTATCTTTCTTATTTGTAGTTCACATAATATAATCTTCTCCCAAAGTCTTTTTTCTCGAGTCGACCGATGGACGCAGAAGACAACCTGAACGCTCCGTCGCCACAAGTTCGGAAACATACGATTGGAAAATCCTAGCTCAGCAGCAGACTCTAGAAAATTGAGCAGTCAGGTGAATTTCGGTTTGTGCACTTTGTAGCAACATGAGAAATCGGATGAGCGCTCTCTGCTCCGCTTTGTCGAATCACCTGAGATTCATGATCCCAGAATGGTGCGCATCAGTATGACCTGATTCGGTGAAGGCAGTCGCCGTTTTTGTCTGCTGTTCGTTTTACTGCCTGGTAGCCCATTGCTTCTTTATTCCGCACTGCAGAATTTTTGGACACACCAGACAGTCGTCAGGGATAGCCATGTCGTATGACATCGCATTCAGGAAGCTAGTGTAGTGCGCACACTTTGCGGGTGAATCAAAGACCTTGCCGTACTCGATTGCTTTGATACCGACGACCTTCAAATTTTCAGTCTTGATGTCTATCTTCGACATGCAGTGAGGACAGGCATAAAACGTCTGTCTAGGCATCGTGGAAGAATCTGTCAGAATCGTCGGTCTTTCGAACTCCTTCCCACACCCACTGTAAGGGCACTTCAGTCTCTCAGTGTGGTGGTGAATATGGAAAGGTGACACGGCTAACCCTCCTATACTGTTCTCTTATAAACATCTCTAATCGTAATATTTAATAAATATTGCTGTCTACATGCACAACAAGAATACAAAAGGCTCCAACTTGAGAATAGGCAGGTACAATTCGCGAAGTTTCAATTCATTATCAAATAGAAAAACCCAGAGGAGCGACCGATGAATTGCTCTGGGATGTCAGTCGCTTTGATAGTTTTCCTTTCCCTTTTCGTTTGTCTTGGGTATTGTAATAGTGAACTGAGCTCCTCTGCCCGGTTCACTAGTTTCTTGTAGTGTCCAGCCGTAGACTTCCATCATCTTCTTGATCAAGTAGAGTCCGTATCCGGTGCCTTTTCCGTACCCTTCTTTGAAAAGGTTCGGCTTTTCGGCCCAGGGTATGCCGATACCGTCATCTTGGTAGAATAATTTCAGCTGTTTATCAATAGACTTTTCACAGTACACTCGGATCTGGGTGATTTTTTCACCGTATTTCAACGAGTTGTCTATCATGTTGTAGAAGAGCCGTTCTAAGAGCGAATCTGCCAAGACCTTTAGCCCTTGGCACTCATTCGATACTTTCACACCTTTTAAGTCAGAGAATAGCGAGACCGCTTTTTCAAAGGTTTCGCCCAAGTCAACATTCTTGAGTTCCTCATCGCCGAGCATCTCGTAGCTATGCGCAAAATCAATGTCGTGAAGATATTCCCAAACCACCGGATTATCAGGCAGCCTTCTCTTGGCTAAGAAAATGTTCCCTGTGACTATGGAAAGCTTGTTTCGTACATCATGCCTAGTTAGGCTGCCAACTACGCGCAGTTTTTCGATCATTGTCGCCAGTTTTTGCATCATCTCCTTCATGGCTGCTTCTGTTCTCTTCAATTCAGAAATGTCCTTGTACATAGCCATGTGACCTACAAGTCTTCCTTCGACGATGATTGGAGCAGCCGAGACCGACACGGGGATGAGTGAGCCGTCTTTCCTCTTCCTGGCAGTGTCAAAATACACGTAGCCCCTTGCTGCGCTCTGGTCCAGTGTATGTCCTTCTTCTGTTCTCTCAGGTGGCACTACAACGTCGTTGATGTCTTTGCCTTTGATTTCTTCGAGTGGATAACCGAAAAGCTCGAAGAAGCGTGGGTTCATGTCTAGTATGTGGAAGTCTTGAGACAAGTAGACGGTCGCTTCAGGGTTTCCAATAAATAATCCTTCGAACTTCTGTTTGTTCTCCCTGATTTCTTTCTCAGCCTTCTTGTCTTCAGTAACGTCTCGAAAACTCCACACTCTTCCGGCAGCTGCCCTTCCTATCCTCTGAGGACGAGAATACCGCTCGAAGACTCTTCCGTCTTTGAATTCTAGCAAGTCGTAGCTCTCTGCGTCGGGCTGATCGTAGAGTTCTCTGACTTTTGCCAGAAACTTCTCAGTCTCTTTCAGCTGGTCTAGAACATATGCCAGCGCCTGATCATCGTCTCGTGTGGCCATAATTTCGTCTGGAATACGCCACATTTCAGCGAACTTTCGATTGAAAATCGCTATCTTTCCATCTTTATTTACTACTAGGATGCCGTCGGCAGTAGATTCAAGCGTGGCACTGAGCAGAGAAAGAGTGTTCTTCGCTTCCTCCTCCGCACGTTTCAGGGCCTCCCATGCCTGTTTCTGCCCAGTAACGTCACGTGTGACAATCGTTAGAAAAGTCTCGCCTTTCATTTTCCACGTTGAAAAAGAGGCTTCTAAGGGGGAACTCTTTGCCGTCTCTTTTCAATCCAACCATTTCGAAAGTCTTTTCGAAAGGAGGCGGCGGCGATGAAAGCCATCCACCCAATTTTCTTTGGTGATTGTCCCTGAACCGTTCAGGCATAATCAACGTTACTGGCTTACCAATCATTTCGTTGGCTGAATAGCCGAAAATGGTTTCAGCCACTCTGTTCCAGAAGACTATCCTTCCTTGAGTATCAATGGAGATAGTTGCATCACCAGCAGACTCGCTTATGGCTCGAAACTTCTCTTCGCTGTCCCGCAAGGCTTCTTCTGCTTCTCTAATCTTAGCTGGTTTCGTTATACTATGAGCTAGCTCGCAGTAGACTATTTCAGGGTCACCCGTCTTGCTCAGATACTGATCTGCCCCCAGATTCAACGCTTCTTTTGCGACTTCTTCTCTGCCTTTTCCGGTGAAGATAATGAACGGTATGTTTTCGCCCTTTTCTCTGAGTTCTTTCAGAAAAGTTAAGCCATCCTTATCAGGCATGAAGTAGTCAGAAACTATCACATCAAATTTCTCTTCCTTCATCTTCTGAAAGGCTTCTTGGACGGATAATGCGGTTTCAACCTGAAATGATCCTTCCGTCTGTAACGCGCGCTTTGCTAGCTTCAAGAGGCTAGCGTCGTCATCCACGTGTAGAACCCTAATTGGCTTCGCTCTTTGATCTAGGCCGATCACGGCTTCTGTTTGCGGCTCAACCGTGGATCTGATCACACGCACGCACTAGGACACAAGACGGTAAAACTTGACAGATTGACCAATTAACGTCTTATGAAAACACAATTAGTATTTCAAAAATGTTCAGCAATACTTAGACAGCGCTTCCAATATCCGCTCAGACATGATAGGCTTCGCGATGAAATCCTTTGCCCCTAATCTCAAGGCTTCCTCTATCAGCACCTGTTGCTCAAGAGCGCTACAGATAACAACGTTTGCTGAGGGATCCTCTTCTAGAATTTGCTTCAAGGCCTCCATCCCGTTGAGAGCGCTTTTTCCGGCCGGCATCACTATATCCAAGAGCACCAAATCAGGCTTAACCTTCCTGTACAAGTCGATTGCTTCATCTCCTGCCGTTGCTTCAGCAACCAGTTCATGCTTGGTTTCCTTAACTATCTTCTTCAACAGTTCTCTCGTGTAAAGAGCATCATCGCTAATCTGAATCCTGCCCATGCATTTCGCTCAGCGTTCGCTCAACTTGCCCTTAACCAAGATTTGATTCCTACAACGGATAATAAGGTTGTGAATTAGACACTGTTCAAATGGGCAGTAACTTGAAAAGCCTCGGCCGGGCTTTGAACCCGGGGCCTGCTGCTTACGAGGCAGCCGCTCTACCGAGCTGAGCTACCGAGGCGCCTGCCGCTCACTAGTGAAGGGTACGCATGTTTTTAAGATGTTCGGAAACAACAAATCCTCATGAGCCATCAAAGAAATGATACGGGATAACCATTCTTGCCCAAGCTTTCGAATTTTCGAACGGGGCGAGTATGAGCAATATTTTTACCTCTAGATACTATACTAATAGCATCTCGTGCAACTGGGATACCATTGCGACTCGATTTGGAAGATAGCTTAGAGATGATGGCAAAACGAGTGACTTGGGAGGGCTTCATTGAAGAGAACCGAGAAATTGGGCGAAAGGAAGATAATACAAATAATTCAAAGCCATCTAGACTTAATGCCAAAAATGCCCGTACCCTTCGGCGATGACGTTTCAGCATGCGACATTGGGAACGGTAACCTCGCGATTCTGAAGACCGATATGTTGGTATCCAAGACGGATGTTCCGCCCGGCATGACACTGTGGCAGGCCGCCAGGAAAGCGGTTGTCATGAACATCAGCGATTTTGCAGCAAAAGGCGTCAAGCCGAAGGCGATGCTCGTTTCTCTTGGACTGCCGAAAGGGATGGGAGAAAAGGCTGTTGAGGAGCTTGCTGGAGGATTGAACGCCGGGGCACGCGAATACGGTGCATATGTTATCGGCGGTGATACTGGAGAGGCTTCAGACCTTGTTATCAGTCTTTCACTCTTTGGAACAGCGACAAAAAGTGAAGTGATACTGAGAAGTGGCGCAAGACCGGGAGACTTTCTGGCGGTTACGGGTTTTTTCGGCAAGACTTCCGCTGGCCTCAAGATCCTGCTCCACAACCTTGACGTTCCGAAGAAGCTGCGCAAGGTTCTCGTTGAGTCAGTTTTGCTGCCGCGTGCACGATTGAAAGAAGGCTTGGCGCTCAGGCGGGCAGGGGCTGTTTCCGCAGCGATTGACTCAAGCGATGGTTTGGCCTGGAGCTTACACGAGGTTGCAAGGGCCAGCAACGTCGGTTTTACGGTTGACAAGTTGCCCATAGCCCGCGAAGCTGAAAGGTTTGCCGAGGACAACAACATCGACCCAGTAGAGTTAGCTCTTTACGGTGGGGAAGAGTACGAGATTATTCTAACCGTGAAGCCAAGCCTTTGGAGTGCAGCGGAAAAAGCAGTGAGGCGAGCGAGAGGAAGGCTTTTGCAAATAGGGACAGTGACAGCCAAAAAAAGTGTTCTGTTCAAGACGAATGGCAAGAAACGTATAATAAGGCCGAGAGGATACGAACATTTCGAAACGTAGTTTTGGTGGATTTTATCGCTTTAGAGTTTCTTCGAACTTTAGACACGTTAGTGCGGCTATCCCCCTGCCTATGGTTGAGATCAAATAGACGACTTGCGGTCCTGCAACCAAGCTGAACAGAGTTGTCATAGAATCCGATATTTGCCATCCAATGAGTGAACCAAGAAGAGTCACGATGCCTACGATTTGTTGAATACGCGCACGCTTCACGTTGAGTTTTGGAGTTTTCCAGAGAAAATTTATATTTGGGGGAGATTGCTTTTATTTCGCTCTCACTTCTCAAATCAGATTCTTGGGCGATAACCTTTAGCGGGATCGTTTCCTTGTTCCGCCGAGTTTTCTCTTGTTCTTCTTTGCCACTATCACCGTGTGCGATTGTTCCTTTTGCCGGATTTGAGCGTTTGGAAAGACTCCCTCGATTTCTCTTCGCAACCGCGCAAGGTCAACCTGTCCATAAGTCTTAATGTCAACCAAGGGCCTTTCATTCTCATCATAACTGACTGCCAATGTGTACCCTGAACCGAGCTCAATCTGTGTCGGTTCTAGAAGAATGCCTGCATCTTCGTCTAACTCGGCGATGTCTTCAGATCCACGTTTGTGTTTGCGTTCAGCCATACCTTGATTACTCCTTTCTAAAACGACGAGAACACGGGATTAAAGGCTTGCTAAGCTTGAATAAGGATTGAAAGTCCAAGAAGCACCGCGCACTGCGTTTGTCTGGAGACCTAACCTTCAACGTTAGAAACGAAAGCCAATCAAATGTCTATTCAACGACCCGCCTTGTTGTCCATTAAATAGTTCAGAATTGTTATGCACGAAGCTGCCAGGTAAGGCTGTTTTCCAAGACTGATCTTTTCAGCGTAGCGCAGGGCAAAGTTTTCGACGGTCTTCGGCAGACCAATATGGTCGCCAAGAACGAACACAGCGTTTTCACCTAATTCAATCTCAGAGATGTTTCTCCCCTTTTCTTCAAGAACGTAAATAGCCGTTCGAGAAGCTTTAGCCTTGATTTTCAGCAGGGCTTCGAAGCTCGTTTTGTCCGCTGTTATGCCCGGATGAGTCTGGCCTCCCAAAACCTTTCTCAAGATTCTCTCCCACGTTTGCTGATCCGTGCGGACATCATGAAGTGTTGCCCCTTCTATTCTTAGACGCAGCGGCGGTGTTGGCGGGCCGCTCAATAGAGCATTGAAAACGACGTTTTTTCGGATGGCGTGAGAGAGAAACAGGCTTGCAACCACACACTCGTACACTATGTCCAATCTGCCCGCGTCGTGCAGGTTTGCAAAGCTCGAATCGGTTCTTCCTAAACGTGAATAGAGAACAAACTCCCGCATCACAGGTCACAACCCGGATTCTTCCATTAACTCCCCAGCGCCCAGTGCCGTCTAAGTCGCGACGTACTCTATTCTCCTTCCTATTTATGCCGCGCGTGCTAATAACAACTCCCCTCCCAAATCTCCCCCAACTAGAATTTCTAGCGCGCATCTTCAACCGTTTGAGCCTCGAAAAAATTGCGGATCAAGCAGTCAAAAGCAAGGGTTTGGTTCTCAGCATGAGCCACGGAAGCCAACGTCTGGCAGCATTGCACGAAGCAAACATAGCTCTCGAGAAGAGCCTCGGGCGGGAATTGAACCCGCGACCTACAGCTTACAAGGCTGTTGCTCTACCGACTGAGCTATCGAGGCATCACTGTTTTCATTCCTATTTTGATTATTGAGGCTTGATTTAAGGTTAGCGTGCGCTCCATTCAGTTGATATGATGTTCCTTCCGCAGCGCGCGCTCCACATGATGACTGCGCGCACATCGACTTCTATGGCAATGGCCAGTGCGCGCGCATTGATTATCGCGTCGCATCATCAAAAACAAAAACGCCAGAGCAAAAAAATCTCATTGAAGGCTCTTATCACATACGACGGGTACTGGTGCATTAAGGGACATGAAAGGTTGCTGAGAGAGCGCTTTGGGATTTCGAGCATCGGCATTTACAACCTCAATAATTATTTGTGAGCAAATCTTGTTTTAGCATCTTTAACTATTTTCTGGAGATAGTTCAAATAGTGGCGAGACAATGATTGAGCAGAATTATTCCTTATTTCTTTTCCTAAGTGGCTTCTAGGTGGATTAGCAAACGCGAGACTAACTTCCCCAATATCAGAGGGCATATCAACGTAATATTTTTCAATGGAGCCATCTGGAAGCTGAACTTCCCATCCAGTTCCACCAAGATTATCGCCGATGAAAAAGCTTTTTGCATTAGGAGGTGGCGGTCCAAAACGTTGAAAGTCTTGAGGCAGATCCATCTTCTTAATCCAGCCAATCAAACCAACCTTCAATTGTCCTTTCTTTAGTATCTCTGACCTGAGCTTATAGAAATATTTCATCAATGGATCTGATTCCATTTCTAGACTGTATTTCTTATACCACCCATCAAAATCTGGTTCTGTACCCCTAAGATTCTCAAGAACATTAGTGACGGCCCTGCCAAAAACCACCAAGTTTCTTAAACCAATTACCCTCACAGGTGGTTTGCCATCAACGAGCATTGTATAACCGTATTCAGCAGTGTCCATCGTCTCTTGTAAAGACTTAAGAATATCTCGAGTTGTTCTTGGGTTTGCCATTTCTTGTTTCTCACGATTCTATTTCCCTGAAACTTTTCGTGGTTTTCGCTGCCGTCTCAATCTTTGACTTGATTTCTTTCTCCCACTCTTCTGAGGTTAGAATACCCTTTCTCTCCAAGACATCCACTAACGCTGCAATCATGTGATCTACCATGTCAAGTTCTAGGGCTAGTTCTTTAATGCGGTCTTTCTTACGCTTACTCATGTTCTTCCCTCTTTGCCAAGTATCCTTTTTCACTGAGAAAACTTATCACCATAGTGCGAACAACCTCAGAATCGCTTTCTCCAAGCTGCCCTTTCAACTCTCGGACAATCTTGAAGATACCTTCTGGAAGGCTAACCAAGACTTTTTTCATTTCACAGTCACCTCAATTTGCCGAACTTGCTTTTCCTCTTTCTTCGCCTCATTCTTCGTTGCATCCTTCACAAGACTGTACCAGTCATTCTTCACGTTTAATCCGCTAGCTTGTGCAGGAGTCATTTTGATAGTCTGATGTTTCCTCACATAGTTGTAATGGACAACCCAACCCTCAAGCAACGTTCTAACCGTGCCTTCTCCCTTCAAACCTCTAGTCGGCTTTATCCTATCCTTAAGAGTGCTGTGCAACCTTTCAACTACATTCTGATTGTGAATTGCTCTTATTCCAACTCTTCTTATTAATTCAGGTCTTGTTTCTTTTTTCATCGTGCGGAACACTTGATTGTAAGCGTCCACGTATGGTTTTAGCCCATCGCAGTAAATTGAAGTTGGCTTTTTCTTAGCTACCTTCATGCTTTTCTCAAAAAGAGCTACTGCCTCTTCAATGGTTCTCAAACCTGAAAGGTGACCTGCAACTAGGAATTTGGTCTGATCGTCAATAATTTCCCAGAACCATTTCTGAACGCCCTTGCACTTGATTGCTGTTTCGTCAACATGATAGATGCCCAGCAATTGAGGCGTTAGAGTTTCGACGTATCGAGAGACTAAGTTAGAGTATTTCAGAATCCATCTTAGCACTGTCGAATGGTCAACGTGAACACCGTACAGTTTTTCAATCTGAGTCTGAATCTTCCTAGTGCTTAAACCCTCAAAATAGAAGTCAATGCTAGAAGAAATAATCCGCGCCTCAGTTCTCATTCTCGGAAAATCTGAACCTTCAACAAACTTGTGACCACAATCCTTGCAGAGGTATCTCTGTTTATCGCCTTTCATGCCAACCTTAACAACTTTTTCAGAGTCACAGTATTTGCATTGCATTCCTTAACGCGCTCCTATGTATAGCTTATATGTAGCTTATGCTATATAAGGGTTATGCCAAAATACCAAAACTTAATCTCACCCATCCGACAATCCCATGATGGACAAGAAAATGAAATTCAGCTGGAAAGGTTTGGCTATTGCAATTGGCCTGACAATTCTCGTCTTTTCTAATGTTCTGACGGGATTTTATGTTTTCGTGAATATCATAAATTGGAAGGTGAGCTTTCTTAACATCAATCCATCTGAACCACCTAATGAAAGAAATTTCCCAATCATGAACTACCCTCCATCAACGGGACCAGGTTTTGAAATCAATGAAAATACTATAATCTTTGAGAATATCTATCTCAAATATAATGGCACACCTGTCGAGAATCAACCTTTCGAATTATCAGTCATTGGTACTACTGATCCCAGTATAGCACAGAAAATAAACTACGTATCTTTTTACTTTGAGGGTGCTTCCCCCTATCCCGCAAACAGTGGAACATTTTCAGGTTCATGGGGGACAGCACTTTATCCAAGAAACGCAACAGGAGGTATTCCTGTATTTTTGGGAGCCTATCTTCTGGACAATCCAACCGTTATAACTTGGCAAGTTCAAGGAGACTATTACCCATCGATTACTATTCACTTCAAGAATTTCACAGATACCACTCAAAGTTACGCAGCCTACCCAGATTTTCGAATGCACATAGAGTCAGCTGACGTACTGAAACAACAGAACTCCGATAGAGTCAATACTTCAGTTTCGATAGCATTAGCATTTTTCGGTTTTGTCGATGGCTCAGTTCTTGTAGGACGTTTTCTCTTGACTAAGAAAAAGAAAAGACCAAGAAAACCGAAGCCTAACGATTTAGGAAAAACCAACGATAATAGCAACCAACAGCCCACCAGCAAGCCAAAATCCCAACCCAAAAAGAGCCAACCACATCATAAGATACAGAGGGATAAATCGAAAACCCTTGAACAAGGCAAGAGTCAGAGAAAGACCGAAGAAGTCAGACCCGAAGAAGATAAGCCAAAAAGCTAATCCTCCAAGTTTTGTTTCATCAGTCAGAACCCTAGAGAAAGATTTCCAGAACTTTTCTCCTCTAAAGCTCCTTATCTAATGAACCTCCATATCCCTTAACGCACCAGTACCCATACGACGTAATCCTTATATGTGCGAAACCTGCTTCTGGAATAGTTTGGCTAGTTACTTGAAGCCATAAAAGAGATGCAGCTCCCCATCGACTGGTGTGGAGTGAAGGGTGACAGTGAGCAGAGCAGTCGCTCACGATGACACCGTGCATAGACCCGTAATACCTGCACATAAATAAGTTTCACCGATACGTTATACAGACACTGCCGTAAGGTCCGATATGCTACGCCGTCTGGAGAATGGCTTGGCTTGAGTGCTGATGAAGGGCGCGGCAAGCCGCGAAAGAGCCCTGGGTAAGCGCATGCAGCCTTAGAACCAGGGATTCCTCAATGGGACTTCCCATCATGGTTCTTCGGAACCATGATACTCCTTTTTAGGAGGGGGAACCCCCCGAATTGAAGCATCTTAGTAGGGGGAGGAAAAGAAACCAACACGGGATTCCCTTATTAGCAGCGAGCGAAGAGGGAAAAGTCCAAACTGAATCCTTCAGGGAAACCTGTGGGAGATGTGGGGTTAAGGGCCTGGCTTCCTTCTCACCGGCAAAACTGAAGTGGCCTGGAAAGGCCTGCCATAGAGGGTGAAAGCCCCGTAAGGATAAGCTGGAAGAAGTTGAGCTGGAGTCCCGGAGTACCGTACCCTGGCTTGGGTGCGGGAAATTGGGAGTCACCAACTTCCAAGACTAAATACAACTCAAGACCGATAGCGCACTAGTACGGTGACGGAAAGATGAAAAGTACCCCGGAAGGGGGGTGCAAAGTGCCTGAAACCAGACGGTTACAGACGTGTGCAGCCCGGAAGGGTAGATCCCTTTCAAAGGAGGCCGTCGTGAGGCGGTAGTACAAGAAAGGGGGACCAGGGTTGCATACTCCGTCTATAAACACGGGCCGGGGAGTTCATGGCTGTGGCAAGCCTAAAGGTGCGAAGCCTGAAGGCGAAGGGAAACCAACATGCACGCAACCACCTTTTGGTGGCGAGGTGCGGAGTCTGAAAGGGCCCGGAGTCACGGCTTTGAGACTAGAAACCGGGCGATCTAGCCCTGGGCAGGGCGAAGCTAGGCGAAAGCCTAGTGGAGGCTCGCAAGGGTGCTGACGTGCAATTCGTTCTTCAGACCTGGGGCTAGGGGCTAAAGACCAATCTAGCCCGGTGATATCTAGTTCCCTCCAAAGTGGGTCGCAGCCCAGTCCCGGACGAGACGGCTGACGGGGTAGAGCACTGATTAGGAAGTAAGGAGCCGAAAGGCTCCATTTCCTTTTCAAACTCCGAATCTGTCAGCGTCGTAGACTCTGGGAAACGGGTTAGTGGGGGTAAGCTCCATGACCGAGAGGGGGACAACCCAGACTGAGGTTAAGGTCCCCAAGTGCTGGCCAAATGTCAAACAGAAGGGCGTCGTCAGCCTCAGACAGCGGGGAGGTAGGCTTAGAAGCAGCCACCCTTTAAAGAAAGCGTAACAGCTCACCCGCCGAGGCTGACGGCCCCGAAAATTGACGGGGCTAAGCCAGCCACCGATACCTCAGAATGCAACATTCACTGTTGCACTGGTAGGGGGGCGTCCTGACTGGGCAGAAGCTGGGCCTTGAGGTCCAGTGGACCGGTTCAGGATTGCAGATCCCGGCGGTAGTAACAGCAAAGAGGGGTGAGAATCCCCTCCGCCGAAGGGGCCAGGGTTCCCCGGCAACGATCGTCAGCCGGGGGTAAGTCGGTCCTAAGATATGGCCTAACCGACCATGTCAAAAGGGAATCCGGTTAAGATCCCGGAACCACGAGGATACACGCGGCAACGCAAGCTCAACGTCTGACGCTTCGAGATATGCTGAGCAAGGCTGTCGCCTTGTTTAACTGTATAAGCCTGGGAAGTGCCGTAATGGCGAGAACCAGGTGAAGTCAGGAATAGCCGCCCGTTTTAGGGGGGTTCAGCCGATTTTTGGAGCCAGTGAAAAGGGCGTTGGGATGGATTCTTCGTGTCCGTACCTAGAACCGACACAGGTGTCTCTAGGCGAGGAACCTAAGGCGTGTCGGGTATACACTATTGTGAGGGAACTCGGCAATCTAGCCCCGTACCTTTGGTATAAGGGGTGCCTGCTGCTTTTGCCTTTGGCTGGAGTAGCAGGTCGCAGTGACATGGGGGTCCCGACTGTTTAATAAAAACACAGGAAACCGCAAGCGCGAAAGCGTGTGAACGGTTTCTGAATCCTGGCCAGTACGGGTACCTGAAATCCGGGTCCAACCGGACTAAGGGCCCGCAAACGCCGGGAGTAACTCTGACTCTCTCAAGGTAGCCAAATGCCTTGTCGGGTAAGTTCCGACGTGCATGAATGGATCAACGAGGGCCCCGCTGTCCCCACGTAGTACCCGGTGAAACCACATAACGTGGACGAACAGTCCACGAACTCCCAGCGGGAAAAGAAGTCCCTGTGGAGTTTTACTGCAGCCTGCCGCTGGAATACGTTTGCGGATGCAGAGCGTAGACGGGAGCCGTTATACTCCGGTTTCTCCGGGAGCTGGGGAAGGCTACAATGGAACACCGTCCTTCTGCGACCGTGTTTCTAACCGGCGCTTCGGCGCTGAAACAACGGTTGGTGGGCAGTTCGGCTGGGGCGGCACGCCCTTGAAAAGATATCAAGGGCGCCCTAAGGTCGGCTCAGGCGGGACAGAAACCCGCCGTAGAGTGCAAAGGCAAAAGCCGGCCTGACTGGATCCTCCAAAGTAAGGGATCCAGAGGCGAAAGCCGGGCTTAGCGATCATCCATGTCCCCCTTGGTGGGGGCTGGATGTGTCAGAAAAATTACCCTAGGGATAACAGGCTCGTCGCGGGCGAGAGTCCCTATCGACCCCGCGGCTTGGTACCTCGATGTCGGCTCTTCCTATCCTGGCCCTGCATAAGGGGCCAAGGGTGAGGCTGCTCGCCTATTAAAAGGGAACGTGAGCTGGGTTTAGACCGTCGTGAGACAGGTCGGACTTTATCTGCTGGGAGTGCAGGCTGCCTGAGGGGAAAGGGTCCCCAGTACGAGAGGAACGGGACGCTGTGGCCACTAGTCAACCGGTTGTCCGACAGGGCAAACGCCGGGCAGCCACGCCGCTGAGAATAAGGGCTGAAAGCATCTAAGCCCGAAGTCTCTCCTGAAAATAGGCAGCCATTCCCCTAAATGGGGACGAAGGCTCCCATAAAAGATGGGTTTGATGGAACCGGGGTGTAAGCTGGAAGGTTTCGGCCGACCAGCTCAGCCCGCGGTCTCCAACCGCCTAAGGTGTTGGACTATAGGCAGTGTCTGGACGAATTAATCGGGAAACTTGCTGTGTGCGGGTGAAAACGGGTTTATGCACGGTGCCTCAACACTTCTTTCAAGGCGGGTTCTTCAGGCAAGGGCGAACGTTTTTGAATACGCTACACCTGAGTTTGTGTCAGTGAACTGTGTGGGTTTGATTTCGAGGTTTGATCCTTGGCGTTCTGGTCTGTGCACTTGTCCTTCGAAGTTGACTCTTAATCCTTACACTGGTTGCGATCACGCGTGCACGTACTGTTATGCTTCGAGTTATGTGCCGAGGTTTTCATGTTGCCGGCCCAAGAAGGATCTGATCCAGAGGTTGGCGAGGGAGGCTGGCAGGTTGAACGGTGAAACGTTGTCCATCTCTAATTCTTCAGATCCCTATCCCACTGTGGAAGCGGAAGCGGGGCTGATGCGAAATTGCTTGGAAATTTTGTCGGAGCACGATTGCAGGGTTCAGATAGTTACGAAGTCTCCGTTGGTGGTGAGAGATGTTGACCTTTTGAGGAGGGTTCCTTCGATGGTTTCTTTGACGGTGACGACGGACGATGATTGCGTGGCTGGGCTGATTGAGCCGGGTGCTCCGCTGCCTTCAGCGCGTTTGAGGGCGGTTGAAGCTCTTGTTGAGAAGGGCATACCGGTTTCTGTGCGGGTTGATCCGGTTATTCCGTTTGTGAACGATGATCCGGAGAGTTTGATGAGAAGGTTGGCTTCTGTGGGTGTGAGGCATGTTACGAGTTCGACGTTTAAGGTTAGGCCTGACGGTTGGCGAAGGTTCAGTGCCAAGTTGCCTGAGGTTGCGGAGAAGCTGAGGTCTTTGTGTACTTTGAAGAAGGGGTGAGAAAGGCGGGTTATCTTTACTTGCCTGAAGATTTGAGGCTTAGGCTGATGGAGAGGGTGGGAGGTTTGGCTGGGAAGTGTGGGATGAAGTTTGGCACGTGCAGGGAAGGCTTTAGCCAATTGAACACGGGAGTGTGCGATGGTTCATGGTTGATGGAGTAAAGGATTTCATAGGCTGACGCGGGCGGGCTGAGTTTGCGGTTGGGTTTTTCAGGGCTCTAAACGTTGGCATCTGGGAGTGCGTCTTCTTCGGGAGAAACGCGCGAAAGTGACCCCCTCCCCCTTTGTTTGTAATGTCAGATGTAATCTGTAACTCTAACAAACCATGAAGAAAAACGGGCTGGAACACCGTTCAGAGCTAATCCGTTCCGTCTATTTGTAACGTCAGATGTAATGTTCATTGTAACGTTTTGCCGTTGAGGTTCCCTCGTGCGCGCTAAATCATTTGTAACATTTGATATTCTGTTCAACATTGCTTGAAGAGGTTGCCAAAACTCAAATCGGGAAAGCCCTATCTTATCATTGCAGAATAATACTCTTGGTTACTCATGAGGAAGAATTTATCAAGAATGTCGAAGAAACCTTTCTCAAGTTCGTGGTTTTTTTGGAATTGCGTATGTAGCGTCGTAAAACGCGCGCGCTCTAATTCTGAAAAATCCTTTAATAACGGATTGGTCAGAGACTTCAATCAGTCATGGAGATGACGGTGATGGCAGATAGATCGGTTTTGTTCGTGCAATGTTCTTCATTCAGTAAGCGCGCGCGCTACCGACCGACAATCGATTTCTCAATATTAGATCTCGTAAGCGCTGCCATGCCTACTCGTTGGAGGAATCTTCCGTGATTTTTGGTCTAGTTCGGAGGTCCAGATATGAAGAGTTGCAGAAGCAGGTGAATGAGTTAAAGGCGTATATGAAAATCTTGACTAGTGAGATGGAGAAGCTTCGAAAAGAGGCTAGAGAGTTGAGAAACGAGATTAAGGCGTCTAAACAAAGAATCTCGCAGCTTCAAGGAGAAACAAACAACCTGCGTTTTCAAAGGGAGGAACTCGCAAATTTTGTTGAAATCCTTACCAAAGAAAGAGGAATCTTTCAACAAATCATTCAAAACCTTAGCCAATCGACAAGGAAACAAAAGCAGACTAAACACTAGATTTTGGTGATGGCGCTTTTTTTTAGCCATTCCCTCAAGTTTCCTATCTACATTACTCTTTCTGATTCGCGCGCGCTTATCAATAGTAAATATTACGGCTAAACAAGCTTCTTATAACCCGAATCGTTTAATTGAGCATGCAAACCAACATTGCCTACTCGCTCAGGGGACAAAATACAAGACTGCTAGCAGAATTGTGGAGACGACGGAGAAGCAAAACCGCGAATGAATTGATATTGGTTCTCCGTTACGAGCTCTCGAAAATTGTGTGTGGGATGATTTGGGATATGCATTTGCTCAAGACGTCCATACTTGTAACCAAGACGCCATGGACTACGCTCAGGTGTCTATCTCGCATGTACATTGGCCGCAAGCGCATTAGCCATGCCTCCGCTAGCAATGTGAAAGAGAGAATGCTCAGAGCAGTCAAGGACATTAAAGAAGATTTGTTTCGGGCTTTGAAACAGTTCGTCGATTACCGCTAGTGCTGTCTAAAGCTAAGCTCAGAATGAAGTGTTCGCAGTGCAGCTGATGGAACAGAGCGCGCTAAGCTGAGGAACTTAGACAAGTTGCGAGAACTATCAGTAGGTTTGCAGCTGAAGAGATAAGGAAGCAGAACTTTCCAGCAGTACCTTCAAAAATTTCAATGCGAGAGAAGAGGAAAAAAACAATCGAGGACTTGAAAATCCTAGCAGAATTCACAGGAGAGGAAAAGGAATGAAATGTAACCTGAAAGAATGTAAAAAGAACCATGAGATATACGATGCCTTGACTCTGACCCCAGAGGAAATAGGAAACTTGGATACTTCCATACATCATCTTCTCCAAGAAGGCTTTGCGGGAGCAACTGAGGACTCTACCACAATCAAAGAGTGGTATTATCCTCTAACTTCTGCCACTATTGAAGCCAAAGTACAAGAACCAGAATCAGAAGAGGAAGAGGAAGAAAAGTATCATTGCATCCAATGTGACAAGGAAATCCCTGAGGAAGAATATTTAGAGAACTCTGGACTATGCAATCAATGTGCTCCCGACTAGCGCGCTAAGTCGTTTGTAACAAATGATGTTGCTCTCAACATTGGTCTAAGAGGTCTCAAAGTTGAGATTGTAACAGCGCGCCGATACGCAGGAAGGCGATGTTGCAGACTGATTTTCTGTAATATAGTATGAGGAAGAGCAGAGAGGCATTATTCATTTTTAGCCCGCGGGCCACGCAAAATACGTGAGAACGCAATCTTCCTCAGCTTTTCTGTTATCTGTTGAATAAACGAGCTTTCGGACAGACAGCACTCGAAAGCTCAATGTAGGCTAGACTTTTGAGTGTAAGAAGCCAGGGTTCTTTGTTGCATAGCGCCGCTATGTTAAGCGTTATGTTGAGGGTTTCTCCATTTCTCTGGGTTTCTGTATTCTACGTTTGGGCCGTCCTGCATGATTACGTCCAGTGTCTTTAGGAAATCCTCTCGTGACAGCCTTCTCCTTCTCTTCATCCCTAAGCCCCAAGAAGAGTTAGCCTAGGACGCGATATAAACGAAATTGCGATAATGCTAGTATGTCAAAAACAGAAACATAGGGCTACGTGCTGAACGTAGGAAGGCTGGGACCTTGAAGCTGAACTAGTCTAACTTAGCGCGCTAGTGTTTAAGCTTGTTTGCTCTCGGTGCACGCTGCGGGGAGGGGCTAGGAAGGAGTAGTCTGTAGTTTTAGCGGGTGCAAAGGCTTATGTGTTGTTGTCAAAAGTTGTTGACCTGGGGTTTAGTTTTGGTCAAGGATGGAGGAGTTATCTGTGCGTGTTGGCTGCAGGCTATTGTGGGTGGATGCTGTGGAAGGCCAACATGAAAGAAGCGAAGCGTCGGCCGTTGAGTCTCGGACATCGGAAGGGTTTGGGAAGCTGAGGCTTGGCTTTACGTTTTCGATAGTCTCGGTTGTCCTGTTCGCGTTGAGCCCTTTGGGATTGGTCTTCTTGGGACTGGGGTTCTTGTTTGTTGCTCTGCCAGCCGTGTATTTTCTTGGCATTTATTATCGGGCGAGCGGTTGGAGGCTCTTGGGTTTCGGGCAAACAGAAACGATTATGTGGCTTTGTGCGGTTCTCTTGGCCGTTTCTCCGTTGGGCTGACTGTTGTCGCCCATTGTCGGATTTTGGAGTTCGTTCTCCTCAGACATCGCTTTAGGCGTAGTTTTTCTGGTTCAACTGGCATTGTGGGGAATCTATACGGTTGTTGAGGGTCACAATGTCGGGCAGTTGGAGAAAAAGTTCGGTCTGAATCTCAGGCGCGGAAGAATCTCCGCTTTGTGGGGAATCCTTGCCTTTATCGTTGGATACAGCTTTGCACTTTTCTCAAACATGTATTCCTTCTTCTCCATTTTCCCTTTCGTTTCGGCCATTTTCGCATCTCCATTTCTGATTCTATCTTGTGTCACGTTCATCAGTAGGCTCAAACTCACGTACAGGCCGGATGCTAGCCCGGAGTCTGGAAGAGCATCGAAGGTTTAGCTTTGTGAGATAGGATGTTCGGCGTTAAAGATCCTTGTCTTGTTGATAATTCTGATCTAGATGATTAGGAAGGCGCTTTTTTCTTCTGCTAGGCTACATGAAGCCCATGTCTAGCAGTTTTAGGCCAGTGGCCATGCTTCCGTTGAATTCGAGTTTTCCGGTCATGAAGGCTGTGACGGCGTTGAGTTTTCCGTTGACCAGAGCTACGAAGTCCGTGTCTGCCATCTTGAGCGTGATGTCAGGGTTGGCGGCAACTCCTTCTTTTGTGTCGATTTTATGGTTTTTTACTGTTATGATCCAGTTGCCACCGTTGGCGCCGGCCAAGTTTACCTGAGCGACCGCATCAAAACCTTCAGCTTTGTCCGGTTTGAACTTGGTTGGAAGAACCTTCTCAAAAAACTCTTTAGGCGTCTTTGCCTCCAATGTTTTTCACCTTCTTAACTCAGCAATATGAACTTATCTGGTTTGCCTGGAGCCTAAATAACTTTGTCATGAGCTCTGCCGGTTTGCCGTCTGTATTCTATATGAAGAGGTCTTTTTCTTTGGGTCTGATGAGTTCGGTTGCCTTCGTGTTTTCGGCTTCTGGGTATTTGTATCCTCTTATTATGGCCGCGGGGACGGCTTCGTCTGCTTGTCCTATGACGAGCTCCGCTGCGGAGGACAATTCGTCGACGATTGCGGTTTGTTTCACTCTCAGGACGTATCCGAACAAGTCTTTTTCGCCTCTTCTGTCTCTTATGGGTTTTATGCCTGCAACGCCTATGGCCACGTTTATTTCGCCCATCCTCAAGGGTCGTCCGTGAGTGTCGGAGACGATTACCGCGACTCTGTGTCCTGTCAGTTTTCTGATTTCCTGTCTTATAGTCTCTGCGGAACGGTCGGGGTCTCTGGGCAGCAGGGCTACGTTTCTTTCTCCTTGTATGTTAGATCTGTCAATGCCTGCGTTTGCGCATACGAAGCCCTGTTTGGTTTCTGTTATTAGGTTGCCGTTGCCCATGCGCACGATGCCCTTTGACTCCCTGAGAATAACTTCAACCAGGGCGGGATCCTTCTGGTGCTGTTCGGCGATTTTCTTCGCAAATTCAGACGGTTGGACCTCGTCGAGGTTGACGGTATTTCCTTCTGCACGTGAGACGACGACGTGTGTGACCACAAGTATGTCCCCATCCAGAATGGGAGTGCCCTGTTTTTCAGCTGCGTTGCACACGAGCTCGCCCAGCCGGTCTCCCTTCTCTATGATGGGCAAACCTGTAACTGCGATTATCTGAACGGTGTCCAAGAGAAACATCTCTGCCAGGTTACGTGGAGATTATCTGTTTTGGGGCAAGACTTAAACTTATAGCTTGGCCGTTTCTAGGGTGAAAAGTGATGAGTTCCAAAGTGGGTTTTGCGGATTCACTGGGGAAGAAGGTTGTTTCGGCTGGCATCTGTGCCGGGTGCGGCGCATGTGTGGCGGTATGTCCGAACGGTTGCCTCAGATGGGGGAAGAGAAGGCCAGACCTGCACAAGGAGTGCACATGGTGCGGTTTTTGCGCCAGAGTTTGCCCCAGGTATGACTTGCCGATGTCTGAGCTTGAGTCTTTCGTTTTTGGCAGAGAGAGAAAATCCCAGGAACAGTTTGGAATACATCGCCGGATCTACATAGCCAGAGCAACAGACAGCAGAGTGTTGAAGGTCTGTCAGGACGGGGGGGCCGTGACGGCGCTGTTGCTCCACGCGTTGGAAAACAAGCGTATTGACGGGGCCGTGGTCTCAGGTGTAAGTGCTCAGAAGCCCTTCTACCCCGTTCCAAAGCTAGCCTCCACTTCTGAGGAGATTCTGAGCTGTGCCGGAACAAGGTATTCGTGCTCGCCTAATCTGCTGGCCTTGCCCGAAGCCGTAAAGCAGGGAAAGACAAGCGTGGCGTTTGTTGGAACGCCTTGCCAAATTCAGGCAGTGAGGAAGATGCAAATGCTCGGGATGAAACTTGCTGCAGATGTGAAACTGTTGATAGGGCTCATGTGTTCAGAGTGCTTCAGCTATGAAGGACTCATTGAAAAACACGTTGGTGAAGAGCTGGGCATCGACTTGGGGAGCATCAAGGGCATGAACATAAAGGGAAGAATGATAGTCACGCTGAAATCGGGGTCTGCAAAAACGATTCCGCTGGCAGAACTGAAGGAGTATTCCCAGAAGAGCTGCGCGTCGTGCAGAGACTTCAGCTCCGAAGTGGCTGATCTGTCAGCGGGCGGTCTTGGACTTGAAGGCTGGACCTGCGTTATTACACGCACGAAAGAGGGCGAAAACATGCTCAAATCAGCAGAGAAAACGGGAGTTCTGAAAACTAAGCCCATCAGAAGGGATGAGCCAGCTCTTAACCTGCTTGTCAGGCTTTCAAACAGAAAGCACAGATCGAAAGCTAGCCTGTAGACTTTTTCTTTCACGTCACGACAGTGGAAGCAAGGTCCTAGGTTAATCTTATGAGTGTTTGTAGTCATAATGTTCGCTTGCGATGTTCATGGGGCTCGTGGTGGCTCTTGCTGGAGGCGTAGGCGCCGCTAAACTGTTGAGGGGGCTTGTTCGCGTTATCTCGCCCGAGGATCTTGTGATAGTGGGGAACACTGGCGACGATTTTGAGTTTCACGGGCTTCATGTCAGTCCGGATTTGGACATCGTTATGTACACTTTGGCAGGTATTGTTGATGCGGCGAAGGGCTACGGTATCGCGGGCGACACGTTCAGCTGTCTGGGAATGTTGGAGAGGCTCGGTTTTGAAACTTGGTTTAAGCTGGGTGACAAGGATCTTGCGGTTCAAATGGTCAGAACGGATTTGTTAAAGAGCGGTGTGAGTCTGTCCGAAGCGGTTGCTCACCTTTGTCGTTTGTTGGGGGTGAACGTTAGGCTGGTGCCGATGAGCAACGATGCTGTGCGGACGGTGGTTCTGTCGGGTTGTGTGCGTTTGGGTTTTCAGGAGTACTTTGTGAAGAGGCGAGCAAGGGATGAGGTTACGGGCGTGCTGTTTGACGGAAGTGCGAATGCAAGGCCTGCTCCGGGAGTTATCGAGGCGATAAACAGTGCCGAACGATTGGTAGTGTGTCCCAGCAACCCTGTTCTGAGTGTCAATCCGATTCTGTCGATTCCAGGGATCAGGAACGCGTTGAAGAACATGAGGGGCTACGTAGTCGGTGTCAGTCCTATCGTGGGTGGGAAAGCGGTTAAGGGGCCGGCTGACAGAATCATGTCCAGTCTCGGGCTTGAAGCTTCTGCGTATGGTGTGGCCAAGTTCTATGAGGATTTTCTTGATCACCTAATCATTGATAGGGCTGACGCAGGCCTCAGGACGCGCGTAGAAGGGCTCGGCTTGAGAGTGTCGGTGGCGGACACGATAATGAAGGATGTTGAAAGCTCTGTTTCTCTGGCCGCAAAGGTTATGGCTGCAAAATGACCAGAGCCGCGCCGCGCGCGCCAATGTGGATTCACGGTAAAGCTCGGGCTCTTACCCCTGCGTGTGCCTTTCTGTTTTCATCCGATTCAGACTGGTCCCTGCTCAACGTCAGCGAATCCCAAGAAGTTGTATTGATTGCGAAAAACATAAATTGCACTCTGCAACTCCTAATTTGATGGTAGACAAGGCAACCGAGGATTTTCCCATTTTCCTTTCTCCCTCGGTGCCGATGAAATCTACCATTCAAAGAACGTGCTCTTCTCCTCGCAAGCCCGTTTCCATCAACGCTAAAAAGCTCGCGGGCTAATCGTTGAGGGGTGAAGCGGGTTGTCTTCTCGGGATGCTCCGTTTTCCAAGTATCTCAACTGTATATCCACTCCATGTATTATTAACGTTGATAGAGGTTAATCGTTCTGTTATTTCGATTGAGGGAAGAGCGGAACGTTTTCATATGAGCACTCTGTTTCGTGAACAGTGATGGCGAAAATGCGTTTTTCGGTCGTTGCGAGCGTTAACACTGAGAGCCCCGAGGCAGTTCGGCCGGTTCTTGAGAGGCTTGTAAGCAAAGGATGTGTTACGCGAATGGGCGAGAAAGAGTTTCGAATCGAAGCTGAGATGGAAGGGGAAGACTCGAAAGAGTTGAATCGTTCATTACTCTCGGAGCTACGTAGGGCGGAGAGGCGGACCAGACTGCGGGCTGAGTGGACCTGCGGCGAGACGACGGAACGCTTCTTCGATTACGTGATGAAAAAGAGTACGAAGACGGCGACGAGATGACCTTCGCAGAAGGAAATATTGTTCAGTCGCTGGAAGCAAAGCGTAGCCAGAATGAGTCTTAGTATAGCCCTTATCGGAAGTTGTTTTGAATATTGATAGAGTATTCATAACTGTTTAATTGTGCAGAAACCTTTCAAATGATGCATAGTGCTAGCGGTGCGATGGTGAGTGTGAAGGGCGTTTTGCATGGTTGAGTCTGTTCAGTCTCCAGTTGAGATAGTCGTGGATTCTGCTGAGAAAGCAAAGTTGCATATCTTGCATGTTGACGATGAGCCTTCCTTGTTGAGGGTTGCGAAGCAATGTTTGGAGATGCAAGGCCCTTTCCAAGTTGACACTGCAGAGTCTGTGGAGGAAGCATTAGGGAAGCTGGGGAAGGGGAGTTATGATGCAATCGTTTCAGACTATCGGATGCCCGGAAAAGACGGGCTTGAGTTTCTGAAGGAACTGCGGCAGGGAGGCAATGCTATCCCGTTTATCGTGTTCACTGGGAAGGGCAAAGAAGAAGTTGCCATCAAAGCTCTGAACCTTGGAGCTGACCGATATCTCAACAAAGCTGGCGACTCGGAATCAGTCTACTGCGAATTAGCTAAAGACTTACGTGCCGTCGTGGAAAGTAAAAGGGCAGAAATGGACGTTTGGCGAGAGAAGGAGAGACTGAGGGCCATATTCGTTTCCTCTCCAGATGGAATAATGATCAATGACTTGAATGGAAATGTCATCGATTGCAATGAAGCGGCTCTGGAGCTGGGAGGATATTCATCTGCACGCTGCGTTATTGGCAAGAACGCCATTGAATTCTTGGCAGAAAAAGACCGCAGCAAAGCCTTAGAGAACCTGAGAAAAATGTCTGAACAGGGAACAATGAAAAACGTTGAGTACACTGCTTTGAAGATGAATGGAGAAACATACGTGGCAGAACTATCCGGGAGCATTCTAAATGATTCCAGGGGCAACCCTGTTGGCTTTGTAAACATAATAAGGGACGTCTCAGAACGCAAGAAAGCAGAAAACACACTGATGGAGAGTGAGAAGAAATATCATTCTTTGTATTCTTCAATGAGCGAAGGGTTTTGTCTCCATGAGATTGTATATGATGGAGCAGGCGGCGGGGCAGTTGATTACATTATTCTGGATGTTAACCCAGCTTTTGAATCGCTCACTGGGATCAAGAGAGAAGAAGCTATTGGAAGCAAAGCCTCAGCGCTTTATGGAGCAGGCGAGCCGCCTTATCTAGGAATCTACGCAAGAGTGGCTGCTTCCGGAGAACCTGCTTCATTTGAGACGTTTTTCCCACCAATGAACAAGCAGTTCCAAATATCTGTCTTTTCTCCATCTAGGGGAAAGTTTGCTACGGTATTCCATGAAGTCACAGAACGCAAGAAGGCGGAACAAGAATCACGTCGGTTTTCTGCTGCAATCAGAGCTTCTCTGGACGGCATCGTTACAGGTGACTTGAACGGGAACATTGCCGACGTAAATGAAGCTCTACTCAGAATGTTTGGCAGCGCCGACAAAAGCGACCTGATAGGAAAGAACGTGCTTGACTTTTTGGTTGAAGGCGACCGAGCGCGGGCACTACAAGACTCGATGGAATCCATGAAAACGGGACAGGGCAAAACAATAGAGTACAGGGCCCTCACAAAGAATGGTACCGAAATTCCAGTAGAGATAACCACAGGATTCATAAAAGGAGAACAAGGCGAGCCAATAGGATTCGTGGATATCGTTCGAAACATAACTGAACGCAAAAAAGCAGAAAATCGTGCCTACACTAGTCAGAAGAAGTTCGAGAGCTTGTTTATGGGCAACCCTGAAGCTGCTGTTTACCTCGGATCGGACTTCTCCATTTTGGACATTAACCCGCGGTTTGAGGAGCTTTTCGGATATTCTCTCGCAGAAATCAAGGGAAAACACCTTGTTGATTTGATTGTGCAGATGGATAAGATGGAAGAAGCTGAAACGTTGGACAGGAAAGCTTCAGACGGGTACGTTTACCACAATACGGTAAGAAGAAGGAAAGATGGGGCTTTGGTTCCAGTAGCCGTGTCTGCTGCCCCTATGAAATTTGAAGGCACAGTCGTTGGGTACGTGGGCGTGTACAAGGACATTTCTGAGTTGAAGAGAACAGAAGCAGCCATGAAGGAGATGATGCAAAAACTGGCGACAATGAACGAAAAACTGCAGGTTGTTGGCGGGTTGACGAGGCATGACATTCGAAACAAGCTTTCCGTAATCACCGGCAACATCTTCCTGGAAAAGAAGTGGACAAGGGATAATCCAGAGCTTCTCGAGAGCTTCAAGGATATGGAGTCAGCGTGTGGACAAATCGTGAGAATCCTCGATTTTGCGAGGAACTATGAATTGTTGGGTGTTGAAGAGTTGACCTACACGGATGTGCACGAAGCTGTTCAGAAAGCTGTTTCACTCTTCTCGGACTTGAAAGGAGCCAAGGTGTCAAACGAGTGTCAGGGTCTGAATGTTTTGGCTGATTCCCTTTTGAGACAGATGTTCTATAACCTTGTTGACAACTCGTTGAAGTACGGTTGCAAAGTCTCTCAGATCAGAATCTTCCGCCAGCAAGTCGGGGAAGATGGGCTGAGGATTGTCTATCAGGACGATGGCGTAGGCATACCGCAGAATGTCCGACCGAACTTGTTCAGGGAAGGCTTTTCAACGGGCAGAGGCTCAGGTTACGGGCTTTTCTTGATAAAAACGTTGATGGACGTCTACGGCTGGAGAATTGAGGAAACGGGCGAGTCGGGAAAGGGCGCGCAATTCACGATAACGATACCTAGAACCGCTAAGAATGGAAAAGAAAACTATCGGATCGAATGATCTGGAAACGCGTAGGACAGAACATTTGCGCGCGCCTCTTCCGCCCAGTATGGATGAAGAACCACCGCCTCGCCATGATGGGTCTCGTTTGAGGGCTGATGCTCGCGGAGAAGGACATGTCCGGACATGGGACGCGCGAGGCCATAACTTGAGCTTGAAAACTGTTAAATATCGAGAAGTCTGACTCACTGGAGAGGCTGTTCAGCGTAGTGCTCCTTATCCTCCGCCTCCGCCGCCGATTGGCCCCACCAAGGCGAGGCCGAGTGCCGTGACCAAGTACGCAACCTATCTGTTCGTTGCGAGTATAATCATCACTGTATTCGCAGTTATTGACTTCATTTTCTACACTCCACCCTGGTCATATGTCATTGGTGTAATTACCGTCCTGTTAGCGGCGCTGACCTTCATCGGCGGGGTCGGCCTGTTCATTGGACAGCGCTGGGCTCTGACGATTGGTGGATATAGCAACAGAGCATGGGCGCAGGCTCCAGACGTGAGAGAATACTTCGGTCTTCCTCCAGCCTACCCCGCCTATTCTCCCAGTGCTCCCGCGATTGCACCGCCGTCACCCACGTGTCCCACTTGCGGTCAGCCGCTCAGGTACGTTCAGCAGCATCAGCGATGGTACTGCGACAAAGAACAGAAATACGTATAGGACCACCCGCGCGCTACGGACAGAGAACGTGCACTGCACATTACAAATTGAGTTGCTCTATCGTGCTCTTACGGTTGAAGGTAGGCGATTGAAGAATCTGCCTTTAGTGAAGTATGCTCTTATGCAGGCATTAAAGAAAGTAGCTGTCTCAGGATTGGAAGGAAAGTAGTTTCCCCCGGAGCAAGCTCCGGGGCTCTACGGTAGGGCTTCTTGTTGTTCTTCTCGTATGTATTTTCTGACGGCGTCGAGGTTTAGTCCGCCTACTGTGTTGGCGCAGTATCCTTCTGCCCAGAGGCTTCCTTTCCAGAGGTGCCTTTTTAGGTCTGGAAACTCTTGGAAG
>Ga0209777_10000319_pt1 | contig 81525 bp, 85 predicted proteins | sample FrelakmetHBP12HB_FD_187147 | JGI IMG/M metagenome (GOLD analysis project Ga0209777, IMG submission 187147) | Freshwater lake sediment microbial communities from the University of Notre Dame, USA, for methane emissions studies -HBP12 HB (SPAdes)... | ecosystem: Environmental > Aquatic >...
ATGTGCTGGTGGCCATCGTCAAAAAGCAACTGAAACTCGAAAAGAGCCTCTACACAATTCTACAGATTTTGAGCGTTACTCTTTTCGAAAAAAGCCCCATTTTAGAGGCCTTGGGCAACGTTAAACCCCAAGAAAGAAAGGATCTCACTTCTAACCAATTGAATTTATTCCATTAACGTTGGGACACTAGTGACCCAATGGTTTGAACAAAAGTCTACTAATTTTTGGCGAAAACTTCAACAAGAATTATAAATTACTGTATAAGCGGAACCACCCCAATAATGGGGGCCTTTTGCGGATATTGGAAACCGAGACTATCTTGCCAAAACAACCCGTCGGAAAGAGTAAGGAAATGTCTCTATTTGATCTTCATACAGCAATGGTTTGAACCCTAAAGAGAGGACCCTCTGAGGTAAGATAGGACAGGTGATCTACGGTCTTGGATCTGAGTGATCAGGCAAGAGAGGAAAGCAAGGACAGACTCCTTTGATCTGCCTGCTCTTGCTTCTTTTTTTTGCGACGATAGGATTCACTTCCGGCGCAACTCATCCGGCACCCGTTCCCGGTCAAAACTTTCCATCTGAAATTTCCACTCCAGAGGGACATTCTGCGGAGGGAAGCAGGTTTCTGCCGTACAGGCCTGGTAGCGGAAGAGGCCTTTGACAGTGATATCAGCATCCGGCCCAGCCAATAGTTTGAGCTGAGGTTCAGCGCCCAAGGCCAGCTCACGGGTGATCCGGAAGTGGCCCGAGTAAACCGGGGCGGGGTCTGGGTCGCCGGCGACCTTTTCCTTTTTGGCTTGCGGGTATGAAGGACTGTCGGCCTTCCAGCCCTCCGATGGGGTCATACCCCATTGAATGGGGATGTAGTCTTCCTTCGCGCCAGGGGCGTAGACGTGATACCCCGGCTTCAGCCTCACTTCCAGGCTCAGGATAATGTGCTGGCCCCCGCGCACGAGCCGGTCGCTTGCCGCTGAAACCAGCTGGAAGAAATTCAATTCTTGCTCGCTCCGCACCGCGCCAATATCCTTTCCAAAGCGGCCCGCCAGGATACCCGCGACGCTATACCTCTGACGGAAGTCTTCCTCGAAATACTTGGCCATAACCCGGCCCTCCGCATCCACGACGAATGTGCCTGGGTGGGGAATTCCAGCCTGCATTGCCTGTTGAACCTTTTCGTTGACAATCCCGAAGTCCCTGATGATCTTCGACTCCGGGTCCGAAAGCAGCGGAAAGGTTATATTGCGCCGGGCCGCAAAGTTCTCCAGAATAGCGGCGCTGTCATAGCTGATCGCGGCCAGTCCGAAACCTTCTTCCCGCAGTCGGGGCAGCGACCGTTCCAGCTCCACGAGCTGGCTCTTGCAGTACGGTCACCAATCAGCAGACCGGTAGAAGACCAGGAACGCCCCCTTCGTCCCCCGGATGCTTTCGAAGGTCTGCTCCATCCCCTTCTGGTCTTTCGCCTCAAAGGCTGGGATCTTAGAGCCCACAGGAATCCCCGGATTCATATCCGCAGCCAGGAGGGCACCGACCCAGATGAAGGCAATCAAGAGTTGGCAGACAGTGATTGACAGGATTCTTAAGATTGGGCCTTTCATGTTCACTCCTCGTAACCTGTAACTCGTGTTTGCATGTTGTATGACCTGTTTGGGGTTGGATTGAGCAAAAAAGTCAACAAATCGCAGATGCTGAGACTTCTTAAGATATAAATTCGTTTTCACCTCGACCTGGGTCGTCATTTATCCGCGGGTTGAGCCAAGTCTCTCATAGGCCCAAGCAGCCATTTCCCTAATATTTTCGTCTGAATGTTTCAATGCGGGTTCAATATACTGGATGAAGTCTTTATTTTTGCTATTGGCCATCGCCCTCAATATGTTGCATCGCCATAGCCACAATTGATCTTTTTCGATATACCATAATTTAGGGTAGATCGTTTGGATGAATGAATCATCGTCCAGCTCGCTGAGGTTTCGTAGAGTGAGGATTTTTGAAAATTCATCAAGGCCTGGGAATTCTCCTTCCTCTTCCCAGCGATTTTTATTCAAGGGGCAGACATCCTGGCATAAATCACATCCGTATAACCAGGTTCCCATCTTGGCTCTCAATCCCAAAGGGGGTAAAGACGAAATCCTGTATGTGAGACGTGCAATACAGTCTCCATAATTCATCATCATTGGACCTTCCAGTGCCCGAGTGGGACAAATATCGATACATCTTGTGCAATCTTCGGGACAGACAGGAGACAGCGACGATCGATCGTATTCCATCTCTCGATCGACAATCCATGTGTGCATTCTTATCCAAGAACCATGGGAGGTGAAGATAAAGTTATTTTTACCAAATTGTCCTATCCCCGCCCTCACCGCAGACCACCTGGCCGTAACTCCATCCTTACACGTTCTTAATCCCATCCCTCGTAACCAGGCCTCAAATTGTTGACAAGCAACATACTCCTGCGAGTCGGGTAATCTCCCATCGACTAAATAATTTTTTCCTACGAGATCTCTTAAGCTGGGAGGAATTCTAAATTTACCATACCGGCTGATACAGGTGATAATGGATTTCGCCCACTCAGCACTCTTCTCTGGGTATCCATACTGCATCAGTTTCTCATATAAGTCTTTGGATTGCGGAAAATGGTCAATACGTTTCCCCACGCTTTCTATAAACTCCTCAAATGGGGAGGCGTCCGAAATCCCGCAAAAGGAAAATCCTAACTCCATCGCCTTCTTCTTTATCCTAGATGCAAAATCATGATCTGCCATTATCCTCTCCCTGCTATTCAGAAAATGGGATCGTAACCTTAGCTGACGCTAACCCCATCACCATAACCCTGGGCATCACTCGAAGCAATACGTGACCTGTTGAGAATGCTTTGCGCCCCTCAAAAATTAGGATATCTTGCCAATACAACCTGCCGGAAGTAAAGAGGAAATGCCTCTATTTGATCTTGAAACCGTCGGTTCTTGGGCTTCGAAAAAAGCAGGGTTCATAGCAACTGAGACCCCTCGGACCGTCCTTTTGACCGTACCCCCAAACAGCTACGTGACGGAGAGTGTCGGACCGACAGTGGAGGCCCAGGCTTTGACAGCTAGCCAATCGCGGTAGTCGCCTTCGGATACTCCCTTCGCCTTCAATATCATCTTATTGACGAATGACAGCTGGCTGAAATTCACCGCCCCAGGGAAAAGACCCATACCCACCGGTTGTATCTTTGGGGCTTCTTTGCGCACAGGGTCGAGATAGGCCATGACCTTACTGCGGTTCTCCGCTGTGTTATCCTTCATCGTGAGACAAACGACAAAGTAAGCAATGGGTAGCCGACCCAGTATATCGCGGTTGTCTTTCACAAAATTCACCGCCTCGGGCAGCCATTTGCCCATACGGATGGCACTTCCCACGATAACTGCGTGATAGGCGCTAAGATCGTTCATATTCCCCACAAGGCGCACATCTACGGACGCACCCATCCCGCACAGGACTTGTCCCATTGCCTCTGCCACGCCGCCCGTAGAACCGCATCGGCTGGCATAGGTTATCAAAACTCTCTTTCTCATTCTTCCGTCCTTTTGGCATGTGGATTCTATGAACTCAAACCCGGGTTTTACGCTTGCAGCACTAACTATCTCGTGACATAGGATCGATGTGTAAATTGCACCACCGGATAGCAGCAGGAAGTCCCGCCGCCTCATCCCTTCTTCTTCTTTGTGCATAACGGGCATTCGCTCATACCTCATCTGTGGATTTTGGTTATGTGGATAATAACGCTAGAGAAACTCCCACTCTGAGGACTTTCCTATCAAACAATGTTCGGTTTGTCAATCTGAAAGATAATCTTGTGAACATTATATCTTGAAGATTATTCATTCACATCTTCAAGATGGGTAGGAAATTCTACATAGTGATTTCAAGGAAGGAGCCCCTATTTGCGACCGGCTGTCTTTTGAGTCCTCCTCCTGGAATGCCGAGCACCGCTCTTGCCCCCTTTCACTCTCTTCCCTGACCGGGCCACGGGAGCAAAAAGGTCTCCGCTGAGACGCTGATCGATAATTCTCTTGGTCAAGAAGCTCACCACACTCCTGAAATCTCCAGGATCTATCTTCCCGCGGACCTTTGCCACGTTCAAAGCATTTCTCGTCGTTCCAGCAAGTTCTGCAATGTCCTTTAAGGTATAATTAAATTCTACCCTTGGCCTATAGGGCTGTTTGGATCCTTTTCTCGGCATTTTGGCCTCCTTCTGAAATTTGAGCAGTACCCTTTTTTTACAGCAGCTCTAAATGATAAGAATTAGGCGTTGGTTGAAGTGAATATAAGGAAAAGGGAAGTGGTGTGTCAAGGAAAATCGACCACCAGAACCACCAGATATGGGGGGCACCCTCATCGGTTTGGGCGCCAGCCGGTACCAGGCTTGGGAAGCTAAGGTGAGACCAATCCAGAAACGGATTTTGCCCAATCCCAAGAAGTGAACGTATCTTGCCAACTGCAATACGTTGAAATTAATTGGGAAAATACTCTATATGGTAATGATATCGAAATGTTTGACAGGACAATATAATTCTGTGGGGTCACCCAGTGTCCCCAGCAGGTCTGTTTTGGCCTTCTTTTGCAATGTTGAGGTTAACAAGGGAGGCAGCAGACGCGACCTTGCCAGGCCGCAACGAATAGGCGACCCCAACCATCTTATGCAATTTGCCTTTTGACGGCGTATTTGCGCACTGTGCCTGTGTATTAGAACTGGGAGGCCAGCACGTGCAGGGCCCCAGGGGCGAAGTCCACTCCCACGGAGGCCCCGACGTCACAAACCTTCCCATCCAGGGAGTTGGCCGCCTGCACCAGCAGCGGAGGAAGGCCTTCCACGGACACCTCGTATTCGACGATGCTTCCTAAGTAAGTTGCACGCCGCACCCTCCCCGCGAATGGCGTCTGAGGCGTGTTGGCCGTGTCCAGGATCCGGATGCCCTCGGGGCGAATCGTGCATTCCACCTTATCCCCATCTCGCAGTCCCAACCCTTTAAGGTCGACGGTGAAGCACTGCCCCAGGATCTTTACGCCCCCGTCAAGGACACGCCCCTCCAGGAAGTTGGCCTTCCCAATGAATTCCGCCACGAAACGACTCTTCGGCCGGCTGTAAAGATCCATGGGAGACCCCTCCTGCTCGATCCGGCCGTCCCGCATGACGACCACACGGTCGGAGATGCTCATGGCCTCGGTTTGGTCGTGGGTGACGTAAACGCTGGTGATCCGCAGGCGCTGCTGCAATGCCCGGAGTTCGATCCGCATCTGTTCCCGGAGCTTGGCATCCAGGTTCGACAACGGTTCGTCGAACAGCAGCAACTGAGGTTCCATGATGATGGCCCGGGCCAGGGCCACCCGCTGCTGTTGCCCCCCGGAAAGCTGATTCGGTTGTCGCCGCTCCAACCCCGCCAGACCCGTCAGTTCCAGGACCTTCATCATACGCCCCGTGATCTCCGCCTCGGAGAGCTTCTTAAGGCGAAGGCCGAAAACGATGTTTTCGAACACGTCCAGATGTGGGAAGATGGCATAGGACTGGAAGACCATGGTGGCGTTGCGGCCGTTCGGGGGTACATCGTTCATCCGACGCTCCCCGAAGAAGATATCTCCTTCCGTGGGGTCCTCGAAGCCTGCGATCATCCGTAGCAGCGTCGTCTTCCCGCAGCCGCTCGGCCCCAGGAGGGTCACCAACTCTCCTTCCCCCACATGGAGATTGACCCTGTCCACGGCCACGACCCGCGAGGACGGCTCGTCGTAACTTCCGAATTCCTTCATGAGGCCATGCAGACGAAGTTCCATGGTCAGAATCCCTCCGAGATCGTCAAGGTTCGCATGGCATTTTGGCGACCGGGAACGATCCTCCCGATCACTGCGATTGCTGCCAGCACGATCACGATGAGGATTACACTGAAAGCCGCCGCCACGCCAAGCCGACCGGAACCCACCTGGTTAAGGATCTGTACGGTGAGCAGGTTCCACTGGGCGGAAACCAGGAAGATGGCTGCGCTAATGGCCGTCATGGCCCGGACAAAGGCAAACACCAGACCCGAAAAGAAAGCCGGTGCGATAAGAGGCAAGGTCACTTTCCTGAATGTGGTGAGGCCGTCGGCCCCCAGGTTCTGGGCTGCCTCCTCGATGGACGGGTCGACCTGTCGGAGCACGGCGATGCCCGACTGGATGCCCACAGGCACGTAGCGGAATACGAAGTTGAGCACCAGGATGGCGAGGGTGCCGATCAAAAGCAGAGGTGGCCGGTTGAAAGCAAGGATATAGCCGATGCCCACCACCGTGCCGGGGACAGCGAAGTTCAGGATGGACGTGAACTCCATGGCCCCTTTGCCGGGGAAACGAAAACGCACCACCAGGAAGGCGATGAGCATGCCCATCAGGCCTGATAGAGGAGTGGATGTCAGGGCCACTACGAGCGTGTCGATGATGGTGTCCATCCCAACGCTGAAAGCATAAACGAAATGCCTCAGCGTAAGAGCATAGTTGTACCCCCATACCCTGGTGAAGGCTCCGGCGAAGATGGTCCCGTAGAACAGAAGGATGAACGACGCGAAAGCCAGGACGAAGGCTGTCAGGACCAGGCGGGCATTTCTGGAGACCAGTTTCGAGGAACTGCTCGTGGGCTTACCCGTGACGGTGGTGTACTGCCGTTTCTGGAGGAAGTAGCGCTGGATAGCGAAGGCCGCTACCGAGGGCAACATGAGCACCACTGCCAGGGCCGCCCCCAGGGGAAGGTTGAACGATCCCGTGATCTCCAGGTAGGCCTGCGTGGAGAGCATGGGGAAACGACTTCCTGCCAGGACCAATGGGTTTCCGAAATCCGCCAGAGATTCGATGAAAACCACCAGGAAAGCACTGGCAATGCCCGGCAGGCTCAGGGGGAACGTCACCTTCCGGAAGGTCTGCCACCGACCGGCTCCGACGTTCATAGCAGCGTCCTCCAGCGTGGGGCTCAGGGAGTCCAGGACCCCTTTCATCGTCAGGTAGGCCACCGGCGCAAAAGTGAAGACCTGGGACAGCATAACGCCCTTGAAGCCGTAGATGTTGTAGTCGAGAAGTCCCAGCAGCTTCCGGGTGATGAGACCGTTCGCGCCTAACAGCATGAGGATCGACAGTGCGCTCGTGAAGGGTGGCGAAATGATGGGCAGGATGAAGAGGAGATGTAGGAGCTTCTTCAACCGGATGTTTGTCCTGGCCATGGTAAAGGCCGCTACGTAGCCCAAGACCACACCCACTATGCCCGTGACCATCCCCACCAGGACGCTGTTCCACAGGGCGATCCAGAGATAGCCGAACCGGGCGAAACGCACATAGTTCTCCAAGCTTAGAGCCCCTTGCTCATTCTGGAAGCTCTTCGCCAGGACCGACAACAAAGGGTACGCCACAAAGATTGCCAGGGAGAGGAAGGTTCCTCCCACCAGTAATGCCAGAAATGGATCCCGGGCCAGAAGCTCCAGCTGTCGTTTCGCTGTTCGGAACTTTTTCATGAAGGATCTGCAGAAAAAGGCCCGCACACGCCACCGGGGCCATGGTGGGCCGCGTTCTTCAAAGGGCTACTTGCCGAGCACTTCCTTGACCCAGCGCTCCACTAAGTGATTGCGGTCCTTAGCCAGGGCTTCGCGGTTGTACTCGACGAGTTTGATGTCAGAGAGCTTTGGCAGTCCCTTGCCAACGGAGACATCCTTGCGCACCGGGAAGAAGAAGGTCTTCGTGGCGCTCAGGGTTTCCTGCCCCTCCCTGGAAAGAATCCAGTCCACCAGTTCCCTCGCCGACTCCATGTTCTTCGCTCCCTTCAGGATGGAGAGGGCCGGGGACTCGTAACCCACGCCCTCGGCAGGGAAGATCACTTTGACCGGGTAGCCCTCGTCCATGAGCTGCAGGAACGCCGGTGTGAACTGCACGGCGATCTTCGCCTCGCCGATGGCCAGGCTTTTCGCAGGCCCCGTGCCGCTCTGGGTGTATGTTTGGACGTTCGGGTTCATGGCCTTCATGAATTCGTAGGCCTTATTCTCCCCGTTGATCTGCACGAGCGTCATGATCACCACTAAGGCCGTCCCGGAGGCCTGAGGAGAAGGCATCTGGATTAGCCCTTTATAGGCAGGGTTGAGCAGGTCTGCCCAGGTAGCTGGGAGTTTGATGCCCCGCTTATTCAGCCCATCCGCAAGGACACCTACCCCCAGGGGGTTCATGTAGAAGGCGTGCCAGTAGCCATCAGGATCCCGGAAGTTGGTATCGATGGCGGAGGCATTCTTCGAGCGGTAAGGCTGGGTGAGCCCTTTGTTCTTCGCCATGATGTGATTCTCGTTGGGCGCACCGAACCACACGTCCGCCTGAGGGTTCGTCTTTTCCGCCTCGATCCGGCTCAAGGCTGGCCCCGTCGAGAGGAAGACCATCTGCACCTTGATCCCTGTGGCCCTGGAGAACTCGTTAAGAATCTTCCTCGCATTCTCCTCATCCACGCTGGAGTAGACCACCAGATCCTTTCCAAAACCCTTCCCCGGCAGGGCCACTGCCGCGGAGAGGAACACCAGGACCGCGACAAACAGACCGAAGCATCGCTCCCAACCTTTCATACAGGCAACCTCCGTCATTTATGATTTCGCTGCAATCTGGAGATATTTTAACCCAAAGTGAACACGAAATGGAATACTGACAGGTTGCTGAAAAACGGCCATCTGCGGCGTTTCCCTCATCCTTCGTCGTTGCGGCGTACTGCCAAGTACGCCTCACTCCTCAGGATTTCGGGTGCCTTGCATCTGGCCATTTTTGAGCAACCTGGAAAAGATGGCTTTTTCAGCATCCTGCTAATAGATAGCCGCTGTGAGCCTGTCGCCACTTCCTTCCTCGCGTTGAGCAAATCAGATCAGAACTGCCAAAAAGTGACCGCAGACCCGATAGTTTAACTATGGAGGCGGCATCGGTAATAAAGATGCCGAACGTTGCCTTAGGACCCGCGTCGGGTCCGGCGAATTCAGAATTATTTCTCTTTGCCCCAACGTCCCAGATCCCTCCTTTTTGAAAATTGCAGGAGTAGACAAGAAGGCCACGGTTGTGTTGTGCAGATCGTCCTGGTCCGGCAATGTCAGGGAGTTGAAGATAACGGAAGGCCGTTGGCGTTAAAATGACTTTCTGAAACGTGAGGGCAAATCATGCCGGAGCCAGGCACGAATTGCAACCCGGAGCTGAAAGCCCCGCAGGCGCCCGGGAAGACAGGCTGTGGAGTTTTAACACGTTAAGAATCCTGACTCAAAAATCAAGTCAAGAAGACTTTCTAAATCCACCACCTAATTTCAACTCTCTTATTGGAATCATGATGTTACAGAATTTTATTGTTCACCAATGGGTGCATTCAATTCACATGTAACCCTTGCAGTAACGGTGCAGATCTATTTTAGGCGGTGGATTTAGGACTTCCTCACGCTGAGGGAAAAAATCACTCAGATCGTTTTATGCACTGACGAGGAAAGCCCGGTTGAAAAAATCGGATTCCAGGAGGGAGATATCATCCTGGAGATCACCGGGAAAAGATCGAGGCCACCTCTTTGAAATCACCAACGGATGATCACGGCTGAGATTGTGATGCCCACTGGCGTATGCCCAACGGCGATATCCAAAGCAACCGAAAACCACGAATCAACGCCAGAAAAGTGGACGTTTTGCAGCAACGTTCCGCCGGGCCTTTCCCCATCCCCGTGGGTCTTTGTAATGAGGAATACAACTTAAATTATGACGGGTTTTATGTCTTTGGCTTCAAGATCTTTTATGTCGCCGTAGACCAAGAACGGAAGTGTAGAAATTTCCTTTTCAATCGTTTTCAACATTTCCTGCTTTGTAGGCCTATTTATGAATTCCCCTCGGTTATCCAGGGTGAATTCTCCTACGACCAATATTCCTCTCTCGGTCTTACACAAAACCGGCACTTTCCAGGTCTCCGTTTTTAAATCAAATCGGGGCATTCCTGGAGTGGTCAGATGTCCGATGTACTCGTACAGGTATTTTCTTACCTTTTCGTAGATCTCCATATCCTAACTCCTTTATACGAGAATTTCTCCCAGGCATTGAAGAACAGATCACGATTCTTCGCCAACCCTGGCCCCATATCGGGATCGTGGTAATAGATTGTATCCGCCTCAACGCTTGTGATGACCACAAAATGTCCAAACCCTTGCACCCCGCCATAGAGCACGGCCGGGTCTAACAAAGCCACAATAGGCGTCCCGCTCTGTATAATCTCTTGAAGATGTTCCTTCGTAAAGTTCTCTATAATCTCTGCCGAAAAACCCATTTTCTGGACACCGGCAGCAAGTTCCTCGCACGTGTTCCCGAGCCAGCTTGTTTCGCAACCCTCTTCAAGCTCCATTTCGGACAATTTCATTCCGATATATTCCGTAACCATACGAACACAAGCGGGGCCGCAGGTAGTCGACTTTTCCTGCCTGTGATAAGGAATTTGCAGACTCAAGGGCTTTCTTCTCCTTTACCGTGCAGCCGTAGACAGTTTAATACTACCATAATCACATGATTCTTGTAAATCCTTGGCCCGGACTGTTTCATTAACCACGCAATCCTTGCCCCCGATTCCTGTATCGAAGACAAAGTCAAAGATAAAGATTTGAACCAAATAGTCATCCTTATCGGGGATGAATCTATAGATCCTTGCCCCGGCAGGATCGACCTGTTTCCGTCCCAGAGTTTTCATACCTGCCCTGGAACCTGAGGCTGTACGAGCTCCTCACGAAAGACGAATTCGACCCCGATAATCCCTACCGGAACCTCGCCGTCGCCCTGAAGGACCTCGTGCGGTACTGGTGGAACAACTGCGTGGACCAGGAGATCGTGCTGGAGAGGGTAATGGAGGACATCCTCCTGCCCCACAAGGACAGGATGCTTCCGGTCAACGAGGAAAATCCGGTTCACACCGCCGGCGCATTCAACGGCGTCCTGAGATCCCTTGGCCCGAATTCGGGCCGATATAAGCGAGAAGGTGATGAAAGTGACTATAAGCTACACGGCGTTCCAGAGCTTCCGTCTGAGGCAGCTCACGGGCATCCCCCTCACGCGGATCTGCAAGGTCGCCAGCGAAATCGCCTATGAGACCCTCCTCAGAGACCCGGAACTCCTCGAAACGACCAAAAAAAGTACGCCGTCCGCTCCCCTGAGAGGCAGGTTGAGATTGATTTGTCCAGAGGCTATCAAAGGGTATGGGAACCCGACAGATTGTTATTGACATACCAGAAGGGGTTGTGCTGGCAGAAAAGACCGATGAGCAGTCTTTTGCGCGAGAGATTCGACTTCTGGCCGCAGTAAAGCTTTATGAAATGGGGAGACTCTCGTCGGGACGGGCCGCTGACCTGGCTGGCATGACTCGAGTAGAGTTCCTCCTCACCCGCGGACGTTACCAAGTGTTTCCCCTGGCCTCGGAGTTGCAGGAACTGGAAAAGACTCATGCTTAAGGTGATCAGTAATACACCGCCCTCGGTTTATCTTTCCCCCCTAATTTCCCCTTATTCCGACCTCACTGCTTCGTTTCGACTGGGTTCCCGGGCGATCAGGCAATCCTTTCTTTTCGGACCGAGAAAAATAGTTTGCAAATTAGAACTTAAACTTCTATAATACACATATGATTGAGAGACGATATGGAGAGATGCTTCGGAGGCTCCTGAAGGAATTCCCGGCGGTGACGGTATTAGGCCCCCGGCAGTGTGGAAAGACCACGTTTATCCGGCAGGTCCTCCCCTCCTGGACGTATCTGGATCTTGAAAGACCATCCGAGGCAACTCCGATCGTTGCCGATCCGGAATCCCGTTTGGACCAGATGGGCGATCGGGTCATCTTCGATGAGGCACAGCGCGTTCCTGAACTCTTTCCTGTGCTCCGGGGCGTGATCGATCGCAATCGGTCCCGCAACGGCCGTTTTGTGCTTCTGGGTTCGGCCTCTCCCTCACTGGTCCGTGAGATCTCCGAATCGCTGGCAGGACGCACGGCCTTTGTCGATCTCCCGCCCTTTCGATGGGATGAAGCCATGCATAGAAAGACTCCGGGCGGCCTTGCCGCCTTGTGGCTGCGGGGAGGGTTTCCCGGGGCATTCCTCACTCAGGATGGCCGCGCGCGACAGGACTGGTTTGAGGCTTACACGCGAACCTTTATTGAACGGGACCTCAACCTCCTGGGCATTGACGTCTCGTCTTCGCAGATGCGGAGATTGTGGACGATGCTGGCCCACTGTAACGGCGGCCTCTGGAATGCGTCTCAGTTGGCCGCCTCGTTAGGGATCAGCTACCACACCGTCAACCGCTATGTCGATATCCTGGAACAGACCTTCCTGATTCGAAAGCTCCTCCCTTATTTCATGAACATAGGCAAGAGGCTCGTAAGAAGCCCGAAGGTCTATTTTCGGGACACGGGGCTCTTGCATCATTTCCTGGGGATTGATTCTACTTCCGTATTGGATGTGCACCCTGCCCGTGGGATGAGCTGGGAAACCTTCATCATTGATCAGATGATATCCATTTTCCAGAGAATTGCTCCGGGGAGCCAAGTCTTTTTTTGGCGGACCTCCCAGGGAAATGAAGTCGATCTTCTGTGGGATTCGGGAGAAAGAATCGTGCCGTTTGAAATCAAGCTTCACTCGGTGCCTGGGGCGCAGGATGCGAATGGACTGCGCCGTTGCATGAAAGATCTGGAGCTTCCCCGTGGGTATCTGATTTATCCTGGCAAGGCATCCTACTCGCTCGGCGAACATGTAACGGCCCTATCCGCAGAAAAGGTCCTTTCTTCTCCCCGGGCAATTGCCTCCCTGGAATAGACAGTTCCTTGTTTCAGCATCTGCGGTCAGGCATCGGTAAAAAGGTCTTCTGATTGTTCAGGGAAGGAATGGGCAGCCTCAATACCCCCTGGGGCTCCCAATTCGATTTCGGTTTCCCCACCTCGGCCAGTTTGAACGCCCGGAATGACAAAGGAGGGAAAGAAGTAAACGCTGTGCGTCACCCATTCGGCGATGTTCAGGGCAAGCTTGGGAGGAAGCACGAGAGGGAAGAATATGCTCACCGCCCACTCGTCGTGTTAGGACACGACTCGTTCGAGGCACAGAGGTCACGGAGGACTGCCGGAAGAGATACGGTTTGTTTTGTCCGGTCGGTCGAAGATCCCGGTGAAGTATACCGGGAGTGACGACCGAACGAGAAGCCCTCGCCCTTCGGGGCAACGGGATCAAAAGCTGGGCCAAAAAAGCTATGCCGGATTGACAAACACATACAAACTTTGTATATTAGGAATGGGCATGAGGTGCAATGATGCGGAACGTAACTGTCAATATTTCCTTTCACGATGCACTCCTGGCGGAAATCGACGCCGAAGCGAAGCGTGAGGCTCGGACGAGGTCAGAGCTTCTCCGCGAAGCCGCACGCCTCTACGTGCGTCGGCAGAAACAATGGGAACAAGTCTTTGCTCTCGGGGATGAGCTCTCGAAACAGCGAAGTCTGACCCCGGAAGACGTCGCCCGAGAGATCAGAAATGTTCGCAGGCTGAGCAACGTGTGAACATCGTCTGTGACACGAATGTCCTCATCTCGGGCGTCTTGTTTGGGGGACATGCGCGGGAAATTCTCCAACTCGCCTCGCGCGGTGTTTTGACGAATTTTGTCTCACCGGAGATCCTTCGCGAAGCCGAGCGTGTTTTGAGCCGATCCAAGTTCGGACTGCGCCCGGAACACGTGATCGAGATCCTGTCTCTTTTCAAAGATTCATTCGAAATCGTCATCCCGTCCTTGAAGGTTCAGGCGATCCACTCTGACCCCCATGATAATCACGTTATTGAAGCTGCCCTAGCGGCTGGGGCAGAGTTCATCATCTCCGGGGACAAGCACCTTCTTAAACTGGTCGAATGGGAAGGCATCCGCGTGGTCTCGCCAGCCCAGTTCATAAAGTCAGTCATCGGTCGATAATCGCCTCAACGGAAGGCGTAGAGAGGCGGGCGCAAGGGGAAAAGACCCGTGACGTATAACGCGTCAGGAGCAAGGGGTAACTATATAAAAGGACAGAGAAGAATATGTTCACCGCCCACTCGTGCCTATGAAGGCACGCCGCGTTCGAGGCACAGAGGTCACGAAAAAATTGCGGAATGCGAATTGTTGCAGAATTTGGGGCCAGGCATCGGTAATACGGTATACACCACAGGGGAGGGCAACTTCCTCTCCAACTACTGATACCTCAGCCCCTCTTTCATCAGAGGAATGATCAAGCCCGCTGCAGGCAGGATGTTGACATCTCCCTTCGGGACTTCTTTTCGAACCCGCTCAATTGCTTCCTCCAGGGAGCCGGCATGCCCGAAGCCCAGGCCGGCCGCCTCGTCTTCACGTACATCCTGCGAAACCAGGATGACCTTGACGCGTTCCAGGAACAGCAGAATGTGGTCAAGGGCACAATTAAAGTCCATGGAGGCATTGGGAGCGATAAGCTTACCTTCGCGCAAATAATCGAGGACCAATCGCTTTGGATCGCCCTTGGCAAGATCATAAGCCGTGCGGAAAGACTGGAGCAGGATATCGGGAAGCCTTCCTCCCCGAACACTCGCCATCAGGATCACCGTCCCTCCCTGTTTGGTCATCATCACCACGGAGCCTAAAGGCTTCATGATCTGAGGGCCTTCATCATACGGAAAGGAAGAAGCGATGCTGACATCCGCTGCTTGATCGACCTTGACCGCCAATTCCTTTGAGGTAAGATCGACTCCGTGGCGATGGGCCTTTTCGAAATCTCCCGAGACAATGGCCTTCACTTCCTCTCTGGCATTGTAGACGACATTAACGATGAAGTTCAGCTTGGCCTTCCGTGCGACCTCGCGGATTTCTTCAAAGCAGGGATTATTCCGGAGGTTCCCAAGGGAGGATCCGGGATCGATCAAGTAGGATAGGTGATGCTCACGGATCGCTTCGAAGTTGGCCACTCCGGGCATGATGATCTTCGGCCCGCCGCCGAAGCCGGCGAAAGGATGGGGAACGATGGACCCGATGCTGATCCGGAAATCTGCCTCCATGAGGAGGGGGTTCACCTTCACCTCCCCGCCCGTTTTCAGCCTGCCAACCGATACAAGCTTGTCAGACCGGCAGTCATGGCTGGAATAACGAAGCTTTCCCAGGAATTCCTTCCCCAGGACCTCCTCGACCTCGGCTTCGGAGAGAGGTCTGTGGGTTCCCACCGCGAAGAGGACTTCGATTTGGTTGTGGTTGATCCCCAACGTATCGAGGTGATGAACCAGGCACGCCAGGATATCCCTCTTGGGTGTGGGCCGGGCGAAGTCATCGACAAGGATCACCACCTTCGCCGTAGGCTTGATCATCTCCTTAAGGGGGGGAGTGCCAATGGGATTGGCGAGGGATTCCTCCACCAAATCGCGGATCGGCTTTTTCACTTCTTCGCATTTCAGCGCGAGGTTATTCAGGACCCGCCACGTAGGTGGCAATTCGAAATATCTCTTCCCGCTCTTTTCCCACAGAAAGTATTGATCCGTCATCGATCGACCCTCTCCCTTCTGGTTCTCCTCCCCAAAGACCGGCATGAGTGCTCACTTTTGCCCCTTGGGGCATCCATGATAATAGCCCAGCTGTATGTTGCAGCCTATGGCTTCTTCCAATCGAGAGGCATGACGCCAAACACGTAATGCGAGGAATCGCATTTTAAAACTTTGAAACAATGCTTCACGCCAGGGGGGATGAAGACGGTAAAGGGCGAATCCAAAGAAAAAATTTCATCGTCCATCTGGATTTCAACGAGAACCGATCCCTTGTTCTCGGAAGGGCAGAAGTAAATCTCGGGGCTCTCATGGACATGAGGAACCGCATGGGGCGCTCCCACAGCCTTACTCACATCCATGCCTGCCACGCGCAGGTGAACGCCCGGAAACATTTCAGGCGTAATCCAGAACGGAGAGGGCTTGTGATGACCCGTCACCTCCACGAATTTCGGAAGATCCGTCACAACACACTCCTTAAACTTCCGGGGAATTCCTTCAGCCACGGTCAACCTCCTGGTAATTTGGGTCAGGGTTAGGGCAAGGTAGTTAAGAATGTTTGAGATTAGACTAAGAGATATTTCTTCCGGATCTCCTCGTTCTGTCTTAATTCCTCAATGCTCCCGTGGTACCGCATTTCACCATTATCGATAATATAGCCCCGACTGCTAATCCTCAGGGCCGACCGGATATTCTGTTCCGCCAGAAGAATACTTATGCCGGAATCTCTGAGTCGAAGAACCTGGTTCTCGATCTCTTTGACGATCAACGGAGCCAGACCCTCGGTCGGCTCATCCAGCAGGAGAAATTCCGGATTGGTGACTAAAGCCCGGGCGATAGTCAACATCTGTTGCTCCCCTCCGCTCAGGAACCCTGCCCGGCGATACTTGATCTGCCGCAGCGCTGAGAAGAGGTTGTACACTCTCTCCTTGTCCCAACCTCCCTGCGAACTCCCTCGCTTCGATATCTCGAGGTTATCGTCCACGGTGAGATCTGCAAAAACCCTGCGGTCACCCGGAACATAACCGATCCCTTTCCGGGCCAGGAGATACGGCTTTTCCCCTGTAATCGTCTCCCCTTTAAATTCGATCCTGCCCTGCCTGGGCGGGGTCAGGCCCATGATGCTTCTCATCGTGGTGCTCTTTCCCGCCCCATTTCTGCCGAGGAGGCAGACGATCTCGCCCCGGGAAACGTCAAGAGAGACGCCGAAAAGGATGTGGCTAAGGCCGTAAAAGGTATGGATCCCTTCCACCTTGAGCATTATTCACTCCCCCCCAGATAGGCTTCCTGTACCTCCTGGTTATTCCTGACCACCTCAGGATCTCCCTGGATAATCGATTTCCCGTGGCGCATGACCATGATCCTTTGAGAGATCGAGAAGACGAGATCCATGTCGTGTTCACAGAAGAGGATGGTCAGGCCCAGATTCAGGGACAACTGTCTGATCAGCTCCATCGCCACCTGAGTCTCCTCAGGAGACATTCCCGCGGTTGGCTCATCGAGAATGAGCAATTCAGGCCTGCTCGCCAAAGCCACAGCGAATTCGAGAAGCTTCTGATCCCCATGTGAGAGAAGACCACTGATCCTGTCCGATTTATCAGCCAAACCGACACTACTCAAAATTTTCTTCGTATCTCCGATTGTCCGCTTGCGGATAGAGGGCACGAGGCTCAGGCTCCTCTTCTGTTGAGAAAGCACGGAGACCTCCACATTCTCGAAGACGGTCAGCCTGGGGAAGATGTTGACGATCTGGAAGGAACGGCTTATTCCCTTTCTGCAGATCTCGTAGGCCGGCAGTCCGGTAATCTCCTCGCCTTTGAACCGAACCTTACCTGAATCCGGTCTCAACTGGCCCGAGATTAAGTTGAAAAGGGTCGTCTTTCCTGCGCCGTTCGGACCAATGACAGCAACGATCTCCCCCTTTTCAACCGTGAGGTTCGCTCCGTCTACGGCCATAAAGCCGTCAAACGACATGGTAACATTCTCAACCTGTAACATTTGAAAGTCCCTTTTTCATTAGACCCGTGCCACGTGTCTTCCATCTCTCCTCGATGTAACCGAGGACCCCTTGAGGCAGAAAAAAGATCAGGAGCATCAACACAATTCCCATAACGAAGGTCCAGTACTCCGTAAGGCTTCCAACGGAGATTCGAAGGACGAGGATGATCGCAGCTCCAAGGACAGGCCCCATGAACGTGTACATCCCTCCGAGAAGGCACATGATCATGATCTCGAGTGACAACGTCCAGAACATGAGGTCCGGATAAACAGACCCTTCCAGAACCACAAAGAGATCGCCCGCAATGCCGGAAAAAAAACCGGCCAGAACCAGTCCTGCCAGTTGATGCTTGGCGACGTTCACGCCGATGGCCTCGCTTCTCGCGGGATTGTCCCGAACTGCCTGCAGGGTGGCCCCGAAAGGAGATTTCACGATCAAGTACATCGCGAGGACACAAAAGGCCGCAACGATCAATATAAAGTAGTAGGCCCCGTTGATCGAAGAGAGAATTCCCGGAACAGGAATGCCATGGATGCCGTTATCCCCTCCGGTGAACGTATACCACTTCACCGCAATGGCCCAGACCAGCGATCCGAGAGAAATCTGAAGCATGCCAAAGTAGAGCCTCGATAGCCGGATGCAGATCAGGCCCATGAGAAGGGAAAGTATCGCCGCAGCCACGGGGCCGGCCACAAAACCTATCCATACCGGAAGGTGCGTCTTTGAGAAGATCAAGGCGATGGTATAGGCGCCGATTCCGTAGAATACGGCGTGATGAAGCTGGTATAGCCCTCCGTATCCCAGAGCCAGGTTGAGACTCATGGTGAGCAGCCCCATCACGAAGATCGACGCGAGAGTATAGACATAGAATCGGGGCGCGATGAGAGGCATTAGAAACAGGACGATAAGGATAGGAAGACTCCGTAAAATGACTCTTTGGTTCATAAGTGATTGCCCCTGGCCAGTTGGTCTCTCAGAAGCGATGGGATATTAGTCTCTATTACTCATTTTCGCTCTACCAGGTCGATTTCAAGAGCCCCTTGGGCCGGAAGATGAGCACAATGATGACCGCCACATAAGGGAAAACGATGGCGAATTGGGACCAGAAGAGAAGGCCCAAAGAATGGGTGACCCCAAAGATGAGGGCTCCCAGCAAAGCGCCCCACATGTTCCCGAGGCCACCGATGATCACAATCAGGAACGCTTCTATGACGATGTTATGGTCCATTCCAAGGACGATATTCTGAGTGGGAGCGACCAGGGCACCCCCCAGGCCCGCGAGAAAACAGCTAATCACAAATACAACGGCAAAGACCAGACTGACGTTGATCCCGACTGCTCCAACCGTCTCCCGGTCGACTGCTGCAGCCCGGGAGATCTTGCCTATTTTGGTCTTGTTGATCAGGAGCCAGAGCCCCACCGCCACAAAGGGACCCACCACCAGAAGGAAGAGATTGTATCGGGGGAAAGGCAATCCGAAGACGGAGTACGAACCTTGAAACAAGGCTGGGGCTGAGAGAGACCTGTTTTCAGGCCCCCAGACCATCTTCACGAGGTCTCCGAAAACGAGGGTCATGGAGAAGGTGAAGAGGATGAGCATCAGGTGCTCCCTCTCATAGAGGCGACAGAGGAGTCCCCTCTCGGCGATCAGGCTGACCAGGGCTACTCCAAAGGGCGCGATCAGCAGGGCCATCCAGAAGCCCGTGGCCCCACCGCCAAAGAGCTTCGAAATGGTAAATGCCAAGAACGCCCCGATCATATAGAAGGAGCCATGGGTGATATTGGGGATTCTGAGTACTCCGAGGGCGAGGCTCAGCCCTGACGTGACGATAAACAGGAGCATCGTCCGGCTCAGCCCGACCAGGAGCTGCATGAAGAATCCAGACAGGGTGATGTTTGGCATCGGCGCGGGCCTCCCGATCGGACCCGGGTTAGAACCAATGTAGTCCACATAAGCCGAACATGGTGAGCTTGCCCTCAGGCGGGCTCTCCACATTCGTCCCTTCGACCGTTCGTCCTGAGCTTGTCGAAGAAGGGGTGAACGATTCTCCCTTAACCGAACTGTATTAGTATGGAACCCTTTTTTTCCCCGCTCCCCGGAGGGAGCGGGGAAAGTGATGGCGAACTACTTTCCAGCTTTCTCGCGAGCTTTCTTGATTTCCTCGATGGGCGTTGCCAATTCCTCACCCGAAAAAGCAACGATATCTTTTGCGATCATAAAATCGTACTGGGGCACGAACGTTGTCACCCCCCAGAAGACGGGCTGGATGATCTGGTGATCGTATTCCCTGATCTTTACAGGACCCGTGGGACTATCGATCACTATTCCTTCCACGGCGTCTATGAATTTTTCCCTATCCACGGAGCCTGCTTTTTTGAACCCTTCCGCAATCACATGGGCCGTGATATTCCCTGCCAAAGCAAACCATCCCGGGTGGTCCCCGGTGGCCCTTAAAAAGTCATCTGCAAACTTCTTATTAGCTGGGGTGTCCGGATAGTAGAAGAGATAGTTGTTCGTTCCAAACATGCCTGCCGGGCCATCTTTCCCCAGGGGTTTTACGCTCGTATGATCGATAGAGGTGTGAATCCAGACCGGAATCTTGTCGCTTAGCCCCGTTGCTTTCGCCGCTTTCATAAAGGGCGCCATCGACATTCCTCCCGTTGCAGCAATGATCGCGTCAGGTTTCGCTGCCATGATGGCCGTGATATAAGGAGTGAAATCGGACTCTCCCACTTTCCACCAGGATTGTCCCATCAATTCCACACCGGGCTTTATCTTCATCAAATGGTTCCACGCGCCATCCCCAACATCATGTCCGTAGGCATAATCATCACCGGCAATCCAGTACTTCTTGAAAGGCTTCTTCGATAACCCAATTGCACCGGCACGGCCTGCCATGGCCGTGTTGATTGCCGTCTGGATAACGTAACGATGTCCCTGTTCTCCCGTGATCTTGTCACTTCCCCCGGCCCATGGAATCCAGGGAACCTTGTTCTTCTTGCAGTAATCGGAGATTGCCAGGATGTTGGAGCTGCTGATGTTGCCCGCCAGGAGGTCCACCTCCTCCCGCATGTGGAGTTCCTTGGCATAAGTGAGGGCCAGGTCGACCTTGAACTTGTCGTCCCGGGTGACGAACTCGATCTTCTTCCCGAGGACGCCGCCTTTCTTGTTGATTTCGTTCACGGCCATTTCGAAGGCTGCAAGGGCCTGCTTGGTGTACACCGCGGCAGGTCCGGTATAGCAGTCCACAATGCCAATTTTGATCGTATTGCCTGCCATTACAGAAGCCGGGATAAAACTCGTGAACAGAATAAGACCGATGAAGATCCAGAATGTTGCCATCTTTCCTCTCATTTTCATCCCACCTCCATCATTGATTTTCGCTGCGTTAAGAGATCATCGAAAGCCGCCAACAGATCAGTAATCACCTCCTCTCATCTTCCAATTCCCCATTCACGTCAAAGAGTGCTTCTCATACTACCCTTTTGAAACCGGGATGTCAACAATTTCGTTGAGAAGCTCTGAGCCCCTTTACTGAAATCTCAGCTCCTCTTTCATCATAGGAATGACGAGCCCTCCAGCAGGAAGGATGTTGACCTCTGCCCGGGGAATTTCCTTCGAAACTTTCTGAATCGCCTCCTCCAGGGATGGGGCGTATCCAAACCCCAATCGTGCCGCATCGTCTTTACCAACATCCTGCGAAACCAGAATGACCTTGACGCGGCTCAAGTAGAGCAGGGTAATGTCAAGGGCACTATTAAAGTCCATGGGAGCATCGGGAACGATGAGCTTCCCGTCGCGCAAATAGTCGAGGACCAGACGCTTCGGATCGCCCTTGGCAAGATCAAGGGCTGTACTAAAAGCCTGAAGCAAAATATCGGGAAGCTTTCCCCCCCGAACGCTCGCAGTGAGGATCACCGTCCCGCCCTGTTTCGTCATCACCGTCGCGGGCCCCAAAGGCTTCATAATCTGAGGACCTTCATCATACGGAAAGGCGGAAGCGATGCTGACATCGGCCGTTTGATCGAGCTTGACCGCCAGCTCCCTTGAGGTGAGATCAGCCCCGTGACGATGGGCCTTTTCATAATGCCCTGAGACAATCGCCTTCACTTCCTCTCTCGAATTGTAAACGGCATTGACAATGAAGCTCAGTTTTGCCATTCGTGCGACCTCGCAGATCTCCTCAAAGAAATGGTTCTTCTCGAGGTTTCCGAGGGAGGATCCTGGAGCGATCATGTGGGCAACATGATGCTCACGGATCGCCTCAAAGTTGGCCACTCCCGGCATGATGATCTTTGGCCCTCCACCAAAACCGGAAAAGGGATGGGGAACGACAGACCCGAGGCCGATTCGAAAATCGGCTTCGATCAGGAGAGGGTTGATCTTGACTTCGCCTCCTGTCTTGAGCCTGCCAATCGATACCAGTTTGTCCGACCGGCAGTCGTGGTTGGAGTAACGAATCTTTCCAAGGAACTCCTTCCCCAGGACATCCTCCACCTCAGCCGCTGAAAGAGGCCTGTGGGTTCCAAGTGCGAATAGGACATCGATCTGGTTGTACTTGATCCCCAGTGTCTCGAGGTGGTGAATCAGGCATGACAGGATGTCCCTCTTGGGTGTGGGCCGGGCGAAGTCATCGACAAGGATCACCACCCTATCCGAAGGCTTGATCATCTCCTTAAGGAAGGGGGTGCCGATGGGATTGGCAAGGGATTCTTCCACCATGTCACAAACGGTCTTGTCAACCTTTTCAACCTCCAGGGCAAGGTTCTTCAAGACCCGCCATGTCGATGGCAACTGGAAATATCGCTTCTGCCCTTTTTCCCATACAAAATATTTCTCCATGGTACTCGCTCCTTTCAAGTTGACCATTAGGGACTTTGATCATACGAATGGCAGAACCTGCTCACGCTCACCCGCCTCTTCCTCGCCCTACCCCTTCCTTTCTGGGGAATGGAAAATCTTCCCGGTACCGTCAAAAGATTCATTCAAGCAGTTCAACAATACACGGATTGACGACAAGTTTCAAGATGACGATCTATTCCCGACGCAATCCGAGTGAATGCGACGTGCAGCCCTTGCAGGATTGGAGATGGATAAAGAGAGATGGGCATCAATCAGCGGGAAATCCCGCATTGGGCATGTACCGGTGCATCCCCGGGATAAGCTTCTCAGCAAGCCTTCGGAATTCCTGCTGGAAGGCTTCTGGAGGTTCTTCAGAAGGATTACCTATGGAGAAATCGAAGACGCGATCTTCTGTGAGATTGGCATGACGAACCCCTTCTCCAAAAAAGATCCCGAATTTGTTACTGGCAAGGAAGACTTCCCATTCGATCCGTCCTCTTCGAATCTCAAAGATGAGACGAAAGAATTCCGGTTAATAGCTGAAAGTCAATATTTCCTCCCGTGAGGATTGCGACCGCCTTCTTCTCCGGGGATACGGGAATACGTTTGAAGATCAGTGCCGTCAGAGAAGCAGCTCCTGCTGGCTCGACGACCAGCTTGCCTCGCTCCAACAGGAGAAAAATGGCCTCCTTGATCTCTTCATCAGAAACCAACACGATATCCTCTACTGTCTCTTGAATGACACGAAACGTATTCTCGCTGGGTTTCTTAACGGCCAGGCCATCGGCAATCGTCTCCACCCGATCCAGCTCCACAATCGTCCCCTTCCTTAAAGAGCGAAGCATTGCATCCGCGCCCTGAGGTTGAACTCCATAGACCTTCACTCCAGGTTTTTTTTGTTTTACAGCCGACGCAATCCCGGCGATCAGGCCTCCGCCCCCAACCGGAACGACTATCACATCAATCTCGGGCTTCTCCTCCAGGATCTCCAGTCCCAAGCTCCCGTCTCCGACAATCATATCAGGGTTCTCAAGAGGATTCACAAGCATGGCCCCTTTCTGCTCGGCCAGTTGCTGGGCCTTTTGGAAGAGTTCATTGGAGTTCTTTCCGAAGAGCATGACCTCACCGCCATAGCCACGGGTGGCAGCGGCCTTTCTGGGGTTGGCATTCTCTGGCATCACGACCGTTACTGGAATTCCAAGAAGGGAACCGGCATAGGAGGCTCCTTGGGCCCAGTTCCCTGCAGAAAAGGTGACAATTCCTCTCTCCCTCTGCTCCTTAGAAAATCGGGAGAACATATAATAGGCCCCCCTGAGTTTGAAGGATCCGTTCTTCTGGAGGCATTCTGGTTTCAGGTAAACGGAGCACCCCGCAAGGTTTGAAAAGGTCTGAGAGAATTGCAATGGATGGTTAGTAATAACTCCCTGCAATTCTTCTTTGGCCCTTAGAAATGTCTCAAAACATCGGCTCATTATCCCCCTTCCCTCCTCACCCCACCATCACACTGACCCTGATGGTTAGTGATAAATCGGCGTCCTCCATTCGGAGTAGCCTTTGTGTACTCCTCGAATGACGTCGAAATAGAGCTTCCAGATTTTTTGGGTTACCGGGCCAACCGTTCCCGTCCCGATCGAGATTCGATCAAGAGATACGACAGGCACTATCTCAGCACCACTGCCGCACAGGAAAACTTCTTCCGCGACATAAAGTTCTGTTCGATCCACCTCTCGCTCCTGGACGGCCATCCCCAGCTCTCGGGAAAAGAGGCGAATCAATGTGTTTCGGGTAACACTCTCAAGGATATCACTGGTAACAGACGGGGTCACCACAGCCCCATCCCGAACCATAAAGAGACAAGCTCCCGGGGCCTCGGAAACCTTTCCCTGATTCGTCAGGATAATGGGCCAATCATAGCCGTTTGCATCCGCTTCCATGCTTGCCAGCCTGCTGTTCTGATAGTTGGGACCGCACTTAACTCTCGGAGGGCTGGAAATATCGGAAATTCTCACCCAGGTGCTTGTGCAACAATGGATCCCATTTTTACCTTCAAATAGAACCATGTGAGGCGACGCAGCGATATACATCCCGAGCTTCTTGTGTTTGAGGAGGCCGCCAAGGTCATCCACATAAACTGCTTGTATGAGATGAACGTCCTCTTTGAATTCATTCGCTCTGATGGTTGCTTTAGTGAAAGTGAAAAAATCTTCCATTGTGTACGGAACTGACATTCGCATGATCTTTAACGAGTCGAAGAGCCGTTTGAAATGATCAGCAAATCTGAAACCGTAGAGATCTTGCTCCTCGGTATTCCAGTAGCCAGCAAGGCCCTCAAACACATTAGCTCCAAAAAGGACGGCTGGGGTGAGCACATTGACGGTGGCCCTTTCAAGGGGGACCATATCTCCGTTTTGCCAAACGAATTTCACTTTCGAGATTGCTTCGGCCATGTTTCCCTCCTCCATGAATCTCGCCTATTAGTCTATTTTGTCGCTCGGTGCGTTTGCATTGAAACGGTAAATCTCGCCAGAGTCAAAGGAAAGGAAGCTTACGATTGCTCATGCTGGCCATGATCAGGGCTATTGACTGTCTTTGTCCGCTCTAGAGTGTCCCCACCAAGCCCTTCAATCGATTCTCCAACCCTAACCCGAGTGGGGCTAACAGTGAGTGGAAGTATTCTCTGCGTTGCTCATTGATGGCTGCCTTCAGTCTCCTTGGCTGGCCACGCAATGACGCAAAAGCCAAGTTTTCTTCGATGGTCAGCTTGCTGCAAGTTCCTATGTTGGGATCCTGGTGCACCCGGCCAACATAACGAGCACGCTGATGCTCGGGGAGGTCAGTCACATCGGCCCCATTGATAATGACCTCACCCTTCTCGGGGGAAAACGGCCACCATGATGTTCAGTAATGTGGTTTTCCCGGCACCATTGCTCCCGATGATCGTGATATAGTCTTCACCATTAATGTCAAGACTGATCTACTTATCCTCAACAATTGTTTTGAGAGATATTCCGGTCATTCCATTCCTTTCATCAAGGCAGCAACCCTGGCCTCTTTACGATTTCGCCGTCCTTTACGATGTAGATGATTTTCTCCCTATTTTGGAGACAGGTGATGTCCTCCAACGGATTGCCGTCCACAACGATCAGGTCCGCTAATTTCCCCTCTTCAATTGTGCCGATCTCCTTTTCAAGCCCCAGCGTCTCGGCCGCTACCTTTGTTGCTGAGAGGATCGCTTCCATGGGAGAAAAACCTAATTTGACAAAGTGCTCAAGCTCTTTAAGATTCTCCCCGTGTGGGTTCATAGGGGTGCCGGCATCGGACCCCATGGCAATCTTCAAACCTCTTTCGTAGGCCATTTTGACGCTGCTGGCAAAACGATCCATGAACATTCGTACTCTTTTGATGATCCATTCTGGTACTTTCCCTGTTGTATCTTCTAATGTCCGAAGGGGCGCCACCATGGTGGGGACATAAAACACTTTATGATCGTCCATCATCGCGAGCGCTTCCTCATCCATATACATGGCATGTTCGACAGAATCGATACCAGCTTCGATCGTGTTCTTAATTGCGGTCGCTGCGTGAGCATGTGCTGAGGTTCTCCTGCCCGCCTTGTGAGCCTCTTCAACAGCTGCCCTCAGTTCCTCGATTGAAAAGGAGACGCCTCCCGGCTCGCTTCCCTCTGTCAGACCACCGCCCGATGCTATGATCTTAATAGAATTGGCCCCGGCCTTGATTTGCTCCCGAACCGCCTTCCTGACCTCATCACGCCCATCTGCTTCTCGACCACCAAATTGCCAGCCGTGTCCGCCCGTCATCGTAATCGCTTTTCCGCTAAGGATCATACGTGGAAGAATAAAAAGTTTCTCTTCCGCCGTCCTCCGAACGGAAAAATCAACATGGCCGATGGCTCCCTGGTCTCTGACCGTAGTGATGCCAGAAAGGAGGGTCGCCTGGGCATTTTTCAGAAATTTCAAGGCTAAAAGCGGAAGAGGAAGAAGAGGGATGCTGGAGAAGGGATCACCTTCCCCGCTTAAAGACAGGTGTACATGGCAGTCGATGAATCCGGGCATTATTGTCAGACCATCGATGTCGAACGTTTGGCCTTTCAGGTTGGTTGATTCCACGGGAGTGCCGATCTTGACGAATTTTGCATTGTCGATGACCACGACACTTTTTTGCAGGACATGGCCATTCCCGTCAATCAGCCGTCCATTGACGAAGATTTTCACCTTAGAGCTCCTTTGCTAAAGTCACTCCGAGAAATACCTCTCCGGTGGCTTTGCGTATTATTCAACACTGATTCTGTAATAATCGATTCTCTCGTCATCTCTGGCCTTGAAACCCCTAACCCTGTCTCGGGCTCCATAGTTGTCCTTCAATTGATAAAGGAAGATCATTGGAGCATCCTCCAAAGTCAGTTTTTGAATCTCACTATAGATCTTTTTACGCTTTTCTTTATTCATTTCGGTGACCGCTTCCTTAATCATTTTATCAACCTGTCCAGCGATGGGAGTTTTGTAAATGTAGAGTGGGGCCTCCCCTATCCACCAGTTACTGTAGGTCCCATCGGCATCGTCCAACATATTTCCCCAACCTACCAAGTAGGCACCTTTAAATTCCCTCGACAAAAAGGCCTTGACATAGTTGCCAAATTCCATGACCCTCAGGTCTGTTTTAATTCCCACTTTGTTCAGCATGCCGCAGATCGCCTCTGATACCTCCTTGTCCATCGGATACCGGCCTGTCGGAGTTACAAAATCCAGATTGAATCCGTCTGGATATCCAGCTTCGGCAAGGAGCTTTTTTGCTTTTGCAGGGTCAAAGAGATAGGGTTTTACATTCGGGTCAAAACCGAAATGGTAGTTGGTCAAAATAGTGGCTCTATCAACGGCGCTTCCCACGAGAAGCTTCTCGATGATAAGGTTCTTGTCTATCGCATAGTTTAGAGCCTGTCGGACTTTTTGGTTTTTTAGGGCTGCCTGCCCGTCTTCCCGGGTATTGAGATTAACTAACATAATGCGCCCACTCAAGACCGATTCGATTTTAATATCGCTTCTATTTCTGAGCTGAGGAATCATGAATGGGGGAATGTTCGTGACAATATCAGCCATTCCCGTCTCCAGTGCCGCCATCCTTGAAGAGGCCTCTGGAATTGACTTAATGATGACTCGATTCAGCTTCGGCGATCCTTCCCAGTAATCCTTATAGGCCTCGAGAGTCAAATTATCGTTCTTTACCCATTTTACAAACTTGAAGGGACCCGTCCCAATCGGGTTTTTTAGAAACTCTTCGATTCCTTGCTTCTCGATATAGGATGAGGGGATAATCCAGGCCGTCAAACATAATCTTTTGAGAAGAAGCGGATCAGGTTTTTTCGTCGTTACAGTCACTGTTTCGTCGTCAACGATTGTGGTTTTGTCTATCGTTAAATAGAGGGATAGGAAAGGATTGTTGGTGGCAGGATTCAGCATTCTATCAAAACTGAATTTCACATCTCTCGCAGTAAAGAAATCGCCATTGTGAAATCGAACCCCTTTTCGTAGCTTGAACGTCCAGGTTTTGTCATCAATGAGCTTATAAGATAGGGCTAATCCGGGTGAGATCTCTCCGCCCTCCTGACGTCGGAACAACGCGTCAAAAACTGCATTGCCGAAACTGAGGTCTTGCATGGATCGCGCCCTGTGAGGATCTAACTGGCCGATTTCTACTCCTTCCGCAACTACCAATTCGCCGGCCTTGGCATGAACGATAGAGGAAAAGCCTGTGGGGATCAACAAAGAGGATGTAAATAAAACAAATAAGAATACGATTTTGTCTCTCGACATAAAAACCTCTCCTTTCTGCGTGATAAACCTGTCCTTTAATGCGATTTAACGCGAATGGTTTCTACTCTCTCCGCCATAAGTCGATGGATCTTAGCTGTTTGCTTACAGAAAGCGGGAACACCGTTTCAGTTGCTTTCATGAATTTCAGAAATCGTATTTTCTACATTCACGATCGACCTTCGCTTGAATCTCTTCGATCTCCGTCTTGGAGAGATGACTGAACCGGCCTTGCTTGCTGAGGTATTCTTCAACCGGTTTCCTTCGGGCCGGCCTGTAAGTCAACGTCAGATCCCCCTGTGTGACTTCATAAAGGAGCCACATCCCGCAATCGACGGCAAGCCTGGCCATCTCAATTGCCTTCTTCTCCGGGAAGCGCCATCCCGTAGGGCAGGGACTGTGGACATGGATGTATCGAAATCCCCCTTCCATGTCTCTGGCCTTTTTTGCCTTGACGATGAAGTCATCCGGAAAGCCGACCGAGGCCGTTGCCACATAAGGAATTCCGTGGGCAGCCATAATCAAAGGAAGGTTCTTCTTGGGCTGGCTCTTGCCTTCAAGGGTTGAGGTGGTCCAGGTCTTTTCCGGAGTGAGGCTGCTTCGCTGAATTCCCGTGTTCATGTAGGCTTCATTGTCGAAACAGAAATAGGTCCCGTCGTCGTTTCTCTCGGCTGCTCCCGAAAGCCCGGCAAAGCCGATATCCGCTGTGCCGCCATCTCCTGCCATGGCAAAGACATTGATCTTTTCATCCTTTGCCAGTTTCCCTTTTCGCTTGAGGATCCTGAGGGCAGCGCTCACGCCTGAGATCAGGGGAGCGGGTGTCGCCATGGAAACATAGATGGAAGGAATATCGAGGACACTCGGAAAGATTGCAGGAGGAAGGCTAATGCAAGTCGCTCCAAGTGTACTGATGGAGTTTTCCCCCATGACTTTGGTCACTAAGCGCCAGAGGATCCCGCCGGGGCATCCAGGACAGAGCGTATGCCCTCCTTTGAAATACTCACGTCTGGGGAGATCCTGCGCTATCTCCTTCCGAATCATTCAAGCCCTCTTACGCCTACCCAGCGGACAGACCGCTCCTGCCTCTCCTCTTTCGTACAAGTTATCGCATCCCTTGTCAAGGCCTTCAGCCGATCGAGAGTCAAGACACGGCCTCCCAGGCCCACGATGTAGTTCACGAGAGCGGGTTTCGACTTCATGGGGTAGAGACTTCCTGCCACTTCGGAGTAGACGATTCCTCCCATTCCAATCGAAACATCGCGATCCAGGACGATCAGAAGTTTTAGATTCTTCGTCATGGCTCGCAGTTCCTCTTCCGGAAAGGGTCTGAAAACTCTCAATTTGACGCTGCCCAAAGGAATGCCTTCCTTCCGAAAGTCATCTACGGCCATACGGGCCAATCCACAATTGCTCCCCATGGCGAGGATGGCGACCTCCGCATCGTCCATGCGATAGGGTTGAAGAAGGCCGCCGTAGGTTCGACCGAATTTTTCTCCGAACTCCTGATCGACCTCTTCGATCACCCTTTTCGCGTTCTCCATCGCCTCCTGCTGCTGGTACTTGTATTCCATGAAATACTGATCGCTTACGTACACGGAAAGATGCATCACCTTCTTGGGGCTGAGCAGGACATGCTGGGGCTCATAAGGGGGAAGGAATTGATCCACCAGCCGTTGATCCGGGAGCTCCACCGGCTCGAGAAAATGAGAAACAATCAATCCCTCATAGCAGACGGCAACAGGGAGGAGAACCTCTTTGTTTTCAGACACCCGATAACTCTGGATGACCGTATCGACAATCTCCTGGGCATTCTCGACATAGTACTGAATCCATCCCGTATCCCTTTGAGCCAGGGAATCGGAATGATCCGGATAGATGGAGATCGGTGGGCTCAAGCACCGGTTGGCGAGGGCCAGGACGATCGGAAGCCGCAACCCGGAAGCGACAAAGAGATTCTCGTGCATGTAGGCAATGCCCTGAGACGAAGAGGCAGTGAATACCCTTGCCCCGGTTGCTTCCGCAGCTATGGCCGCTGCCATGACGCTGTGCTCCGATTCAAGAGGGATGTATTCGGCCTCCAGTTCTCCGGTCTTGATCAGCTCGATGATCTTCTCCATCACCGTGGTCTGGGGCGTGATCGGGTAAACCGGGACCGCTTCGACCCGGGCCAGTTTGGCTCCGTAAGCCGCCGCATAGTTCCCGGTGAGCATCATTTTGAGAGGATCTCTTGGGCCTGTTGCCATTAAGTTTTTACCCTGTTCGTCGCGTGGTGGGCATTGCCCACCCTACATTGTTCCTTTCCGACTTTGAGGTGAAACTTCCATGCTTCGTTTGCGCTATTTTTTTCTCATTTTGCAATTTGCAATTTGCATTTTTCATTTTGCAATGATCTTTCAGACTTCCTTCTCCATCTCGATTACCCCGACAGGGCATTCGTTCTCACAGATGCCACATCCCTTGCAGTATTCGTAATCGATTGCATTGGCAATACCTTCGTCCTGCTTCAGTACAGATCCATCGGGGCAGAAGAGATAACAGTTGTCACAGAAATAGCACATCCCGCAACTGAAGCACCGCTGGGCCTCAGCTCGCGCCTTCTCCTCGGTCAGGCTGCCGTAAACCTCTTCAAAATTCATTCGACCGCCTTCGGGAATCCTATGCCTGTCCACCCGATCCATTACCGTGAAATAGCTGAGATTGAGATCATCAGAATGAATGACGGTCTTGTTCTCCTGGGAAAGCTTCCCCTCACGGTACTGCCTGAACGAAAGACCGCCTTTCTCGCCGATTCTTAAGTCAGCCAGCCATTCCATCCCGGACTGGTTTTTCAGATAGCGATCGATGGCAATGGCAGCTCTTTTCCCGGACCCAATGGCATGGACCACGCTTCTCGGTTGGTCAATCACATCCCCACCCGCAAAGATGCCTGCCATGCTTGTCGATCCTGACATATCGACCCATACCGAACCACTGGTGACCTGTATGTTCTCAGGAAGGATAGAAAAATCGGGTGCCTCACCGGTTGCAGAAAGGATCGTATCGACCTCCAGGGAGAAACTGGAGCCTTCGATGGGAACGGGGCGAGGCCTTCCGTCCGGGCCTTCTTCACCCAAGCGGTTTCTGATACATTCGATTCGTTGTACCGTCCCCTGTGCTTCAATTCCGACAGGAGATGCAAGGTAAATAATCTTCACACCCTCTTCAAGGGCGTCATCAATCTCCGTCTGGAAGGCGGGCATTTCGTTCCTGCTTCTTCTGTAGATGATTGTTGGGGAGGCTCCTAATCGGACGGCTGCCCGTGCCGCATCGATGGCTGTGTTCCCTCCTCCGATGACGGCAACATTTTTGCCTAAGGAGATCCTGCCCCCCAGGTTAACGGTCCTGAGAAATTCCAGGCCTGAGATGATGTTCCCATCTCTCCGATTCGATAAGTTCAGAGGGAGGTCCTTGCTGGCTCCGCAAGCCAGAAAAACGGCATCAAATTCTCCCAGAGCCTTCCAGTTCCTCCTGTCGATGGGGGAACCCTTTTTGAACTCGATCCCCATGATGCGAAGCTTCTCCACCTCGCGATCGACAACCTCCTTGGGGAGACGGTAGGAAGGGATGCCCATTCGAAGGAGCCCTCCGATTTTCTCCTGCGCTTCAAAGACAGTGACAAGGTGCCCAAGTCTTCTAAGGTAAAAGGCACTCGACATGCCGGAGGGACCTGAGCCCACGATGGCGACCCGGCCTCCCGATTTTAAGTGAGCCTCTGCAACGGGCCACTCAAAGTCGGCGATAAAACGCTCCAGGGCGTTGATGGCCACAGCCTTGTCAAAATCCTTCCGGTTGCACGAACTCTCGCAGGGATGGAAACAGACCCGCCCGCAGATGGCAGGAAACGGATTCTCTTCCAGGTAAAGTTGATGAGCTTCTTCGAAGAGGCCCTGCTTCATGAGAGAAATAAAGCCCCGGACATCGACTCCTGCCGGGCACCCCTCGCTGCAAGGAGGTGTCTTCATCTTGATGACCGGACGGATGAACCTCCAGAGTCCGGTCTTGATCACGTCATCGCAGACACCGATCGAGGTTGCTCCAATGGGCAACTCTTTATAGGTATAGGCCTTTCGAATGTGGGGACCAAAGGCCCCTTTTTCGCTCATTCGCTGGTGACTCCTCGCAAAAGTTCAAAATGGAGATCTTCTCCTTCAATTCTCCAATTCTCATTTTGCATTTTTGATGAAGTCGTAAAAAGTCGAAAAAGGCCGATGACCGTCATTCCGGCCCGCTGCGCCAAGCGCCTGCGCGGCGAGCGAAAGCCGGAATCCAGTGATCTCAGATAATTATACAAACACTGGACACCGGTTTTCACCCCCGGATTAAGACATTCCGGGGCAGGCTTAGGGACGACTTTTTACGAGACCATCGGTTTTCACTTTGCAATTTGCACTTTTCAATTTCCAATGATGTTTCGACTTTTGCCAGCCTCCATTTTCTCGAAGGCAAGCCGGGCTGTCTTCTTTGCTCTTTCGAGCCCTTCCCCCGAAAAAAACTGGCTGAGTATCTCCAGGATGGAATTGAGACGAATGATTCCTGATACCGAGGCGAAAGCTCCCAGCATGGCAATGTTCGTAATAGGAATCGATGTCTCCCCGTAGACTTGTTCCGAGATCATCGAGGCGTCAATCGAGAAGACCCGGATCTCATCTTTACCCACCTCTTCAAGAATGGCCTTCGGAGACTTATCCGAATTGAGGATGGCACAACCGGACCTCTTTACAACGCTAAGGGGATCGGACATTTTGAAGAGGTTCGGGTCGAGGACGATGACGTAATCCGCCGCCACAATGGGGGTTCGATCCACGATCGCCTTCTCATCCACTCTGGCATAGGCTGTGACCGGCGCGCCCCTTCGATCCGGGCCGAAGCTTGGAAAGGCCTGAGCGTACTTGCCCTCACGGAATGCGGCGGTAGCGAGGATCTGGGAGGCTGTTACTGCTCCCTGTCCTCCCCGGCCATAAAAAACGATCTCGATCATTCACACCCCATCTTGGCATCCCCGCAAGGGGTCCCTAAGAATTCCATCCAAAATAACACTTTAGCTGTTTGAAAAACCATTCAAAAACACTCGACATTTTCAAAGTCTAAGTTCCCTCTCCCTTCGATGGGAGAGGGTCAGGGAGAGGGTGGAGAGATGGAATATTCGGTTCCCCCTCCTCTTAATCTCCTCCCACGAGGGGAGGAGATATTATCTTGAGGAAGTTGTTCGTCATTCTTTTTCAAAGAGCTACAGTGTTACGATCCAAATATATTTGAAATTTCTTGGATATGTCATTCTGAACTTGTTTCAGGATCTCACCAAATTGGACCAATGGGTAAGATCCTGAACCGGAGTTCAGCACAGCGGTCTTTTTTAATGTACCGAAATCCGAAACCATCATCAAATTCAAATGACCCCATTCTCAAAACAGGCCTCATTCTCGTTTCGAGGTCTGGATTTTGAAGGGTCTCCTCTCTATGCCCTCACTGGAACAGGGAGTCAATGGTGTCCAGGATCTTCCGTTTGGGGGTCCCTGGAGTAAAAACAGCATGAACGCCGAGTCCTTTCAACTCCCTCACGTCATCCGGGGGAATGACTCCTCCCAGGACGACCTTCACATCTTCCATTTCATTTTGGTGCAACTCGTTCATCAATTGATGGGCGTAGAAAAGATGCTCCCCGCCCAGAAAACTGATTCCAATGGCATTGGCATTCTCTTCCAGGGCTATTTGAACGATTCGTTTCGTACTGTTATAAAGGCCGGCGTAAACCACTTCGTATCCGCTGTCGGTCAGCCACTTCGAAACAATTCTCAGGCCATTATCATGGCCATCCAGCCCCAGCTTACCCACGATGAATCTTTTTCCTTTGAACGCCATTTTTGTCTCTCCTTCAATTCCAATTCAACTCGGGATGACGAAGTCCGTTGCCCGCCTCATGGCATCGCAAATCTCCTGAAGCGTTGCCCTGGCCTCCACGGCTTCCATGATGGGTTCGAACAGGTTCACCTCCGGTTTCCGCCTTACCAGATCGTAGAGATTTTCCAGAGCCCTTTTCACAGGCTCCTCGTTCCGGTTCTTCCTGTATTCCTGAACGTACCGGATTCTCTTCGCCTGCATATCGGTAGCGTGCCTGAAGATGTTGATCTTCAAATCCTCCTCTTCTTCACGGAAGATATTGACCCCCACGACCGGATGGTCTCCGGTTTCGATCGCTTCCGCCATCTTGTATCGGGCCTCGTTCACCTGCTCTTCCACCCAGCCCTCCTTAAAACACTGGATGAACCCGCCCTTGTCCTCGATCAGCTTCATCAACTCCAAGCTCTGTTCTTCGATCTGGTCGGTGAGGCTCTCAACGAGATAAGACCCGCCCAAGGGGTCTGCGGAATTAACGACCTTGGTCTCGTAGGCAATGACCTGCTGGGTGCGAATGGAAAGCTTGTGGCTCTCTTCCGTCGGCAGGGAGTAGGCCTCATCATAACCGGTGGTATGGATGGATTGAGTTCCGGCCAGAACGGCTGCCAGGGTCTGGATGGTGGCCCGGACAATATTATTTAGCGGCTGCTGGGCCGTGAGAGGCAGGGCCGAGGTCTGAATGGCCGTCCGGAACCAGAGGCTCTTTTCATTCTTTGCTCCGAACTTCTCCTTCAGCATTCTTGCCCAGATGCGTCTCATGGCCCTGAGCTTGGCCACCTCTTCGAAAAGATCGATGTGGGCCGCCGAGAAAAAGGCCATCCGACGGGCAAAGCTGTCAACCTCCAGGCCCCTCTTCGTCAAACGCCTGATGTAATCCGCGGCCAGGGACATGGAAAAAGCGACTTCTTGAGGTGCACTGACTCCTGTTTCGCGAACGTTATAGGCATTGATATTGACGATATTCCAGCGGGGAGAACGGGGAACCATATACTCCATCACATCAAGCCCGATTTTGACAGTCAAATCAATGGGGAAAAAACTGATCTGGGCTTGATAAGTGGGCCCAATCAACTGGGTCAGGGCGCAGTTCATAATCGTTCCGATCAATTTCTCCCATGGAATTCCCCTCTCCTTTGCCAGCAGGAGGTATTGAGCCATGATGACGGCGGAATAGGGAGGATTAATGATGAGGGTTGAGCTCACCTGATCGAGAGGGATATCTTTATACAATACCCTCATGTCCTCGTAGGTAGAAAGGGATGTTCCCTGGAGACCCACATCCGCCTGGGCCAGAGGATAATCGGGATCGAGACCCAACTTCGTTCCGACGTCGGCGTCCATGTTGATGCCTGTCTGTCCCACCTTGAGAAGGTACTTGATCCGTTCGTTGCTCTCTTCAGGTGTACCGAAGCCGCTCTGCTGCCGCCGGGTCCAGAGCCTGCCCCGGTACATGTCAGGATGGATGCCCCTCGTGAAGGGATATTCCCCGGGATCCGGAAGCTCACCGTTCCATTCGGAGCGACGATAGACCTCTTTGTATTCAATACCGGATAGGGATCTGAAATGAGGAACCCTCTCGCCCTCAAGATAGGTCGACATCTTCTCTTCTTTTTGGCTCATAGAAACTTCTCCTCGAAGCAAATCGCTGCCTGTAGGTTAAGAGTTAGTGTAACTCAATGATCTTCGATTCCTCCAGAATCTCATCAGCCACTGTGTAAGGATCCTTCGTTCCTTCACAGACCTCCCGTGCATACCTTTCCAATCTGTCCTGGAGCCCGCTTTGTTCAGCCATGCGGTGGAGAATTCGAGATTTGATGATCTCCAAAATCTCCGATTGGGCTGCAGAGGCTCTCCTCGATACCGTCAAATCGCATCTCTCCCCATATTCGCGATGCCGCGCCACTGCAGACATCAATTCCTCGATTCCTTCTCCTGAGGTTGCGACGGTCTTGACAATGGGGGGTTTCCAGTCTCTCTCAGAACCATTCAAACCGATGAGCATCTTCAGATCCGTTACGGTATTACTTACCCCTTCGCGATCGGCTTTATTGACCGCAAAAATATCTCCGATCTCAAAAACGCCTGCCTTGAGGGATTGGAGATAATCGCCCATGCCAGGAATGACCGTCAGGATCACGGTATCAGCTACCTGGATGACCGAGACTTCGTTCTGCCCGACACCAACCGTTTCGAGAAGGATCACGTCCTTCCCCATGGCCTCCATGATCTTGATGAAACTCTTCGTCGTACGGGTGATCCCGCCTGGGTGGCCGCGCGTGGCAGCCGAGCGAATAAAGAGCCGGGGATCTCCGTCGATCTCCTTCATCCGCTCCCTGTCTCCCAGCAAGCTCCCCCCGGAGAACGGACTGGTCGGGTCAACGGCAATGATGCCCACCTGCTTGCCCTCGGCAAGAAGAAAGCGGGCTACCCGGTTGACCAGCGTGCTCTTTCCGACGCCAGGCCATCCCGTAACCCCAACGATGTGAGCCCTCCTCCCAGTTGCATAAAGGCGTCTCAGACAGGCTTCACCTTCACGCCAGCCGTCCTCGACCAGGGACATCAACTGAGAGGCACACCGTTTGTCTCCCCGGAGAACACCGGTAACAAGATCGTCTTTCGTCTCTTTCATGTCCACCTTATAAGAATTCACCGCCCACTCGTCCTTTGGTTCAAGGACTCGTTCGAGACACAGAGCGGCGTAGCCGCAACCAAATCCGAAGCACGAAATCCGAAACTCGAAACAAATTCGAATGACCAAAATTCGAATGATCTAAACAAGTTACAAAAAGAGTTACGCAAAAACCTTAACAAACTTTCAAGAAATTAACTGTGAGTAGTACAGCGTACTCAGCGGCGAGAATTCAGTTGGACATCCTTTTGATCTTTGGTTTTCCCCAGTATTCCAATGTTCCAATATTCCAGCATTCCGTTTATCCAGCCTCTGCGCCCTTTGATAACTCCTGGTAACCCTTGGCCCCGCCGGAAAAAATCGTGTAGATGATCTCCGAAAGCTCCTCAGGGGGAACAGGCCCCTTGGGGTCGTACCAGGAATAGATCCAGTTACACATGCCTAATAAGCTAAACGTGATGGTGGTCAGCCTCTCCTTGGGAACCCGACCACCAAAGAATTCTGAAAGAAGACCGGCGAGGATTTGATAGTATTTGCGCTCCTTTTCAGCAATTGTCTTAAAGTATCTTGCGGGGAGAAAATGAGCTTCATGGAGGAGCGTCTTCGCTTCGGAGACGTTTGTACGGTAAAGTTCGATATGGCGGGCGATGAAGAAGCGAATCTTTTCGGGGCTGTCCTCGCGCGCCCTCAGTTTCTCCTCCAGGCCCTCCATGATCAGGTCCAGATAATTCATGAGAATGGAATAAAGGATGTCGTTCTTGCTTGAGAAATAATGATAGATGCCCCCTTTGCTCAACCTGGCCGCATCGGAAATGTCGTTCATGCTCGTCTCCACGAACCCCTTTTCATTGAACAACCTGGCAGCGGCTTTTCCGATGCTCGTGATCTTCTCAGATCTTTTTTCGTCCGGTCCCGGATTCTTCTTTTTCATAGGTTTGGGAGAACTGGATCAATAAACCGACTATCCGGTTTAATCCGACCAGTCGGTTTATTTTTATCACGGTTATTTTCGTTTGTCAAGAAAAAAAAGCGCCCTTAAATATTTCTTCGGCTCGATGGCTTGATCATTCGGAACAGCAAGGAGGATTGAAGGAAATCAGCGGTAACGGTTTCGTGGCGTTCTCTGTTGAGAAGGGGCTTGAGATGCCGTAAGATGTTTTCGTCAAGCTTAATTTTCATCAGGCACTGATCTTCCAGATGTTTTCACGCGCCGGTTCGGCTGCATAGGCAACCGCAGCCCGAATGTCATCAATCTGAAGTGAAGGATAATGGTCTATAATTTCTTCCGGGGTCAGTCCCTCCGCGAGGGCGTCGAGGATAATGGAAATGTAAATACGTGTCCCTCGAATACAGGGTTTCCCCGTACACACCCTGGGATCAACCGTTACCCGTGCCAACAAATCCTCGTGTTCCATTGTGTCCCTCCTTAATCCTATGTTACCACAGATCTTCGTTTCCTGTAAATCTATCCAAGCGTCCTCTGGCAGGATCAGGGTTATCGAAAGAGGAGTATCATCGGATTTGAAATACGATTTTCTTACATTCTCTGTTAGCATGACAGGAAATTAAGAAAGACGTGTCAAGCGGTGCTGCCATCGTTTTTTGGTTTTTGGTTTTCGGGCGGCGTGGACCGCTTCGTCAACGATCTCACCTAGGGTTTGGAAGTCTTCTTCTTTAATGTTGGCGCTCATCTCGGCCAGTCCTTCAAAGAATTCATCCCAGTCCCTCTGGAGCGACTGATATTTCTCCATAGGAATCACGGCTACCAGGGGTTTGCCAGCTCTCTCGATGATGTAATCGTCTCCCTTAAGAGCCACTTCGTTCATGACCTGACCAAGGTTTTGTCTGGCCTTGAGAGCAGATATTGTTTTATACATGTTTGTTGCTCCTTATATTAACTGTTATGATTAATACGATTATATCAAATAGAAAAAAGCTGTCAAGGGGGGTGCTTGTGCGGAACGAACGGGTAAAACAAAAAAGGCTAACCAGCTCGGAGCTGGTTAGCCTTCTCCTTCCATAAACATAGAAGCCCGTTTTTTGCCGAGGGCTTTTACTTTTAGCGTCTTATCCCCTCCGGTCTTTTCCCTTGGTTTGAATCCTTTTTGGAATTCTCAGCGGGCAAACTTTTTTGCAGGTTTATAAGACAAATTAAGCCTTCCTGTCGCCCATCGGATGTGAGCTCTACTATTTACTTGACGGGGAGTGAGTACCAGGAAAGGTCGTGATTGAAGGTTTCACAATGTTAAAAAATAAGGTGATTGACTGCGGTCCGGCTATCTATGTGAATCGCCCGGTGCGGAACCGCATGCCGGCTGGTGTGGGAGGCTGGGAGAGCCCCCTCGGAGAGATTGGGTTACCCCTAATGGGTGGACCATCTTGCTCGGGCCTTCTTCTCCCTTATATTCTCCTCACATTAGCTATTCAGAACGGTTAACTCGGCACAGTCCCTCGTTGCCTGTGCTTTATTTGTGCGAAGACCTCTATGTCCTTTTCCCCGGATCGGAGGAAATCCAAAAAGTCTACCCCGGAGTACTTGCAAGTTTGTCTAACACTCAGGAGGGTGAGGGAATCCTCAATTCCTTTTGGAGATGACAATCCCGCGATGAGACGACGAAATCTCGCAAATGCCTTGATTGCGTGCTCCGCGTTGTTGTTGTTCCAAGGGATCCCGTCGTATCTCAAAAACGTGAAAAGATTTCTCCTGTTCTTCTCGAACCGGTTTTTGCATTTCAATGCGGCTTCGCTCTGATAACCAGTTTTTGCTATCTGCCGGTAAAAGCGCTCAACATCCGCGTGGTGTTTGCTCAAGAACCTGCGCTTCAGACCCCAGCGGTCGATTGTCTCCAAGATACGTCTGAGAAGGTCGCCGAATCCCAATACGATTCGTCTAAGTTCCTCATCAAATGGGAAGTCCAAGACCAACTCGTTAAGGTCGTGCATCAAGTGGAGCAGGCACTTCTGCTGAGGACAAGGTAAGGAATCGTATGCCGAGTAAAAATCAGAAATCAGCACGCCCCTGAAATCCTTCAGCTTCTCGCGGAGTAGGTCTCCCTCCCGGGTGTCGGCATAAAAGTAGACCACTTCGAGCATGCTGGCGAACACCCAGACATAGCCACGCCTATCTTTGAGAGCTATTGGTGTTTCATCTGCATGGATTAATTTTCCCTTGATAATGTGAGCGAGGATTCTCTGTCGTGTTTCCGCGTAATACTCGGCTGCGCTAGCTTTGAACGAGCTCACTACGGAGTTGGCAATCCTAAGACCAAACAACCGACTGAGCGTCTGCGTTGTAGTCATCTGTGGCACACATAGTTCAATCATTTCATAGACGGCGAAGACGACTACGTTGCGACCGAATTCGCTGTGTGGCCAGAATTCCTCCGGTCTGCCAAAACGCTTCTGACACGAACCACACCGATAATAATGGAAATGGTATTTTACCACCCAACGCCTTAATCCAAATCTGCTAAAGCGGAGGTCGTATAGGACTAACGTACGGGGACGAAATTGTCTATCTGGCTTGCTTCCGCAAAAGGGGCAAACTTGGAGCTCTTCGCATTTTATGGTTTTGTTGATCGGCAGGGCTTTCTTGACAATAGATTTCTTCGCCGACGCAGTACGTCTCAACTGCTTGTTCGTCCTGATATAGATACGGTCACGCTGGAAGTCCCACCTGGCAGATTTGTTTATGGCCTCGAAATCCACAATTGGACTAGAGAAATGTCTCCACAGGCGGTCTCGTGACGTTAAACTGTCGGCAAAGGCGATTTCTGGGGCGGTTCCATCTTTCAACTTTGGCTGATCATCTGGACTGCAAATCCCTAGAAGTGTTTCGGTGAGTACCTCCACAGCATGACAGTCTTCCGAGTTATAGGTGATCAAGTTCTGTTTGGCGGAGGGGTTACCCGACTGTTCCCAATCCATTCGCCAGATGATCGACTGGGTGCCTGACGGATTAGTGCACGACCATCGAAAACCAAGGTAAGCCCCCAAATCCTTCAAACGGTTAGAGTACGTGGGAAAGTAAGCCTGCGCGAAAAGGATAGAAACAAGGTTCAGCGCAGAGGTTACGGCTTCAGTTGCCCCAGAGCCTCCGCGTAGTTCTCCGTACCGTTTCGTCATACGTTTCAAGAAAGTCGTCTCGAAGCTGCCATAATGGATCAAAACTGGAGTCTCGATCCCCGCCAGTATGTTGAGGAAGTCAATCCAGATCCCCTTTTCCCCTTTTGCGTCATCCGTCCAGAGGCTCCGCTGCACGACAGAGTCAGCGAGTTTGAACCGAAGGCCAATAAGATAGTAGAAGTCCAGATCAGGAAGCCCTTCGACATCCAGATAGACCGGCGTACCCACGATTTTTAACTGTGGCTGCCCAACGATGTGAATTTTCTTCTGTCGGATTGCCAGTGCTTTCAACGCATGGTGGTACTTCTCTCGTTTTTCCCGTAACCGCTTAGGTCGCCTGCGTGGCCGGAACGTGTACGATAGTTGGGTGATATTGAATATCCCCTTGCTGTTGAACTTTTTCCGCTCCCTTTCCGTCATGTTGGCCAGCAGGCTCAGATCGTCTCTTTCTATTGCCTTCTGCCGACACTGGGATTGGTGCTCGCACTCGGCACAGTGTCGGTTAAGGATGAGGTCGGGCGCGGATTCGCTCCCAATTAATTTTGCAATATTTCCCGTAAGTTTCCGTACCTTATCCGTCAGAGTTGATGTCTTTATTTTCACTGTGAAGTAGCCGGTACCGTGGATGATTTTGCCATGGCTAACCTCTCTCTTGAGCATTTCCGACAGTACAAGCGTATCAAATGCCAGAATCAGCTTATCACCCCTGGTAAGCTTATTGGTGAAGATGAATCGAATCGGGATGAACTGTGCGGGCTGGACTTGCCCTTCTGAGGGAACCCTTTCTACGGCGTGAATGCTGGATTCCAGATTATGCGCGCGAGCTACGAGGTTCACGGCCAGCCGCCATTTGGCTGTCTTCAGGTTTTCCATGCCTGGTGGGCCAACGACGATTTCATCTGGCGCGGCCCCTTCCATCAAGCGTTTGATCCCCTGGCTACGGTAAGACTCATTCTGAGTCCGAACCCAGTCGGCGTAGACGTTTTCAGTCTCCCTTTCACCGAATGAGCGGAGATAGCATTTGGTGGGACATCTGAGGAAGGCTTCGAAGAGATGGGCGGTAATCGTCATGCTCACCACACTACTCCTTTGCGCCACCAAGGCACTCGAAATCGGGGTCCCTGGTACGCATCTTAGATTTGTGGCAGGTTTACCCGCCGCAGCAGTGTCACTTGGCCTTGGCAGCACATTTATGACAACAGCATGTCCGCATAACTGAGTTGGAGTGAGTTGAATATACGAAAAAGGAATTATATGTCAAGAAAAAACAATTTCTAAAATGTGTTAAGTTTGGTGTCAAGAAAGTGAGTGAGGAGATTAAAGGGGACTGATGATTACTAATTGAAATCATGCATACTTTTCTAAAGTGCCAGATTGTTGACTTCAGGAAGAAACAAATGGTGGACCTCACCATTTATTCTGAAACTCCCTGATGGCGTCTTCCGGAGAGAGGTTCAAATAAATCTCGGTGGTGGCCAGGCGGTCATGGCCAAGGAGGGCCATCAGGGCCCGGGTGGAGATCCCCTTCTTGATGCAGTTGACACTGAAGGTGTGACGAAGCACATGGGGGTTACGGGCTTGGAGATCCCGGCCTCGTTGGCCACTTCCTTTAGGATCCTCTGAATTGTGCGGGCGGTCATGCCGGCGTTGTCATGCTCGGCAAAATGGTGGTCAATTAGCCCCCGGATGCGCTCGGTCATGGGTAGAATCCGGCGCTTGGTCTTTTTTCCGTAAGGACCTCCCTTTCCGTAAATCACAAGCCGGCGCTCCTGCCAGAGGATGTTGTCTTTTTTGAGGCTAGCCAGCTCACTCACCCGCAAGCCGGTGTCCAGGAGGGTCCAGATGATGAACTTTTCATCAAAAGTCTCACAAGCATTGGTGAGCCGGTTGACCTCATCGTCGCTTAATGGTTCTCGTTTGTATTGGTAGGGCATAAGATTTATTTTACTAATTTTAGAGAGAGCCTGTATTATGACTTTGTAGTAAACCATTTGGCTAAAATGCTCTTGATCAAAGACTTTGCTTCAGAAAATGACATCGATTGGGAAGGTGGTTTATATTTCTTGCTGGCATGACGCGCATCGTCGCCTAAGGCTGCTCTGCTTTGAGCAATTTGCGTGAACAGTTTCAGATCATCTTTGGGGACCCAATCCTTCTTAATGAGAGCGTGTTCACCCCCTACGTCATCTCTTACCACTTCATAAACTTTGTAAAGGTTGACCCAAGAATCTTCTCGATAGAAATGGAGAGCATCTGCAACTGGTTTGTGGTTCTGTGCGAGGCGGAGATAGGATTCCAGGGGACTTGGTTGATCGGTTACCGGTTGAGAACCAGAAGCCGATATCAGTACGTCTACGGCACTCACCTTCGCTCGCGCCGTAATGGTGACTTCCTCGTAAAGGTAAACATGGCGGTTCCCATCGTCTTCGACACAGGTTATGCCATCCACCGCCACATCGTGCCAATCGTCCCTATATAACCTCGCGGCGTCATTCACCATTTTGATTAGCGCTATCCCGCGCTCCCGGACCTCATCTGCAGAAATCAATGAATTGAATTCAGATGACCACAAGCAATAAGAACCATTATTATTGGTTACGTTGAATTCCTGAGACCGCAACAAAGAAGGAAGATCCTCCAAATCAAATTTGTTTCCTTTAAGTATGACTAACCATTTTGACACTCACATTCTCCTTGCTCGGTTACTTTTCACCACTTCTCCTGTCGCATATTATACAAAAAAGCGACACGGTGTCGCAAATTATTTATCCACAAGCGAGGAAAATACAGGACTTTTTAAGGATGGGAAAATGAAAATGTCGCCTCTTTACGTAGAAGGCGACAGACGCGGACAGATAAAAATGGCCCTGGAGCCACGAGGGTTACACCTACTACTCTCGGATAGGAAGGTAATTGGGGCGTTGACGACTACGAACTGAAATGTGCGAAAAAAAGCAGGGCCATTTCTGACCCTGCCTTTTCATTTATCGGTTATTTATCAAGAGGCAACCCTTCTTTTTGCCAAGCATTCATTCCTCCTTCTAAGATCATAACTTCCTTGTAGCCTTTGCTTTTTAGAAACCACCCTGTGGGCACCCAAGTCGGGTCCCCAACACCACTAATAATTATAATTCTTTTATCTGTCGGGATTTCTTGAAATCGCTGTGAAATCAGATTTGTAGGTATGTTGTGGCTCCCTTTGATATGACCTTGTTCATAAGAGTTCGCCAACCTAATATCCAGAAGGTAAGCATCCTCAAGCTTTTCCTGCAATTGCGAAGGAGCTAAAGGCGGAATCTCAGTCCGGGGAATGCCTTGATCTAAGGGAAACCCAGCTTTCACCCATCCCGGAATCCCTTCTGAATAAACCTCAACGTTCTTATATCCCAATTTGGCCACCTGACCGGCAGCCGCAACGGCGTTCGCCTTCCCCAGTCAGTAAACCACAATTAATGTATCTTTGTCCTGAGGAAGCTTATCTGGTGTGATTTCTCCAAGTGTTCCCCCGGGGATATTGGCTGCTCCAGGGATATGTTCCACGTTAAAGTCGATATCACTCTCCGCATTCAAAAGAAAAACCCCTTCGTTCGCATCAAGCTTATTCTTTAAATCCGAGGTCGAAATCTCCGGAAAGTCAGCGGCCCAAATAGATGGGGTAAATAACAAAAGCGGCACAAGGATGAACAAATACGCCCATAAAGAAATCCTTTTTCTCATAATCTTCCTCCTTGTCAGCAGAAATTGTGTCTCTTAATACCCGCCTGTAGGAAACAAGAATGGCTCCAAAGGGAAAGTCTGAATCCCCTTGGAGCCTTCATATTGGGTACTTCTGAAAAATCCATTTCATAACTACTCCAAAAGGTTGGAGGTTAGGAAGCTGTGCCGATACAAGGATCAACTTGAGAAAGAAGAAAGATCGATTATTGGCTTAGCAACGGAGAATAGGTATTATTTGAGCGTGTGACATCAACGGAGATGAGAAGAGGCTGGACCACCTACCGAAGTGACTCCCGAAAAGCAACGGATTAGAAGAGACCGTAGGCACAAAGACCTTGAACTCGTTCTGGCAGGTTGATAAATCTTCATCCCCAGGATCTTCAAAACTCATATCAGAAGAATGGAGCACGGTTCCTGACAGGTCAACGTAAAGAGAATAGGCCAGAAATAGCGGGATCAACAGAGATATTCCGACCATTATAGCGAGATGAATATGTCTTAACCGATCCATCGTCATACAAAATCACCCTGTCAGACAGAACCTTCTGAAAAAAATATCGCTCCAAAAAGGACTTATCCGACTTCAATGATTCCTTCGAAACGGGATCGACAACAATTATATACCCACCCAGATATTTGTCAAGAGTTTTTTTCTCCTGTGTGTTAGCACAATAGAAATGTCCCCTCTAATTGCTAAGTTAAAATGTCCCCTAAGAGGCAGGGTCTCCTATTTAAACGGTGCTGAGAGCCTTTTGCCTCGGATCAGATCTCATGGGCAATAACCACACCTGGGCTGATTTATATTGCCTTGAGAGAGCATACAGTAATCTCTGTTATCTCTACGTGGAACCGCCATGAAACAATTAGAGGGGACATTTCTACTTCGCCGTTGAGGGGACATTTTCACGTTGCTTAAACAGAGTTTTTTTCTCCTGAACTTGATTCGGATGGAGGGGCAAAAAACAAATGGAAAAAGGGAAAGACTTTGAGGAGAGAGTAGACACTGTTCGCAGATTACCAACCGCAATAGTGCATGCCTGACCGAACCGCCTGATTCTCGATTGCAGGAAGAAACAAATGGTGGACCTCACCACTTATTCTGAAATTCCCGAATCGCATCCTCGGGTGAAAGGTTAAGGTAAATCTCGGTGGTGGCCAGGCGGTCGTGGCCAAGGAGGGCCGTGAGGGCCCGGGTGGAAATCCCTTTCTTGATGCAGCTGACTGAATACCTGTGGCGAAGCACGTGGGGAGTAACGGGCTTAGAGATCCCGGCCCTGTTGGCCACCTGCTTGACGACCCTCTGGCCGGTCCGGGCGGTCATGCCGGCGTTGTTATGCTCGGCAAAATGGTGGTCAATTAGCCCCCGGATGCGCTCGCTCATGGGAAGAATCCGCCGCTTGGTCTTTTTGCCGCAAGGCCCACCCTTGCCATAGATTATCAGCCGACGCTCCTGCCAAGGGATGTTGTCTTTTTTGAGGTTGGCCAGCTCGCTCACCCTCAAGCCCGTGTCCAGGGCGGGTCCAAATGACGAATTTCTCCTGAAGGGTGTCACAGACGTTGGTGAGTCGGTTGACCTCGTCGTCGCTTAGGGGTTTTCGTTTGTATCGCTAGGGCATGGGTTCCAGGATAGCTTATCAATTAATTGAAGCCCAAAGGTTTTTTAGTCTCTTTTTCTGCTGAACGGAAGAGATAGATAGATGCTTCTGTTCCTCAGGATTAGCACATTTCGACTTAATCTATGGAATTATGATCGCTACACCAAGCAACACCTCCCCCACGCAATTTATAGAAGCAAAATTCTGTGTGATATGGAATGCGGAATGTATCGGTGTAGTAAATGTCTCCAAACACGACGATCCCACCGTCAATACTGAGGAGTTTTCTGAGATCTTCTTCAGTAGCCTCATTAGGAGATATGGCTGTGCTCCAATCAGTTTTTCCGGGAGGCAATACGTTAACTGGTTTCTTGGAATTTGGAAGCGTATGGACTTGCTTAATTGCGTCTTTGCCAACAACCATGCGAACATCAAAATTAACTTTCAAAGCAGCAGATTTCCCGTAGTTGGAATAGTTCCAATTCCACGCAATCCGTTTCCCAATATTGCCAAGAACGGCAATGCTAGGTTCTGGTTCCAGCTTGCTTAGCCAGATATAAGGCCTTTGATCGAGTATAAAATTTTCTCTGGTCAATTTGAGAGCATCTTGGGCCGCTTTGGCGCTCGCTTCGGCGGCCTTGCTTTGTTTGATAGATTCTGTCAACTGATCTTTTATCGCCACCCACTGGAAATAACTCGTAACAGCTATGGCAATTGTGGCAGCGGCTACCAACCAGTTCGGAATATTCGGAGCGCGGGTCTTCTGGTTTGATTGGTAATGCTGTTTATTCTCATTTTGTGTTTTCGACTCCTGCACCTCATTTTCTTCCTTTGCCTGGCAATCGAGAGCTTCATGACCATTTTCGGGATTCGTCTGATCCATTGCGTTCGATTCCTCCAGTTGGCTCCTTTGTCGCTTATTATACAAAAAAGCGACAGGATGTCGCAAATTATTTATCCACAGGTGAGGAGAATACAGGGCTTTTTGAGGATGGGAAAATGAAAATGTCGCCTTTTTACGTAGAAGGCGACAGAAAAGTTACGAGAATAAAAGGCTTTTAATAAGGGGTCTGGTACCGGCCTTGTTCAAAGCGCGGCATGGTCGTGGGCAGTGGGTGGCTTCGCCACGTAGCGCTTAACCTTGATATTCGCCTCCCTGTCGCGGGCCCGGGCAATCTCGTAGGCGGTCTGCATCCGAAGAAGGGTATCCATTTTCGGTCCGAAAGCCTTCTCGATCCGCAGCGCCATGTTAGGCGAGAGTGCGGCGCGGCCGTTGAGAAGGGCAGAAAGAGCAGACCTGGTCACGCCAAGAACCTTGGCGGCCTGGGTAACGGAGAGATCGAGAGGCTCGATCACTTCCATCTTGATAAATTGTCCCGGATGGGCCGGGCGTGCCATACGCATCATGGTTTCGTTTCCTTTCAGTGGTAATCCTCATAATCCAGGTCGATGATTTCTCCTTCGGTCTGGTCGATTCTGAAGGTGATCCGCCAGTTGCGGGTAACGGTGAGGCTCCATGTTCCCTTGCGGCCACCAGCGAGCTGATGCGCTTTCCAGCTCGGGACGTCTCGGAGCTCCTGCGCGGTTTCCATTTCCTGCAGGAAAGTCAGAATGTTGCGGACCCTCTCCACGACAGCAGGGGCCAAGCCGGAAACATCATTATGCTGAATGAAGCGCCTCAGTCCCCGATGGACCACCTTTCGGATCTTCATAAGTAAGATTAGCCCAGAAAGTGTCGCGTGTCAAGCTACACTTTACAGCATCAAGGGTTCCTAAGAATGAAAAATGTTTACTACTTTTCTTTTTGGAACTTGACATCCCCCGCCCATCTACTACCTTTAAATCAGTCCTTCCAGCTTGTAACTTAGCGTAAATACAAGCATGTCTGATCCCTAAGAATCTTTCAAAAAGGTGGTGTGAGATATGCCCTACAAAATCCTTTGCTGGATTCCCGATTATATCAAATAGAAAAAAGCTGTCAACGGGGGATTCTTGTGCGGAATGACCGGAGAAAATAAAGAAAGCTAACCAATTCGAAGCTGGTTAGCCTTCTCCTCCCATAAACTTAGAAGCCCGCTTTTTGGCAAGGGCTTTTACTTTTAGCGTTTTATCCCCTCCGGTCCTTTCCCTTGGTTTGAATTCTTTTTGGAATTCTCAGCGGGCAAAAGTTTTCGCAGGTTTATAAAACAAATTAAGCCTTCCTGTCGCCCATCGGATGTGAGCTCTACTATCTACTTGACGGGGAGTGAGTACCAGGAAAGGTCGTGATTGAAAGCTTCACCTGCTCCAAAGTTTTGGAACTCTATTGCTTCGTGAAGTGATGATTTCCGATCGAAACAGAGTGTAACGAACACTTCAGCGCTTGGCCTGGAGCGAAGCGGAAGACCATTTCGACTGCAAGGAATGGTTAGACATCCCCCCGGTTTTCCCATTCCTGCGCAAGTCCGCGTGTGCGTGCTTCAATAGCTCTCAGCGTACTTTCTTTGACGCACGGCATCTCTGCCTTGCGTAACGGGCCGTTCTTCGATCAGCTCGTGTTTCGGGGCCGTCTGAAATGACACCACTACCCAGTTCTCTCCGGATACGACCCCTTGGTGCCATACATACGGCGGAATCGAGATCCATCGCTCTGCAATTGGCGCCGTTGGGTCACTATGAAGAAGGGGCAAAGACCAATCACCTTCCATCCGAGTCTGAAAATCGCCGGATCCCCGGTAGGACATCATGCGCTGGTGGCTGTTGGGGTGCCGCTCGGCCCCAGTAGTCGTGTTTGCACGCAGAATGAAAACCCAACTCGACCGGATGGTCTCTGGGAGAGGAGCAGTGTAGAAGTCGAGGGGGATCGGTTCCCAGGCTAACACGTCATCGGGTCTTTCTCGGAGTTTCTGCTCGACGCGAGCAACGATCGCATCGATTTTGCGTCTGATCGCCTCGGATCTCACTGCGAAATCAAGCGCTTCCAGAATTATAGACTCTTCCGGGTCCATTGTGCTTCTCCGTGTATGTCTAACTCGTAACTATAGAATATTCTTTTAGCACTTGCGAAAAGAAATCTACACTTTTCAGCCTCTCCTGTCACATCTGAACTTCAGGAAGTAACAAATGCTGGCCCTCACCACCTATTCTGAAATCCCCTTACCGTGTCCTCTGGAGAGAGATTAAGATAGATCTCGGTTGTGGTCAAGCGGTCGTGGCCAAGGAGGGCCGTGAGGGCCCGGGTGGAGATCCTTTTCTTAATGCAGTTGACTGAAAACGTGTGGCGAAGCACATGTGGGGTTAGGGGCTTGGAGATTCCGGCCTTGTTGGCTACTTCCTTGACGATCCTTAATGCGGTATGAGGTAGGCATGGGTTATTTTTTCTTGGCCTGGATTTTGGCAAGAAACTTGTCCAGGGGTACAGCCGTCCCTTTTTTATATTCCTGGTAGCCCTGGCGAATCTGGTCTTTAAGATCGGGATCTTTTGTCTCTAACCAGTCCTCGAACTCGTCAATATCAAGAATGGCCGCCACCGGAATGCCGCCCTTTTCCAAGACAAAGCTGTCTTTGTCCAGATGAACCCTTTTGACTACCTCGCCCAGGTTGATCCTGGCCTTGGTGATAGGAATGGTTATAACCATAATTGTTTCTCCTTTTTAATTAATACACATTAATACTCATCAATGTTAATGATACGGCAGGATTCAAGGGTTGTCAAGGCCGGTATATGGAAATTTAATTTTTTTACGTGGCTATCTTTTAATGTGGACTCCTTTTGTGTCTGTCGTCTTTTATACAAAAAAGCGACAGGATGTGGCAAAATTTTTTATCCACAGGTGAGGAAAATCAACAGGCATCCCCAAAACCTCGATTATCCTGTCCACCAACATTTCTTGGCCAAACGGATAGATCTGTTTTTCAAATATCATTGCGTACCCACCACTTCTTATGATGTCCCAGTTATACGTCTTCGGAGAGAATCTCATTATAAAAAGAGGTTTGATCTTCAAAAATTCGCACATCTTCAATTTGATTAAAAGTTCTTCTCTATCGATGTAGTCAGACGTGTTCTTGACTTCACATCCGTATCCAATAGAATCTTTTTCTATTATCGAGATTACGAAATGGCGATATTGGGCTTCGCCCTGGTCTTGACAAGACCTTTTTAGATAGTATAATACAAAAATACAAATATATGAAAACACAATTCAAACAAGAAAAGAGGGGTGTTATGCCTACGGTCAAAATTGGCGTTAGTCGCCAGGTGGTCATCCCCAAGAAGCTTTACGAAAGGCTGGGGCTCGTGCCAGGCGATTATCTTGAAGTTGAGCTTGAAGATCACCGGCTGGTTTTAACCCCAAAAATGCTGGTCGAAAAGCGCCTGGCCGAAGCTCTGGCAGACATCAAGCAAGGCCGGGTGGTGGGTCCTTTCAAAGCTGCTCGCTCGGCCATGCGGGCTCTCCGGACCCAAAAGCAATGAGAGTGCTTTTTTCAGAACGCTTTGCCCGCTCTTTCCAGGAAGCGCCAGACCGGATTCAACGCGAGTTTGGCAAACAGCTTGGCCATCTGTTGCGCAATCTCCGCCATCCTTCACTACACGCCAAAAAATATGACGAGACCCGCGGCATCTGGCAAGCCAGGGTCAACGGAGGCTGGCGGTTTTATTTTACCATTGAAGGCGATCTCTATACCCTCCTTGACATGATTCCCCATCCCAAGTAGCCCTTGTCTTGGCCACGGTCTGCTGTCGTCTGTTATGCAAAAAAGCGACACGGTTGACGAATTCCACATGATGAGCGTTTGATGATCTCAAAAGGTTTTCGATGTCCATGCTCGATCAGTTGCCTCAGCATTTCCTGTGATTTTTCCCTCATCATCTTAAGGCGCTCTTCGAGGGTTAAGGTGGCAAGGAAGTTCAGTTCAAATTCAAGCTCCTTTTCCTCGTCGTCTTCCTTTAGTTTGAGAATCATGGGATTCCCTTTTAAGGGCGTGATCGGAGATCACGTCTTACAAGAGTTCCTACCCATTACGCAACAATTCCTTGATCTAGGGTTACTTCTGATCCCGGGCTGGCTACGGCGAGGTCAGTCATTAAGGGAGGACCGCAAATCCCTCTTTGTCAGCCGCTTCCCGAAGATTTTCGTCGAGAGAGATAAATTCGAGTCCTTGCGGGTTATCCTGGGCCCAGATCAATGCGGCAGCCAACTGACATGCATCTGCACTTCTCAAGGGATGAACAGCAAGAAGTCTTTCCGCCCGGTGTCGAACCTGTTCCGTAGGTTGAACCTCTGACCATTCTCCCGATAAACCCTGGAGTACGGCTTTCGCTTTGCTTTCTGCTTCATTGGCCAGCACCCCTTCGCGCTTTCGCCTCGCCAAGGCAGAAAGGCACTCAATCCGGGTGACCCACCAGACGACCATATCTTCGTCGGTTTTCAGAATTCGACCTGCTACCTCCGACGATTTTTCCTTCAGGCATAATGGAATTATGGCCGAAGAGTCCCAGAATTTCACCTTCCTCCCTCCCTCTCGTCCAGGAGGGCTTTGAGAACGAGCCCTTCGGGGTCTTGCGCCCGGGGGAGGTTCCAGAAATCCTTCGCGATCTTTCCTGAACCCAGTTTGATCAATCCTTGCTTTTCCATTCTTGCCAAAGCCTCTTTCGTGGGCTTCACGCGAGAAATGGGGACCAGTCGGGCTACGGGTCTTCCCCGGTCGGTGATCAGCACTTCAGTGCCCGCTTTGACCTGCTCCAAATAATCACTGAGGTAAGCCTTCAATTTTGAGATAGCTGCTGTTTTCATAAGGTTCGCCCTCTCTCTTCCATTTCATGACTATTGTAGTCACATTTACTTGACTTGTCAATACACATCGAAGTGGAGGAGAACTTTCAAGGTTTCCTTGTCCTTTGCCCTTTCAAATGCCTCTCTTGCCGTGCCAAACGGAAATATCTCCGTAATAAGGGGGCTCACATCGATCAGCCTCTTCGACAGCATCTTCAGGGCTGACCCGAAGGGACCGCAGCGGGAGCCGATCACATGGATCTCATCAATGACGGTCCAAAAGAAAAAAAATCTGCAGTTTAATCGATTGGATGAGTCTTTTGTCACCAAGCATCATGACCTCCTGTCAAAACCAGTTGAAAACTCCTTCCCTTCGCCATCCTTATTTAGAGAAATTTCAGGTTCTCTAAGGCAATAAACCCCTTACTCCATACTCTCCGACGGGGTGTGGTGGCTTACCTTGGTGCTTCAGCCAGATTTAATTCTTCTATAGAGGAGTGCTTCCTCCACCTTTTTACATTAACTAAAATCACCGTCTGCTCTGATTCCCTATTCCTTAGCGAGGTCTCTTTATGCCACCTGTTAAAAGCATTCTCCCCCTCAATCTGAAATATGACCAGGGCACTGGCGGGTATTTTCTCTGCAAAGTCCTCATTTTCTATTAAGTATCGATGGAACTCTGTTGACACCATTGCTAAAACATTTGCGTAATCATTCATGTTGCACCCCTTTCACGAATTCCTCTTTATATTTTAGCCAATTTTCATTGATATCCCAATCTCCAAAAGTTAAGGCAGTCTCAAAACTCAGGTCCAGGGGAATTTTCGTTCTATTGCCTTTCTTATCATATTTGTCGATATGGGAAACCCGGTGAGAACAGTCATATCTTACAACTGCTTTCCATTGGCCTCCAACCTTTACTTCTAATTGAACAGCAAAATACATCACTTTGCCTTTTTCAGTTTCATGATAATGGCGTTTTCTTACCCCTTCATCAAAAACAACGACAAAATCAACCGCTTTCCCCATGCTTACCTGCAATTCCTTCTGTCATATGGCTTGCCGACGACTCAGCCATTCCATATCCTCCATCAAGGATCGTTACGGGTTGGTCACTTTTTACCAAACAACCAGAGCAATGTCAAGCATCCTTTTGGGGCTGGTTTTGTGGGTAAAAGTCTCACGGCGCGGGCTACGTTCGTCGGTTAATGTTGACTGCGCCTCAAATGGAAACCTAAGAGTCTTCGAGCCAGGGGTATCTGCGTGAATGAGAGAACCTGTTGCCGGAGGGGACAAAGACGGAACACCCCTGTATGATAAAGGGAAAGTCATGGTGCCAGGTCATTCGAAGTTGTGATGAGGGCTGGAATTGTGAACAGCCGCACGAAAATTCGTGAGAAATATTTTTGTTGTTTTGAATCCCTCTCTCTTCTATAATTCGGATATTAATTGTCCATTTTTCAAATCTAATGAATTTCTGAAGGCGGGAGTTGAGATGAACCGGGTTGTCCAAGACAAGCTCAAATACATGGTTGATCTATGCAAAATCCGTGGAGTTCGTCGTCTTGCCTTATTCGGATCAGCGACGACTGATTCCTTTGATCGCTCTTCAAGCGATCTTGATCTGATTGTTGAACTCAAGCCGGCGTCCCCTGTCCAACATGCTGACAACTACTTCGGCCTCATGGAGGATCTTCAGCGGCTCTTTGAGGTGCCAGTCGATCTCATAGAGTTAGAGCCCATTCGCAATCCGTTTTTTAGACAAGCGGTTGCAGAAACTCAAGAAGTTCGTTATGAAGCAGCTTGATATCCGGAAATACCTTTTCGACATTAACGAGGCCTGTGAATCACTGATTCAATTCACCGCTGGGAAAACCTTTTCAGATTATTCTACTGACCCAATGCTCCGCTCCGCTGTCGAACGTCAATTTGAGATCATTGGAGAGGCTCTTGCCCAAGTCCTCCGCCTCGATCCAAGTCTTCGTTCCAGAATAAGTGACACAGGGCGAATCATTGCCTTCCGCAATCGTCTCATCCATGGCTATTCTTCGGTTGCCGCTGCCCGAGCCTAGGCCGAAAGAGGCAGAGTGGATCGATGCTTACCGCCGATGGGCTCGATGGAAATGACCGATGTCCAGAAAACATATCCCCGATCATTTGCAGGTCTGGATCGATGCACGGAAGAAGTTTCACCTTTCCCACGCACAGGTCCAGATGGCGCGCGAGATCGGTCTCAACCCAAAGAAGTTTTGGAAGATCGCAAACCAGAAGCAGGAGCCGTGGAAAATGCCCCTCCCCCAGTTCATCGAGCATCTATATCGCAAGCGGTACGGGAAGGAGCGCCCAGCGGTCGTGATGTCCATCGAGGAGAAACTTGCAAGCGAGCATCGCAAGAAGCTGGCCAAACGTGCGAGGAAACAGGCAGCGAGCGCACAGACTGGCGAGGTCTCTGGAGAGTTGAAGCCATGAATAGGATGACGGCATTTTACCTGAGGAACTGAAGCTGAATAATCGAAAGGTGAATCTATGAGCGAGTACCAGTACTACGAGTTTCAGGCTATTGACAAGCCGCTGACGGACAAGGAGATTCGGGAACTGCGCTCGTACTCGACGCGCGCCCGCATCACGCCGACGAGCTTCGTTAACGATTACTCCTGGGGGAACTTTAAGGGCAACGCGGACGCGTGGATGGAGAAGTATTTCGATGCGTTCCTCTACCTTGCCAACTGGGGCACGCACGTATTCAAGCTGCGGCTGCCGTCCCGCCTGCTCACCTTGGAGACCGCCCATCTTTACTGCTCGGGCGAGCAGGCGTTCGTCCGCGAGAAGAGCGGCAAGGTCATTCTTACCTTCGTGTCCGAGGACGAGGAAGGGGGCGAATGGGTCGATGGCGAAGGCTGGCTCTCCTCGCTTATCCCGGTCCGAACCGAACTCGCACGTGGCGATATGCGATGTCTCTATCTCGGCTGGCTCGTCTGTGCGCAGAGCGACGATCTCGACAATGAAGACGTCGAGCCGCCGGTGCCCCCGGGGCTCGGTCAACTCAGCGCATCCCTTAAGAGCCTGGTTGAGTTCCTCCGGATCGACGCGGACCTCCTCCATGTAGCGGCCCGGGCGAGCAAGCCGCTGGGGGATGTGAAGGACAAGAGGGAGGAGATCCGCAAGTAGGTTGGGAAGCTTCAATCCGACGAGAAGGACGATGTCCTTGCCAGGCTTATCACTGGCGAGGACCTTGCTCCTGCAACGGAGCTTCTCAGGCGATTTATCAGCGAACGTGACCAGGAAGGCCAGCCAACCGCTGAACAGACCCGGAGGAGGACCGCTGGCGAACTTCTCCGTTCCGCCGAACAGTTTACCGAAGAACGGCGCCGACTCGCCGCTAAAAAGGCCACCGAGGAGAAGGCGCGACGTGAGCGGGAGGCGGCGATCTTGCGGGCGAAGTACCTCGACGAGATCGCAGGGGGGGAGGCAGGGCTGTGGAATGAAGTTGAGAACCTCATCTCCACGAAGCAGCCCAGGAACTACGATTCTGCGGTGAAGTTGCTCGTTGACCTCCGCGACCTGGCGGCCCGCAAGGGCAAGGCGGATGACTTCCGGGCCAGGCTGGACGTGATCCGCGTGGCCCAAGCCCGGAAGCCGAGTTTCATCGAACGGTTGCGCAAGGCGGGTCTCTGACCTTGCGGTCCTGCCGACAGAACGAAAGTGTAAAAAGGGACATTCTACTTTTCGGTTTTGTTACCACCACTGGTGTGAGGCGTTCCCTGAAAAGTAGAATGTCCCCTTCTACGCAGCCCCAATTTGGACAAGGGTGTATGCGGGACAGAGAGAATCTATGGCCGGAGGGGACACGGACAGGAAGACCCGGTATGACGACTCATGGGGGTGAGGTAGGGAGGTCAATATGCCAAAAGTTCCGAAGAATGCGAAACAAGACAGACCCAGAAAAAGGGCTGTCCGATCCGGCACGGCCCATCTTGACAAGTTGATCGCTGAGGCAACAGTGGACTGTTATAACGAGTCCGAAGCGATCACTGGCATCTTCACGATGCTCGAAGAAAACCTGGCGGTTCCGTTTGCAGCGAAACTGCTGGGGGTAGAGGTTACAGTGGAGCGAATCGATTTGACCGAAGCCTATGAGATCGTGGCGGTCTGTCGGCGCGGCCGAGAAAGACTGCGGGTCCCTGTCATCGACTTACCGCTGCCTGAGCCTAAACCGAAAGGCACAGAATGGATCGATGCTTACCGCCGATGGGCTCGATGGAAATGACGATGCCCAGATGAGCGATCTTGAGCTATTGCTCTTTCAAAATTTCTGTAGTAAGAGAGTGTAACCGTCTTAACCGAAAACGATCCAAATCGGCCCAAGGTTTCCCAAGTTGGTTCTTGTAAGTGCTTGATTTATAGGTCTTTGAAAATGATCAGGCTGGGCGGTCACACACGCTCCAGGAGCCCATTTCTTCTTCGGTGATCCCGAGGATATAGAGGATATTCTTAAGCCGCGCCCGGCCCAGACTCATGCTTGCCGCCCGTTCAAGTCGTTCCTTTGCATTGTAAGCAATGCCCAGACCGGCCTGGCCCAGCATTAAAACATCATTGGCTCCGTCCCCGATGGCAACGGTTTGATCGAGAAGCACTCCTTCTTCGCTCGAGACGAGGTTCACGATCTTTGCCTTGTAAGCATTATCCACAATCTTCCCAAGGACTCTTCCGGTAAGAGCACCCTTTTTGATCTCCAGTTGATTGGCAAAAGCAAAATCCAGCCCCAGCTTCTCTTTCAGATAATCGGTAAAGTAGTTGAACCCTCCGCTTACGACGCCAAGCTTATAGCCTAACTGTTTGAGGGTCGATACCAGTTCTTCGGCTCCTTCGGAAAGCTTCATTTCGTTCCTGATCTTTTCGAGCTCCGTAACCTTTAATCCCTTGAGAAGGGCCACCCGTTGAAGGACGGCCTCTTCAAAATCGAGGTCTCCCCTTCTGGTCTTTTCCGTGATCCGGGAAACCTCTTTGAATACGCCGGCCCTTCGGGCCATCTCATCGATGATTTCCATTTGAATCAAGGTACTATCCATATCGAAAAAGACGAGGCGCTTGTTCTTGCGATAGGCCTCCATCTTCTGCAGTGCCAGATCGACATTGAGCTCATGGCTTTTAGCGAGAACCCTTTCCTTCAGGTGAGTAAGGTTCGGGACTGCGTTGACATTGATCGTCATTTCCACGCAACTGGCACAGTGCCGGGTCAGATTCGTGATCGTTTCAATGTTGGCATTTTCCTCTCCAAGGATATTCGAGAACTCCGCGAGGGCCCGGGTGTCCCCAAAATAGGTGAGGACGAAGAGGTTCTTATTGTTTCTAGCCTTCATCTCTTTTTCCGAGAAGAGGCGGAAGTTAAGAGTGAGGCGAAGCCGGCTCGCCTCGAAGAGAAGATCTTTCAAAACGCCGTCTTTGGATTGCTTCGCATCGCTCATGTCGAGGAGGAAGGAAAGACCGAGAAAATCCTGCAGCGACGCCTGTTCAATATCGACGACTTCTACATGATTATCGACTAAAATCTTGCTGAAAGCCGCCGTGATTCCCGGCTGATCGGGGCCGGATACCGTTACCATCACAAAATCCTTTTGATCGTCCATGTTTGTCCTTCTTAGTAAAATGAATTTCTCTTATCAATTTAGCTCTTTGAAGTTTCCAACAAGCACAGGCACATTTTATTAACAGTCCCAAAATAGTCTATGCATTGACGCTGTCGACAGAAGGATTCATAACCCCACCTAACCTCCCCTTACCTCAAGGGGAGGCATATACCCCCTCTTGAGTTAAGAGGGGGGAGGGGGAGTTATTCCTTATCGATTGCAATCGTAAGTTCATTACGGGTGTCCATTCTATTATGAGACCGTTAACAATTTCGGAGCTTAACCGAAGGCTGAAGCCTTGCCTACAGACTGTCTAAATTCGTCATTCCTGCGAAAGCAGGAATCCAGTTCTTTTCTTGCAGGTTCTGGATTCCCGTCTTCACGGGAATGACATAATAAAGACCTTTCCAAGAAATTGAAATATTACAGCTCTACCTAATTGTATTCAGGAAGAGGACCCTTGTCAAACCCATGGACGATGCGGCCGGTTCTTGTCCTATTGCCACGCCTATGATATGCTGCTCTTATGTCAGCGACGTGGGATACGATTGTTGTAGGAGCGGGTGTTGGAGGTCTGACCGCCGCTGCAAAGCTCGTCAGGTCAGGCCTCCGTGTTCTGGTTCTCGATCGAAATCCCCATCCCGGCGGGACGGCGTATATCTACCGCAGGAAGGGATTTGCCTTTCCCATGGGTCCTCTCGGCTTCAGCAATCCTTCCTTCATCCAGGAAATCTTAATGGCCATCGGGCAAGGGGATGACTTTGAACTCCACCCCGTCCACTACAGGATCAGGGCATTCGATCTCGACGTCCCTCTATCGCTGCCCTTCTCGGAAATGGCGCGAGAGCTGGCGAAACATTTTCCTGAAGATGCCCAGGGTGTAAAACAGTTCTTTGACGATATGGAGCGGGAAATCTCGATTCGAGATGGCTCCGGGAACCACGTTAGGAGGCCGGGCTGGTCCCAGCTTTCGGAAATATCCGCGGAGACGTATCTTCGCTGCCTGGTCCATGATTGGAGGCTCCGCCGGATTCTGGGAAGCCAGGGAACGAGGGAGCCTTACAGCGGTCTCCCTCTCCTCGCTGCCATGTGGAACCTCATCGGCAGGGAAGGAATCTGGTATCCGGTGGGAGGCATGAAATCATTCTGTGAGAGACTGGTGCAAGCAGTGACAGAACCCCATGAGAGTAGACCGAGAGACAGGTCCCCGGGAAAGAAAGGCGGGATCGGAGAAATCCGTTTGGGAACAGAGGTAGCAAGGGTCCGTGTGGAAAAGGGAGAAGCCCGTGGCGTAACCCTCAAAGACGGTACGAAGATCGACTCAGCCTCCGTCATTTCGAATGCGGATTTCAAGACGACCTTTCTCAATCTGATGGGACCTGAAGAAGTACCCGGTGAATGGTATCGCGCCATCTCCAACACCAGGCAGACCGGATCCGTTTTTCAGGTCTGTCTCGGCGTCGATGCGAGTCACGTTGACTTATCAGCATTTCGAGAGGCGGGCAGGCTGATCTACAGGCGTAACCAGACGGAGCCCCGGCAGAACGAAGATATCAACTGGGACGCTCTGGAAATCGATCCCGATGCCCTTGCCAGCCAGGAACTGGAGGTAAGCCTCTGGAGTGCAGAAGATGAGGTGCTCTCGCCGGAGGGAGGCGTGGTGGTCGTCATCCGGACGGAGGCAAATCATCCCCATTTTGCAAAATATCGGTCGGCGCGAAAAGGGAGAATTCCTTCCTACCGGGAATACAAGCATCGCCTTGCTCACAGGCTTATCCGCGAAATAGCCCAGCTTATACCCGGCTTGGAGGATTCAATTCTGGTCATGGATGTGGCGACGCCCCTTACCTTCGAGGATCAGGGAGGAAGAAGCGCCGGAGCGGTGGCGGGGTGGTCCTGGGATTATGAAGACTTCCACGATGACCGGCCCCGGGAACTCATTCTTAGTCCTATCAAAGGCCTCTATATGGCTGGCTATCAGGCCTTCTCGGCTCTCTTTATGGGAGGCGTGCCAACAGCCATGATGAGTGGACTCCGCGCAGCCGAAGCCATGCTTCAAGGGGCTGGCCCAGCTCAGGAGATCCTGGTTCCCATTTCTCTCTCAAAGCAGGCCTCTGGTAAAGCAGCGAAATCCAGACCTTCATAGAATCTTTCGATCTTGACCGATAGTTCTTGAATCTTTCTGTACAGGGATTTCGGAAGGCGAAGGGTTGTGCGAGCCACTTCATCTTCATACAGGTTATGTCTCAGATAAGAAGGTTCCTTTTCACCGAACCAGATCTCCGCTTCCCATGATCTCTGGTTAAATGATTTCGTCCCGAAATCCTTTTCGGTAAGTCCAACGGTCTCTCCTTCCGAAACGAAGGCTAAAAGCCCGTGGTTCGAATAGGAGCGGCGCGAAAGATTCGCGTACATGCACATGAACTCTCCGCCAAAGGCCACGGAGCGAATCGAAAACGTAAACCCGTCCGTCTGGCTTGGAATCAACTCCTGAAGAAGATAAGGCCGGGACGAAAGACCGGGACTTCTCAAGACTCCCGGGTCGGTGATGATTTGAAGACCTCTTCCTCCTCTTCCCAGGCGGCGCTTCAAAACGGTTTGCCCGTTTTGTTCAAGGAACCTTAGCGCTTCAGACAGGTCTCGGGGATCGAAAATTATCGTCTCAGGCATCGGTGCAATCGACTTGATCAACTGGTATTGAACCCATTTGTCTTCAAGCCTCAGTCCTGGGTGAAAGGTGGTTGGAAACGGCCCCTCTCCATCCATCCAGATCTTGAATGGTTTCAGGCTCTCGATGAAAGGAAGGGAATGGAGGTAGTCCTTAAACGGTCTTCCGTAGACCCTGAGCGAAGTCCCTTCAATCCTTTTAAAGATATCTGACGGCTCTCCGTAATGAACCAGATGGGTAAGATGATATTCCTGGGCTCCGCCTGGAAGCCCCACGTTCATCTCAATCACATAAGGCTTTGGCTCTTTCGTAACCAGAAAATCGATCCCGAGATACATAATTAAGGGTGGCGTCTGTGATGGAAAAGTGGCTCCCTCCTCTTTCAGGAGGGAGCCTGAGACAAGCTTTAGCAGGATGCTTTGCACTTGCAGGTTGTGGACAGCTTCTTAGGGACCTTCCGAATCGTCATCAGGCTCACCTCCTTTCAACACCCCTCTCGCATAACATTGAAAGAGATCCGGCTGGTACAGATCTCCATAAGTTCTTGCCCGGTAACGACATCCGCCTCTGCAGGTCTCGATCTCCGCACAGTCACAGCTTAACTCGTTCAATGCGATTCGCGGAAGTCGGTCCCAGCAAACCCTCAACCCGTCTTCGATGGATCCCACAGGCTCCTCACTGAAGAGCCCGCACTTGGCGATCATGCCATTTGCCATTATAGCACAAAGATGGACTCCGCAAGTAGCATTTTCCCCCGAGCTGTGTAACCCCCCTCCATACCCGTACTCGAGGAACCTGCCTGCTTCAGACGGCCAAACCCATAAGTCCCGATTCTCTTTCAGCCGGCCCTCCACGCATGGAAGGTCCACATTCCATTCTTCTATACCCCTGGACTGGATCAGGGCCGCCAACTCATCGAATTCCCGAAGGTTTCGGCGATGTATCATCGTGGCAATGGAGACCCGGGTATCAGCCTCCTGAAGGTAATCCATCGCCCGAATCGTTTTATCGAAGGCTTCCTTGCCCCGGATCGCTTCATGCCCTTCTTTCATCCCATCAAGGCTGATCTGAACCTCGTGGACCTTCAATCGCTTCACTGTTTCTCTGGTGATCAAGGTACCATTCGAGAGGAGGACGGATCGGAAAACATAGTCTCTCAAGATTCCGTTGACCCCCCAGAATTCAGGATGAAGCAGTGGTTCCCCGCCGGACAGAAGTAACCTCAGTCCTTGAATCTCCTCAAATTCTTTCAACACCCTTTCTATCTTGTCGAAAGAAAGATCCCGATGAAGACCGTTTCCAAGATAGCAATGCCGGCACCGGAGGTTGCAGCGATCCGTGATCTGGAGTTCAAGATACCGGAGGGAAGGGATCGGGGAGGGCGGAACGATGCTCTTCCTCGGAATCGGAATTCCGGAAACAGTGATGAGATTTTCCGACTGGCAGTACTGGATAAACTCAGCGTCTTCCTTTCGCAAGGGAGGAGATTCCCCGCGGGAGCATGCCACAAGGAACTGATAGGCATCGTCGCTCAGTTCGTAGAGCTCATCGCTTTGGATATCGTAAAGGTAAGGCTCCTCGAGCCGCTTCAGGGCACAGTGAGGAGCCAGGACGTAAAAACCATTCTCAGATCGCATCGTTGATCTGCTGGGGCGTAACAATCCCTTTTTTGAGGAGCCCTTTCAAAATCTTGTACGCTCCGCACTCCAGGTCTTTATCCGATTCTTTGTAGAAGTCACAGCGTTTGCAGATGAGATCAATCAAATCCTCTTTCGCAAGGACCATTGTTCTGCCTCCTTTCAAATTCAAACATAACTTCCGATATGGCCAGGGTCAACCCACGAGTCTCCGTATTCGGTTCTACTTAATCAACCGCCGGCGCATCTTTCGGACTGCCAGCGGGAAAAAGATCAGGCTGAAGAGGACGAGATATCCAAGCCCCCAGAGCGCTGTGGGGCGAAGCCTTCCGAGACATAGATCCCGCGTCAGATTGACGAGATGGGTCAAGGGGAAAATGAGAGCAACGTGCTGGCTCCATCGAGGGAAATTCTCCAGGGGGAAGAAAGTACCACTGAGCAAGAACATCGGGGTGACGAACAGAAACACCGGTAAGTTGAACATTTCTATATTCTTCACGATCCCGGTAAAAAACATCCCGATCGAGCCGAAGGCAAGACCTCCCAGAAGGGCAAGAGGGAGTGTCAAAAGTCCCTCGGGATAATGAATCAGTCCGAAGCAGCTGATCACAGCCAACATGATCAGCGTGGCAATCACCGATTTCGTCGCTCCCCAAATGATCTCTCCGGTGATGACATCTTCGAGGGAAAGGGGAGTGGCCATCATGGCATCGAAGGTCTTCTGATAGTACATTCTGACAAAGGAGGCGTACGTCGTCTCAAAAAAGGAGTTGTTCATCATGCTCACTGCGATCAGGGCCGGAGCAATAAAACGGACATACGACATCTCCGTTCCCTGGTAGCGAAGGCTCCCAACCAGGCCACTCAGGCCTATTCCAAAGGCCAGAAGATAGAAGAGAGGCTCAAGAAAAGGGGGAAGGAAGATCACCTTCCAGCCTTTCTGGTAAACCTTAAGATTCCTCTGCCAGACACGGAGGAATCGCCGTGACACACTCATTTCCGACATTCCTTTCATTCTCTCAGATCCCTTCCAGTCAATTTCAAGAAGACGTCCTCGAGGGTTGCCATTCGGATTGTGCAACCGGCTTTGCAGAAATCTCTTGTGATCTTCAGGTATAAATCATCCCTTCTATCACAGTAGATGACCAGTCGATGCCCGAGATCCTCGTAAGCAAGGTTCTGGGACTGGACGTAGGACCGGAGCTCCCGAGCAGGCTGGGCAACCTCGATCACGTCTCGTCCCACGTGTTTCCGGATCAGGCTGTCAGGCTTTCCTTCTTCAAGGATAAGTCCATGATCGATGATGATGAGCCGGTCACATAAGCGCGCTGCCTCTTCCATATAGTGGGTGGTCAGTAGAACGGAAATCCCTTTGGCCCGAAGGTCTTCAAGCCTTTCCCAGACCTGGTGACGGGACTGGGGGTCGAGTCCGGTGGTCGGTTCATCGAGAATGAGAAGATCGGGCTTGTTGATCAGGGCACGCGCTAACACCAGCCGTCTCATCATGCCGCCGGAGAGCTCCGTTACCTGGGCGCCTTTGCGGGAGTCGAGGGCGAAGAATTCGAGGAGTTCGAGAGCTTTGTCCCGGGCCTCTTTTTTAGGAATATCGAAGTAACGGGCAAACACCTCCAGGTTTTCCAGTACGGTCAGATCCGGATCGAGACTGTTATCCTGCTGGCAGACACCAATCCGTGCCTTGATCTGCCGCCAATCCCTCGAAATATCGAGCCCGAAGACCTTGAGGCTTCCTCCGGTCATGGGTAAAAAGCCGTAGACCATTCGGACCGTCGTGGTCTTGCCAGCGCCATTGGGCCCGAGGATCCCAAAGCACTCCCCTGAAGAAACGTTGAAGGAGATATGATTGACAGCGACAAACTCTCCATATTTCTTCACCACATTTCCGGCTTCAACGATATACTGCATATCACCTGATCTCCGATTTCCAAGGTCTTTCGAATCCGGTCCAATATCCATCATACTACCATTCAAAGGCGGTTGCCATATCAAAAGACTCTTTCTGCATAGTGCGCTCTTCCAGTAGCCTTCCGCGAGGTAAATGTAGGGTGGGCATTGTCCACCAGGACGAAAAGATAACGTGACTAAGAGCTTATCCTTAAATAGCTTCCCCCCCTTTCGTAAAGGGGGGCGAGGGGGGATTTAATACAGCCACATCGGGGAAATCCCCCTAAATCCCCCTTTTTCAAAGAGGGACTTTGTCAAGCGGAATTATTTGCGGATAAGTTCTAAGAGAAATCAGAGATCGCATTGCGCAAAGCGTAAACAACAGGAACCCAGAGGCGTACGTTCTTTTGTTTACGGAAGAGCTCAAAAAGATTAGAATGAAAGCACGGGGTTTTGAAAGTTCCTCTGAGAGGAGACGAGCCTGATGACAAAGGAAAGACTTAATCTTGCAGGTTGGCTCTCTATCACCAGTGCCCTTTTTGCAATCCCATCTCTTGCCATGTACCTGTTTTTGGGCACGATCGTGGGGCCAGGTGCAAAGCTCGCCCAGGCCATATTGACCATCGTTAGTCTTGGATTATTCCTTTATATCGTCACATCTTTCAGGAAGTTGCTGAACTCTCGATTCCGATTTCATGACGTTGACATCTACATCTCATTGCTGATATGGGTAAACGTTGCGTTGTCCCTCTTTAGCCTCTTGGCATTGGAGAGCACGCTCCTGGATTGGGGAATGAATATTCTCTCCACAGTCGGCTTGATTGTTCAAGGGATTATTTTGATCATGTTTGCTACAAGGCTCTTACGCCTTCCTTATAATCTTCATTCTCTTCTGAAGCCATATTCCTACGTCTCCATCGTGAGTGGAATCTGTGCCATTACGATCATTCTATTCTGGGCAGCGATTATTGCAGGGGCGGTTGCGGATGCCATCCTTGGGATCATTTTCTTCCGAGCCGCCGAGCAACCCATTTCGACCCCAGAAACCGGAAGACCCGAAATCGGGCCATCCCCAGAAGGGAATCTTGATGGAAGAAAAAACTAAACTGGGAATCAGTACCTGCTTGTTAGGGGAAAAAGTCCGGTATGACGGTGGGCACAAGCTCGACCGGTTTCTAACCGAAACTCTCGGCCGGTATGTGGAGTATGTCCCCGTCTGCCCGGAGGTGGAATGCGGTCTTCCTATCCCAAGGGAATCGATGCACCTGGAAGGAGATCCTGATTCGCCTCGATTAGTTACAATCCGGAGCAAACAGGACATGACAGATCAAATGGTCCAGTGGGCACTGAAGCGTGTGCTCGAGCTTGAGAAAGAAGACCTTTGCGGCTTCATTTTCAAGAGCGATTCGCCCAGCAGCGGAATGGAGCGGGTTAGAGTCTATAATGAAAAAGGGATGCCGGTGAAGAAGGGCATCGGGATGTTTGCCCGAGTCTTCATGGAGCACTTTCCACTTCTTCCTGTCGAAGACGAAGGACGGCTCTATGACCCAGAACTCCGCGAAAATTTCATCGAACGGATTTTCGCTCTAAAGAGGTGGCGTCAGGTTCTCGCTGAAAAGCAGAGCCGGGGCAACCTGGTTGGTTTCCACACGAGGCACAAACTGCTGATCCTTTCTCACAGTCCGAAACATTATCAGGAGATAGGGAAGCTTGTGGCCAGGTCAAAGGAGCTTCCGTTGAAAGAGCTTTACAAGAAATACCAGACCCTTCTGATGGAATCCCTCGGACCTAAGACAACTCCCAAGAAGAACGCCAATGTCCTCCTGCATATGATGGGCTATTTCAGAGAACAACTGTCACCCGATGAAAAAAAAGAGCTATTGGAGGTGATCGAAAACTATCGGTTGGAGTATATTCCCCTGATCGTTCCGGTGACGCTCATCAATCATTACGTTCGCAAGTACGACCAGCCTTACCTGAAACAGCAGGTTTATCTCAATCCGCACCCTCTAGAACTGCAGTTAAGGAACCACGCCTGATACGAGCCTCGGTCCAGAGACCGGTTCTTCATGACAGCGAACCATCTCGACAAATCGACCGACTTATGGTAGGATTCTTTAAAGAATTATGGCTGACCGGGGCAAGCCTCATAGCCGCTACCGGCCGGAATGAATGCCGTGCCCGAATTTGAAATCATCGGGGACATTGATGACATCGAAATCATCGCGACAGGCAGAGGCATTCGAATCCTGCCCCTGTTGCGAAAGCAGTATGGCCTGTCCAGGTGGAGAAAAATGAAAGGCGTGACCACGGTAGTCTTATTAGACGGTTCGATACGGCGAGCCGAGGTTCATTGGTTTGAGGCCCATGGTATCGGCAAAAAGAAGATGCGGATCAAACGTTTTCTGGACTAACCCCCATGAAAAAGCGCCGAAGCACAAAACGCCAGTTTGTTATTTGCATTCGTAGTGAGGACCCGGATTTGTTGACTCCACGCATGATTTATGAGGTCCTGCCAGACGAAAATGCGGCCAAGTCTCATTACCTTCGTGTGGTCGACAACGAGGGTGAAGATTATCTTTACCCCGCTGACTATTTTACCTTGATTGATTTTCCACGTGCTATAGAGGATGCCATAGCCCCGACCCTGCCGACATCATCACGGACTAGGTCCGCTGGAGTCCGACTGCGTCCCAAAGTGACGCATCGTTCTGCTTGACCCTTTACGTTCAAGATTGACTCACGATATTCCCAACCGCTTTATCGATATCCGGATATTCAAAAACGAAGCCATTTTCCAGAAGGCGGCGGGGAATCACCCTCTGTCCATCGAGGATGACCGACCCGAATTCGCCTAAAACCAGCTTTACCATAAATCCGGGGGCCGGGAGAAAAGATGGGCGGTGAAGAGCTTTTCCGAGGGCTTTCGCCAGATCCTTGTTTCGGACTGGATTTGGAGAGCACAGGTTTACAGGGCCCGAAATTCCCGGGTGCCTGATCAGAAAAACAAAGGCCTCCGCGAGATCCTTGACGTGGACCCAGGAAAACCACTGATGGCCGTCTCCGATGGGCCCACCAATAAACTTCTTGAAAAGGGGAACCATCTGACCGAGGGCTCCCCCCTTCTCGCCCAGTACAATGCCGAATCGTGTGATCACGACGCGGGCTCCTTTTTCCATCGCTTTACGAGCTTCTCCCTCCCATTCGACAGCGATTCGGGCGAGAAAATCGTTTCCCGGAGGAGCGTTCTCGTCAAGTTCCTGGTCTCCGCAAAAACCATAGTATCCGACAGCAGAGGTGCTAAAGACCGTGAAAGTCTTCCCCGGAGAAGGGTTGATGCCTTCAACGATATTTCGGGTGGTGTTCACCCGACTCTCCCGGATTGCCTTTTTATGCTCCTCGGTCCATTTGCTGAAGATGGACGCCCCGGCGAGGTTGATGACGGCGTCGTGATCTCTGATAGCGTCCTGCCAGGGACCCTTCTGTGTCGGATCTCCTTGCAGATAGTTTATTCCAGGGCGGGCCTTCTCTGATCCCCCGCGGGACCGGGTTAGTATGGTCACCTGGTGCCCGTCCTGAATCAAACGTGAGGTTAGTTGTGTCCCAACGAAACCCGTCCCGCCGGTGATCAGGATTTTCATTTGATCCATCCCTCTGAAAGTTTCCGAAAAGAGAATCCCAGTCAGCCCAAGATCCCCGCTATTTGGTCTTGGACCCAATGAGGGGCAGTATCTTGTTAATCTTGAAATAGACGAGAAATCTCAGTCCCTTCTTGTAACCCTTATCTACCGGGCAGACTTCTCTTCGTCGAATGCTGTTGATTAATTCACTATCCTTCTCTTCCTTGATCTTTGTGAGATAAAGCCTCTTTCCGACGTATTTATCGCCCGCCTCCATAAAAAGATAAGCGGCATGGGGATTGGATTCCAGGTTCTTGTGCATCAACCGGTCAGCCATGATAAAGGCCACCGTTTTTTCGTTGATGAAGTGAGGCCTCGCGTAGACTGCTACGCCTACCTTTCCCTTCCCATCCGAGGTGGCAATCACTCCCCTCCCTTTCTTTTTTTCAAAGTATTGACTCAGTGTCATCTCGATCCCTCCATCGTCATTAAAGGTTTAGCGCATCACCATCGACAAAAGAGTGTCGATGTCTGGTCGTGTATTTCGCCGTAAGGCAGGCCACTGTGCCTGCCCTGAACCAGCACGGTTCGGGGCCTGCCTGACTCGGGCTGACCCTGTAGAAAAAATATTTCCAAAATGGGGGTTAGATTCTTAGACAAAAAGTCTGAGAATTTGTCTCTAACACTCTCAGATGTATTCCCAAAGAAATCTCTCCTCCCCTCGTGGGAGGAGATTAAGAGGAGGGGGGACCGAAATGATGCTGTCCACCCCCACCCTGACCCTCCCCCATCGAAGGGGGAGGGAACAAAATTGGGGAATATCAAATATGTTTGGTTAGCTTTTCCCGGCAAGGTCCTGATCCCCGTTAGCCCGTAAGCGTAGCTAAGTAGGAGGACCCGAGTTTCTCAACATGATCTTTGATATTTTCAAAAGTGTTCAAGTGGTTTTCTTCGTCCCCGAGGAGTTCTTCGAACAACTCCTTTGAGATCTGGTCTTTCTCGGCTGCACAAACGAGAGCGGACTCGTTGTACAGTTTGATGGCCTCTGACTCCAGGCCGATATCCGTGGTCAGCATTACGAGTATCTCCTGCCCCTTCTGAGCCTGGCCATCGGGCTTTGTGGTGGGCTCCCCGTGGAGAAATAAAATCCTATCAGCCAACTTCTCCGCATGCTTCATCTCGGCAATGGCGGTCTCCTTCAGCTTCGACGCCAGCTTCCCAAAATCCTGATCCTCCAGTTCATAGTGGTGGACCATATACTGGGAGATTGCTCCCAACTCCCTCGCGCGCGCCTGATTCAACAATTCGATCACCCTTTTGCTCATAGATCCTCCTTTCAAAAATGTTTCGATTTCTGACTTATTCCGGTACCCGGAGTTCAGACGGTCATTTAGTAGTCCCAACAAAGGTGGGGCTCACCTTCCTCCTTCCTGTCACGGGAGGGTAGCCCACATCGGGAACGACGCCAGCCGTAAAAATTCTATTATATCTCCTGAAGCCAAAAAAAGGAATGGGGTGAAGGCTGTATTTTCTCACTAAAAATCATGTATTTTAGGCCCGGCCCTCGTTTTTCATGAGAGCGTTCATCTGCTTCACGTACCCATCTGCGTCAAATTTCCTTTTCAGGCCCTTGTCATTCATGTATCTGACATTGCCAAAAATGGACCGCTCTCCCCAGGGGCGGTCATGTTTTCCAAAGCACCAGGCCACACCGGTAAACCCGTTGGGGTCCCTCCCGTCCAGTTCATATTTGTTGTTCAAGTAGAGGGCGTTTTGAAAAGCTTCTTCTGGGGTCCTGCTCCATTCGAGGATTTTCTTCCCCCAGTACATCCGCATGTAGCCGTGCATCTTTCCCGTGAGCACCATTTCCTGCTGAGCGGCATTCCAGTAAGGATCGTGGGTCTCCCTCCTTCCGAGCTCTTGGACTTTGTAGACATAGGAACGTTTGTCTCGCTGGTGCGCGCTTAAGGTTTTCCTGGCCCATTGGGGAATCCCTTCGAAGGAGTCATATTTCTCGTTATAATAAACAAAATTCATGCTGAGCTCTCTTCTCACGATCAATTCTTCGAGAAAAGCCTCTGCCCCGGGACTATTGGTCTCTAATGCTTTCAAGGCAATGTAGAGCGGTGAGATCTGTCCGAAATGGAGGTAGGGGCTCATGTTCGAAAGATAATCGAGAGTGGGATCATTTCTAAGCTCCGGGTAACGGTCGAGTTTCTCTTCCAGGAAGACCTCAAGGTGCCTTTGTGCCTCTTCTGTTCCGCCGCGAAACGATCCGACCTTCTTCACACTTCGGTCAATGCGAAGCTTCGAAATAGCTCTCCCGATATCATCGAGATCGAAGGACTCAAAATCAAGAGAGAGGGAGTCTGCCCCCGGATCGTTTTCTTTCAAAGGGGCCAGAAAATATTTGAGCTTTCTGTGGATCTTTGACCGGATGGTGGCAGCGGCGTATTCCTCCTTAGGGGACGCCTCTTCAACGGGAACGATCACATCGGTCTCCACCTGGATCAAGGGACAATTCAACCGCCCCGCCGCGTAATCTCTCCACTCTTTCTGAATCTTCAGATAGCCCCGGTCAACGACAACGAGAGAAGCCTCCCTGGCCAATTGCAACACGCCCCGTTCGGGAGACTGATGCCGGATGATCATCCCGATGCCTCTTCCTTCGAGAGACCGATTCACCTCCCTCAGACCTTCCAGCATGAAATGGTAGTGCCGTTCGTTTGCTTCCGGAAAATGGTCAGTGATTCCAAAGAATACGACAACGGGTTGATAGACTTCGTTGGCCTTCCGGATGGCATATTCCAATGCATGATTACATTCCGTCCTCTGAGAAGCCTGCATCCAGTAGAGAACGAACCTTCCCCTTTTCATCTCCTTGTTGTTAAGGACCTTCACCCTTTCTTTCTGAATCATTTTGTCCCTCCCTCCCCATTTTACCACAGTGGCTTCCCAGGATACAGGATTTCGGAATGGGGAAAGGTGCATTGACTCCTGGGCTGGGCTTGGATATAGTGGTTAGCGAGTGGAGGAAACGAGATGGAAACCCGTATGGAACGAATTGAAAAGGATATTGAAGCGATCGCTTCATTCACGGCAACGCCGGGCAACGGAATCACGCGGGTTACCTTTTCAGAAGAGTATATCCGGGCACGGTCTTACATCATCGAGGAGCTGAACAGGATTGAAGCCACGATCTCCGCAACTCTGGGAGGAAACGTGCGGGGACGTCTCGAAGGAACCGAAAAAGGGACGCCATGCGTGATGATGGGATCTCATCTTGATAGCGTCCTTCATGGAGGAAAATATGACGGTGTGGCAGGTGTGGTATCCGCCCTGGAAGCAGCTCGGGTGATCGTTGAGGAAGAGATCCCTCATCACCATCCCATCGATGTCGTGGTCTTTGCCGAGGAAGAAGGTTCCAGGTTTGGCTCGGGCCTCATCGGGAGCCGTGCCTGGACAGGGCAGCTCAGCCTGGATGATCTTTCCCATCTCAAGGACAAAGGCGGGATGAGTTACCTGGAGGCCATGGAGCGGAGCGGTATTCTCACAGATGATCCTTCCGTATTAGAGGGCGAAGATGTAAAAGCCATGATTGAGCTTCACATTGAACAGGGCGTCGTCCTCGAAAAGAGAGGACTCCAGATCGGCCTGGTGGAGGGAATTGCCGGCATCAGACAATTCCTCGTAACGATCCACGGAGTATCCAATCACGCCGGCGGAACACCGATGGGGCTTCGCAGCGATGCTCTCCAGGGAGCGGTGAGGATTATTGCAGAAACGGAGGAAATCGTTGCCCATACCGTGGGCGATCCCACCGTCGCCACCGTCGGGTTCGTTATTTGTGAACCTGGTCAATTCAACATCATTCCGGGAAAAGTTCAATTCCCGGTGGACATAAGGGACCCGGATTCACGGAGGCTCGATGAAACGGCGAAAAGAATCCTGGCTGCCGTCGAAAGGATATCCCTGCATCGTGGGCTCACTTTTGAAGTTACGCCGAAATCGGATATAGCGCCGGCTGCCCTTTCTCAGGAGGTCTCCTCCCTGATCGATAAAGTGGCCCGGAGGAAAGGAATCGAGCCATTGAGAATGACCAGCGGTGCCCTGCACGATTCCTCGATCATGGCAGGAATCACGAAGGTGGGGATGATCTTCGTCCCGAGTAAGGATGGAAGAAGTCATTGTCCGGAGGAATTCACGGAGATCAAGGACATTAAGCTGGGAGCAGATATTTTTCTCGATGCAATGGTTCAACTGTCATCCTGATGATCCTTCATCTTCTTCTGCCATGAGATCTTTCTCCGTCCCTTTGGAAGGGGACGGAGGGAGGGATTCAGAGGCTTCAGTTTTGCTTTTTCTCCGAAGCAACCTTTGTGGCGGGTACCTTCAATACCCCGTCTACGTCTTCCAGGTCGAGCCACCATTTCTCTTCCGGGTGAGGTTTGCCGTATCCCAGGAAGTCGTCCGCCCAAACAGAGAGGCTTCTTGCCAGAGAGGAATGCCTTACCGCCCAGCCAACGGCACGGTGAAAAGGCGTATAGGGCTTATTCCACGGACACACCTTGATACAGACTCCACACCCGGATCCTTTCTTGTTTCCAACGCGCATCGAGGTGCATTTCTCGATGTCCGAGGGCCAGTATTCATATCCGTTATGCATGACTTTCTCGCCAGAGCTGAGCGCTCCTGAAGGGCATTCCCGGGCGCATTTCTTACACTTCGAGCAAAAATCCTGGAGGCCAAACTCGATCGGTTTGTCGATGGCGAGGGGCAAGTCCGTGGTCACGACAGCCGCCTTAAACCGGGGCCCGAGAAAGGGGTGAAGAACACAGTCGCCGATTCGGCACATCTCCCCCAGACCCGCCCAGAGAAGGATCGGAGGAACAACGACCTCGTAATTCCTTGCGTGGTGGGCCCGCGCAGGGTATCCCAGTCTCCGTATGTAATCCGCCATGATGCAGGCGATAAAACCTGACGTGGAATAGGACATGAAACTCATGGAGTTGCTGATCCAGTCATTTCCTGTCGTTGCATGAGAAGTCCTCCAGTCCTGGTCGATGAGGATGGCAATCGCATACTCATGCTTTAATTCAACCGATTCTCCCTTGGGATACCTGTTCGTATAAACCGCATAAGGAGGTAACTTGCAAATCCCAACTGCATCGGCCCGGAGGAAGTAAGCGAGTTCTTTGATGTGGCGCGAGAGAAGTCCCGGATCCTCCGGAAGGGGTGCCTTCTGCGCTGCGACAAGTCCATCGACCACGTCTCTGAGATGGGTTGCCATCTGCACAAGGGCCCCTGAGATCGGCTGCTTGGGAACGAACCGATTCCTCTCCTTCTTGAGGTATGCGCCATAATCCCCTCTCGCGGCTTTGTTGAAGCCGCTTTCCCGCTCGTCCACCCTCCTGACCTGATCGTCGAGGATCTTCGTGGTTGGACGCTCAACCCTTCTCAGCGTGTGTACGGGAAAAGGCTCAACATCCCGCTTGTGATATCCACTCATGATTACCCCCTTTTACCAGGAGTCTGTGTAGGAAGAACCGTGGCTTCAAAAAAGGGTGGAACAGGGGGAGATGAGTGAATGTGTCCGGGGTCAATTGAATCTTCTTCCGGAAACGCTGCGCACCATTCTTGTCATGTCTGATATCATGGAATTCAGTCATCAGGAGATGGCTGACGTTCTGGGAATAACGGTTCAAAATGTCAAAGTCCGCATTCACCGGGCCCGAAAGAAGCTGAAAGTCCTCCTTGAAAAAGCCTGCACCTTCGAGAAGGATGAGAGAAATGTCCTGGTGTGTCTTCCCGCTCTAAAAGGGCCCAAACCAAGTCACTGAGTTGGTATTGAGATTGTTACTATGGGGAGCATAACATAGTTTGCATTCGCCATAACCAAACATGCAGGGCAGGCCTTCAGGCCCGCTTCTGCAAGGCTGAAGCCTTGCCCTACGAAATGCAATCTGTTTTATGCTCCGAGTAGTAAAAGGGGACGTAGGGGTCAATGCAAATTATATATCCCACGCAGCCAGCTCCGTCATTTCCTCCAGGCCCGCCATCCGGTTCACCGATGACGTCGTCATCCCCAGAAATCGCGCCACCGACGCCCCCGTGTACCCCAACTTCCTGACCGCCACCTGACAGAAGATCTTCCTCCCCCTCACCACCGGCTCCCGCCGGCTCCTCCCCATCATCTCCTCCTCTCCCAACCCTTCCTTCTTCGCCACATCTCTCAGGAGCGCCGGAAGACCCATCACCCGCTTCCTCCACCGGAGCCTCTCCTTCATCCCCTCCTCTGCCTCCTCCACCACCCTTTCGACAAACTCCCCGCTCCCCAACATCCTCTGATCCGAAGTCTCTCTCTCCCCCTTCCTTCTTAACGATAACACTTCCGACCAGCCGCCCATGCTCCGAATCAGCCCCCCTCCCACCAATTCCGGACGCTTCCCCATCCTCACCCCATCTGACACATATTTCTCGTACCTCCTGATGGCCTCTTTTCGCCTCTTCCCAAAATGTGCCAGAACGGTGTCCACATCTTGCCATGGCCGCCTGACCCTCCCCAGGATCACCGCGTGCCCCGTCCAGGGATAGGCAGCCAATCCTCTCATCGTCTTGACCACTCCGGCACGGATGGGATTCAGATGAATATAGCGGGTCAATTCCAGGAGGTAGGGATCTTCCTCACAGAGGATCGACTTATACCGATTCTGAAACAGGTGGCCAGAGCGACCCTGTCGCCGGTTAAAGTTCACCACATAACCCGTGAGCAGCTTTCGCATGCCCTCCGAAATCGTCTGCTTCCCGGTACGAATGAGGAGGTGGAAATGGTTGTCGAGGAGCGCCCAGGCATGGACACTTAGAGCCTCGCCCTCACAGAGGACTCCCAACCGTGTGAGGAAATCCTCTCGGTCCTCATCACTCCGAAAGATGGAAATCCCCTCGATCCCTCGGCCCATCACATGATGTAAAGCCCCTGGTGCATCCAGTCTCGCTTGTCTCGGCATGTCCCTTAATTTACACCTTCCCTTGTCCGGTGTCAAGCATTATTTATCTTTGCACCAACGTCCCCTTTCTATGTTTCCCATTGACGCTGACATCCTTCCCTTAGGTTTCTTATCTTTTGTCCAATTCCAGATTGAACTTCTCCGTTAGTGAGCAATCGGAAGTTGGATGAACGATGGGTGATTCATCTCTCTCAGCAAATGGAGTCCGGGCGCCGGATTGATCACAGGCGTATCGAAGTGATCGGCATCCGCGAAAGCAACCGTAATTCGGATGCGGCCACCCTTGGAAAACTGGTATGCGGTGGGCAGCAGATCGAAAACCAATTCCACCGGCTCTCCGGCCGGAATCGGCTTCTGGTCACTCTTAAAGTAACTGGGGAAGGGCAGACCGAGATTGTCATACGGGGCCTTGCCCAGGGCGCGGTGGGAAGCCCTCAGGTTGCCTTCGGTGATATAGGTCGAATCTCCGTTCCCATCCACCTCCTCCAGGTAGGCGAATACATCCAGATCCGGCGAATCCGTGCGCAACCACACATGCACGACCGGATGCCCGACGACCTGCACATTTGCCCCCAGGGGCGGGGTGGTATAGGTCAGGGCTTTGGCGTCATTGGAGCGCATATTGGGATAATCGTGCGCCCAGTTGACGGCAGTCCAGCGGGGGTTCTCACCGGTTGTCGTAGTGTAGTTCACCGCGTAGGCATCGGAGGCTTCGAGAACAGGTGGCGGCGAAGGATTGAGAGTGCCATTGTTGATGGAGGCAGTTCCACCCGTTTCTCCTTCTCCAAAGTAAAACCGTGTCATATCCTGGTTTTTCAGGGGCCATGCATCCGTAATTTTCCAGGCACTTTTCTTTTCTCCGCCCATAAGGTAGTAGTGGATGGGCGGTTCCTTCATGATGCCGTTGTCGATCCCCTTGAGCCAATAATCGAACCAGCGATGCATCTCCGCCGCATAGTCGAGGTCAAACTGATTCGCATCAATCTGACTATGATCGAGGGGCCGGGCGAGCAGTCTCTTGGGCACGCTCAGATTGGCATACCAGAGGAACATGTCGCGGGTGCAGATGTCATACCAGCCGGTGGCCAGGTAGATGGCGGTTCCTGACCGGTTGATTCGCTCCAGGAAGGGATAAGCTGCCGCGGCGTCAATCCATATCTTCATCCCGTTTGGAATGGCGCTATCCCGGAATGGAAACATCTTAGCAAAATCGGCGAAGGACAACCCCGCAGCCTGGGTTCGCTCCTGACGCGCCTGGACCAGCAGCGTCCCATCCCGGTCGCGATCTACGGGTGTGATCACATCGGAGCTAAGAATTTTTTGTGACCAGACGAAGAAGTTAATAAAGGCCTTATTATAGACACCCCCAGGGTACATGATCGCACTGTAGTTGTCCATCCAGGTTGCCGCCGGGAAGATGGCTTTCAGGTGGGGATTGCCGGCACTGGCAGCGGCGAGCTGGGTTTGACCCTGCCAGGAGTTGCCAAACATACCGATATTGCCGTCAGACCACGGCTGGGCTGCGATCCAGTTGAGTATCTCGTTCGCCTCTCTGGCCAAAGCCTCAAAGGCCATATTCGTTCTGCCAAAGGATGCTCCGGTTCCGGGGCGTTCAACCACGATAACGGCATAGCCGCATTTCAGCATCTCCCCAAGATATCTGTTCCTGAGCGGGGGATCCAGGAGATTGCCTCGGCCGTCAACCCGGGAGTGCTTCCGGACATAATCCTGTTCCTCCTCGGACCAGCGATACAGGTCGGCGACCATGTTCTTTCCGTCCTTGTCGTAGAGGATGTAGGTGCGCAGATAGGGTGTGTATTTGAACAGGACCGGCAAGGGCCGATCCGCAGAAACCCCACCTTTCGTCGGGAGGATCAGGTCATAGGCCAGACGCGTTCCGTTTGACAACGTCAGGTAATCGGAAATGCGCTCGGTGCCATCATAAATCGCTTCGGAATAACCTTGATATTTACCGAGCTCTGATACTTTTGACTGCGCGACGCTTTCCTGATGAATAAAGAAAAGTGCGACAACTGCGACGGCGGTAATCAGGGTATGTAACAACTTCGTTTCTGTTGGATTGTTCATTTCTCCTCTCCTTTCTCGTTCTGATTTGGCTGGCTGATTTGGCCGGCGAGAACCCATTTCGCTTGACTGACAAGAATTCATTTCTCTTCCTCTATCCATACGGAGTGATCGATCAGGCCGAACTCTTTTAAGGCTTGCGCCAGGCGTAGACCAAGGGCGCTTCCATTTTTCTCCGGTTGTTCTGATTCCCAATAGAGGTGAACACTCAAGTCAGTTTCGAGAACAGCATGGCGAAGGGTTTTCATTTCTAAGAGTCCGCTTTGACTGAATTCGTGGATCGACCGCAGTAATTCTTCCAGTAACCCAGAATCTTTCCCCCCTGACCGCAGCTTTATGACCTCTAACCACTTCATATGTTCTCCCTACCCTTTCGTTTTCATAATAACCCCTTGCTTTATTCGTGCCAGGTTAATAAATATAGGAATATTAATGGGTTAAGAAAATAGGAACGGATTCAATTACCACTATTGGTAAAAATGATTGCCTTATTCGGAAATTGGGTTCATAATTTCGAAATAAGGTAAAACGGATGAGCAAGGATGCAAACCTTCAAGGAGAAAGAGGCCATGAATGTTGACGAAAACTATTTCTTCCGCGAAGTGACCATGCGGATCTGCAGCAGCCTTGACATTGAGATCGCAATGTGGCGCTGCATCCAGTTTCTTAAAGATTTCATCCCAGCAGATGAAATGTACGTGCATCTGTATGAGAGTGGTCTCGGAGCCTTTCGGACGATCGCCGGGGCCACGGCTTCCGAAGGAAGAAAGATGGACCGTATCACCCCGCTTCCCCAAGAAGTCCGAACCAGAGTGGCTGAATTCACCGGCATGAGTGTCATCAACCAGCCCGAGTCAGAACCGGCCTTTCAATTTATGCTGCAACATTACGGAAGACCGGACACGTCAGCTTTAGTTCGGCTTCTGAAGGTGGAGGGCAAAAGATTAGGGGCTCTTGTTCTGCTGGCCGAAGGGAGAGATCGATTTTCGGAGGAGCACAGCCGGTTGTTCTCGCTCTTAAATGAACCCTTCGCCATCGCTCTTTCCAACACGCTCAAACATCAAGAGATCCTCAGGCTGAAAGATTTACTGGCCGACGACAACCGGTACCTCCATAACGAACTTCGGCATCTGTCAGGGGATGAGATCGTTGGCGCGGAATTTGGGCTGAAGGGCGTTATGACGATGGTCCAGCAGGTGGCCTCTCTCAGCAGTCCGGTTTTGCTGCTGGGTGAAACGGGAGCGGGTAAAGATGTGATCGCCAACGCGATCCACTATTCTTCTCCCCGAAGGGACGGCCCATTCGTCAAAGTCAATTGCGGGGCCATCCCGGAAACTCTTTTGGACAGCGAACTTTTTGGACATGAGAAAGGAGCTTTTACCGGAGCCATTTCCCAGAAGCGGGGACGTTTTGAGCGGGCCGATCACGGAACTATTTTTTTGGATGAGATCGGGGAACTGACGCCGCAGGCCCAGGTCAGGATGCTGCGGGTACTGCAATATAAAGAAATCGAGCGGGTGGGGGGAACAAACACGATCCCCGTGGATATCCGACTCATTGCTGCGACGAACCGTGACCTTGAAGAGATGGTCAAGGCGAAACAGTTCCGTGAAGATTTATGGTTTCGCCTCGATGTCTTTCCCATTCGTGTTCCGCCTTTGAGGGAGAGGACGGAAGACATTCCTGCCTTGGTACACCATTTTATGGAGCGGAAATCTCGGGAACTGAAACTCCCGGCACCCCCTTCGCTTGCACGCGGGGTCATAGACCGACTGATGGTTCATCATTGGCCCGGGAACGTGCGGGAGTTGGAAAATGTGATTGAACGGGCGCTCATTTTAAGCAAAGGGACCCCGATTAGCTTCGATGATTTAACTGGTGGAAAACGAGACGAGAGCAGGTTCGTCCCGGCTGGAACTCACGACACCCGGCTTAAACTGGATGAGGTCATATCCCGGCACGTCCGCCAGGTGTTAGAAATGACCAACGGGAGAATAAACGGGAAAGGAGGGGCCGCTGAGGTGCTCGGAATAAATCCCAGCACACTTAGAAACAGAATGAATCAATTGGGCATCCCTTACGGGAGGAAGTCAGCCTTTCTTAAGTAATGCCCCATGACCGAAGGGCACCCTCAAACCATGAAAACAGGTTTTATTCTTTCTGTAGGGGCGGCCTACCGTGGCCGCCCTCCCGAGCCTGCCGAAGGACCGGGATCCCACGGTGGAGCTCCCCTACGAAATCGGATTTTGCACTTAGGGGGGATTTTCTGCGTAATCAGCTACCCAATGAACCCGGTCACCGACATGAATGTTCTTTCCCTCCACCTGCCTGTTCTGCGCACCTCCTAATAGGTGACCCCAAAGACAACTACTCTCCCTTGAGCTATCCCTCCAGTCTCATCTCTAAAATTGACGATCACGAATGGAAAGGGGCAATAGAAAAGGCAGAGCCATTTCTGACCCTGCCTTCTATCAAATCGCTCCCATGTTTCCTCAGCGAGTGGAATCTTCTTGAAATGAGGTACGTGGAGTGCACCTTCGCAAGAACCCGGCGTCAGCCTTGGGCAAGGCTATTTGCCAAAGAGCTGATTCATCCGCATAAGCAGAGACAGATCGCCGTGGACCCTGTACTTCTGCTCCATAAACATCTTCTGACCATCAGCCTTGCCAGTCATGATGTCCATCCATACATTAAAGGGGGTTTCAATCGTCAAACTCGGATTTTCAGCATCTCCCGTCCGTGCTTCAATTTTACCGTTTTCAATCTTCAAATGACATGACCCTTCGACATCGCCCGAGAACTTGAACTCAATGACAGCCCTGGTGTCGCCCGCGCCCTTCGGGTTAAATCCCATGGCCATGGTCCACATGAAGGTCTCGATCGAGTCAGGGCGTGGGGTGAGTCCTCTCTCACCGAATTCCTTGGGGGTTACGCCCTCGGCAATGCAGGTTTTCCAAAAGAGATTGCTCATCTTGTTGAAGATGTTTTTGTCTTCTGAGATGGCTTGCCTGATGCGAGTCATCGTCTCAGGAGAGACGTTCATGGACCGAACGAGTTCACGGCCCGCCTGCTTCGTGGCTTCAAGGATTTCCGTCGTTTGTTCTACGAAGACAGGTTGAGTCAGGATTTCTGCCCCTGCTCGATAAATCTCACCCCGGAGCGAATCTCGAAAAACAAAATTCGCCCAGGATGAGAGCTGGTTGAAGACCGAATCTTCAGGAAAACCAGCTACTGAAAGCATGACAACGGCGGGAGGCTTGGCACGCAAGGGGTGCTTCGTGCGGTCATCGTGCTCCTCCAAAAAGGGTTGAAGTACCGGAAGCGTCCGTTCGATGAAGGCCTTCAAGGCAGCGTTTACCGTAAAGTGATAGAGGGGTGTTGCATAAACCACGAGATCAGATTGCAGCCATTTGGGAAACAGTTCATTGGTCATGTCGTCCTTGTGGATGCACAAGCCCGGGGTCTTGGTCCAGCAGGTGAAGCAGCCGATACAGTCCTTGACTTTCTTCTTGCGAAGGTGAATGACTTCAACCTCTGCTCCTGCTTCCTGCATGCCTGCGACAAGATGGTTTAGCATGAGTTCCGTTTTGCTCTGGCCTTCGCCTCGGGGGCTTGAATTAAGGGCAAGTACTTTCATCATGTTCTCCTTTCGAGTCGTAGTGTGTTGGTTTTCGACCTCGGTCGTTTGATTGACTTGAGGCGGTTGCTCCTTTTGGGGGATGGTCTCCATTGTTTTCGGTTCTTTCTCAGCCATGCGTCTCTGCTCGGCCCGGGAGGGGAGCCCCAATCGTCTCAGGTAATAATCTGGAAATCGGGAATTGAAGGGGAAGCCGATGCACAGCATCAACCCGTTTGGAAGGATGGTCCGCATCAATAGAGAAGGATAGAGACTCAGGAGAATGCCGACGGCGAAGATTCCACCCCAGACAAAGGTCATGATCCGGTTGACCCTGATAAAGATGGGATTGTTCCAGGTCTCCGGTGGTGCGGATTTTTTGGCATAGTGAAAGGTGAAAGGGTCGAGGCCGAGAAGAGGCGGAAAAAATGTGGCTGCAAAGAGAGAGACATAGATGCCCGTTGCAGCGTATTGGCGGAGATATTCACTCGCACCTTCAGGCCAAAGAAGCAAGGAGCCGGAGATAACAGTGAAGTAGGCTGCTATGGCCCAATCAAAGTAGCCCGGTTTGTCCCAGCGATAGGAGATAATAATAATCAAGGCACAATATGCGAGCATTAAAGCGGCCGTGATGAGCAGGTCTTCTGGTGTACGATCAGCCGTAGCCCATATCTGGAAAACAATCAGGGCCGGGAATGAGGCAACATAAAGAAAAATTTGCTTGGCTTTACTCATTTTTTTCACCGTGTCCTTCTCCTTTCCTTTCAGAGTTGATATAAAGATTTGATGAAAAAATAACGGATTGCCTGTTAAAAAGGAAATTCATTTCCCATCCTCTATCCATATAGAGTGATCGATCAGGCCGAACTCTTTGAGCGCTTGTGCCAGATGAAGGCCGAGTTCGGTTCCATTTTGTTCTGGCCGGTCCGATTCCCAATGGAGATGCACGCTCACGTCATTCTCCAGAGCAGCATGGTGGTAGGTTTTCATTTCTACCAATTCCCTGCTTTTGCCAGATTCGACCAACGATCGAAGGAATTCATCCAGTAATGCATCTCGATTTCCTGCCGTCCGGAGCTTGATGATCTCTAACCACTTCATCGATTGACCTCCCTAACAACTCTGTTTGTAAATCAGGTAACGCTTGAATCGTGCCAAATGAAAATGCGCAAAGATATCACTTGGTTAAAAAAGGAGCATCTTTTCAATTGCCAACAGCGACAGAAAGCTTGCCCACCTTCACTTTCTGAGAAGTAGTTAATATCTCTACGGAAGACGGCGCGGTAATGCGTATGTATTTTTTACTTGACATACCTACAGTAACATGCTATCCTTCTCTTAACCGCATTGAAGGAGGGTGGCATGGAAACCAAAATCCCTGAATGGTTCTTATCTTTCTACGAGCGGCTACTG
>Ga0209777_10000320_pt1 | contig 81429 bp, 56 predicted proteins | sample FrelakmetHBP12HB_FD_187147 | JGI IMG/M metagenome (GOLD analysis project Ga0209777, IMG submission 187147) | Freshwater lake sediment microbial communities from the University of Notre Dame, USA, for methane emissions studies -HBP12 HB (SPAdes)... | ecosystem: Environmental > Aquatic >...
CGCCCTGTCGAGTCAGGACGGATGGCGACCCAGCGCGTCCATCGGAGGGTCCCCCGGATGGGATGACTCGGGCCAGGTGCCACTGCCCGGCTCGGTCGTGATCAATGAGATCCTGGCCAACCCCGATCCGGGCCAGTCGGATTGGATCGAGCTTCACAACACCACCGCCCTGCCGGCAGACGTCAGCGCCTGGTTCCTCAGTGACGACAGGCACGACCTGGCCAAGTACCGGATCGCCGACGGCACGATCATCGACCCGTGCGCCTACGTCGTGTTCTACAGAGACCGGAACTTCGGCAATCGTTCAGACAGCGGGTGTCGCAGGCCGTTTGGCCTCAGTGCCACGGGCGGAACCGTGTACCTCCGCTCAGCCAGGGCCGGTTCACTGACCGGGTACAGCGAACAAGCGGCCTTTGGTCCGTCCGCCCCGGGCGTGACGCTGGGCCGATACGCCGGGAGCAGTGATCCTCCGGACCTCGTAGCCGTGGCCTCGCCGACTCCGGGCCAGGCCAATGCCACCCCGGTCGTCGGGCCTGTGGTAGTCAGCGAGATCATGGCCAATCCGGATCTGACCCCTGACGCCGAGTACATCGAGCTGGTCAATATCAGCGGCCAGATAGTGACGTTCTACGATCCCCAGACCGCGGAGCCGTGGCGACTGACCGTCACGGACACCGCAGTGGCCGTGGACTTCGCGTTCCCCGTGGATCCGCCGGTCTCCCTGGGACCCGGAGGCTGTCTGGTCGTGGCCAAGAACGCCGTTTTGTTGAACGCCCGCTACACGGTCAGCCCGCGCATCCAGGTCCTGCAATGGGGATCGGGCAACCTGGCCAACGGCGGCGCTACGATCCGGTTGGCCAGACCCGCCCAGATCGAACCTGAGGGTACCCCCGCCTGGATCACCGTAGATGCCGCCAGCTTTCAGACCAGTTACCGGGGCAAGTCCTGGCAGCGCCAGGTCCTGGCCGGCTACGGCAACGACCCTGCCAATTGGCGAATCGCCCTTGCCTCGCCGGGCACTTACACGAAGTAGAGCCCCCTTCTCCCCCATCCAGGAGCCCCCAGACCGGAAACCAGATCGTCGAGGCATTGGCAGGCCAGATTCACTGCAAACCCAAGACAGTCAAGACCTTGCTCAATCGTTTGGTCGGCAAGAAGGCCCTGGGATTCGATCGCCAGGGCAGGGAGTACCTCTACTACCCCCTGGTGGACCGCGACGCCTGCATCCGGGCCGAGAGCCGGAGCTTCCTCAAGCGGGTCTTTGACGGGGCCGCTCGGCCCAAGCTGGCAGCCATGATCGAGGGCGAGGACCTATCCCAGGACGACATCAGAGAGCTCAAGCGGATACTGAAGAAGAAGGAATGACTCGCGGAACACAGAATGCACAACACAGGAGGCCCGAGCCATGCCGCTGCACTCGGGCCGTCGTTCGGCACCCAGAACCTACAACGAGTTTCATTCTTAAGAGAAGGGACTGTCGCATGTACCCTCCGGTTTTTTTCCCAGGAAACCGGGAATCTCTGTAACATGTCCTCTGCAACATGGACTTACCTGCGAGAGATGGGGCAAAGGCCCCAGGTATGAGTCGCGGCATCGCTGTCTGAGCAGGGGTGGCGCGGTCTTGGTTGACGAAGGGGAAACTCATGAGAACCAGACAGGTCACCAGAGGTCGTCGTGTCCGGGCGGTCCAGGTCCTTCTGATTTGGGCCACATCCTGCATCCCCCCTGCCGCATGCCAGGCATCTGCCTTCGCAGGCGGGACCGGCGGGCCGGACGACCCCTACCAGATCGCCACGGCCGAGCACCTGCTGGCCATCGGGGCTGACCCCAATCTCCTCAGCAGCCACTTCGTGCTCGTGGCCGACATCGACCTGGACCCCAACCTCGCCGGGGTCTTCACGGATGCGGTGATCGCCCCATTCAGTTGCTCTGGCTACGGGGTGCTGGGATATACACCGGCCTTGTGGGGGGGCTTCAGCCCAGCGTCTTTCAACGGCGTGTTTGACGGCAATGGCCGCGTGATCCGGAATCTGGTCATCCGGGGCACGGGCCTGTACTCGATGGGCCTGTTTGGCTACGTGGGCACCAAGGGCCTTGTGAAGAACCTTGGGGTCGAGGCAGGGGACGTGCGGTGCGGGACTGTGAACAACCAGCCAGCGTGCCCTGGATGTCCGACCTCGCCCCCGACATCCGGCTGCCCTTGCAGCCGGGGATACGACGAATACACCTCCATGGGTATCCTGGTCGGGTACAACAAGGGCACGATCACGGCCTGCCACACCAAGGGGTACGTATGTGCGCAAGGAAACCTGGGAGGGTTGGCGGGACGTAATGAGGGTGCGGTGGTCGCATGCTATTCTCAGGCCAGGGTGTACGGCCAGGGCAGCCTCGGAGGATTGGTGGGACATAATCAGGGCGAGGTCGTCGGATGCTATTCTTCTCACACCCAGGTACACGGCGAGGGTAGTGTCGGGGGACTGGTGGGATTCAACCGCGGCAATGTAGCCACGAGCTATTCCACAGGGGCAGTCGGCGGCAAGGGGGCAGTCGGTGGGGCGGTCGGCGACTGCCAACATGCCGGGACACACCTCTGTTTCTGGGACACGCAGACGAGCGGGCTTTCCGCCAGTGCCAATGGAAAGGGCCGCACGACCGTCCAGATGCTCTCGAGAGGGACGTACCAAGGCTGGGGCTATGGGGGTCTATGGACCATCGACGATGGCAGAGACTATCCCAGGCTAGCCTGGGAGAACACCCCAGGCACGATGATCGTGGACCCGGTCGCCCTGTACAGCGGAGGGTCAGGCGAGCCGAACGACCCGTATCAGATCCGGACCGCGGACCAACTGGTGGCCCTGGGCGTCCATCCGGAGGACTTCGACAGGCACTTCGTCGTGACGGCCGACATAGACTTCAACTCCGTGGACTCGAATGCCTTCGTCCCTATCGGCTATTGGCTTGTGCCCTTCAGCGGCGTGCTTGACGGTCAATCGCACGTGATTCGGGGTTTCCATTACGAGGCCGAGGGCGGGGAGGACGTAGGGCTCTTCGGTTGTCTTGGCGGACCCAATCTTGATCCTACGTTCTGGATAGATCTCACCTCGTTCTCCTTCCGTTACCAGGGAAACCTCTCTGACTATACGGCTACCCAGTGGGCATTGATCCAGGACCTGCACCTGGGCGACGTTCGTGTTGTGGGGGGCCAGTATGTGGGTGGGCTCGTCGGCTGCAATCGTGGCAGGGTTGTCCGCTGTTCCGTGACCGGTCTGGTGCGTGGGCAAACAGCCGTGGGCGGGATTGCCGGCCGTGTGGTCGGAGGCGAAATCCAGGCGTGCCAGGTAAATGGCGAGGTCGATGCCAATGGGGTGGCGGGCGGTCTGATAGGGGTCAGCTACTGTGGGGTGACCACAGGCTGCCTGGCCACGGGCAGGGTGACGGGCGTGGATGGGGTTGGGGGCCTGATGGCTTGGGATCTCGGGGCACCTTCGGTCCTGACGGACAGTGGGTCTGTCATGGATGTGCAGGGCACGTGGGCCGTGGGCGGGCTCGTGGGGACTCTCCACGCACTGTCTGCAACTGGGTCCGTGATTGCGAGATGCTATTCGAGGGGAAAGGTGACGGGCGGGGAAGGCGTCGGAGGCCTCGTGGGACAGTCAGGCTTGTTCGGAGATGCCATCAGTGACTGCTATTCTGTCAGTCCGGTATCGGGAAGGAGCTACGTTGGCGGGTTGGTAGGCAGTAGCTACAATGATCTCATCACCCACTGCTACGCAGCCGGGCCTACCAGCCTGTCGGCCGACGGGCCCTCTAGCGGTCCAATAGGGGGACTTATTGGATATAGATACACTGATGGTGACGTGCGAGGCTCATTCATGGGTGGAACTGCGGGGTGCTTCTGGGACCAGGAGGCATCGGGCCAGGCCCAGGGCATAGGCGAGGTCTTCCCAAGCACGCCCCAAGAGGGTCTGACCGGTGAAACCACTGACCCCATGCGCACAGCCGGCACCTTTGCCGAGGCCGGATGGGATCTGGTCACGACCTGGTCCCTGTGCGAAGGCAAAGACTATCCTCGCCTGAGGTGGGAGCAGGCCGAGTGTCCTCAGTAAGCAAGAGGGTGGATCCCGGATTGCTCAGGGGTCCTGCGTGCACGCGGTGGTGCAGCACAGGACCCCACCTGTTAGGGCCCGCGTAGAAATAACCTGTGCATTTACCGCTCAGATTGGGGTCAGATTGGGATGCGATCGATTGAGCGAAACCGGAGGCGTAGTCCTGCTACGGTGAGGATTTCGCGATTGAGGAGCGGCCCAAGATGGCCCGAAGATGAGATGGGAAATGGATGGGTTATCTCTACGCGGGTCCTTAGCCCGCATTCCGGGCAGGATCACTGGTGAATCGCGAGAAGACCTTTCGCACGGACTCAAAACCGAACTGCTGGGGGTCGATCTCGGTCGGGTGACACCAGCGAAGCGCAGCCACGTCGTCGTTGGCAGCGGCCTTGTCCGGGTCCTTGACCCGGCAGACAAAGGCGAGGTCCACGGTCTTGTACACCACGCCCTTGTAAGGATAGGTGTTGGGCTCTGAGCACAGATACGTTGCGGAGATCAGGTCCAGTCCGGTCTCCTCCATGATCTCTCTGGCCAGCGCCTGTTCTGCGGATTCGCCGAGGTCCACGAACCCACCCGGCAGGTCCAAGGTCCCTTTGGCCGGGTCCTTGGCCCGCGTCGCCACGAGGAGCCTGCCTTGGGGGTCCGTGATCAAGCCGATCACGGCGGTTGCGACGTTGAAGTACCATTCAAAGCCGCAGGCCCTGCAGACCAGCTTGTGGACGATGGGCCGGGCGAGGTCGCCGGAGCCGCACTTGGGACAATAACGAAGGTAAGGTCTGTCGAGGATGGGATCATTCATGGTTCGCCGCTCGTCATTCTTCTTGCTTCTTGGTCCTGCTTCTGTCTTGCCAAGCTCATGGTCCGCTCGAAGTCGGCATCGGTCTCCCCTGGGAAACCTACGATGACATCGGTTGTGACGGCTGGGCGGTCCAGGCCGGTCGTGACGAGTGCAATGACCCTGCGGAAGTCGTCGGTCCCGTCCTGGACCTTCAAAAAGGCCCTGGTCTGGCCTTCAAATCGGGTCAGGGTGGGCAAGCCATGCAGGACGCTGGCGTCCTTGGGCTTGATTTGCAGGCCCACGTTTGGTCTAATAACACCATCTGGGGATGACGGCGGGCCGTTGCCGCCTTCGTCGCGTCCGTGGCGGCCGGTCACACTGACCAACTGGGCGAGTCCCAGGTGTTCCAGGGCCTGGCGAACCTGCTGGCTTTCGTAGTGATTGACCTTGCAGCCCAAGGAGCTTATGGAAAAAGTCTTCATGGTATGGTATAATTCTATTTCCGCTGGACCCGTCTGGCAAGGTTCACCGGCTGGTGTGCAGATCCGAAGGTGGGAGGTTTGAGAATGGCATCAGGCTCGGATACGGTGTGGGCGTTGGACTTGGGAAGCAGTTCGCTGAAGGCGATGCGGCTGACCGTCTCGGGCGAGGCCGTTCAGGTGACCGGCTTTGACATCATCCCCCACACCAAGATCCTCTCGGGCAAGGGCATCAGTGCGTCGGAGAAGGAGGAACTGATCGCCCTGAGCCTCCGCCAGTTCGTGCAGCGAAGCGGGGTCTCCGAGGAAGACGTCATCATCTCGGTTCCGGGCCAGAGCAGTTTCGCCCGGTTCGTCAATCTGCCGCCCGTGGAGCCCAAGAAGATCCCGGAGATCGTCCGGTTCGAGGCCATGCAGCAGATCCCGTTTGACATCAACGAGGTCCAATGGGATTGGCAATTGATGAGCGCCCCCGACAGCCCGGAGAAACGGGTGGGGCTGTTTGCCATCAAGAACGAGGTCGTCAGCGCGGAGATGGAGCGATTCAGCCGCGAGGACCTGTCTGTGGCCTACGTCCAGATGGCACCCATGGCCCTGTACAACTATCTGCTGTACGATCGACCGGAGCTGGCAGCCTCCGACGATCGACCGGCGGTGGTCCTCAACATCGGCGCCGAGATCACGGACCTGGTCGTATGTTCCAAGTCCGGGGTCTGGCAGCGGAGTATCCTGATCGGGGGCAACGCCTTCACCCAGGCGATTGCCGATGCGTTCAAGATCAGCTTTGAGAAGGCTGAGAAGCTCAAGCGCACGGCGGCGGTCAGCAAGTACGCCCGCCAGATCTTCCAGGCCATGAAGCCGGTCTTCACGGACCTGGCCAGCGAGGCGCAGAAGTCGCTGGGCTTCTACACCAGCTCCAACCCCAATGCCCGGTTCTCCAGGATCATCGCCACCGGCGGCGGCACGCGGCTCCGCGGTCTGCTCAAGTACCTGCAGCAGTCACTGCAGGTCCCCGTGGAGCGTCCCGAGGCGTTCAAGCGGCTGGCCCTGTCGCCGACGGTATCGGCGGCCAAGTTCCATGAGGCCGTTTCGGACCTGGCCGTGGTGTACGGCCTGGCGGTGCAGGGTGTGGGTCTGGCCCGAGTGCAGAGCAACCTCTTGCCCACCTCCGTCGCTCGATCCATCGCGTGGGCGGAGAAGACCAAGTACTTCTATGCGGCGGCGGGGCTATTGTTGGGGGTATCGCTTCTGGCCCTGGGCAGGGTGGGTTTCGATATCGTCAGCTACAATCGCAGCGAGACGACTCGCACTCAGATCCGCGGCGTGTTGGACAAGGTCGAGGAGGCACGCAAGCAGCTCGAGGAACAAAAGGGCAAGGGCAGCGAATTCGAGGGCAGGATCCGGAAGATGTTCGAGCGATTCCTGTACCGCGACGCCGTGCCCAGCGTCTATCAGACCGTCATGTCGGCGATACCCAACGCCCGAAACAACCCAGCCCAGAAGAAACTTTACGAGGCCTTTGCAGCAGGGGACATCGGGACGGTCAAGTCGATCCCCCGCGGGGATCGTAGGCAGCTCTTCATCACCAACCTCTCCATCCGCTACGCAGAGGACCTGGCCACGGCCCAGTTTGTCGGCATGGATTCGCTCATGATGCAGGGCATGATGGGGATGGGGGGATCTGCGTATTCGCGTGGAGCGGGCCCCTCCTCTTCGTGGCCGCCGCCCACGGACCGGACCCAACAGCAGCAGGCGACCGGTGAGCAAGCCCAAGCCGGGCCCACTTCCGGCTTCCTGGTGGCCATCGAGGGATACAGCCCCTATCACGACATCGGCACGCTGCTGGATCCGCCGGGCGTGGAGAGCCAACCGGACAAGTGGGGCCTGGTGACCCGGCTGATGCACCTGGACGCACCCGACGCGAATAGCCCGTTTGTCCTGCTCGACAAGAAGAAGGCGTTGAACTTCGAGATCAACAAAGGACCCGTGGACTCCTCCGACACGAAGATGCCCAGGGGAATCGGTATGGTCCAACCTCTTCAAGAGGGTATCTCTCCACAGACCGCCTCTCAGCAGGTCCTGATCGATCCCATGACCAAGGAGGTGATCAGCCGGGTGGCCGACGTGAGGGAGGGTGGGAGATCGGCCCTGGACAGAAGCGGCAACCGGGTGATCAAGGACAACGACTCCTGGTTCGTGTTGAAGCTCAAGCTGGCCTGGAGAGAGGGCCCAGCACCTGCCTCGCCCGCGGCTGCCGATGCCGCAACAGGCGTGTATGAATCCCGTCGGGGTGCTGCGCCGGCGACCCGCGCTACGGGAAGAAGATGATTGTCATGAGAATCGTAGGTGAACGGACATGGACATCAAGATGCCCGATCTGAAGGCCGTCCTCGGGAAACTCAGTGCCCTGCGAAACTACCTGAATCTCGTGGTGCCCCTGATCATTGCGATCGTGGCCGGACTGATGTTTGTTCCCACGGCCCTGCTCAGCGCAGGTCTGAAGCAGAGGGTCAGGACCGAAAGCCTGGCCAGAGCCAAGAGCCTGGACGGTCTGGCCGCGACCTCCCTCTCGCGAGACGACTGCAAGGTCGAGAGGGAGTACCAGAAGGCCTATGCCGAAGACGCCAATCAGATCGAGCGCATGGCCAAAGAGACCTCGCAGAGGGAACTGCTCAGCTACCGGATCTTCCCGGCCCCCAAGGACGCCTCCGCCCTGATCTTCGAGGAATTCGGCAAACGGTACCGGGCAGGGATTGAGCAGATGATCACCCAAATGCGAGGCCACGACGCCCCCACCGAGGCCGAGATAATGGAGCGACTTCAATCCGTCCAGGGGCAGGGGCAGTCTCCGCTGATGGATCCGAGGATGACAGGCAGGTTGCCGATGGGCAGGGGATTGGGCAGGCCCACGGCGGTTGGGGCGACGGGAAGACAGACTGCGCCGGGTGCAGACTACGGCATGGGCAATGCGGTGGGTGACCAGATCATCGACGCCGTGTGCCAGGAAAGTGCCCTGAGCTGCGGGTTGTACGTGAAACCCATGGACGTGGCGGGCTACAACTTCTGGATGCAGTACCGGTATGACGCGGGTTCTGATCAGGCCGTGACCGACTGCTGGTACTGGCAGTTGGGGTATTGGGTCATTCAGGACGTATTTGACACGATCGCCACCTGCAACGCCGGGTCCAAGAACGTCTTGGAGGCTCCCGTCAAGCGCCTGATGCGAGTCGGATTCACCCGCTCCACGATGGGGGCGGAACAGAGCCAATATGCAAGGGGAGGGGCCGCGATGAACCTGGACGGGACGCAGGCCGACACGAAGCCCCAGTATGTACTGACTTCGTACACCGGGTTGACTCCGCCCTGCACCGGCCGGACCTCCAAGGGGGACATCCATGTCGTCCATTTCGACGTCACGGTGGCGGTCAGGGCAGGACAGGTCATGGACTTCATGAAGTCCTTGTGTAGTGCCAAGGACCACCGGTTTGCCGGTTTTGACGGCCAGCAGCCCCCCAAGGCCCTCAAGCACAACCAGATTACGGTCCTGGAGAGCACCGCCCGGGCCGTGGACCGGAGCGTCACCTCGACCACCGGCACGGGCATGTATGGGTACAGCATGGGCATGGGCGCCAGCGGCAGGGAGGCAGGATCGAGCATGGGCATGGGAACCACCACGTCTCATCAACTGTGCCGGTATGGACAAGATGCCGTCGTTGAATTGGACCTGATCTGTGAATACCTTTTTGAAAAAGCGGGCTACGAGACCCTTATTCCGGAGGCCGTCAAGAAGGTTCTGGAGAACCCGGAAGCGGCGGCCAATCTGACCAGGTAGACCGACGCCAGGGAGCCTGGACGAGGAGCATTATGCGAAATCTGCTTGCCCAAGTGGGGCACTTCTTCGAGGCCCATGTAGAGAAGATGGTATTGGGGCTGGCGGGGTTGGTCTGCCTGTACCTGCTGGTGACGCAGGTGATACTTGGTCCCGATCGGGTTCCATACCTGAACCAATCGTATTCCCCCGGCAGTATCGACGATCATGTCCGCCGCAAGGCCGACGACGTGGCTGTGGCCTTCGAGCGAGAGCCCGCACCCAAGCCGCCCTACCGATCCAGGCTCACCGGGCCGTTGGACGCCAATGACCCTGTCAGGACCGGCATCCGGACGCCCTTGAAAGGGGGCTTCCAGGAGCTGTTCGGGTCCACACTCGGCCGTATGGGGAATGAGCGGGTTTCTCCACTACCCCTGTACGCCTCCACAGGGCCTGCGGTCCCGGTCGCCAAGGACAGGACCTACCGGCTGCCCGAGGTGGGAGACATTGTGGACGTCAAGGCCGACCACATCCGGGCGGCCGCCTATATCCCGATCACGCCTATCACTCCGGAGAACCCCTACCAGGCGAGCGGCTGCGAGATAAACGACCTGGACTTGGTGACCGTCGAGGCCAAGTACGAGGTGGCTGGCCTGGTGGAGCGGTTCCGCGAGAGCTTCACCGGCGACGAGGTCCCGGCGGCCTGGCGGGACGCCTCTCTGGCCGAGCCGGTGTTCGTGGCGGTCCAACTGCAGCGACAGCAATCGCTCGATGACGACCGATGGGGCAACTGGCAGGACGTGCCTCGGTGCCGGGTGGAGGCGAGGCGAGAGATGCTGAAGGTCTCCGACACGGGCCAGGATTCGAGCGCCGGCGGCGTCCACGTCCGAAGGATACAGTTCAGCAACAGCGATGTGCTCTGCGACCTGCTTCAGCCCTCGACCTATCAGATCGCTTCGGCCTACGAGGACTGGCTGCCCCCCGCCCTGCATCGCGAATACCTGGACCTATCGGCCAAGCAGAAGAAGGAGGAACAACGCCAGGCCCGCGAGGAGGAGAGGACCGCCCAAGAGGCATCTCGTCCCGATCGACGTCGTTCCACGGACGCCACAGGCGGCGCGGAGGGCGGACGGGGGGACGCGACGGGACGCGGCCGCCGAGACGCCACGACGGGCCGAGGCGGTGCCGACCTGAGGACCGGACGGGCCGGGACCAGACAGGGCCGTCTCAACACGCAGGGCTATGGGACGCCGGCTGGGCCGGCAGACCGGACGAGGACCGCAAGAGGGGGCGTCGCCAGGCCTGGGACAGGCCGCCAAGATGAGATGATGCTGGACCCGACGATGGCGGCCGCGCCAGGGATGGAGACCCAGATGGCCATCAGCCAAGTCTATCTGAAATTCGACCAGCTCCGGCTGACGCCGCTCACGGACCTGACCAAGCTCAAGGAGTTGGTGTTCTGGGCGCACGACGATACCGTCGAGCCCGGGCACCGATACCGATACCAGATCCGGCTGGGGGTCCTCAACCCCGTCGCCGGGACAGATCAAGTCGCGGCCGCCAACCAGGAGCAGAGGAATCAGATGATCCTCTGGAGCCGTTTCTCGGACGCCACGCCGGTGATCGATATCCCGGCCAGACGCTACTTCTTTGCCAAGGATTTCCGAGAGAACTCGGGCGAGGTGGGCATCGAGGTATGCAAATTCATCCTGGGCTATTGGCGGAGCCAGGACTTCAGCGTTCGGCCTGGGGAGGCGATCGGACGGCCGGTGGAGAAGCCCAAAGACTCCAGGACTAGTCCCCTGCTCAATCCAATGATGGGCATGGGGGATTACGCAACAACTGCTCAAGACCAGGTCTTTCAGCCTGCGGAGATCGACTATGGCACGGGCGTGATCTTCGTGGCCGTATCGCGCGTCGACGGATGGACCGGGGACAACCGGTTGCGTCCCCAGCCCTGCTATGACATGCTCTACAGCCCGGACGGATTGGACATCCAGCGGACGCCTATCGGGACATCGAATTGGTCCACTGAGCAGTCCAATACCTACGGCGCAATCAGGAAGGTGCTGAAGGATACGCCCATCGAGCCGCCGCGAAGCTGGAGTCAGGACGTGACCGCGGGGGCGGGGGCTGGCGGTGGGTACGGTGGTGCGTACGGCGCCTACGGCGGCGCACGGCCCGGCATGCCCATGGGAGGCGGCGCTCGTCCGATGGAGGGGGGAAGACCTACGCCCCGAGGCAACTAGGTCTGCCCCGGACGGCCGTCTCGTCCGCATCGATTCCTTCAGCCCTGGCATCGCGGGACCTCGCGACAGCCCGCTGCCGGGGAAACCCTCTCGAATAGAGGCTTGTCAACGGTGCGCCCTGACTCTACAATGATCGCCTCAATAGACCTTATGGAAAGGACTGCCTGATGAGGTATGATGTGGCCGATCTCAAGCTCTCGCCGAAAGGGAAGAAGCGGACCCTGTGGGCGGACAACGACATGCCCGTGTTGGCGGCCATCCGCAAGCGATTCGAGAAGGCCCGCCCCCTGGCCGGCGTCCGAGTCTCCGCCTGCCTGCACGTAACGGCCGAGACAGCCAACCTCGTGCGAACCCTCAAGGCGGGCGGCGCCGACGTGGTCTTGTGCGCCTCGAATCCCTTGAGCACGCAGGACGACGTGGCCGCGTCGCTGGTAAAGGACTTCCACATCCCGGTCTTTGCGATCCGGGGCGAACACCGCGCGACCTACTACCAGCACATCCACGCAGCCCTCGATCACAAGCCCATGATCACCCTGGACGATGGCGCAGACCTAGTCCATGAGCTGCACACCCGCCGCAAGGCCGACGCCCATCGGATCATCGCCAGCATGGAGGAGACGACCACGGGCGTGATCCGGCTTCGAGCCATGGCCGCGAGAGGTCTGCTGAGATTCCCCGTGGTGGCCATCAACGACGCCGACAGCAAGCACCTGTTCGACAACCGGTACGGGACCGGGCAATCGACCGTGGACGGCCTCATTCGGGCGACCGATCTGTTGGTGGCCGGCTGCAGGATGGTGGTGGCCGGCTATGGATGGTGCGGCCGCGGTCTGGCCATGCGGGCGAGGGGTATGGGGGCAATCGTGACCGTCACCGAGATCAATCCGATCCGGGCCTTGGAGGCGGCCATGGATGGCTTCCAGGTCATGTCGATGCACGAGGCCGCCGAGGTCGGAGACGTCTTCGTGACGCTGACCGGCAACAAGCACGTGATCCGGGCCGAGCACTTTCGGCGCATGAAGGACCGGGCCATGGTGGCCAACAGCGGGCACTTTGACGTCGAGATTGACATCCCGGCGCTGAAGAAACTGAGCAGGAAGGTCAACCGGGACGTCCGCCGGTGCGTGGACGAATACGTCCTTGCCAACGGCAGGCGGATCTACCTGTTGGCCGAAGGCCGGTTGATCAACCTGGCAGCAGCCGAGGGACACCCGGCCTGTGTCATGGACATGAGCTTTGCCACCCAGGCCCTTCAGGCCGAGGAGGTGGTCAGGCACCGCGGCAAACTGGCGGTGACGGTCCACGATGTCCCGGCGGAGATCGAGCAGCGGGTCTGCCGGTTGAAGCTGGCAACCATGGGCCTGGGCATCGATACCCTCACCTCCGAACAGGCCGAGTACCTCGCCAGCAGCGGCGAGGGCACGTAACGACGGATTCGCTGGACGGCAGGTCCGGACGTCGGCGTACGGTGCACCCGGCCGTTGGCGGCGAAGCACGGGCCTGGTAATCCTTTGGAGTCAAGACGGGCCATGGACAGGAATGAGGCCGAAAAGACATCGACGGTCGGCAAGTCCTTCATGGCCGTGGGACCCACACTCCATTACAGCCACCCGAACGCACAGACATTTTGGTTCATGGCCGTGGTGGTCTTTGGACTGAACTGCCTGGTATGGTCCAAGCTGACCACCGGGACGTTTGCCGCGTTTGATGTGCAGCGGATCGCCTCGCTCGACACCTGGCGATTGGACCGGTTCATCACCTCCGGGATCAGTATCTTCGAATACCCCTGGCAGATCCTGGTCTTGGGGCTGTTGATGGGCGTCCTGGCGGTCGGTCCCATCCTCATCGCCCAGTTGTTGAGTTTCCCGCACAGCATCCCCTTCATCCTGGCCGTGTGTGCGTTGGCCAATCTCCCGGGGCTGGCCGCCAGCCTGGTGCTCAGTTGCGTCGGGGTGGCGTGCAGGCCGCTGCGGTTTCGCTCACGGATCATTGCGATCGCCCTGTGCATGGCTCCACAGGTGATGTATTGGGGGGCCTTTGGGGCCGAGAGAGGGGCGCAGCCGGTGAGGTGGGGCGTGTCGTTTGCCCCGTGGGTGGCCGCCTGGCTGGTGGGGCTTGGCGTCGCCGGGGTGGTGCTGGGCGTGGGCCATTTCACGCGATACAAGCCCGGCATCATTGGGCTGACCTTGGCGGGCGTGCTGGTCCTTGCGGCGATCGTGTTTGGGGCGACGATCGGATTCGATGAACTGGCGTTCCAACTACATGTGGTGCGGAACGACCCGGAGAAGGTGCCGGAGCTCTACCGTGCCCATCGTATCACTGACGCCTTGGACAGCACGATCAAGGACCCTGCAGTCCGGAGATACCTGGCCGACTTCTTCTATCCAACCGAACCGATCCCGCTGCGAGAGGAGCTCAAGAAGGAGATTCAGATTCAGTTGGGCTACGACCGCTGGCCAAGCTGGTTTCGCGTACCCGAGGACCTGAATTACCAGGAGAAGCGGCAATGGCTCAATCAAGAGTACGACCGGTTCATGGTCCCGGTCAAGGCATGGTGGATGCCCCAGTTCCTGTACCAGAAGGCGATGGACCGGCGGACGACCAGCCCGCGCATGGCCGTGGCCTTGTACTACAAGGCCTTGCTCAGCGACTACGCCCCCGACGTCACTCGCGTGGGGCGAGACGAGGTCCTGCATTTCTACCACGACTACCCGCAGGATCGGTCGCGGGAGACCTGGCTGCACCTCTACTGGAACTTCAGCGTCAGCCCGGAATCCATTGAGGCCCGCTGGCGGATCGCCAAGCGATGGGCTGGCCAGGGCCGGTTTGAGCTGGCGGAGAATCTGGCCAAGCAGGCCAGGAGCCTTCTGCAAGAGCAGTTGGATCAGACGCCTCTCAAAGACAACCCCAGCGACCTCCGCCAACTGTTCCACACGCCGGCCGCGTCTGCCATGACTGAGATCCGCCTGCGGGACCTGCAGGGACGTCTGGATCGCCTGGTCAGTCTGATCGGACCGGAGAACCAGGGCGGCGACCCGGAATCAGCGGCCCGGCTGGCTGAGTTCGTGATGCTCAATCCCTGTGCGCTCGACTATGGCGCCCGGCTCGCGGCGTTGCTGGAGGCCATGCCCCCAGACGACCCCCTTCGCGACAACGTCATGCTGGCCCAGGCCAAGGGGTTGGCCGACGTGCAGGCCTGTGCAGAGCAACTGATCGAGATCCACCGGCAATACCCGGACAGCGACGGCGGCAAGGAGGCCCTGTATGAGTTGGCCCTATTGAAGATCCGGTTGTACCAGAGCGAGACTGACGCCTCATCCAGGAAGCCCTTGCTCGCCGAGGCCCGGTCCACACTGACACAGGTCATTGCCCTGTATCCGAGTCACTTTCTGGCCGAACAGGCCACGCAGAACCTGGCGACCCTGCCTGCGGAGTGAACGAACCGCGGCAAGCCCTTCACCGTCAGGTCTTCAAAGGATCTGTGGGCAGAACTGTAGGCCAGGGATGATGCAGCTCCATACAGGACCATACATACGGGTGTGGTCGCAGAAGCCGGCAGCCGGTTGACTTAGGGCCCGGAATTCGCTAAGATACCCCTTGTGGGCCAGGAAGGTCTGGTAAACAGTCCTGAGGGAGGTGGAAGGGCAATCACTCACCCCGATGGACTTGGCTCCTTGGGTATGGTGTAGAACCCAAGGCGGGAGCTACGCGAAGGGCCGGATCTCATGAAAAGGCAGGGATATCGGGATTCACCAGGGCGAAGGTCGCAGCGCCTCAACTCTGCGGTATACGACAAACCAGTTTCTGAAGGGAGGAAATCATGAAGACAACGAGAGTAATGGCAAGCTTGGTCTTGGCGATAGGCCTGGCCAGAGGCGTATCTGCCCAATTGCCGCCTGGATGGTATATGACCAATAATGACCCTTCTTCCTTGTCGGGAAGTGCTTCGTATGATGAGGCAATGGATACGTGGACTGTTACGGTCTCCCGGACGAGTAGTGGTGAACCCGGACTCCTCAGTCCCTGTCCCGACCCTGGTTTCTGTGTGTACAAGGGTCTCAACGGTGATGGCGAGATAATCGCCAACATAGTCAGTAATGATGGTGTCGATGGCCTTTCTCCAAACGGGGCTGGAGTGGGTGTCACGGTTGGTGAAGACCTAACCAGTTTGGAGGCAAAATCGTCAGCCATGGAGGTGTGGCGCGACGATCACAAGTACAATACCGACTTTGCTTCCTGCGACTTTTTGAGGGCGGTGTCATCAAGTGATTTCCCTTATCGGAGGATTCGAATAGTCCGTGCCGGCGACATCATTACAGGCTACGCATACGGTTCGAGTGGCTGGGAGCAAAAAGGGACGACCACCTTGTCAATGAGTTATGACGTATACGTTGGCTTCTACGTCTACCCGGGGTTGCGCACGAGCACGGTCAAGATAACCCTTGGTGACAATCCAGGTGGCGGCACTGCTGGTTCTGGCAACGACTGGACGGTCAATGACACAAACATGGTCTCTGCTGTCAAAGGCAACGTCGGCATCGGGATCCCCAACCCGGCTGCCAAGCTCGACGTCCTCGGGAGGATCCGGATCTCTGACTCTGCTGGCAAGGCACTGGTGGAGTTGGGCGGGGGCCTGGACTACGCAGAGGGCTTCAACGTCGCGGACAAGGACAAGATCGGTCCGGGCACTGTCTTGGTCATCGACCCGGCCAATCCCGGCAAACTCAGGCTCAGCGCCGGTGCCTATGACAAGAAGGTGGCCGGTATCGTGGCTGGGGCAAGGGGACTAGGTTCGGCCGTGCGCCTGGGTGTGGGGCGGTTCGACCATGACGTGGCCCTGGCAGGCCGTGTCTACTGCAATGTGGATGCAACCAAGGCCGATGTCGAACCCGGTGATCTGCTCACGACCTCTCCCACGCTCGGCTATGCCATGAAGGCGGTCGACTACCGCCGCGCCCAAGGCGCTATCCTGGGCAAGGCCATGGAGCCGCTGGCAAAGGGCAAGAAGGGACAGATCCTGGTCCTGGTGACCCTGCAATAGGAAGGAGGTAGCAGCCATGAGAATCCTGAGAGAGATATCCATCGTCGCTATGTTGCTTCTTGCCTTGCCACTACCTGTTGCGAAGGCCCGGATGGCAACCCAGGACGAGGCCCTGATCGTGGCGACCTCCTGGATCGCAAGGATCATCGACCAGGAGGGTCATTGGGGCAAGGCCGATCAGCCCGAGATCCTGGGCATCCAGCCCTTCATGCGGAACGGAAGGATCCTGGGTTATTTCTGCCCCGTTCAGCCAGTCGGCTTCATCGTGATCTCCCTGTATAAAGAACTGGCTCCCGTCAAAGCCTACTCGACCGGATCCAACCTCGACGGCAACTCCGAGGAGGGCATGGCCGATCTGCTCAAGACGAAGATGGAGGGGATACTGGAAGCAAGGGAAGGACCGAAAGTCCAATCTATGTCGGCTACTGTCCCAGACCTTCAGGATCTTCCAGGTCCCGACTTTTGCGGGGCGTGGGCCGAGCTGTTATACGGCCAGGCCAGGGCCTTCAGCCTTGGATTTGAGGTGGATCTTGCTCCGAATGGCGTTACCCAGATCGGTCCGTTGCTCAGTTCGAGTTGGCATCAACTTGATCCCTACAACCTTCAATGTCCACCTGCCACTGGTGGCTGCGGGGAATCGCGATGTGCAGTGGGTTGTGTTGCCTTAGCTGGTGCGCAGATCATGCGATACTGGGCCTGGCCTCCCTACAAAGTGGGCTCTTCGTCAAGTGATGCATACGACTGGACACATATGGCGAACGAATATAAGTGGAACGATTGGTGGGAAGACGAGAAGGGTAATCCACTCTCGGATGCGTACCTTCAGGTGGTTGCAGGACTGTGCCGTGAGATCGGGGACGCAGTTAGAATGGTCTACTGTGCCGAAGGGTGTGGCTCCGGTGCCAATCCCTTTGACATGAATGATGTCCTTGAGAGCCACTATCGCTATTCCCTGGAGGGCAGGTGGGGAGATCGGGCCCACAACAACAACCCGGTCCAGTGGTTCAATTTCATGAAGGAGCAGTTCAATGCAAACCGTCCTGTGTACTATAATATCACCAAGCATTCTCTGGTCGCGGACGGGTGGAAAGAGGAAATCATAGGCGGCGTGCTTACCCGAGAATACCACATGAATTATGGTTTCAAGGACACCAGCAGCAACGCATGGTACACCCTCGACCATCTTCCTGAAAGTGATGACATCCGGTCGGAGTCAATGGGCATAGATATTTATCCGGCTCCTGCTCTGGGAACGAATCTAGGGACCAGTCGATGGTACGGCAGAGACCCATTCAACTACCGCTACTTCGATCAGGATGCCACGGGCACAAACGTAACTTTTGCCCCTGGGCAGAATCTACAGTTCCTGCCGAAGGTGAAGGTGACATGCTCAGGGACCTCTGACAGCACCATCAAGTTCCTTGGCCAGGACCCCAACGGCACGCGTCTCTTCTCCGTCCAGGGGACCCAGTTAGCCGGGATCTCGGTCCAGAAAGGTGGAATCGTCCTACACGGCAGCGGTGGGATCCGGTTTCACTGATCCGGCCTCTCTGTCCAAAGCCCTCTTTGCCCTGTCAGGCAAAGGGGGTAGGTTAGAACAGGATTCGGACCAACTCCTGAGGCTCCAGGCGAAAGGCCGCCCCCCTGCCCTCGAAGAAGCTGTGCTCCGCGATCAGGTGGATGTTCAGATCCGTCCAGCAGACCGTCCGGCCCGTGTCTTCTCGGCGAAGCGTCGTGAGCCGCTTGTCGAATCGCCCGCCATGTGGCCACGGGCAGACCATCAGGCCCTTCCATTCCTCGCACCAGACGACGAGGCGATCGTCGATGACGACCTCGATTCCGAGTCGTGGCTTGGCCGCATCGGTCAGGTCCTGCATCCGTTGCGCCACCTGCTCGGCCGTCAGGCCCAACCCGGCCAGAGTGGCCTGGTCCTCTGCCAGGATCTGACTCAAAGGGCGATCATCGGTCCCGAGGAAACCGCCCGCCACGGTCTTGGAGGATCGCAGCATTTGTTCTAGTCTCTGTAGGTCAGGCGACTGGTTCATGGTTGGTGTCCAGCGAGTGTGTAGTCCCTACGCAAACTTGTCGTACCGGATCTCCTCCTGGGCCATGCCCAGGCCCGTCAGGACCTTGACCGACGCCTCGATCATCCCGGGGGGACCGCAGAGATATCCCTCAAAGCCCGCCAGGCTCGAATAGGCCCGCTCCACCGCCTCGGTCACCAGGCCGGTCTGTCCCGTCCAGTCCGGGCATTCGCCGGGCTTGCCGACCACGGGCACAAATCGGAAGGCGGGCAGGCTGGCCTCGAACCGCCGGATCTCCTCCAGCAGATAGAGGTCGCTGATCAGGTTGCCGCCAAAAAAGAAGGTCGCCGGACGGTGACCATTCGTATGGACCATTTGGTGGAGAATCGAGACAAAGGGTGCCATCCCCGATCCGCCGGCAATGAAGATCATGGGGGCGTCGGTCTTGGACAGGCAGAAGTCCCCAAAGGGCCCGCTCAACCGAACTTTGTCGCCCACCTTCAAGTGGTCGAAACAGTAGGTCGTGCAGGCCCCCTGGCGCACCCGGCGGATGATCAGATCCACCCTATTCTTCTGACCCGGGTCCGAGGCAATGGAGTACTCGCGGGTGATCTCCTCCGGACTGCCGGGGTAGGACGGGCAGTGGAACTGCACGTACTGACCTGGGACAAAGTCCAGTTGCGGCGGGTCGGCCAGATCAAACCGGAATCGTCTGACGTCGTGCGTCAACTCTTCGATGGTGGAACACACGGCCAGGATCTGGCCTTTTGTCAGGACCTCTGCCGGAACCTCGATGGCCAGGTTCTCCTGGACCTGGACCTGGCAGGCCAGCCGAAACCCCTCAGTCAGGGCGTGGCCCAACCGCTTGGTCTCCCGCTCGGTCACCTCGCCGCCGCCCGACAGGACCTTGACCTTGCACTGGCCACAGAAGCCCCGCCCACCGCAGGCCGTGGGCAGAAAGACCCTGTGATCCGCCAGGGTAGCCAGAAGAGACTTGCCCGTCTGGACCAGAAGTTGGCGTTGACCGTTGATCTCGACCCGGCAACGGGTACTCGCGGTCTGGACCATGTCGTCCTACATCGCCATCAGCTTCTTCTGGAGCGTGGCAATATGGCCCATCTCTTCGCCGATGATCTTCTCAATCTGGCGCCTGCCTTGCTCGGTATGGACCAGGGTCTTGAGTCCCACATAGAAGACCACGCTGTTCCGCTCTGCGTTGATGGCGATGTTCAGGACGTCTGAAAGGGTCTCCTTGCCCGAGAGCCTCAGGCTGGGACTGATCTTGCCCTCAAAACCCTTGGCGTCGGCCATGACCTGCAGGTACATCGTCGCCTCGTTGTACGGGTCGAACGCAGCGACCGCCTTGTCGGCAGCAGACAGGTCCTTGCGCATGCCCTGGAAGATGATCAGGTGCCCATCCTCCATGGCCGCCAGACCCGACAGGAACTTCTGGGTGGGTGCGTCCTTGGCCTTGGCGGCCGCCTCGCGATAGAAGGCTGCCCCTCTGCGCTCGATCTCCTCGGCCATCTCGAAGATCTCATCCGCGTTGAAGGTGATGCTCACGGCTAGTCTCCTTACTCGGCTTCCGCCTCGCGCTTGCCCATCTGGTGGTCCAGCATCAGCAGGGTCCCCTTGGACTCGCCTGCCATCCGAAGGTTCTGGATGATCTGCTGGACGTTGGCCTCTTCCTCGACCTGCTCGGTCACGAACCACTGGAGGAAGATGGCAGCGGCGTGGTCCTTCTCCGCCAAGGCCAGGTTCATCAGGTTGTGGATGGAGGCCGTGACCTTCTGTTCATGGGCCAGGGTGTCCTCCATCATCGCCAGCACGCCTCGCCATTGCGTAGGGGGCGAGTCGATCGCCGTGAGCTTGACGGTGCCGCCCCGCTCCACGATGTGGCCGTAGAACTTCTTGGAATGGCCCAATTCCTCACCGGCCTGGACTCGCATCCACTGGGCAAAGCCCCGAAGCCCCATGCCCTCCAGGGCGGCAGACATGGACCAGTACAGATAGGCCGAATAGGCCTCTGCATTAAGCTGGCCGTTGAAGCCCTTCTCGATCTTCTTGTTGATCATGACAACTACCCCTTCCAAAGACCATGCAGGTTACAGTACTCACGGGCACTGACGGATTTCGCTTCGATCATGAAGACCGCCTCCGGGGCCTGGCCGGGCTTGAGGAACTGCCGATAGGCCTTGCCGTCAGCGAGCAACTCGATCCACTCGATGTAGTGCTTTTCTTCCATGGGGTGCGGCACAGAGCCGACCTTGACCCTGTAGCCGCCGCCGATCTTCTCTATGACCGGTATGTGTTTCTCCTTGGCGGCGTCCACGGTGTTTTCCTTCATGAGCTGCATAGGCTCGCCGCAGCAAACCAACTCCCCGCCCCCAGCGTGGACCACCTCCACGATGTTCCCACAGGCCTTACACTTGTAGACTTCTAAGATGGCTGCCATAATGCTTCCCTTTCCTTCGCTGCGATGCCCTATTGCTTCGCGATCCCAGCCTTCTTGTGCCTGGCCAGGATCTGGTCGGCCAGGTTGTCCAGGGCCAGGTAGTCCTCGTCGCGGGCCAGGCCCTTGACCACCACAGGATCGATCAACTCCACCTTCAGGTTGGACAACAGGCCGGTCAGTTGCTCGACCGTCTTGCCGGCCCACCCATACGAGCCGACGATCGAGGCAAACCGCGTCTTGGGACGCAGGGCATTGGCCATGATCGCGGCATAGGCACCGAGGGGATGGGGACCGGTCAGGACCGTGGGACAGGCCAGGACGATCGTGGCCGCATCCACCAAGGCCATGGCCAGCTCCCCGATATCGGTGCGGCTGAGGTTGAACGGCTTGACGGTGATGCCCCGCTCCATCAGGCCGGCGATCAGGTGCTCGACCATCAGACGGGTGCTGTCATGCATCGAGACGTACGGGAGCACCACCTCGTTCTTCACCGCGTCACTGATCCACTCCTTGTACACCTCGACGATCAGATCGGGCCGGTCGTACACCGGGCCGTGGCTGGGGGCGATCATCTCGATCCGGAACTCAGCCAGCCTCTCAAGATTCTTGCGGATCGGCCCTCGAAACGGCATCATGATCTCCGCGTAGTATCGCTTGGCCGCCTCGTGGACCTTGGCCCAGTCCTCCACGAACAGGCTGCTGGTCGCCAGGTGCGAGCCGAAGAAGTCGCACGAGAACAGGATCCGGTCCTCCTGCAGGTAGGTCCCGAAGGTCTCCGGCCAGTGGACCCACGGCAGATAGATGAACTGCAGGGTCTTGTTGCCCAGCGAGATCGTCTGGCCGTCCTGGACCGTGATGAATCGATCCTCGTCGATGTGCAGGTGCGACATCAAGAGGTCCTTGCACTTGGGACTGGCCACGACCTTGGCGTTCGGATAGAGCATCAGGATGTCCGGGATTGAGCCGGAGTGGTCCTGTTCGCCGTGGTGGGCCACGATATAGTCGAGCCTGTCGATGCCAAGGCTCACCAGGTTGCCGATCAGGATCTCGGTCTTGGCCGGATCGACCGTGTCGAGCAGCGCGGTCTTGTCGCTGCCCTTGACGACGTAGGCGTTGTAGCTGGTCCCATCCGGAAGCGGTATCAGCTCGTCAAAGAGCCTCCGATCCCAGTCGATCGCACCGACCTCGTAGACGTCCGGTTTCAGTTGTCTCATGTGTCCAGCCCTCCATGTATGAGGCACCAAGCCGCTACAGCAACCCCTTGGCCGCCTTCAACGCAGCGGCGTAGTCCGGTTCCTGGGTCATCTCATTGACGATCTGACTGTAACGGATCACGACCTGCCTGTCTACCACAAACACCGACCGGGCCAGAAGCCGAAGCTCCTTGACCAGGACCCCATACGCCTGCCCGAACGAGGCCTCCCTGTGATCGGAGACCGTCACTACCTGGCCCAGCCCGGACGCCCCGCACCACCTCTTCTGGGCAAACGGAAGGTCCATGCTGACAGTCACCACAACCACGTCCGGCCCCAAGGCCTGGGCCTGTTCGTTGAACTTGTGGGTCTGGAGGTCACACACGGGGGTATCCAAGGAAGGGACCGCCGAGAGGATCACGACCTTGCCTCGGTACGACGAGATCGCCTTCTCGGACAGGTCGTTGGCGAGCAACTTGGCCTCGGGCGCAGGTTGGCCCACCTTAAGGGCAGGCCCCAACAGGGTCAGGGGGCTGCCCTTGAATGTCACTATCCCCTTTCGTTCCGCCATCATGGCACTCCTTTCACAGACACAGTGGCGACAGCCTCCCGCTGCCACGATCCAGATAAACCCTGCTGCAATGGCCCTGAGCATAGGCCCATAGCCTAGCACTGAACTGCGAGCCGACAATCAGTAATTTCCTGCATCCAGCTCGAAATAACCCTGCGGGTGTTGGCACAAGGGGCATACCTTGGGTGCACCCGGTCCTTCATGTACATACCCGCACTTGCGGCATATCCAGCGAGCGGACTTGTCCCGCTTGAATACCTTGCCCGCCTCGATGTTCCTGGCCAGGGCTACGTACCGGGCCTCGTGACGCACCTCCGCCACGGCGATCAGCTTGAAGAGGGCAGCGGCCTGCTTGAACCCTTCTTTTTCCGCAGTCTTGGCGAAGTCCGGGTACATCTGGGTGTTCTCGTAGTGCTCCCCAGCCGCAGCAGCCCCGAGGTTCTCCAGGGTCGTGCCGATCACCCCTGCCGGAAAGGCCGCAGTGACCTCCACCTCCCCACCCTCGAGCAACTGGAACAACTGCTTGGCGTGCTGGCTCTCCTGGTCGGCCGTCTCGGCAAAGATGGCTCCGATCTGCTCGTACCCGTCCTTCTGGGCCTGCTTGGCAAAGTAGGTGTACCGGTTGCGAGCCTGGGACTCGCCTGCAAAAGCGGTCAGTATGTTCTTCTCCGTCTGGCTTCCCTTGAGATTCATGCACAAGCTCCTTATGTTGGGTTTCAGTTTCCCTAAAGCCTCTCGGCCCCGATCTACAGTTCGGCTGCATCGCCGTGTCGGTCACTATAGATTACCTATCCGGATATGTCAAAGAAGGTTCGCAGGTCCTGCAAAAAACTCTGCCAGGGCCGTGCCTACAGCGGAGGCAAGCCAGCCCCCCCCTGCTGCTTGGTCCAGGGTCTCGGCCTCGCCTGGTCACCCGTGGGGAATGGACGAAAGAGGCCACGGCTCGCACTGGTTACCACGAGCCGTGGCCACAAATGAGACACAACCCGACGAGGTTCGGGTTCTACTCAGAACAGGTCCGGCCCTCCCATTTGAGCCGCGGATAGTCCTTGCCTTCACAGATCATCCAGATGTCATCCGTATCGTTGATAGTCTCGCCTACGAAGTCCCAGCCTCCATCGAGGAACGTGACGGCCCTCTGCATCTCGGCGGTCGTCTTGCCTGTGCCGCCAGCACTGGTGGCTTGCCCTGAGATCTGCGTGTCCCAGAAGGAATCACGTACACTACCCTCGGCCTGGTCGCCCACCAGCCCACCACAATACTCACCACCCCTGACAGTACCGGCGACATAGCTGTTAGCTATGCAGCCTTGGTTGTTATACCCCACCAAGCCGCCAACGACCTGTCTTCCGCTAACTGCGCCGGTATTGTAGCAGTCGGCCACGTTGGCGACCTCATTGTCCCCCACCAATCCGCCGACACAGTAACCCATGCCGCCGACCGAGCCCGTGCTGTAGCACTGGGTCACAGTACCGTAGTTGCACCCAGCGAGCCCGCCGACTTCAGCACCCATGCCGGTGACCGAGCCCGTGCTGTAGCTGCTCGAAGCAGAACCCTCGTTTACCCCCACCAGCCCACCGACAGCCACCAAGCCGCCATCATCACCTATGCCATTTACCGAGCCCGTGCTGTGGCTGCCCAAAACAGAGCCGCCGTTGCCTCCCACCAGGCCACCGACACAAGCTATGCCGCTGACCGAGCCGGCGCTGCAGCTACTCCAGAGAGAACCGGAGCCGTTGTCCCCAACCAGTCCACCGACGTAGTAACCCGTGCCACTGACTGTGCCCGTACTGTAGCAGCACGAGATGAAACCTTGATTGTACCCCACCAGGCCCCCGACATAGTAGCCCGTGCCCACGACATTCACGTCCTCGATGCCAAGGCTGGAAACTATCGCACCCTGGGCAAGAGAGCCAACGAGACCTAGGTATCCACCACCAGAGACGGTCATGTTCCAGATCCTATGCCCCTGGCCGTCGAACCTCCCGGCGAATGTGGGTACGACAGCCATGGACGACACCATCCCGGACAGGTCAACATCCGATGCCAATCGGTAACAGGCAGTCGGACGGTACCATACCGTTCCCAGGCCCTCCGGCGTCTTCACCACATAGGGATCATCGGCGGTCCCTGACCCATTTAGCAACGGCGGAACGTACCCATTGAAGACACTCAACTCCGGATACCCTCTCCCTGCGGGTATCAGCCAGATTTCACAGACGCCATTTCCCCGTTCACCCAGGAAGTCCCAGCCTGCGGCCAGGAAGGTATTGGGGTCCTGCATCTGGGCAGTGTTTAAGCCCGTACCTCCGGCACTTGTGTCCCTGCCTGAGGTAGTTACATCCCAGAAGCTATTCGAGACAGAACCCGCATTTAGCCCCACTAGGCCACCGACACCATGTATGCCACTGACCGAGCCCGTGCTGTAGCTGCTCGATATGGAACCCCAGTTGCTCCCCACTAGGCCACCCACTACTTCGTATGTGCTTCTGACCGAACCCGTGCTGTAGTCGTTCGAGACAGAACCTCCATTGTCCCCCACCAATCCACCGACATTATGTATGCCGCTGACCGAGCCCTCGCTGCAACTGTTTACGACAGTGCCTAGAACACTGCTCCCCACCAGACCGCCGACGCCACGCGTGCCGCTGACCGACCCGGCGCTGCAGCAGTTAGAAACAGAACCCCAGTTCTCCCCCGCCAGGGCGCCGACATACTCACCCGTGCCCGCGACACTCACGCCCTCAAGGCCAAGGCCAGACACTACCGCGCCCCGGACAAGAGAGCCAAAAAGCCCGAGGTATCCACCACCAGAGACTGTCATGTTCCGGATCCTATGCCCCTGTCCATCGAACCTACCGGAGAATGCAGGTACCACAGCCATGGACCACACCATCCCGGACAGGTCAACATCCGATGCCAATCGGTAACAGGCCGTAGGACGGTACCACACAGTACCCAGAGCCTCTGCCGTGTCCACGACATAAGGATCATCTAGGGTCCCTGACCCATTCAGCAACAGTGGAACATACCCATTCAGAACGCTCAACTCCGGATACCCTCTACCTGCGGACATCAGCCAGATCTCGCAGAGGCCGTTGGCCCATTCACCTAGGAAGTCCCAGCCGGCGGCCAGGAAGGTATTAGGGTCCTGCATCTCGGCAGTGGTCAGGCCCTTACCTCCGCGACTTATGTTCCTGCCTGAGGCAGTCACATCCCAGAAGCTCTTCCAGACATGCCCGTACTCGCTGTACCCCACCAAGCCCCCGACATACCAACTGGTACCGCCGATCGAGCCCGCGCTGTAGCACTGGCTCACTGTACCCTCGTAGTTCTTCCCCACGAGCCCTCCGATGAAGTCACCGGTGCCGCTGACCGAGCCCGTGCTATAGCTGTTCAAGACAGAGCCTGAGTTGTTAACCCCCACCAGGCCACCGACACAAGCTATGCCGTTGACCGAGCCCGTGCTGCAACTGCTCCAGACGGAGCCTCCATTGTACCCCACCAGGCCGCCGACATAGTCACCTGAACTAGTTATGTTGACATCGACTACACCCAGGTCCCTTACCTCGGCCCTAGATGCCAGTTCACCAAACAGTCCCAGATACCCGCCACCCTTGATCGTCAGATGCGAGATCGTGTGGCCATTGCCGTCAAAGACGCCGCTGAAGGGAGTGCCCTCGGAATCCCACCACGTCTCCGGCACAGTATCCGGCGCGATGATGGCCCGGTCGAAGACTCTGCCTCCAGGCAGGTTCGGGGCCAGGTCGATGTCCGCCGTCAGGATGAAGTACTTGCTGTAGTCCCCGGGACTCTCGCCAAGCAAAACCAGATCGGCGGCCGTCGCGATCTGGTACGGATCGTTCGGCTCGCCCGTGCCGCCAGCGAACTGGCCGCCTGCCAGGCCCGTTCCGAGCATGGTCCAAACAAGACAGCAGATGCCGCCCTGGATGATACAACGTTGATGAGATGATGACATGGCCGTACCTCTCACATGACCTGTCTGCACCCGCGAGCTGACCCCGCGTCAGCGCCGCCTTCTGCCATTCAGGATGCGCGACGGGAGGCAACTGTTCCGTAGAAACTCGTCGAATGGTCAAAAAAACTGAACCGGATAATGGGTGAGTGGTTAAATGGTTGAATCGCTGAGTGGAGAGTTGTCCCGTTGACCACGCCGCCAACCAGAAACCAACAACCCACAACCACCAACCAGCAACAACCTGCTACTCGAACTGCACGTCCTGGAGCACGAACTCCACGCTGGTGTTGCCGTTGTAGGTGTTGAGCTGTGCCTGGTATGCGATGTTGAAGGAGTCGACCTCGAGCAGCCGCTTTTCCAGCCTGCCCATGTTGAATCCCACGCACCGGATCGAGCCGGTGTTGTCCGTGACCGCGACCTGGAGGTGGTCCTCCTTTGCGCCCACGCGGCGCGGCGGCGAGATCCACCGCACTCCCCGGGTGGCAAAGACCGGACTGCGATTGCCCTGGCCGAAGGGACCCAGCATCTGGAGCTGCCTGACCAGGTCCGGCGTAAACTGTCTCAGCGAGGACACGGCGTCGATGCACAGCTTGGCCGCCACGTCCTCGTCCTTGAGGTTGCCACAGGCATAGGTCTCGAAGTCCTCGGTGAAGGCCGTGACCTTGCCTGCGTCGATCGTCAGGCCGGCGGCCATGGTGTGGCCGCCAAAGGCCAACAGGTGCCCGGAGCAGGCCCGGATCGCGCTGAGCAGACAGAAGCCCGGTATCGATCGGCCCGAGCCCTGGGCCGTGCCCTGCGGGCCATCCGCCAGGTTCACCACGATCGCGGGGCGATGGAACCGGTCCACGATCCTGGCCGCCACGATCCCCAACACCCCCCGGTGCCAGTTCTCGCCCGCCAGCACGATGCTGCGACGGTCAGGGTGATTGAGGCCCTGCGAGACGATCACCTGGCAGGCCTCCTTGAAGATCTTCAGGCCGCACTGTTGGCGGAGGGTGTTCTGTTCCTTGAGGTACTCGGCGATCTGCCCGCATCGCAGGGGACTGGTGCCGGTCAGCAGCTCCACGGCCAACCTCGCATGACCCATGCGCCCCGCCGCGTTGAGCATGGGGCCGAGCTTGAAGCCCACGTCGTAACTGTCCAGTCCCTGGCCGGTCAGGCCTGCACACTCGATCAGGGCCTGCACGCCGCACAACCCCGACTGAGGCAGGGCCTTCAATCCATAGTGCGTCAGGACCCGATTCTCGCCGCACAGATCTACCACGTCCGCCACTGTGCCCACTGCAGCCAGGCTGGTCGCATCGAGCATGAACTGGCGGAGGTCCCCTCCCAGCCTGGGACCGCTGCTAAGGGAATTGGCAATCGCCCAGGCCAGCTTGAACGCCACCATCGCGCCGGCCGAGTCCGGGTTTGCGTAGGCCGGCGTGCCCGGCAAGGCCGGGTGCACGATCGCAACGGCCTTGGGCAACACGGCGTCAGGCTGGTGATGATCGGTGACGATCACGTCCATACCCAACTGCCCGGCCAGATCCACCGAGCCCGGTGCCCCAATGCCGCAATCCACAGTCACCAACAGCCTTGTGCCGCCTGCAGCCAGGCTGCGGATCGCCTCGTCATTGAGACCGTAGCCCTCGTCGATACGGTGTGGGATGTAGTAGTCCACCTGGACGCCCAGGTGAGTCAGCAGCGACAGCAGGATCGAGACACCCGTGATCCCATCCACGTCATAGTCGCCGTAGACGGTGATCCGCTCCTTCCGATCGATGGCCTGCCTGATCCGCGCAACCGCCGCAGGCATCCCGGGCATCAGCTCAGGCCGGATCAGTCCCGCCAGCTTGGGACGCAGGAAGGCATTGGCCGAGTCACTGCTGTCCAGGCCCCGATTGAGCAGGACCTGGGCCACCAACGGCGAGATCCGTAGCGACCTAGCCAGGTCGTCAGCCCGGCTCTCGGCCGGCTGCACGATCCATCGCGTCTTCTGCGTCCCTGCTGTGACGATCATGGCTAGTTGCTAGTTATTGGTTGCTGGTTGTTGGTTCGTAGGATAGGCCTTGGCCCATGCGGTAAATCCATGCGTCAGCGGAACCGACGTCGCCGACCACCCTACCACTCAGCACTATCACAAAGAACCCTGGGGTTATACCACAGCCCATGCAGGCTTGGCAAGCGCAGGTTAGAGCCTCATTCGGCTGGCTCCACGAACCACAAGGGGCCACCAGGACGGCGGACTCAACCGACCAATCCACTGGCCTCGCTATTGCTGCTTCTGCTTGTCGATACTCCGGTGCACCAGCTCCAGCCACTGGCCCGCGTTGAGGAACCCCTTGGTCCAGGGGGCCATATTGTCCGGCACCCCAGCGGCCTTGATCTGTTCCAGGGTCTTCCCCTGCTTGATCTGACCACGCACGAGCTCCGCTGAGTCGTGGAGCATCTGGCGAAAGGCCTTGAGCTCGCTGACGCCAGCCAGCGCGCCATGCCCGGGGATGACCTTGGCATCCGCAGGCAGACCGGGCAGGATGGCATCCAGGTCCTTTACCCAGTTGTCGATGTCTCCGCCGTGGTCCACGTCCAGGAATGGGAACAGGCCGTTGAAGAACATATCACCCATGTGCACGACCTTCAGGGCATCGATGAAGACCACGGTGTCCCCGCCCGTGTGGGCATGAGGGTAGTGGACCAGCCGGATGGCCTGGCCCCCGGCATACGCCATCAACTTGTCGGAGAAGGTGACGTTGGGCAGGGCCGCCTCGGGCAGGGCCTTGATTGGTCGAAACAGGGTCTGGTCCTTGGCCAAGAGGGCTCGGACGTTCTCGTGGGCAATGATCGTAGCACCACGGCCCAGGGTGTTGTTTCCGCCCGTGTGATCAAAGTGCCAGTGGGTGTTCACCAGGACCCGAATGTGGTCACCCCCTGGCAGGGACCTGACGGCATCGCGGATCTGCCCGGCCACGGACTCGTCCATGGCATCGATCATGAACACCCCCGCAGGATCAGCCACGACGCCGATATTCCCGCCGCCCCCTTGCAGCATGTACACCGGCCCGACCACGGGTGTGATCGTGATCTTGGATTGATCCTGCTGGGCCTGCACACCAACCGCCAGACTGAGGACAGCGAGGGTTAGGGTGAGATATATGCGTCTCATGTTGGTCTTCCTTTCCATAGATCCAGGTCATGGATGGGGAACACGGCGTCTACCTGGAGACCTATTCTACCGGGCGAGGAAGGGAAGACAAGGACCCTGGCCGCGCCTTCACAGGCCGAATGCCTTGCATCAGGACCGGCAGTCGGCTATAGTGTCTTATACGGAAGGCCTGGGTGCGGGCTGGCCACTCACGCGGAGGCATCCTCCATCGGCTGCCTGAGTGGAGCCGCAGCGGGTCATAGCCATCAGGGCCGTTGAAAGGTGCGGTGCCTCAATGAAGGGATCATGCGTTACGCGAGAAGCGATGATTCTGCTGCTCGTGGCATATACGTCCTGCCCAGCGAGCCTTGCTGGTCTACCCCCAGACTTGCACGTGGTCGCCCAGACTGAAGCCGAATGGCCGGTCTCGGTGCATGCCGCAGACCTGGATGGCGATGGGGCTGTGGATGTCCTGTCGGCCTCCTCCGGCGACAACAAGATCGCCTGGTATCCCAACGATGGATCGGGCCACCTTGGTCCGCAGCGGGTCATCACGACCTCAGCCAAGGGGGCAGCCTGCGTGTATGCAGCGGACCTGGATGGTGACGGGGATCTGGATGTCCTATCGGCCTCCACGTGGGACAACAAGATTGCCTGGTACGCAAACGATGGATCGGGCCATTTCGGCCCCGAACGGGTCATCACGACGGCAGCCAAGGGGGCAACCAGCGTGTTTGCGGCGGACCTGGACGGGGATGGGGACCTGGACGTCCTGTCGGCCTCTTCTGGGGACGACACGATCGCCTGGTATGCCAACGACGGATCCGGCCATTTCGGCCCACAGCAGGTCATCACCACCTCGGCCGATGGGGCAGCCTCCGTGTACGCAGCGGACCTGGACGGCGATGGAGATCTGGACATCCTGTCAGCCTCTTCCTACGACGACAAGATCGCCTGGTATGCCAACGACGGATCCGGCCATTTCGGCCCACAGCAGGTCATCACCACCTCGGCCGATGGGGCAACCTCCGTATATGCGGCGGACCTGGACGGCGACGGGGACCTGGACGTCCTGTCAGCCTCCTCTTTGGACAACAAGATTGCCTGGTATGAAAACGATGGGTCGGGACACTTCGGCCCCGAGCAGATCATCACCACTGGAGCCGATGGAGCAACCTGTGTGTATGCGGCGGATCTGGACGGAGATGGGGACCTGGACGTCCTGTCTGCCTCTTCTTGGGACTACAAGGTCGCCTGGTACGAAAACGATGGATCGGGCCACTTCGGCCCACAGCAGGTCATCACCACCACGGCAAAGGGGGCAGAGTCCGTGTATGCAGCGGACCTGGATGGGGATGGCAACTTGGATGTCTTGTCCGCCTCTCCTTACGACGACAAGATCGCCTGGTACGGAAACCATGGATCGGCCCATTTCGGCCCACAGCAGGTCATCACCACCGTGGCCAATGGACCGTGCTTTCTGCACACAGCGGACCTGGACGGAGATGGGGACCCGGACGTCCTGGCGGTCCTGTACTCGGACAACAAGATCGTCTGGTATGCCAACGATGGATCAGGCCACTTCGGCCCTGAGCAGGTCATCACCGCTGCGGCCAAGGGAGTGGAGTCCGTGTACGCAGCGGACCTCGACGGAGATGGAGATCTGGACGTCCTCTCCGCCTCTGCCACCGATGACAAGATCGCCTGGTATGAGAACGACGGGTTCGGCCACTTCGGCCCAGAGCAGATCATCACCACCTCAGCCGATGGTGCAAGGTATGTGGTTGCAGCAGACCTGGACGGAGATGGGGATCTCGACGTCCTGTCCGCCTCCTCTGGAGACAACAAGATCGGCTGGTATGAGAACGACGGATCGGGACACTTCGGCCCGCAGCAGGTCATCACCACCACGGCGAAAGGAGCGACGTCCGTGTATGCTGCGGACCTGGATGGAGATGGGGACCTGGACGTCCTCGTGGCCTGTTACTTGGACGACAAGATCGTCTGGTATGCCAACGATGGGTCCGGACACTTCGGCCCTGAGCAGGTCATCACCACCTCGGCGAGTGTGACGCGATTTGTGTACCCGGCGGACCTGGACGGAGACGGGGACCTGGACGTCCTGGCGGGCTCCTGGCCTATCGACGATGACTACCACTGGCCGAACGAGGATAGGATCACGTGGTATGCCAATGACGGGTCTGGACATTTCATCGCACAAGCGGTGATCGCCACATCGGATAGTAGGGTGCGGTCCATATGTGCGGCGGACCTGGACGGAGACGGCGATCTGGACATCCTGGCGAGTTCACTCCAGGACCACACGATCGTCTGGTATCCAAACAATGGATCGGGCCGCTTCGGCCCACAGCAGGTCATCATGGCCTCGACTGACAGGGGGCAGTTCGTGTGTGCGGCGGACCTGGACGGAGACGGCGATCTAGACGTCGTGGCAACCTTGTACGCGGACAAGATTGCCTGGTATGAGAACGACGGAGTTGGCCACTTCGACAACCGGCGAGTGGCTACCAACTCCGCCGGGGGGACAGAATCCCTGTATACAGCAGACCTCGACGGCGATGGAGACCTGGACATCCTAGCCGCCTCGTATCTCGGTGACACGATCGCCTGGTATGCCAATGACGAAGGTCACTTTGGTCAAGGGCAGGTCATCACCACCATTGCCCATGGGGCGGAGTCCGTGTATGCAGCGGACCTCGATGGCGATGGGGACCTGGACGTACTCTCGGCCTCTTCAGGTGACAACAAGATAGCCTGGTACGCGAACGATGGGTCAGGCCACTTCGGCCCACAGCAGGTGATCACAGATTTGGCCGAGGGGGCAGACTGCGCATACGCCGCGGATCTTTATGGAGATGGGGACCTCGACGTCCTGTCAGCCTCCTACTTGGACAACACGATCGCCTGGTATGCAAACGACGGCTCGGGCCATTTCGGCCCACAACAGGTGATCACAGACCTAGCCAATGGGGCAACGTGCGTGTTTGCGGCGGACCTGGATGGCGATGGCGATCTCGATGTCCTGTCCGCGTCCTATTCGGACAACAAGATCGCCTGGTATGCAAACGACGGCTCGGGCCACTTCGGCCCTCAGCAGGTGATCACGAACTCGGCCCGCGGGGCAACCTGCGTGTATGCGGCCGACCTCGATGGCGATGGGGATCTGGACGTCCTATCGGCCTCTTCCAGCGATGACAAGATCGCCTGGTACGCCAACAACGGATCAGGCCACTTCGGTCCCCAGCAGGTGGTCACGACCGCTGCTGATTGGGCTAACTGCGTGCGCGCCGCAGACCTGGATGGCGATGGGGATCTCGACGTGCTGTCTGCCTCCTACCAGGACAACAAGATTGCCTGGTATGCCAACGACGGCTCAGGCCACTTCGGCGCACAACAGGTCGTCACCACGTCCGCCGGCGGAGCAACCTGCGTGTGTGCGGCAGACCTGGATGGCGACGGCGATCCGGACATCCTGTGGGCCTCCTATCTGGATGGCCAGATTGCCTGGTGCGAGAACGACTGGATGGCTTCCGTCTTGAAGACACTGGGCCTCCCGCGGACCTACAGTTGGTGACATCTCCGCAGGCACGGACCTGGCCTATTGCTTCAGCAGTGCCAGTGCCCGCTCCAGTTGCTCGTCACGACCCTCACGGATCCCCTTGATGGTCTTGGCCACAGGGACCGTGGGCCGGATGCCCACGCCGTGGTGCTGGGTGCCATCATGCTTGAGCACCTTCATGCCGGTCCACCAGAGGGTATAGCCCAGGGACAGCTCGGTCTGATTCATGACGCCATTGGTGCCTGCCGTGGTCTCACCCACGATCTCGCCCAGTTTGTAGGCCTCGACGATCCCCATCACGGTCTCCGCATAGCTGATCGCCCCGCCATCCGTCAGGAAGACCCGGTTGGTGGTCAGTTGCGGCTGTCCGACCTCAAGGGCCCAGCGGTCGGTGACGTTCCATTCCAGGTCCGTTCGATCCGGACGGTGCGTCTTGGGCACGTTCCACAAGGGCGATTGGAGCTTCTTTGGGCTCAGGTGCGTGAGCCAGTTGGGATCGCCACTGGGATAGCCGCGCATCTCGAACACGAGGCCCTTGGCCTTGGCCAGGTCCGGGAGGGCCGCGTTGAACTTGTCCGGCGTCAGGCGGGTGACATCCACGTAGAAGACGCCCGGCCTGATCTCCTGCAGGTTGGCCGGTCGGTGGATGGCGGCGTCTGCCTTGCCGTTGGAGCACGCGACCTTCACCGTGCGAACAGGACCCGCTGCTCCCCGGACCTCCAGCGAGGCGAGGCGTGTTGGCGGCCTGGGGCCGAATTGCTGGGCCGCCTTCCAGTTCCTCCACTGTGGGGTCGCTGACGAGATCTCGCCGGAGATCTCATCGAAGACCTCCAGTGCAGGACGGCCTTCGATCCGTTCCACCACGTCGCCCGGTTTCAGGTCGGGCGTTTCCGGCGGCACGCCCGTCACTACGATCTTCCCTTCGATCAACTCGACCCTGGCCTGCAGAGGCGCCGGCATCGGCGAGCCCGGCCCACTCAAGTTGCCGTGACCGTCATGCAGTTGCACGACCAGCCGGTTGAGTGTCCGAAAGAAGGCGGCGTCATCCGGGTCCGTGGCAGCGGTTCGCAGTGCGACCTGGAGTTCCTTGCCCCAATCCGTTCCCGCGACGTCGAAGTAGGGATAGAAGTGCTGTAACACATTCCAGGCCAGCATCACCGTGGCAAGTCGAGCGCCACGATGCGCCACTGAGAACCGAGGTTGGTTCGCGTCCGCGCCTGGGGTCCCCTGTCCCTGGCTCGCCGGTGTGCCGGAGGCATCCACAAACAGGGCGCAGGGCACCCAACAAGTGACTCCTACGCAGAGATCAGACCGGAAGACGTTTCCCGGTCGAGCATAGGACGGCAGGGAGGCCGGGTCCTGCGCATCCAGGGTCAGACGTCGGCTGGCGTAGGCATCCTCGGCACTTGACCCTTTGGGGTTGTAGCCCAAGTGCTCCCAAAAACGCACCTTCAATCCGCCGCTTCCGGCAGGTGGCTGGAGTTCTGAAGGCAAGGCCGGTTCCTTGCCCGTCTCGAAGACTCGGACGGTTGGGGCAATGGAATGGAAGGCAGCCTGAAGCTCCGCTGCCAAGGCAGCCGAGTCGCGGGCGTTCTCCACCTTGGGCATTGCCTCCACGGCAAATCGCAGCCAGTCGTTGCTCGCTGCTGCGTCGGACGGGTGATAATGCCGCACATAGCCGAGCAGGCGGGTAATGGCCACCAGGTTGCGCATGCCCGTATCATCCAAGGGGCGAGAAGGATCGTTGGCGGTGGCGAACTCGTCTACGACCTCAAGCCGAACATGGTCCCACCACCCCGTCACGCCACTGAAGGTCATCAGTCCAACGGTGATCTTCTCCGCATCGTCTGCGACGTCGGCATAGATGGAGTAGTCGGCCCACGTCTGCAGGCGCACGCCGCGGTCCTTCATGTTGTCGAATGCCCCCAGGCCGCCCGTGCGATCCACGCGGAGCCACATCTGGGCCCGCTGACTGCCCTCGGACGAGGCAACCCGGATGGCCGCGGTGACCTTGATGCGTTTGCCTCGCCAGGGCGTGGCGTCGATCGCCTGACTCACGTTCGCAAATGGAAAGGGCGGTGTTGTGCCGGTTGGCCAACGGATCTCCACGCATCGCCTGCCGGACTGAGGCTGGTCCGTGGTCGCCTGCGCAGTGAATCCCGCGTCGGCCAGGACCTTGGGCACGGTCCAGCCCTTGGGGGTCTGGCCCAGCTCGCCTTCCTCGAAATCGGGGTTTACGAACCCGGGCCCCTGGGCCACGGAGGACCCCGCGGAGACCGACAGGACAGCAATGATGATCGAGGCGGCCAGGACCTTGCCTCTTGGCCTTGACGTCAGTGTGTGGACCATGACTTCACTCCCTGTAAGAACAACTCTCTTGTTGAACCGTCATAGTAGAGACGTCGCAGCGATGCAGATGTTAACCCGCATTCTTCAGAGAGGAAAAACAGTGGGCCGAGCACACCCTACGGCTCAGCGCATCCTTGAACCACAACCGCGCGAATCTCGGCACCTGCCTCGCGAAGGGGTGTGATGGCTTGGTACTCTGGCGATGAAAGCCACTGGCGGATATTGGCCTCTGACGGGAACTCCAGGATGATCACCCGCTCAGGCCTCCACCCTCCCAACAGCGGCGTGACCTGTCCGCCTCTCGCCAGATAGCGTCCACCGTACTTGGCCACGATCTCCGGGACCTGGGCGATGTACTGCTGATACTTCTCAGGGTTCTTTGCCTTGGATTCGATAATCATATAGACAGGCTTGGTCGTTGCCTTTCTGGGAGCCCAGTCCGTGCCAGGTTCCCCGTCTCCTCAACCTTTCCACCCTTCGTGAGCATGGGCCTCCCCGCAACTGGAATGGAAGTATAAGGCGCCTCTGCGGGGGAATCAAGCGGACGTGCAAACGCCCATTCGCAGGACACAACGCCCGGCTAGGGGGCCTCAGGATGACGACGGTCCGGTGGTCTCGTGGTTTGCCTCTGTCTGGCGCCTTGCATGTTCGCCGCAGACGGGCTATATTCCCTTGCCGTCAGCATTCCAGTAGGAGACTTGGTATGCACAAGCCGGTCGTCGTGTCACTGCTCGCCCTGTTCGCCACTCCTGTCGTGGGAGCGGGGGCTGACGTTGCCGCCAGGCCGCCCGTGCCTGCTGCCCAGTACCGCAGCCTGACTGACGATGGCGCCTGGTGCTGGTTCTCTGATCCGCGTGCGGTTTTCTACCAAGGCCAGCACCGGCGGACCTATGCGGGCTGGATCACCTCTCAAGGCACCATCCAGGTCGGAACCTACGACCACCAGACCAAGATGGTCGAGGTCGCCACCATCCATGAGAAGCTCCAGGTCGACGACCATGATGCTCCGTCACTACTGTTCCGTCCGGACGGCCGGTTGATGGTGTTCTACGCCAAGCATGGCGGTCGTGACATGTATCTGCGGATCAGCGACAGACCTGAGGACATCACTGCATGGGGACCCGAGCGGAGGTTGCCCTTTGAGCCGGACCGCAACGGGATCACCTATGCCAATCCTGTTCGGCTCTCAGTAGAGAAGGACCGGATCTACCTCTTCTGGAGGGGCCTGGGCTACAAGCCGACCTATTCGTTCTCCGACGACCTGGGGGGAAACTGGGCCCAACCCAGACAGCTCGTCACCAGCCCGGGGGCCAGGCCCTATCTCAAGGTGGCATCCAACGACAAGGACACCATCCACCTCGCCTTCACGGACGGCCATCCCCGCGATGAGGCGACCAACAGCATCTACTACATGGCCTATCGAGCAGGTAGGTTCTACAAGGCAGACGGCTCGCTGATCGCCGATGTGAACGCCCTGCCCATCGAGCGTCGCAAGGCAGACGTGGTCTATGACGGGCAGAAGACGAGTGTCCGGGCATGGATCTGGGACGTGGCAGAGGACGCCCAGGGCCGGCCCGTCATTGTGTATACACGCCTGCCCGCGGAGACCGACCATCGCTACCACTACGCCCGCTGGGACGGCCAGGCGTGGCAGGACGTCCAGTTGTGCGAAGCGGGCAAGTGGTTCCCCAAGACGCCCGAAGGAAAGACCGAGCCTGAGCCGCACTACTCCGGCGGGATCGTGCTCGATCACGCGGACCCGTCAGTGGTGTACCTGTCTCGCCCGGTCAGCGGCGCATTCCAGATCGAGCGATGGAGCACCACGGACAACGGAAAGACGTGGAAGTCGGTCCTGGTGACCCGAGGCTCGGACCGGGACAGCGTCCGGCCCTTTGTGGTTCGTGATCACCAGCCCGACGGACCGACCGTGTTGTGGATGTCCAACCGCAAGTACGTCCACTACACCAACTACGACTCTGCCATCCGGATGGACCTGCTCGGGGTGCAGTCGTCTGCGCCCTCAGGCCGGCAAGCAGCCGCCGCAGTGGGCCGGTTGCAGGATTTGACCGTTCCCGATGGCCTTGGCGTCAACATCCACTTTACGGGTGAGCCAAAGGACCTTGACTCGATTGCCGAGGCGGGCTTCAGGTTCATCCGCATGGACCTCTCCTGGTCAGGCGTCGAACGAGAAAAGGGTATCTACGACTTCGAGAAGACCGGGTATGACGCCCTGACGGCCGGCTGTGAGAAACGTGGCCTCCGCATCCTGTACATCCTCGATTACAGCAACGACCTCTATGAGGCCGACCACTCCGTCCGTACGGAGCAGGGCCGCAGAGCCTTTGCCGCCTTTACTGCGGCAGCAGCCAGGAGATATGCGGGCAAGCGTATCCTGTGGGAGATCTGGAACGAGCCGAACATCAAGCAGTTCTGGAATCCTCAGCCCGGTGTGGAGGACTACTGCAAGCTGGTTGAGGCAGCAGCAGCGGCCGTCAGGAAGGCCGATCCAAGCGGCCTGGTGGTCGCCCCTGCAACATCGACGATCCCGTTTGCCTGGCTCGAAGACTGCTTCAAGAACGGCCTGTTGAATTGGATAGACGCCCTGAGCGTGCATCCGTACAGGCCCCAGGCGCCGGAGACCGTGATCAAGGACTATGGCAGGCTGCGGGAGTTGATGCGTCGTTACGCCCCACAAGGCAAGGAGATCCCCATCCTGTCGGGTGAATGGGGCTACTCCACCGTCAACTGGGACAACACGCGTCTGTCTGCAGAACGGCAGGGACAATACCTTGCCCGAATGTTCCTGACCGATCTGTACCAGAATGTGCCGATCAGCATCTGGTATGACTGGAAGGACGACGGGACCGACCCCAACGAGCGAGAGCACCACTTCGGCACCGTGACCGGCGACCTGAAGCCCAAGCAAGCGTACCTTGCAGCCAAGACGCTCGCCTCAACCCTCGCCGGCTATGCCATCAAGGATCGCATCGATGTGGGCGGCGACAAGGACTTCGTGCTGCGACTGGTCAGGGGCAGTGCGGAGGCGCTGGCCTTTTGGACAACGGGTGAGGACCACGAATTGACCTTGCCGCTCAAGGCAGGTGGTGGAACGATGCTGGATATGCTCGGCAACAGAGCCGACAGGTCCTGGCAAGGCGGCGGGTTGAAGGTCAGGGTCTCCCAGAGCCCCGCGTACCTGCTGATAAGGGGCCCATAGCCAGCGGGCACCAGCCAAGTCAAGACGACCTTCGGTCATCTGTCGCGGTATCCGCCAACTGATACATCCCGTGCCCCGAATCCCGCAGCCTGCCCTGTCTGGCCAGCTCCTCCCACACTGCCTTTGGAAACTGGCTCGGCGGCGCGATCGCATAGACCCCTTGCGGCCCGCCCGAAAACGGCCCCCTGCCCAGGCGGGAATCCTCGTCCAAGGCCGTCAGTTTCAGCCGCTTCTTGAAGGCCTTCAGCGCACTCTTCAACACCTCCGGTGCGATCCCTTGCGACTCCTGTCCTGGCTCTGTCATAAAGGCTCCTTCTGGTCTTCTCTGTCCGCTGTTCGTTGAACTGATGGCATTATACCCCTTGTCTTCCAGGTGGTCAAAGAAAGGAGTCGCCCAATGAGAGCCTTGCATTTGGCCAGACCCCTGGTTATATTCACGCCCGAATCTGCTAGGGACGCTGTTGGCCATACAAAGGGAGGTCTGTTATGCGTATCGGTGTGGTGCCGGTATTGCTCGTTCTGTTCGCCGGTCCAGTGATCAGCGAAGGGGCCGCCATCTCGTCCGGCCAGCAGGTGCAGCCCCTGGACCCGAATGCCATCAAGGCCGTGATGGCCAGGGTCGCGGATTGGCAGTTGGCCCATCCCAGTCGGCACGCCAGCACGGATTGGACGCACGGGGCGTTCTTTGCCGGCCTGAGCGCCTGGGCGGCGATGGCGGACACAGACCGATACCTCGACGCCCTCAAGACATTCGGCGAGCAGAACCACTGGCAACTGGGCACCCGGCCCTACCATGCAGACGACCACTGCGTGGGCCAGATGTACCTGGCCCTGTACGAGAGGTACAGAGACCCCAACATGATCCGGGCCCTGACTGAGCGGTTTGACTGGATCCTGGCCCATCCTTCGGATGTCACGCTCGAGGCAGGCAAGCAACAGAACAAGGACCGCTGGTGGTGGTGTGATGCCCTGTTCATGGGACCACCTGTGTGGGCCAAGTTGGCGGCAGTCACGGGCCAGCCCAAGTACCTGGACTTCATGGACACCGAATGGTGGGCCACCACGGGCTACCTGTATGATAGGGAGGAGCACCTGTACTTCAGGGACAGCACCTACTTCGATCGTCGCGAGGCCAATGGCCGCAAGGTCTTTTGGTCGCGAGGAAACGGCTGGGTCTTTGCGGGCCTGGCCCGTGTCCTGGATGCCTTGCCCGCCGACTTCCACGACCGGCCCAGATACGCCCAGCTCTACCAGGACATGGCTGCCAAGCTCATCACGGTTCAGCAGCCCGACGGCCTTTGGCGGGCAAGCCTGCTCGATCCCAATGCCTATCCCGCTCCTGAGACCAGCGGTACGGGCTTCTTCTGTTACGGCCTGGCCTGGGGCGTCAATCGTGGCCTGCTCGATGGGGCCACGTATAGGCCGGCCGTTGCCAAGGCTTGGCAGGGTCTGGTCGGGTGCGTGCATCCGGACGGTATGCTAGGATCCGTGCAGCCGATCGGGGGGGCGCCGGACAAGGTCAGTCCCGATCTGACGGAGATCTATGGCGTGGGGGCATTCCTCCTGGCGGGCAGTGAGGTGCACAAGATGGCGGGACGTGGATTCACAAGGAGATAGGTTATGGAGGTTCGATATCTGCCTGACCCGGTCCGGTTCTCGCGCATGACCACGCAGGAGACCCGCGAGCACTTCCTGATCGAGGGCCTGTTTGAGCCGGGCAAGATACACATGGTCTACTGCGACGTGGATCGGGCCATTGTGGGATCTGCGGTCCCGACCAAGGGAAAGTTGACCCTCAGCACGGCAGATGAGCTGCGGGCTGCGTACTTTTGCGAGCGGCGGGAGATGGGTGTGCTGAACATCGGAGCCGGTGGGACTGTCCTGGTGGAGGGCCGCAGGTTCGCCCTGTCCAACCGTGACTGCCTCTACATCGGCCGCGGATCCAAGGAGATCGCCTTTGCCAGCGACGACCCCAAGCAGCCCGCGAGGTTCTACCTCCTGAGCTACCCGGCCCATGCCGAGTACCCCACTGTGCATCTGAAGAAGGCCCAGGCCGAACCCGTGCCTCTGGGCTCTCCTGAACAGGCCAACAGACGCACGATCTACAAGTATGTCCATCCGGCTGGGGCCAAGAGCTGTCAGTTGGTGATGGGTTTCACGGAGTTGGCCGCAGGGAGCGTGTGGAACACCATGCCGCCCCACACCCATGCCCGTCGCATGGAGGTGTACCTGTACTTCGACCTGGCGCAGGACGGCCGGGTCTTCCACCTGATGGGCAGGCCCGAGGAGACCCGTCACATCGTCGTGGCAGACGGTCAGGCGGTGCTGTCTCCCAGTTGGTCCATACACTCCGGCGTGGGGACCTCCGCCTACACCTTCTGCTGGGGCATGGGCGGTGAGAACCAGGCATTCGACGACATGGACGGCCTGTCAATCGGTGACTTGAGGTGAGGCAAGCATGATCCTGGACAAGTTCAGACTCGATGGAAAGGTGGCCATTGTGACCGGTTCTGCCCGGGGTCTCGGGCAGGCCATGGCCGTAGCCCTTGCAGAGGCCGGGGCAGACGTGGCCCTGGTGGATCTCCTGGATATGGCGGATACGCAGCAGCAGATCAAGAAGCTCGGCCGCCGATGCATCACCATCACCGCAGACCTGAGCAAGAAGGACAGCGTGGACGGGATCGTCACCCAGACCGTGCGACAGCTCGGCGGGATCGACATCCTGTTCAACAACGCTGGCATCATCCGCAGGGCCCAGTTGGTGGACTTCACGGAGAAGGACTGGGACGATGTGATGAACATCAACATCCGGACCCTGTTCTTCCTGAGCCAGGCCGCAGCCCGGGTGATGATCAAACAGGCCCGCAGCGGCAAGATCGTCAACACCGCATCACTGCTCAGCTTCCAGGGCGGTATCCTCGTGCCCTCGTACACGGCCTCCAAGAGTGCGGTGATGGGTCTGACCCGTCTGCTGGCCAATGAGCTGGCCCCGCATAGGATCAACGTCAACGCCATCGCCCCAGGCTACATGGCCACGGACAATACCAAGGCCCTTCGAGAGGACCCGGTCCGAACCAAGGCCATCCTGGACCGCATCCCGGCCGGGCGATGGGGCACGCCCGAGGACCTCATGGGTGCAGCCGTATTCCTGGCCTCTGCCGCGTCCGACTACGTGTCCGGGTACACGGTTGCAGTTGACGGCGGGTGGCTGGCGAGGTAGGGAGGCGGTAAGAGGTAAGAGGTAAGAGGTAAGAGGTAAGAGGTAAGACCGGGTCTGAGACCCTGGCACCCACTTGAAACTTGAAACCTGAAACCTGAAACTTAACACTTAGAACTTAGAACTTAGAACTGACCCATGAACCTACGACCTGCCTCAGAATGCAAGTACGACATCCTGGCCCTGGGCGAAGTGATGATCCGTCTGGACCCTGGGGATGAACGCATCCACACCACGCGGCACTTTCGCGTGTGGGAGGGCGGCGGGGAGTACAACGTGGCCAGGGGCCTCAGGCGGTGTTTCGGCAAGCGAGCCGCTGTGGCCACTGCAATAGTCGACAATCCCGTGGGCCGGCTCCTGGAGGACCTGATCCTCCAGGGTGGCGTCAGCACCGAGTACATCCGGTGGGTGCCGTTTGACGGTGTCGGTCGAAGGACCCGCGTGGGACTGAACTTCACTGAACGGGGATTCGGCGTCCGGTCTGCGGTCGGTTGCTCGGACCGGGCCAACACCGCCGCATCCCAGTTGAAGAAAGGCGAGATCGACTGGGAGCAAATCTTCGGCCGCGATGGCGTCCGCTGGTTCCACACCGGCGGGATCTTCGCGGGGCTGTCTGCCACGACCGCGGACGTAACTCTGGAGGCCGTGACTGCGGCCCGCAGGCACGGCACCCTGGTCTCCTATGACCTCAACTACAGGGCCTCGCTGTGGAAGGACATAGGCGGCAAGGACAAGGCCGTTGAGGTGAACCTCGGCATCGTGCCGTCCGTGGACGTCCTGATCGGCAACGAGGAGGACTTCTCCGCGGCCCTTGGCTTCAAGGTCGAGGGGCTTGACGAGGGCTGCTCCAGGTTGGACTCGACCGGCTTCAAGGCCATGATGGCCCAGGTCGTCAGGACCTTCCCGAACGTCAAGGCAGTGGCCACGACCCTCCGGATCGCCAAGACCGCTTCGATCAACGATTGGGGGGCGATCCTGTACATGGAGGGCCAATACCACGACGCCGTGCCCCGCGAGGACCTCGACATCTACGACCGCGTTGGCGGAGGGGACGGCTTTGCGTCGGGCCTGATCTACGGCATCATGGAGGGCAAGACCCCGGCAGAGGCGGTCAACTACGGCGCCGCCCACGGGGCCCTGGCCATGACCACGCCGGGCGACACCACGACCGCCTCGTTGGCGGAGGTCGAACGCGTCATGAAAGGGGCTGGTGCCCGCATCGTACGATAACCCAGGAGGTCGATCCCATGGCTGTGCACAATAGACTCGACACGCTGCAAGCAATCAAACGCCTCGGACTGGTCCCGCTGTTCTACCACCCCGATGTGGCCGTGGCCAAGGCCCTCGTCAAGACCTGCGCGGACGGCGGGGCCATGGTCATCGAGTTCACACACCGGGGAGACCGGGCCACCGAGGTCTTCCGGCAATTGACCGAGCTTCGCGACCGCGAGATGCCGACCCTGATCCTTGGGGCCGGGTCGATCTGCAATGGACCGACCGCAGCGACGGTCATCTCAGCAGGGGCGGATTTCGTGGTCGGCCCCCTGCTCGACGAGGACGTGGCTCGGGTCTGCAACAGCCAGAAGATCCCCTACCTGCCTGGGTGTGGGTCCGTCACGGAGATCCACCGGGCGCACCTGCTGGGCGCTGAGATCTGCAAGATCTTCCCCGCCGACTGCGTAGGCGGACCTGCCTTCATCAGGGCGGTCAAGGGCCCTTGCCCCTGGGCGGATCTGATGCCCACCGGCGGGGTGTCGCCCACCCAGGAGAACCTCACGGAGTGGTTCCAGGCGGGTGCGGTCTGCGTGGGCATGGGATCGAACCTGATCACCAAGGAGGTAGTTCAGAAGCGAGACTACCCGGTCCTGGCGGAAAGGGTCAGACAGACCCTCCAGATGATCCAGCAGATCCGTAAGTGACATCGGCTCAGAGGTTCTGATGCGCCCAGCCTGGCCCATTCGCAGCTCCGCCGTGTTCGCCGGCGTGCTCGCAATCGCAGCGGTTAGCACGTTGTATGCGAGAGCGGCAACAGATCTCAACGTCACGCCGGCCAAGACCGAGATCGAGCGGATCCTGCGAGCGACCAAGGGTCCCCTGCTGCCGGAGCTGTCTCCGTCCGCCTTGGACCAGTTTGCTTCGTCTCCTGCGGGCAAGGACCTGCTCGACTGGGCCCGGATCGACAAGCTCGAAATCCCACAGACGACCTATACCCAGTACCGGGTCTTCCAGAGATCGGGACAGCGAGAACCCTATGAAGGGCCCTACTTCGACAAGCGGGGGCTCCTCACCAGGGCAGTCCTGGGCGCACGTCTGACGCCCGAAAAGCGGTATCTCGACTGCGTCGATGACTTGGTCTGGAGCTTGTGCGAGGAGACCAACTGGGTGTTGCCTGCCCACGAATCGGTGGCCGTGGATCTCTTTGCCTCAGAGACTGCGGCCGATCTGGGCTACGTGCTGCTCGTGCTCGGTGACAAGCTGCCCAAGGAGGTCTCTGCTCGCATCCGCAAGGAGGTGGACGATCGCGTGCTGGCCGTGTACCTCAAAGACCCGGATGGGTTCTGGTGGAAAGACGGCTCCAACAACTGGACCGGCGTATGCGCAGGCTCAATCGGCGAGGCGGCACTGCTGCTCGAATCCGACCTGTCGCGACAGGCAGCGATCCTGGAGCGTGTGCTCCAACAACTGGATCGTTTCATCGACCGCGCCTTCTCCGAGGACGGGGCCAGTCTGGAGGGCATCGGGTATTGGGACTATGGGCTGACCCACTACGTAGCGCTGGCCGAGATGCTGCGGTCCAGGACCGAAGGACAGATCGATCTGCTGGCCCAGTCCAAGATCAAGCAGATCGCCCGCTTCCCCTTGGTGGCAGCCCTGGACCAGGGTCGATTCATCTCCTTTGCCGACGCCCATGAAAGCAGCAGTCTATCGCCCTATCTGGCCGCTCGCCTTGGCGCAAGGGCCGGCCAGCCTTCTCTGACCTCTCTGGCAGCATCGGTCCAGGACCGTTGGCTGGGAACGGTGCTGAGAAACGTCCTCTGGTGGGATGGACAGAAGGCCCCGTTCCAGGTTGAGGAGGCCTTCCTGTCCCAGGCGGGAATCGTCAAACGGATGAGCGCCATGGGCGGTCGCACTGCCGTGCTCGTTGCCAAGGCCGGACACAACGCCGAGCCCCACAACCACAACGACATCGGCAGCTTCATCCTCTTCGTCGACGGCGTCACGCTCCTGTGCGATCCCGGTTCCGGTCGCTACACCAAGGACTACTTCGGCAGTGCCCGGTATGACAACGTATTCGCCAGCTCCCTGGGTCACAGCGTGCCGGTGATCGGCGGTCAATCCCAACTGCCGGGCCGTGACCACAATGGCACCATGACCCTGGAACCGGACGGCACAGCATTGATCCGTTTCGAGAAGGCCTACGGCGTCACAGCCCTGCAGTCCGCTGTTCGAAGGCTCCGATTCGACGGCCAAGGCAAGGTCCTACTGGAGGACCGGTTCGAGTTCAGCGGCAATGGGCTGCCCGTCAAGGAGGTCCTGATGACCTGGCTGGACGTGGAGACCTCAGGCTCGACCGCCAAGGTCAGGTCGGACAAGGGTACCCTGACCATCGAGGCCCCAGGCGCAACCTGGACCGCCGAGCGTCTGGAGAAGGAATCCCGCGAGAACTCCAAGAGGGAAACCCTCAGCCGCCTGTCTGCCACCTATGACGCAAAGCCGCAGGTCCAGTCGCGATTCGTGATGACCTACCACTCAGAGTAGAATCCAGAATCCAGGAGCCAGAAGTCAGAAGTCAGAACAGGGACGACCACAGAAGGCGCACCGAGGCCTTCTTCCTCTTCACTTCTGGATTCCGGCTTCTGGATTCCGCATTCTCACGGACGACCTCAGTACCCCAATCTCAATTGCCACGGACCACTAGGCCGTGACCACGGGTCTCAGGTTCTCATCCAGAGGGGTCATCCTGGGCATCAGCAGGTGGACCACACCAAGAACCACAAGGTAAAGACAGCCGGCGATCAGGAAGGCGAAGAAGTAGCCCGATGGGCCGCTCGCTGTAAGCACCTTGCCGAGGGCCAAGTCCGCCAGCAGACCGGACATCGCGCCCACCATGCCGCCGATCCCTGTGACTGTGGCGGTGGCCTTCTTCGGGAAGACGTCCGAGACGAGGGTGAAGACGTTGGCAGACCACGCCTGGTGTCCCCCGGCCGCCAGGGCGATCAGCAGCACGGCGATCCAGTACAGGCTGTCTGAGCGGGCGCTATCGACGAGGGTCGATTCCCAGAGCTTGGCCTGGTCCGCCGTAAGCACCTCGCTGGCCGCCTTGGTGAATTCCTTGGCCGATGCGTAGCTCCTTCCGGACAGCGTGCGAAGGGCCGTCTGCATCTCTGCAGGCACGGGATTTTCCTCCTTCTGCCTCTTGGGCCTGCCGTCCACGGTCACGACGCGATCGGTCTTGATCGTTGCCTTCTGCAAGGTCTCGAAGAAGCGGTCGTTCACGTTGAACCGGGTCCCGATCTGGGTAACGAACATCACGGGCAGGATGCAGATCCCGCACAGGAACAGGGTCGTCTTGCGCGCGCGGTTCACAGGCCAGCCCCTCTTGATGAAGAAGGAGGAAAGCCACCCGCCTGCGATGCTCCCGCCGTCGGCGAGCACGTAGATCGTGATCAGAGGCAGGGCGAGACTCTTGATATTCAGCCCGAACTGGTCATAGAGAAACTTGCCGCCCCAGAAGAGGTAGAACCACCAGACCGCGTCCGTGATCTTGGCCGCGGAGAACGCCCAGGTCTCCCTCAGCGGCAGCACCCTTGCCCAGGGTACCCGCTCCTTGGACGTCTCGGCCACGGAATCGCTATTGATGTAGGCCAGTTCCTCCCTGGAAAGGCGAGGATGGGTCTCCGGACATCGATAGACCTTCCACCAGAGGACCACCCACAAGGCGCTGAATGCGCCGGTCGTGAGGAAGGCAAACTGCCAGTGGGTGCCGTCCGGCAGAACGACCAGCGGGATCACCAACGGCGCAAGGATGGCGCCCACGTTGGATCCGGCATTGAAGATGCCGGTAGCCAAGGCCCGCTCCTTCTTGGGAAACCACTCCCCGACCGTCTTGATCGCGCCCGGGAAGTTGCCGGACTCGCCGAAGCCCAATCCGAATCGTGCTGCGCAGAACCCGATCAGGCTGAAGGCGGGACGCACGGCGGCGTGGAGCATGCCGAAGACACTCCAGATGGCAATGGAAAGGGTGTAGCCAATCTTCGTGCCCAAGCGGTCCACGATCACACCCATGGTAAGCAGGCCGATGGCGTAGGCCGCCTTGAAGGCGATGTTGATGTTCGCGTAGTCCGTGTCCGTCCAGTGGAAGACCTTGTATTGGAGCGTCGGCCCAAGCACGCCGAGGATACTGCGGTCCATGTAGTTGATGGTGGTAGCCAGGAACAACAATGCGCAGATCCGCCAACGGTACCCCCTCCAACCCTTCGAGATCGCCTCGTTCATGTCCTGTTCCTCAAGGTCCGCATGGCTACGCCCCAAGCCGGGCCAGTTCATCGCGGCACAACTGCCGCTGCGAGGGGTCGGTCAGCCTCTCCTCAGCGCTGCGGAGGTATCGGATCCCCGGCTCAGACTGGGCCAGATATCGGGAGTAGAGAAGCCCCAGCATGAGCATCACCTGCTCGGCGTGTTCGCACGTCCCGTAATGGGCCAGGAATTGCTCATAGGCCCTGGCCGCCTCTGCATGCCGCTTCTCGCTGGCCAGTTGATTGGCGATGTCGAGCAGCATCTGGCGAGCCAGCACCTGCTGGTCGTCCAGGGCCATCAGATCCAGATAGACCTGGGCCGCCCTGGACAGGTTACGCCCGGACATCTGCTCTGAGATCTCGCTGCGCAAGACCTGGGCCCGGGCGTCCTTCTCGGCCTGCTCTGCGGTCTTCGGAACCTCCACCTCCGTGACCTGGATGGGCTTTGCCCCGCCAAACGGGTCATATCCCTCGGCCACAACGTCGCGGTAGCGGCGCCGGCGGTTCCACCGGACGACCATGGCCCAGAGGTCAAAGTGGTTGCTGCTCACCAGGCCGCTTGCCAACAGCAGCGAGGTCACGCCGATCCCGTAGGCATAGCCCGCGAGGTGCGCATCGTAGGCAATGGCCTCGGAGGTCCCGCCGATGGCATTGTCAATCAGAATCATCTTGATCACGATGAAGTACAGGGCCGGGATGTCGATCGTCCCGAACAGAAAGAAGAACCAATAGAGTACCGTAATCAGGCTCTGCGGGAACAGGACCAGGTACGCGCCCGTGACGGCGGCCACTGCACCGCTGGCCCCTACGGTCGGGACCATGGACGACGGCTGAAGAAGGGCATGACCGATACCGCTGAACACCGCTCCGGCCAGGTAGAAGCCAACGTACCCCAGATGCCCCAGCTTGTCATTGACGTTGTTGCCGAAGATGTACAGGAAGAACATGTTCCCGATGATGTGGAGCCATCCACCGTGGAGAAAGGCATACGTGAGGAACTGCCAGTACCGCCAATCGACGGGGGTGAGCATCCACGAGTACGCCCATCCATGGACCGGCAACGTGATGGGCAGGTGTCCCGGTATGTAGTACGTCTGCGGCCTGAAGGTCACAAGGAACACCAGGACATTGGCCGCGATCAATGCGTAGTTTGCATACGGCGTTCGATCCGGCCAGATGTTGGTACGAATAGGTATCATGAACCGTCCTACAGGCCCCGATCACCGAAGCAGCCCAGGGGCCAGGGTATTCTAATGGCCAGGCCTGCTGCCGACAAGGACTTCGGGAGGGCTTTTGAATCGCCCACCCCTGCAAATAGGCTTTATTTTTTGGTTGCATGCGGTTACTAGTTGGACGGCGCTCGATTGGAAGGGAATCGCCATGCACAAACCGGTATTGAACAGTAGGATTCAGCAGATCCGCCAACGGATGAGAGACCAGGCTGTGGACTTCCTCCTGCTGGTCAGACCCTCGCACGTCAGCTATGTCACGGGCTTCATGGGTCAGGATAGCTGGGCGGCCTTGACCGACAAACACCTCTATCTACTGACCGACAGCCGCTACGCCGAGCAGGCCGAGAAGGAATGCCCCACCTGCCAGATCATTGAGCGGACCAGTACCCTGGCACAGGCGGCCGGTCACGTGGCGGATCTGGCCGAGGCCAGGACCGTGGGCTTCGACCGTTCGATCAGCGTGGCCGATTGGGATCTTGTCAGGAAACACTGGAAGGGCCGGATCAAGACCCTGCCCAATCCTGTGGCCCCGGTCCTGGCGATCAAGGAGCCGGGGGAGATCGGCCGGATCCGAAAGGCCGGCCTGATCACTCGAAAGGCCCTGGCACAGGCCCTGCCGGATCTGCAGCCGGGCATCACGGAGAACGCCTTTGCGGGTCTGCTGGACTATCAGTTCCGCAGACTGGGTGCAACCGCGGCCTTCGACACCATCGTGGCGTTCGGCCCGAATGCCTCTCGACCCCACCACCGCCCCACCGCCCGGAGGCTCCGGTCTCAGGACACGGTGCTGATCGACTTGGGCGCCCGCTACCAGGGTTATTGCAGCGACATCACCAGGAGCCTCGTGGTGGGAGAACCGAGCGAGCTCTTCCTGAAGGCCTTTGACGTCGTCAGCCGGGCTCAGGCCGCTGCCCTCGACGTCATGAGACCGGGCACAGCCTTGGCCGAGGTGGATGCCGCTGCCAGGGGGGTCATTCGGGCCAGTGGTCTGCCCCTATACGGCCACGGGAGCGGCCACGGGATAGGCCTGGACATCCATGAGGACCCGTTCCTGAAGCCCGATGCCCAAGGCGTCCTGAAGGCAGGTCACCTCCTCACGATCGAACCGGGGGTATACCTCCCAGGCAGGCTCGGTGTACGCCTGGAGGACGACATCCTGGTGACGCCAAGCGGGCCTCAAATCCTCACACGGAGAGGCCCCCACTCCTTCAGACTGGCAGCGAACGCGCAGGGTTAGCGGAAACCGCTGATCCCTTCCTACGGTCCTCGAGAGGTCCCAGCGCCTTGCCCCAGCCCGAACCGACCTTTCCGGACCTCATAGATGTAGGTGGCACCGGTCCGAACGGTGATGAAGATGCAGTCGTTTTCGTACACGGCGAAGATGGCCTGGACCTCTTTGCCCCGCCGGATCTCTGCGGCGCCGGAGGACGCCAGGGCGTCCCGCAGATTCTCGCCCAATTCAAAGGTCTGCTTCTCAGAGAACCCGACGTGGAGCATCATGGTCACGATGTCATCCGCCTTCAAGAGCCGGGTCAAGCCGTAGCGGCTGTCCTTGGGAATAATCCGAAGGCCCGACGTCCGATCGGCCTTGCCCAGGCGAGGCCAATGCAGATGGCCACACCCCGCCAGGGTCAACCCCATGAGGCCCACCAGGCCTAGGCCGATGATGTTCTGACGCGACAATCGCATGGTCTTGACTCCCTTGTCATACTCCGGTCCAGGATGGCCCAGTATCTTCAACGGGACCCACCCCGACGCGCTAGGCTATCCTGCAGTTGCGATTTGAAATCCTCGGCGCCGGAGGGTTCCATCATCAAGGGTTGCGAAGCAGACTCCCTCTCAGCCGCCGGCTCTACGGACGATGGGTTGAAGGCGCTCATCTCAGGCACCAGCCGGGCCGTGACGAACACCGCAATCTCTCGTGAAGCCTTTTGGTCGTCATTGTTCGTGAACAACGCCTTGCCCACGAGCGGGAGATCGCTCAGGCCTGGAACCTTGTACTCCACGCTCTTCTTTTGATTCTCCGTCAGACCCGCTATCGCCACCGTTCCACCGTCCCTCACGGTCACGGTGTTGTTGGTGATCCGCCGTGTCACCACCGGCAACTTACTGACCGCGGCGGTGGGGACGCTGTTGCTCATCTCCACGGCCACCTCGAGCACGATGTCATTGCTGTCGCCTATGTAGGGCGTGATGCTCAGCTTCGTGCCTGACGTCACCGTCTGGAACTGTGCCATCGACGACAGGGTGTACGTCGACGATGCCGCCACTGGAGCGGTCATCATGTAGTACTCGTCCGTCAGGACCGAGATGTCCGCCTTCTTGCCGTCCTGGGCAAACACCTGGGACTTGGACACGATCTTGGCCTGGTTATTCTCGGCCAGGAGATTCAACGCCATGGTCAGCGCGTTGGTAAACGTGCCGTCTGCGGAATACCCGATCTGGACGCCCCATGGGAACTTGGTGCCAAAATCGGTGATACTGCTGCCGGTGGTGCCACTGCTGACACCCTTCATGTTGGAGCCGAACAGGCCGGCCGACACGGTCGGCCATCCCCACTCTACGCCCAGGTTCAGCAGATCACCCTTCTCCAACGAGACGATCTTGGATTCCAGCATCACCTGACGCGGGCGTTTGTCGAGTTGCGTCAGGTCGGCATCGATACGCTCCGCCACGCTGGGCGGTGCGGTGATGACCACTGTACGTTGCCCAGCTTGAGCCTGAACATACTTCGTAACGGAGCTGGACAGCAGCCTCACGGACGTCTCGGCATCGAGATACGTCATCTTGTGGCGCTTTGTCACACTTCCCTGCACGAAGCCCGGGCTCTCCAACTTCGCCGACGTGACCAGGTAGTAGTACTTGGTCTTCTTCCAGGTAAACCCTGAACCTGCCAAGACGGTATCGAGTGCCTGTTCCAGGGGCATATTCTGGATATTACACGACACGTTGTTGCCTCCCACCTCGGGATCAAGGACGATCGTCTCACTGGTCTCCACGGCGATATCCTGCAAGGCCTTGCGAATATCCGTGTCGATGATGTTCATGTTGCTGACGAGGGGCCCTTGGGAGCCATCGGGTACCATGCCCCGCTGTGCGCCCGGTTTCACCTCGGTCAGCTCTCGCCCCGCACCAGGGGCAGGGGTACCCGAGGCAGCGCGCCCGGTCTTCAGGGCCTCAAGTTCCTTCTGCAACTGTTCGATCTTCGCCATGCGAAGCTCCGCCTCAGGGCTGAACCCTGCAGGCTGTTGCGCTTGCGGCTCTGCTCCAGAACCCTGGCCGGCAGGTGTGGCCGCCTTAGCACCCGCGGGCTTTCGCCCGCTCGGTCCAGTCGTGGGGACCGACTCCGGCGTTGCCGACGATGCGGTCGCCTTGGACGGGCTGGTCGTGCCTGGCCCTGGAACGGACGGCTGTTGCGCAGGGAGTGTGGTCGGCGCCTTGGCGCCAAGTGTCTCATCCAGATCCGCGATTACGTTTTCATAGGGCTTGTTGGGCGGGTCGAAGTCAATCCCTTCCTTGGTTGGCGTGACCGCACCCGTCCAACCATATGGAACCTGGACTTTGTACTTCCCCGTGGCACTGGTTACCTCCGACGTGCCGCCGTTGTCGGCCGTCACCGTCACACCCGGGACCGGCTGCCCATCGATGAAGATCTCACCGGTGATGGTCAGCATCTTCACCTTCGCGGTGAAGTTATAGGTCAGGTCCTTCGTGACCGGAGGTACCTGCTGCGCGATGGGCGTGACCACGTAGCCTTCCTTCAGGAAGTTGATGACACCGGCCCAGTTGTAGGGAACATCCAGCTCGTACCGTCCGTCGGGATCAGCCGCGACGGGTTTCACCACGTCTCCGATAGGCGGCATGACCATGATCCCCTCGGCAGACCCACGATCGCACGTGATCTTGCCCGATATCTTGTACCGCTTCTCCTTCGGCACATAATCCTGATTCAGTTGTGACTCCTTGATCTCCTTGTAGGATACCCCAGGCGGAGTGAATTCAAAACCGCCCTTCTCAGGAGTCACATCGCCGCTCCAGCCAAAGTCCACAGTCGTGTTATAGGCCCCGGTCTGGGCGGTCACGACTCGGGTCGGGAACCCCTTGAGCACGACGCCCTCCAGGCCGTCGATCGTGCCGGAGATGACGCACTTCATGCGATTGGGCGAGAAGCTCTCAGCGAGGAGGTCCCGAGTCACCCGGTTGTATGTCCTGCCCTCGGGCTTGAAGACGAAGCCCTCTTTCTTGGGCGCGACAGCGCCGCTCCACCCGAAGCGGACCTTGACGGTGTAGCTGCCCTTGCCGTCGGAGATCATCGACTGTCCGTCCGGCCCTGGCAGACCGTCCAGAACCACGCCCGGCTGACCGGTACTGCCGGCGATCGTCACGAAGACCTCCTTGTGCGTGTAGTCGTCGCCGCTCTTGTTCTCCGTGGTCTTCGCGTAGGGTCTCTTGGCAGGATCGAAGATGTATCCGTCCAACGTGGGCGTCACCTCTCCCGTCCACCCATGGGCCACGGTGGCCGTATACTGCCCATCGGCTCCGGAGACGACGTTTCCAGGAAACCCCTTCAGGGCGACGTTCTCCAGGCCGACCGTTCCGGAAATAGTGTACTGGATGGCCGACCCGGAGTAGTCCTGGTCCTTGGCCGGCGAGTCTACCTTCGTATAGGGCCTTACGGCAGGATCAAAGACGTACCCGTCCCGCGTGGGTGTCACGTTGCCGTTCCAGCGGTAGCTGACCTTGACACTGTAGGCGCCGCTGGCGTTTGTCTGCGGGTTGCCCGGCAACCCCTGCAGGACCACTCCAGCCAGTGGGGTTCCCCCCACCTTGACCAAGCCGGCGACCTCGAAGGTGATGGGCGCAGCCTTGTAGGACTCACTGTCGAGGTTTCGCGTGACCGCCACCGTATAGGGCTTGCTCTTGGGAGTAAACTCGTAGCCATCCTTCATGGGCGTGACGGAACCCGTCCAATTGTACGGCACGTAGGCCTTGTACAGGCCCTGTTCGTTCGCCGTCACCGGCTCTGGGAATCCCTCCAGAATGACGCCGCCCATCCCAGCGGACCCGGAGATGACAAGCATCTGGGCCTTCGCTGTGTAGTCCTGCCCCGTCATATCCGCCTTCACGGCGTCATACGGCCTGCTGGCCGGCTCAAATGAGAAACCCGCCTTTTGGGGAGTAACCGTTCCGCTCCAGTTGTAGGGAACGTCCACGGTGTAGTTGCCGGCCGGGTCGCTCGATATCACGGCTCCTGGGAAGCCCTTGAGAGCCACTTCGGGTTCACCCGTTGAGCCCGATATTGTGAACTTCTTCATCTTCCCGCCGAAATTCTCGGCGTATCCGTTGATACTGAGCAGCAGGGTCGCGCAAACGGCCAAGGTGCCGCCCGATATAACCCTACCTATGTGTTCTCTAGCCATAGACAAACGTCCCCTTCTGTCTCCAGCACTGGGACATCCACTGCCCATCTCGTGTATCGGCAACCCATTGCCTCGCTTTAACGAAAAGACAGGTCGACCGGTAGCTACCATTTTATCGTCCCCCTCACTTTGCTAGCTTCCTGTAAAAAGGTGGCATCAGCGATCGTGTCAACCACCCGTTGATTCTTGTCATCAAGTCGAATCTGGACCGCCTTGCCCACCTTCGCAGTCAGCACCTTGGACTTCTCGTCAGCGGGCTTGACCGCCGAAGACGTCTTGTTGGTCTCAGAGGACTTCTTGTTGGCCTCAGAGGACTTCTTGTCAGAAGACGCGGTGTCCACCGGCGTGTAGTAGTCCAGCACTGCCTCAAGCCTGTAGAAACCCGGGTTGATATACTTAAGATCCAACTCCCCCGTGAAATCCCTCGACTCGAGAGGCAGCATGAGACCTGTCTTGCCTTCACATGGCATCGACGCCCACTTCAGGACCGTCCCGTCTGTCTGTACGAGCTGGGCCTTGCACTTGGAAGAGACATGCACATCTCCCACGTTCCTGAACCTGACTGAAACGAGGTACTTCGACGCCTGCGAGAGCTCGTATTTGAACACCAAGTCCCTGACAAAGGGGTTCGGCTGCACAGCCCCGTTCACCACACAGACCTGGGCACTGGTCATGCCCGCGTTGGTCCCATCCGCGTAGCTGGCATACAGGTTCAGGTCCCCATAATACCCCCGGGTACCCATGCCTTCCGGCATCCTGGTGATCAAGCGAATATTCTGGGTACGATTGCCCCCGAGGATGAACTCACTCGGCGCCACCTCCACCCACTCTGCACAACTCATGCTCTCACCCCTCTCGCCAGTCGGACTGACAACCCCTCCAAGCACCTTGGGAGTCAGCATGTGTGCCCTGATGCTCACCTGATCGCTGGAATCGTTGCGTACCTCGACGGTGGCGGACCTCATGCTTCCTGGTGCCGTCTCAATCGGAATCACCGATGGACTGACCCCGATCACGACATCCGCCGCCACCTTCGAAGTCGTCTTGTCCCCGACGAAGCTGACCTCGATGTCGATCGGCTTCACCCGTCTTCCGTCCACAAACAGGGTTCCAGAGACCGTGTAGTTCCCAGAGGGCAGGGCTCTTTGGATGTCCTGCCTCAGTTTCAGACGTGAGCCGGGCATGATGTACACATCCCGGAACGGCAGCTCCCTCACCACCACCCGTGACGTGCCACCCCCATTGGCTTTGATCTGGGCCGTCGCGTGCAAACGAGAGTAGCTGGGGCCGTTGTTCTCGATCGTAAGGGTTCCAAACGCAGTAGCGGGCGTATCCTCCGTCTCAGGCCGGAAGTCGAGGCCTGAATCGACCAACTCGACCTTGTGGTAGCCCGTGGTCCCTTCAACCTGCAGCAGAATGGGCACAACGAAGTTGAACTGCACCGGAACGGCCTCTTGCGATTCCGGCCGCGGCTCGAGACTGACCACAACGGCTGCACTGTAGAAACCCCTTACGCCCGCGGGAATAGCCATCATGAATCGCACAGGCACTGACTTCAACGGACCCACCTGTATCGCGTTGTCAGTCTCAGGCAGCTTGATCCAGCGACTACACGATGCGATCCTGGATAGATCAACCGGGTGGTTAGGGTCCAGGTTGTTGGGATCGATGCCGACCCAGCTCCCGTCCTCAGCCTGAGTCAGCTCGACCACATGCATCCTAATATGATGCGTCTCCGTCCTCTGGGTGTTCTCAAAGCGCATCGTAACTGCATATGTCTGCCCTGCCCTGCCGTTTGTCTCAACCAGCATCGGCTGGACAACAAACTGGCCAAAGGCCCTCTCAGTACCAACAAGCAGGATTGTATTCGCCAACACGGCCAAGGAAAGACCCAGCCCAAGCGCTGGCCTGCTCACGCAACGAATCTCAGATTGCGGCTCCAAAGCCATTGTGCGGCTCATTCTAGCTCTTACCATCTGTCCCAAACCTCCCATGCATTCCATCGCAATCATGGCCCCTCCCCCCCGAAAGGCTCATACGGTATATCCAAGACTAACAGACTCTCAGGCTATTTCAGACAATCCTGTGAGCCAGCTCGGAAGTCGACGCAGTAATATTCGGCAGTTTATCGTCCCTACTTGCCATGAATCATTACCAGTTAAACACCGATACCTTCCTATCAACTCCCTCTAACTACACCCCCAAGGACAGATAGCATTTTCGCGTCATTCATGAATTGGACCGTCATCCTCGAATCCTTCTGGCTACGACCCATAGCATGGTGACTGCATTGGAACTCCCCACTTACCAATCTCACCTATTATACCCAATCTACTTAACTTGTCAATGCCTAAAACCCAAACGTCCGCTGCTCTATTCTGGTTCTCGACCCACACAACCCATGTGGCGAATACGCACGCTCGCACATTATGAGAACTGAACCGCCATGCTTTTTTTTCCACTCTCAACTGGGTGAGACTGCCAGATGGAGCCGCCCTGCGTTCTGTCCAGACAGAACTCACGATCCCACCCGCAAATGACCCCGCAACACCAACCCACAGGAACAGACAAGTCCACCCAGGTCCAACCCCCTCAAAACAAGCGGGGAGGGAGAGGGCTACACCTTGCCCTTCCCTCCCCTCTTGATTCAGATCTGCCTGTCTTAGCCACCTGTCAGTCTTGATGACTTGACCGCGGATAAGACGAAGGACATCAACGCGGCTTGCCGAGACTAGGCCTGGGGCACAACGCTGATCGTCACAGTGGCAACCTTCTGATCCTTGGCTCCACCCACCAGCTTGGTGAGATCAAGGCCGGCGCCCTGCACGCAGATGGTGATGGTGCTCGTGCCGACTGGGACCAGGGACGGAGTTACCTGGGCAGTCCAGGTGCCGCCAGCTTGTCCCGCAGTGGCCGCAGCCGACAGCTTGGCTGCGAAATTGCTCTGCACAGCGCTCGTGCTGCAACCAGAGTAGTTGACGTACGGGTTCCCGTTTCCGACGCTGGAATCCTGTGTGACCTTAATCTTGTCCTGATTGACGATATTGATGTAGTAGCCAACGTCCATGATCACGTCGATGGTGCATACGGGCACTTGCTCGTAAACCTTCGTGTATGTCCATGGATCGTGGACCTTCACGGACCCGGCGAACGCCGGCGCAACAACGGCCAGCACAGCGATGGCAATCAGACTCTTCTTCAACATCTTTATTTCCCTTTCTCAACCTTTGCCCCTCCCAAGCCGACATGAGCCTGTAAGGGGCGAACCCGAATTATCTCATCTTGACCTGGGCACGCCTGTGCCCAAGCCCCACGCGGGCATGTTCACTACTCGACTGAGGTGGCTGCCCGCTCTCTATCCACCCGAATCAGACCCTAACCTGCCGACCTTACAACAGGCGATTCCTGAATGTATCGCGAATCGACAGTACCTCGCCCGCCCTAAGCCAGGCCCACCTCTCAGGACAGGTCGCACTATTTCCTGCGAGTTGCCAGCTTTCTCAGTACCACACCTCCTTTCTCCTTCCCCTTACGGGGGGCATCAGAGTAGCACCTTCTCATAAGTCCTGGGCAATTTGCACATTCATAAGTACCGTCTGAGAATCACCTCTCTGCCACAGGGGCTGCGTTCTGCCAGTTCCCAACCCCGGCGGAGCCGGTCATCATCGATGGATACCCCTCTCCAAGGAAGTGTTCACACGAGCCCCCTCGCTCGTCTTCGCCATGCCAAGAGGCGACCGACCAGCCAAAAGAATGGTCGAACCAGTGATCGCCACCACTCTCTCCATCACACTCCCCTGCCTTCATGCCCTGAGCAGCCACGTTCTGCCGTGCATAACGCCTGCGAACCACTCATCCCGTGACTTCGTTTCTGCTAGCCAGTGAGGACCTACGTCAAGCCCGAAAGAACTCCGAAGAATGAACTACCTAAGCCACCTAAGCGATGGCCAACCAACACATTCTTGTCAATAAGATATCACACAGCATCAATATACCATTCCACCCCTGTCCCGTCAACTGTTTTTTAATACTATCTTCTCTCTAGTCAGTCTTTGCAGTTTACCTTGACGAGACAACTATTTTCATCTGTTTTACCGCAGCCCACTGCAATATGCAATGTCTATATTAGCCATTTTAGCATCATACCATACAGTGAGGTCCGAGTCAAGACATGGCAACGGGAATGTTCTAGTCCAATTGGACCTTCGGCGAAGGTAAGCCAAGCACTGTGCGGTCGCCCTGTCTACATAGTGAGTAGCAGATGGGCAGAGGTCCTGGCCCCCTTGATGAAGCTGTCGACCTTGAACCGCTCGTTGGGGCTGTGCGCCCCGTCACTATCCAGGCCAAAGCCCATCAGCAGTACGGGGCAACTCAGTTCCTGCACAAAGGTGGTGACCACCGGGATCGAGCCGCCACAGCGAATGAAGACCGGCTCTGCACCAAAGCCGAGCCGCAGGGCCTCCTGCGCCGCCCGCATGGCTGGGTTATTCACGTCGAACAAGACCGGCGGGCTGGCGTGGGCCTCGGCGATCGAGAGACAGACGGTATCCGGACAGATCGACCGGACGTGGCGAAGAACCAGATTCCGGACCTTGTCCGGGTCCTGATGAGGGACCAGCCGAAGGCTGATCTTGGCCGTGGCGGAGGCAGGAACGATCGTCTTGGCACCCTGCCCAGTGTAGCCCCCGAACAGCCCGTTGACCTCGAACGTCGGGCGAGCCCAGAGCCTCTCCAGCGTCGAATACCCGACCTCGCCGAACAGGCGAGGGACCTGGATCTCGTCCATCAGGACCTTGTCGTCGAAGCCAAGCCTCAGGATGTTCTGCCTCTCCCATTCCTGCACGGCCGCCACATCGTCATACAGACCGGGCACCAGGATCCGCCCGTCCGAGTCCACACATCGGGCGATCAATTGGGACAGCACTATCGCGGGATTGGCCACGGCCCCACCGTAGGAACCGGAATGCACGTCTCTGCTGGGACCTTTCACGGTGATTTCAAGGGCCGCTATACCCCGCAGACCGTACGTAATGGCGGGCGTGCGGTCATCGTACATGCTGCTGTCCGACACAACCACGGCCCTGGGCTTGAGGTGAGTCTTCTCCTGGCGGATGTACTGAGGCAGGGCATCACCGCCGGATTCCTCCTCGCCCTCCAGCAGAAACACCACGTCGCACGGCAGTTGCCCACCGGCCTTGAGTATGCTCTCCACCGCCTTGACGTGGGCAAAGACCTGGCCCTTGTCGTCGCTGGCCCCGCGTGCGTAGATGAAGCCGTCTCGGATGACCGGCTCAAAAGGCCTGGTGTGCCACTGATCGATCGGGTCCTCAGGTTGGACGTCGTAGTGGCCGTAGATCACGACCGGTCGGCCAGCCCTGCCCTTGGCCCGGGCATATACGATCGGCTTGCCCCCCTTGTCGACCAGTCTGGCCTCCAGGCCCATGGCCGCCACATGCGACACCAGCCACTGCGCGCAGGCCAGGGTGTCTCCATCGTGCGCACTCTGGGCACTGACCGAAGGAAACCGTAGCCACTGCTTCAACTCGTCGACGAAGCGGTCCTTGTTGGCCTCCACATAGGCCTCGATTCGTTCTATCATCGCGTACACTCCTTCATACAATGTGGAGCCACCCAGGTATCTGGGCGGGCCACTCGGCAGCAGGGTACTATGGGCCGGCGGGCAAGTCAATCGGCTGGAGATGGGGATATGTCATGCCGAACAAGGCCAGGCATCTCGGCTGCGAACGGTCTGTCTCCCGCGAGGGGGCAGATCCTTCGCTGCGAGTTGCCCCGCTCAGGACAACTGACGCCTCCTGGAGACTGGCCGCATGGTGCCACGACCCCGCTTCAGACGCTCTGGGTGTCCACTGGCCTCTGTGGAGGCTTGAAAAGCAAGGCCAGGAGCAAGGCAGCCACAACGGCGACGACCAGCGGCACGAGGAACAGGCCGCGGAAGTCGGCCACCCCATCCCTGGTGAAGACCCCCTGAAGGAGGTAGGGGCAGACCGAGTTGGCGGCCAGCGCGCCCAGGCCCACGATCATGACGTTGAAGATCCCCTGGGCGCTGGCCCGGACGTCCTTCGGGAAATACTCGTCCACGAAGATGTACACCGTGGCAAAGAAGAAGGCGTAGCAAACCCCGTGAAGGAGGTTGACGGCAACGATGAGCCCGGTCGTCTGCGGGAAGAAGGCGAACACGGCGAATCGAACCGCGTGCCCGAGGATGCCGATCACCATCGTCGTGCGCCAGCCCAGGGTCTTTAGGGTCACACCCAGGATGAGCATGGTGAGGATCTCCGCAACCTGGCCGATGCTCATGACGGGCATGATCCAGTTGCCGGGGATCCCCACGGTCCGGCTGCCCAGGAAGATGGCCGTCCAGTTGAAGTAGGCATAGAGTACGAAGGCATCGAGCAGGGCCACCAGCCACAGCACCAGCACATAGGGATGGCGGAGCAGACGCATGGCCTCCAGCCAGGCCAGGCGGTCGGCCTGGGAAGCGGCCCGCTTGGCCGGGGTGTGCGGGAGGGTCAGGCTATAGGCTGCCAGTACAAAGGAGACCAGGCCCGAGACCACGTAGGTCCAGCGGGTCGCGTTCTGCAGAGCAGGACCTGTCAACCCGGAGCCCAGCACGGCGCCGAGCCAGTTCACGACTCCCTGCGGGCAGGCTGCGTGGACCTTGCCCCAGTCCACGAGGATGAACGTGAACGGCCATGCGGCCAGGACCCAGCCTATGGTGCCACCCATGCGCACGGGACCGAACTCCCTCTTCGGATCCTTCATGTGCGCGAAGGCGATGGAATTCACGATCGAGAGGGTGGGGACGTATAGCAGGCAGTGCACCCACATCAGCAGCAGGAACGGCCAGAACGACCGGGTGAAGGCCAGCCCCAGGATGGCCGCCCCCCCGACGACGTGGCTGAAGGCCAGGAATCTCTCCGCCGCGAAATGCCGGTCTGCGAACTGATTGCTGAAGAAGATGCCGACAATGGCAGAGATCGGGAAGGCATTGAGTATCCACGATTGCTGTGTGGGGGCAAAGCCAAGGCTGGGCAGATACCCGTAGATCAGGGGAAGCCAGGCGCCCCAGATGACGAACTCCAGCACCATCATGAGCGAAAGCCGAATGCGAATCGTCCGATCCATGGTCTTAGCCTCCGTGCGCGGCGAGCCGTTCGATGGCCAGCCCAATGTCATTGAGCCGGCTGTCACCGGCCTCCCGTTCGATCGCCAGAGTCCCCTCAAAGCCGATCCTCTTCAGGGCCTGCAGAAAGGCGCCGTCGTGGACCTGGCCCTCTGCCCACCGGACCTCCGTACCCCAAGTGCCGGGCTGCACGTTCCCGACGGCGTCCTTGATGTGCACGTGCTTGATCCACGGAGCCAGGGTCTCGACCGCCCCAACGGGGTCACCCCTGCCGTAGAGGATCACGTTGCCTGGATCGAAGTTGACCTGCGCGGCGGGGTGTCCCAAGGACACCAGAAAGGCCTTGAGGTCTTCGGCCGTCTCCTGGCCCGTCTCCAACAGCAGGCGGATCCCTCGATCCGCGGCCCGGTCCGCCAGACGCAGGGTTCGCTCTCGCATCTTCCCGGCATAGGCCCGGTCTCGATGGTCGATGAAACCCAGATGCATGGAGAGGGACGTCACGCCCAAGCGGGCAGTCGCATCCGCCGCCTCAAAGAAGATCCGACGATTTCGTTCCCAGCAGTCGTCCGGGGCAACGCCCCCGGTGCGCCGGATGGTCTCCAGGGTGGAGTAGTCCTCCTGGGGGAAATCGATCATGGTGGCACTGATGGTCCAGTCGCGTGCCTCTACCGCAGACAGGTAGGCCGGGTCCCGCCCTTCAGTGGCCGGTCCTATGGCCAGATGCACGTGAGAAAGGCCCAACTGCCTCAGGCCTCGTCCCACCTCCCCCACATTCGCTGCCAGGGACCAACTGCACACCCCGATGGGCCAGTTGCCGCACTGCCTCATGTCAACCCCTCAGCCTGATCGCTCATACTGGGACCACACAACCGGACCGTCTCACCCGTTTGGGCCGACTCCATCTCCGCCAGGACCACCTCCACGGACTGGCGAGACTCCTGCGTGGTCGTCACGCCCTCAGCGATCTCTCCTCGTACACGCCGGGCGAAATGCTCGATTTCCAGTGAGTACCCGTCCCCTGCCGCCAAGGCAGGGACGAAGGCCTCGCCGTCTTGGGGATAGACACGCAGGGCCGGTGCCTGCGTGGAGTCGTATACCAGGCTGGCGGATTCCAGGGCCATGACAAAGGCCATCTGGAACCCAAAGGACGGCGTCATGGCCCAACTGCCCTCGGCCGTAACGACCTGCTCGCCGGCATACCGATAGTGCGTGACGATGTGAACCAGCCCACCTGCCGGGTGTGACCTGGCCGCGTGACTCTGCACGGCCAAGGGCCGCCCCAGGAGGTACAGAATGTAGTCCGTGTCGTGGATGTGGAGGTCGAGGGCCACCCCCCCGCTCCGCGCCTCGTCGGTGAGCCAGTGGTCCATGCCCCAGGTCGGGACCGCGCTGAGCCGTCGAAAGGTGGCCGCCTGCACCGCCCCATACCGGCCGCTCCGGACGATCTCCGCGGCCTTGGCGTAGTCAGGCCAGAACCGGATGCAGTGTCCGATCTGCAGGACCCTGCCGCTCTCGCCTGCCGCCTGGATCATCCGATCACACTGGTCCAGGCTCAAGGCCATCGGCTTCTCACAGAGCACGTGCACCCCGGCGTGCAAGGCACGGACCGAGGCCTCCGCGTGGCGGTGCGTGGGCACCGTGACCGACACGGCATCCAGGGCCGCGCGGCTCAGCATGGAACCGAGGTCGTGATACACATCAAGTCCATCCAAGGCCATTTCTGCATCCGCCCCCCGGATGTTGCCCATGGCCTTGTGAAGGTCCTGCCGGAGGTTGGGATTGGAGTCGCACACGGCCGTGACCTGGCAATCCTTGGTCCGTCGCCAGCAGGCCCAGTGCATCCGTCCCATGAAGCCCAGGCCGACGATCCCGATCTTGAGCATAGTCCTTCTTCCGGTTCATCGCGAGAGAGACGAGACCTACATCAATACGGCTCCGCCTTCCATCCAGCCCAGATCCGGCTGATGCGAACGCCTTGCATGCCCGCAGGCACATCGGCCTGGAACAGGCACCTGTCAGCCCGGTAGATCCCCACGGTCAGGTAGCGCGACTTGTCCCGCTTACGGACGTTGCACTCCAGATCCTCGCCTGCCAGTTCAACGACCGTCGCCGAAGGCCGCTTCACAGTGAGGCTCCCAGCAACGCTTTGGGAATGGCCCCCGGTTCGGTAGTCCACCGTGAACCGCGTGCCAGGGGTACCGGACACCTGCAGGGAGGTTGTCTTTGCCGGCGAACTGCTCCCTCCTTGCGAGGCGCAACCAGCGATGACAATGACCCATATGATGAAACCGTGCGAGATGGCTTGAACTCGCCTGACTCCAGTCATGCAGGGATCCCCCAAACAGGACCTCGGTTGTACCATCACCGAACACCACGTGGCGATGCGCCTTGGACGACTGACCACACGATACCCCTTGAAACACACGACGTCAACACGACGGGATTGGACTATTCGAGGTACATCCGACTGAGGTCCCCTGCCAAAAACCAGCGGCCTTCAGCCGCGGCCGGCATGGGTTGGGAACGGGTCCGCATGTGCAACGAGAAGATAGACCTCCCCGACCAGGACTCGAACCTGGAACCTAGCGGTTAACAGCCGCTCGCTCTACCAATTGAGCTATCGGGGAAGAATCGCAATACCATACTACAATCCTGTTATTATCGCAAGCCCGCGGCGATAGTTCAATATCTTTGGTTGGAATTTGCCGCCTTCTTGCCGATAATCTCCAAAAGACCGCAAGGGGACCGGCTCGCACGGCCTCACTACTGACGGGTCCACCACCTTATGGTCGAAAAACGCGTCCGTGGCTGGAACAGAATGATCCCACGACGCGTCTTAATAATATGGCATCTTTGATAGACCGAATATGTTGAGGAGCAATGGGTAAGGATATACTTGATGTTGGTGGGTTCACCATCCTGGGGCGACTGGGCAACGGGGCCAGGAGTACCATATACCGCGCCAAGGATGACGAGGATGGATCGTTGGTGGCCCTCAAACGCGTTGTCCTGGAGAAACCGGAGGATACGCGAGTCCTTGAACAGACCGAGAACGAATTCGAGATAGCCAAACAGATCGACCACCCCTACGTCCGGAAGTGCTTTAAGCTAAGGAAGATAAAGAGCCTTTTCCGCGTTAGGGAACTCCTGCTTTCCATGGAGCTGTTCGATGGGCAGACACTGGAGGAGTGCCCGGGGCTGAGCCTGGGGGACGTGCTGCTCATATTCCGCATGGTCGCCGCGGGCATGCACGCCATACACCAGAAGGGGTTTGTGCACTGCGACATGAAGCCCAACAACATCCTGCTCAACAAGTCCGGGGCGATCAAGATCATCGACCTGGGTCAAAGCTGCAAGATCGGCACAACCAAGTCCCGCATCCAGGGAACCCCGGACTACATCGCCCCGGAACAGGTGAAACGCCAACCTCTCGGCCCCACGACGGACATCTTCAACCTGGGGGCAACCATGTATTGGGCCCTTACGGGCAAGAACGTCCCCACCTTGATCCCAACCAGGAAGAACGGACTGGGCCTCCTGGAAAAGAGGGACTGCCAGCCCCCCCACGAACTGAAGCCCCTGATACCGCGAGGTGTCTCTCAACTGGTCATGACCTGTATTCAGGACAACCCCATGGACCGCCCGCGTGACATGACGGAGGTCGTCTCAAGCCTGGATGCCATGATCCAGGAGATCTTTGGAGACCGAATCAAGGCCAAGAAGAATGTCGCAACCGGTTGTTGACCTCTTGCATGCCGGATCCCAAGCCAACCTGGCGTGCCCGCACCGGCGGGGCAACCTCATCTGTCTGCCGTGCGAGGGCTCTCTCGTGGTCTCCGGCGACCTGCACGGTCATCGGCGCAACTTCGAGAGGATCACGGCCTACGCCGATCTCGCCCATCATCCCCAACGACACCTGGTGGTGCAGGAGATCATTCACGGAGGCCCCCAGGACGCACGGGGCGGTTGCCTCTCGTATCAGGTACTCTTTGATGCGGTGCGCCTGAAGACCCAATTTCCCGGCCAAGTGCATCTCCTGATGGGCAATCATGACACCGCCTTCATCGCTGCCTCGGAAGTGGTGAAAGACGGCAGGGAGATGAACAAGGCCATGGTCCAGGCCCTCACCTCCGAGTTCGGCCAGACCTGGCCCCAGGTGGAATCGGCCATTCGAGAGTTCCTGCTGTCTCAACCCCTGGCTATCCGGACCGAGAACCGAATAGGCGTCTCACACTCCCTGCCGGCCGACCGCCTGGTCGGACAATTCGATCCTCAGGTCATGGACAGGCCCCTCGAACTGGCGGACTGCCAGAAGGGCGGCTCTGCCTACATCCTGACCTGGGGCAGGAACATGAGCCAGGCCGTGCTTGACCAGATGGCCAAGGTCTTTGACGTGGACTTCTTCGTCGTAGGTCACCAGCCTCAGAGCGAGGGCTGGTGCAAGGCCGGCCCAAACCTCGTGATCATCGCCTCCGACCACAACCACGGCTGCCTTCTGGAGATCGACCTGGCCAGGTCTCATACGCCGGACGAGCTGGTCCGTTCCATGGTCCCTCTCAGTTCCATCGCCTGACGACTTCCTGTACAATATCGCCTCGTTGTGCTGAACTGGTCCCGACAAGGCAACTGAACATGACTTGGCTGTACTGCCTGTTCCTCATAGCGGTGATAGAAGAGATGGTGTCCCTGGCCTCCGCCATCCGGAACTACCGGTACGCCCAAAGCAAGTGCGACCGCAAGAAGCCGCTCTCCCCGTCGAAGGTCACCCTGATCGTCCCCTGCAAAGGGGTCGAGCCCAGGTTCCGCGACAACATCGCCTCCTTCTACAGGCAGGACTACCCACACTACCGACTCTGGTTTGTCGTCGCGGATACCTCTGACCCCGCCTACGGGCAACTGCACAGGCTCCGCGATGAATTGCAGGGCCAATCCACGGCTCAGGAAGTCCGTATCCACGTGGCCGGCCCCACCCATGGGTGCAGCCAGAAACTGCACAACCTTCTGTTCTGCTGCCGCCAGATTGCCGACCACGCCGAGGTGATGGCCTTTGCCGACAGTGATGTGCACGTCTCGTCCGATTGGCTCTCCATGTTGGTCTGGCCCCTCCGGCGAGACAACGTCGGCGCCACCACGGGCTACCGGTGGTTCATACCGGACAAAGGCAATTGGGCCACCCTGGCCTTGTCCGCCATCAACGGCAAGGTTGCCCAGATGCTGGGCAACAACCGCTTCAACCTGACCTGGGGAGGCTCGATGGCCATCCGGATGGAGGTCTTCCGTAGACTCGGGCTCGACCCAATCTGGTCCAAGGCCCTGAGCGACGATCTGACCCTCAGCAACGAGGTCAAGAGACGGGGCTTGAAGGTCGTCTTCGTGCCGGCCTGCGTCGTGCCCTCTCATCACTCGGTCACCTGGGCGGGACTCTGGGAATTCGGTCGACGCCAGTTCCTCATCACTCGGTGCTACTGCCCTGGCACATGGTGGATGGCCCTGCTGGGGACACTGCTCTCCGTCGCGGAATTGTGGGGCGGCCTGGCCCTGACTGGGTGGACCATGACCCATTCCTGGACCGTCAGGCTTGGCGATTGGTCGTGTGCGGCCTGGCCCTTCTGGATGGCGGTCAGCGGCATCTTGCTGGCCAGTGGATTCGTGAAGGCCGTGTTGCGACAGCGGACCGTAGCCACGCTCCTCGGCGACCTGACCTCGGCGATGCAGGACGCCAGGCGGGCCGACCTGGCTGCATTTTGGCTGTGGCCCATCCTCGTGCTGGCCCTGATGCTTTCATCGGCTCTGGGCAGGACGATCCGATGGCGAGGCGTCCACTACAAGATCCTGGGCCCCACGGACATCCAGGTCCTCTCCGAACACAACACGTGACGGACGGGCCCCTCTCCAATCGCCGCCCACCCGCCTGGATGCCTATTCGGACTCCCCCACGTCGCCGGTAGCAGTCCCCACCACGGTGATGCGGTTCTTCCCGCTCCGTTTGGCCTCCATCAAGGCCGCGTCGGCCTTCTCGAACAACTGCTCGATCGTAGATCCGTCTTGCGGAAAACTGGCCAGGCCGCCGCTGATGGTCAAGACCCCCCTGCCCTGGGGACCGAGGAACCGCCAGTCGGATCTCTCCAACGCCGCCCTGAACCGCCGGGCGATGAAGACCGCCTCTCTGGGATGCCCGGCCCTGGCCATGCGCCTGTCACTGCCCAAGACAGAGGGACCGTCCTGGGGATCGTCCCAGAAGACCACGGCAAACTCATCGCCGCCGAGCCTGCCCACCACGTCGTGGGATCGGCAACACCTCCGCATCAAGACCGCGATCTCCCTGAGGATCGTGTCACCGACCGCGTGGCCGTAGGTATCGTTGTAATGCTTGAAATCGTCGATGTCATAGACGAAGAGCGTCATCTTTACGTGCCGGTCCTGGGCATACTGGAGGATCTGCCGTGAGAACTCCCAGAGGTAACGTCTGTTCTTGAGCCCGGTCAGGTCGTCCTCGGTGGCCAGTCGCTCCAGCACCCGAATCCGCGTCTCCAGCTCATCCGAGACTGCGGACGCCGGCGAGACTTCGGCGGGCCCACCGTCCAACCGGACCTGCCGCAAGATCCTCTGCCGCGTGGTCGGGCAGATCAGGTAGTCGTCGGCCCTCGGCCCCCCTTCGGACCCCTCCGCCAACCGCCTGGCGATGGGCTCCTCCGCTATCTGGGCCAGCAGGACCACCTTCGCCTGACTCTTCTCTCTCAGGTCCCTCAGGATCGGCCCCAATCGGCCCGCCAGACCTCGGATCTCGACCGCGATCAAGGCGAATGGCCGGGTCCCCGCCGCCTGAATCCCCTCAGCGGCATCTGCACACACCTCGATCCGGCCTGCATCCAGCGGACCGGCATCGAGAAAAACGCGGTCCTTGTCCCCAATGACCAGGATCTGTCCCTGGGGCGAATCTGCTCCAGGCACTGCATTCGACTGGGCCATCAGCACCTCCTACACCATTCCAGGCGCGTCGCAGGTCCATCCTCGCGGAGACTGCGACCAACCTTCCCTCCAGGATATTGCCTACCTGCTGCCAAGGCAATACCCGACTTCGGTCCCCCGCCCTCGGAAGCCCTTCCTCGCCTCAACGGCCCCTGCTCCTGAGTGCCGAGTACCTGGGCTACTCCATGCCAGCGAAGCTGAGGTGTTCATCGAGCCAGTGATCGGTCCGCATCACGGCCCGCCGCTGGCGAAACGCGGCTCGTTGGGCGCGGAACTGGGCCAGGCCAAAGAACGATCTGGTCAGCCGTGAGGCAATGTCGTCCGCTCGCCCGGCATATCGCGCCCTGAGGCCCGCAGCCAAGGGACCGGCGTAGCGAGTCACCAACTCGTCATCGCAACTGACGATGGCCTGACTGCTGCCCGGATCGCCCTGCCGGGCACAGCGGCCGTAGAGCTGTCGATCAATGCGACCCGACTCGTTGCGCTCCGCGGCGATCACGTGCAGGCCCCCCAATTCCACCACGCCTCGGCCCAACTTGATGTCCGTGCCGCGACCGGCCATGTTGGTGGCAATCGTGATCTGGCCGCCCTGGCCAGCACCCGCCACGATCTGGGCCTCCTCGTTGTGACGCACGGCGTTGAGCACCTGACAGGCGAGCCCTTCCGCTGCCAGCAACCGGCTCAGGTGTTCGCTGGCCCGCACGCTCCGTGTGCCGACCAGGATGGGACGGCCGCCCTGATGGACACGGCGGATATCGGAGACGATCCGGACCCACTTGGCCTGCTCCGTGGCCAGGACCACATCGGGCCACTGCCCCCGGATGCACGGGCGATTCGGAGGCACGACGACCACCGGCAGGCTGTAGAACTGCCAGAACTCGCCGGCCGCCTCCTGGGCCGTACCGGTCATTCCGGACAGGTGTCGGTAGAGCCTGAAGAACCGCTGGAAGCTGATGCGCGCGAAGGTGTCCTTCGGCGGCGTCACCTCCAGCCGCTCCTTGGCCTCCACGGCCTGATGCAGGCCGTCTCGCCAGGAGCGATCCGGCATCAACCGCCCCGTGAAGTCATCGACGATCACCACCTTGCCCTCGTCGATCACGTACTGTTTGTCACGGGCATAGAGTTCCTTGGCGAGCAAGGCCTTGACCGCCATCTCCTCCCTGCAGCGGCCCACCTTCCAGATGCCTCCCCAGGACCCGGTCATCTCCGCCAGGCGGCTGCGGCCGCGATCGGTCAGCTCCACCTCCCGCCGTCGCGGGCTGACCCGGTAGTCGGCGTCTCGATCCAGTCGATCCGCCACCTCCGCCGCCTGGGTGAAGGCCTCCACCTGCTCCTCGTTGGGCCCGGACCCCGATATGATCAAGGGCGTCACGGCCTCGTCGATCAGGATCGAATCGGCCTCGTCCACGATAGCCGAGTGCAGGCCCCGCTGCACCACGGTGTCCCTGACCGATCGGCCCCCTGCCACCTCCTCCAACAGGACCGAGGTCTGGCCCTGGAGGCGACCCAGGGCGAGCCGATCGCGGAGGAAATCCGCGGTGACCTCCTTGTTGGTGCAGTAGGTGATATCGGCCTGATACGCCGCGCGCCGGTCCGGGGCCTCCATGCCCTGCTCGACGAACCCCACGGTCAGACCGCAGAACCGATAGACCTTGTCCATCCATTCGGCGTCCCGCCGGGCCAGGTAGTCGTTGACGGTGATCACGTGACAGCCCCGGCCCCGCCAGCCCGCAACGGTGGCAGGCAGGGTGGCCGTCAGGGTCTTGCCCTCGCCTGTAGCCATCTCCGCGATGCACCCCTGGGCAATGGCCAAGGCACCCACCACCTGGACCGCAAACGGCCGCTGGCCGATCTGACGAGTGGCGACCTCGCGGACCAGGGCAAAGCCCCGATCCAGGTCCGCCGGCTTGTCACGACCCAGGCGGAAGACCTCTCGCAGGGACTGGGCCTCCTCGCGGAGATGCGCCTCGGTCATCCGGGCCAGTCGATCCTCCAGGGCCAGGACCCGCCTTGCCCTTCGCAGGAACCGACGCTCACGAAGGGCAAGCCTGTCCACTCCGCCCAGTCCCGCGTGCCAGACCGCGTCCAGACCCTGTGGGACCGGCCTGGCTGGATGCAGAGTGCCGAAGGTCGAGTGCTGAATGCTCACAGGTAGAACCTTCTCTGGAAGACCTGTCTGGCCGTGGTCCACCACTGCAGGGCCAGCGGCTTCTTGGACCGCATGCGGATGCGAACCACCACCCGATGACCTGCCCGCAGGTCGGAGGCCTCGGCCTTGTCCGGCCTGATGCGGATCTCAAAGACCTGCTCCGCCGCGCGCAGGCCGTTGGGATCATCCGGCCTGACCGCAATCGGCCCACCCCCCTTGAATCCAAGGGCCTGTGACGGCAGGGTGTCCTGCCCCGAGGGCGCAACCTTCGTGATCCGGCCGTGGAGGCATCGGCCTGCACGCCCTGGGATACGCATCTCGACCAAGGGCTCCGCCTGTTCCGAGACCGTGGCCGCAGCGTCCTGGCCAGCCACGGCCCTGACGATCAGGTCGTCGAGACTACCGACCAGCCCGATATGCTGGCCGCGATGCAGGTACAGACCCCGCAGGCGTTCGACCTCCGGGGCCACCCACGTGCCGGCCAGAGGCGACTGCAGGTCGAGTGACGCGAGCTGTGACTCCACGCGGGCGATCTTCTCGTCCAGGGCCTGCACCTGCTCATCCAGGATCTGGACGGCAGCGATCTCCTGGGTCTGGGCGATGCGTCGCTGGACCTCCAGACGCCGGCGCTCGGCCAGGGCCTGTGACCTCTCTGCCTCCAGTTGTGGATTGGTGGCCTTGACCAGGGCCGGACCTCCGGGACCGACCAGCACGTCGGAGCCCAGGAAGTCGTCTACGAACCCGTCGGCCTCGGCGTAGACCAGACTGACGCGATTGGGCTCCACGATCCCCTCGACCCGCCAGTGGTCCGGCAGCCTGACCAGGCCCACGCCCCCCACCCCTGCGGCGGCTGTCACGAGGGTCACGATCACCGCGCGTGCCCGCCTCTTCGAAAGCTCGCCACTGGTGGCCAGGAATCTGACGACCCTGCCTGCGGGCACCAGGATCCAACCTGCCAACCCGGAGACCGCCATCAGGGGCACCAGGAAAAACAGCGGCTCCGGCAATCGGTCGTTCATGAACAGCAGGATGCGTATGGAGATGTAGACCCGATACACCGCCGAGGAGATCCCGTAGCTCACGAACCACGACGCCTCGCCCCACGTGTACGCGGGATTCATGGCGTCTTTGAGTCCCCAGGCATATCGCTTGACCAGATATCCCAGATAGCCGTTGGCCCTCTGGCCGAGATTGGGGATCTCCAGCAGGTCGGAGAGCACGTAGTAGGCGTCGAACCGCAGTAGCGGATTGGCGTTGAACAGGAAGGTCGACACGCTGGCCACGAAGATCAGGTTGTAGGCCACGCTGTGGAGCGTTCCCACCGAGGTGCCGGCCCAGACCACGGCCGCCACGGCCGCCAGGGCCAGCTCAGTGAGGACCCCGGCCATGCCCACGATCGCCCGATGCCACTTGTTGCGAAAGACCCAGGCGCTGGAGGTGTCCACGTAGGGCATGGGGAAGAACACCAGGAACATGATCCCCATGGTGTGGACCTGGCCGCCACCGGGATTGAGCCGGCCGAATCGCTTGCATGCAAAGGCGTGCCCGAACTCGTGCAGGACCTTGGCCAGGATGAAACTCAGATACAGCCACGGGAGGTTGCGGACCGACAGCACCTCCGCGCCCTGGGCTGACATGCCTCCAAGGTCGCACACGACGAAGTAGAGGCCCGTTGCCACCAGGGCCAGCCAGAAAATCAGTCCCACCGGCGTGAAGACCAGCCCCAACGCACCCACCCACCGCTCCAGGACCGGATTCGGGTCGAACAGGGGGATTCGCAGGTAGAGCAGACTCATGAGGTTGCTCTGGACCTGCCTTCGGACCCGGGTCTGATGGCGTTTCAGCAGGACCTGGGCGTCGGGCGGAAGGTCCGCGTACAGCAGGCCGTTGGCGTAGAGCTGGGTCAGGATCTGGATGGCCTCACCCTGGGTGGGGGCCCGGTCGCCGAGCTTCTCGCTGGCGATCCGCCAGGCCTCGGTGACGGTGCGGTGGCCATCCAGCAGGGCGACGAAGAAGTAGCCGTCGCCGTCCACGCGGCAGTAGGTGTCGTTGGCCAGGTTCTCCAGCACGTACCACAACTGGCCGCGATAGGATTGCCTGGAGACCCTGACCGAGGACAGGAGCCTGGCCCTCAGACCCGCCACCCGGTACCACGCCTCATGGAATGTGGGACGCTCTAACGGCATGTCGTGTGCGCCTGACCCAAGTCTTTCGAGGCTGTCTCATGATCGTTGGCGGTCGTTATATCCAGAGTCTCATCCTGACCCAATTGACCAGCTTCCTGGTCCAGATCCGCAGGTACGGGCGTCTGTCCACCGTCACCTTGGCCACGCCTTCCATGCCCGGTCGCATCCACGCGCGGCCCTCTTCCAGGCGGGTGCGGACCTTGAAGACGTTCTTGCCGTTGACCACCTCGGCCACGGGGTTGATCCGCTCCACGACACACCGGATCTTCTGTCCCGGGTACGAGGCCGTGGCAAGGACTCCCTCCTGGCCCACAGCCAGGTCCAGGACTTGATCCTCCGGGATCAGCACCTCCGCCCTCAGGGACTCCAACGGCGTCACCTCAAACAGGACGTCGCCGGTCTTGACGGGCGCACCGATCCGTCGCTTCAGCTCTCCGCTGACGATCGTCCCACTGATGGGGCTGATCAGCCTGGCCCGGCCAATGGTATAGGCCAGCAGATCGATCTGGGCCTGGAACTTGTCCGCATCGGCCTGGGCGATCTGGGCCTTGGCGATGTCCCTGTCTCGCGTGTAGGCGTCCACCTGTTTGAGATAGCCCGCCTGCTCCGCCTTGGCGGCGGCCCACTGCAGTCGGAGGTCCGCGGTGTCCAGCTCGGCAAGGACCGATTGGCCCGCCCCTATCTCGTTGCCCACGTCCACGTTGACGTCCTTGATGTACCCGTCAAACGGGGCGCAGATGCTCTGTTGCACCGTGGCCTCCAGCACAAACGGGGCCTGTACCCGGTATACCCCCTTTCCGAACGCGGTAAAGAGGATCAGGCCAATCGCCAATACCACGGTTAGCTTGGCCCAGGTATGCTGGGCGCCCACGAGCACGGCCACCAGACCGCGAAGTCGTGCCGCCAGCCTCGTCCCAAACCAGCGATCCTGCTGGAGGAGGTTCAACAGGGCGGGCCCGCACAGATCGCAGGCCAGCCTGGCAGAGGCCACCGCCTGATCGTCAAACGGCGTTGGACGTTCCAGCACTGCGACGGCCTTCGGCCCTCCCTCGCTGCGAAGCGGAAGGCTCAAGACGGCCTTGGAGCCGTGTCGAGAGGACAGCTCCTCGGCCTCCCGATACACGTAGGCGGCCTCCGGAGCAGCGGGATACGGGATCTCCGTGTCCTGGTCCAGGCACTCCTCCATGGCAGACTCGATGTCCTGGACGATCTGGCTCTTTCGGCTGAAGTGCTCGGAATGGCTCAATGCCTTCAACTGCACCATACGACCCTTGAGCAGGCCCAGACTGGCCCGTTCGCACGACCACTGGCTGGCCATCTGATTGCAGAAGGCCATGGCCGCACCCAGGAACCGCTGATGCCTGTGTATCGCAGACAGGACCTCTATGGCGGCCTTGAGCCTCTGCAGCCCCTGTGCAGGTCCATGTGCGGAGACCTGCTGGTCGTAGCCCTCCACCATCCTGGCCGTCTGTACCAGTCGCTGCTGCACGACCTGGGCCTCCGCAGGACTGGCCGCCTCGATGGAGAAGGCCTCGATGAACTGGCCGATCTGGGGCAGGCCCAGCGACAGCACAACTATGAACGTGCCATCCGTCTCGCCGGGATAGAGGGCCTGCCACGGGCCGGTGCGTTTTGTAGGATCTGCGAGGATCTGCCTTGCCGCCACCACGGATTGAGCCAGCCATCGTGGGGGCTGCGAACCCCTCGCAGGCGAGGGACAGATCGCCAGGACCTCGATGTTCACCCCGTCGCCGAGCCCCAGCATGGCCCCGGCCTTGGCCTGGCCCACGCTGCACTGGGCCACGAGGAGCCTGCCTACAAGCAATCCGATCCAACCGTCGCCCTGGCCGCCCGGGGCCGCCTGCGTGCCTGGGCCAACCCCTTGGGACGGTTGCGGCTCGGTCTTGAGTTGTGAGTCATCCCTGATCAATGTCATCCTCGCAAAAGCGGGGAACGGCGCTTCATCCTGACTGCCCTGGCCGCACCGCGCTGCCTTGGATGGGACAGCCAGCACGACTGAAACCGGCACTAGGCTACCATATTATGGTGGCGCTTCAAGGGCATTGTGGACGATCTGCCTGCCAGGCTACCGGATCGCCCGGAACAGGCTCCGCCGCAGACCGGCGGGTCTGCCCTTCTCGGGCACCATCACCTGGAGGGCCCCGGGCACGATGCCGATCTGAGCGGGGAGGGCAGGCCCCGGGTCGCCGTCGACCTCGCACACGACCTTGGGGCTGTCGGCCCCGATGACGGCCTGCCGGCACTGGCGGTAGATCACGTCACGACATACTATGTGACGCTTGAACAGCGTCATGGCCGAGTGTTTCATCAGGTGGACCTGATGGGCACATCGAAAGATGCACACGTCCAGGAGCCCATCTCCATACTCGGCGTTCTGAAGCAGGTGCAGGCCTATGGCGTACCGAGAGACATTGCCCACAAACGCCAGCCCCCTGTCGTGAAAGACCTCTTGGCCGTCCAGCTCCACGCAAAGCGATGGAAACCGATAGCTCCAGAACGTCTGCCACAGCGGGTCCAGGTAGTCGTAGTAGTCGATATGTCCCTTGCGTCGCCGGCTGACGCGGGAGATGACCTCTCCGTCGAATCCAAAGCCCGCCACGCACGTGAAGCACCTGCCGTTGATGGTGCCCAGGTCCAGAGGCCGGGTGAACCCCTTCTCGAAGGTGGCAAGGATCGTCTGCAGTTTGTCGTCGAAGCCCAGTTCATTGGCCAGCAGGTTCTCCGTGCCACACGGAACGATCAGGAGGGGCTTGGCCGAACCGGCCATGCCGTGGGCCGCCTCACGGATCGTACCGTCACCGCCAGCCACGGCCACCATGGAGCAGCTCGGGTCTGCCGCAGCCTGACGCGCCAGCTCGCAGGCGTGCTCCAACGAGTGGGTGCAGTTCAGCGAGACCTCGAAGTGGCGATCCGTCAGATACCGGTGCAGTCCTCGCCACAGGAGCTTGCGTCCGCCGTGTCCCGACCTAGGATTGGCGATCAGTACAATGGTCCCGTCATCAGGACTCATTCGCCGTCTTTCCTTTGGGTTCTCACCGTTCACCATTCACTATCCACTACTCACCCTTCTCTCTTCTCGCCGCCAGCAGGTGCGCATACCCCTTGCGGATGTGCATGACCCCGTCGAGCCCCAGCCCCTTCTGGACGGCCTTGATTGCCCGATCGTCAGGGCCCTCGATCTCCACGAACTGCCCCAGGCCCGCCACGTCGTCCAAGGCCACGAGGCAGTCCCCCTGCCTCCAGAGCCGGCGTCTCTTCTTCACGGTGATGGTCCTCTGATACCCCAACTCAGTCAGGATCTGCTCCAGGGTCTCGCCGTCGCTGACGAGGACCTCGAGTTCCAGACGCTTCTTGAAGTCGTCCCTCTGTTTGGGGCCCTTGTAAGTCAGGACCACCTCTTGGCGGTCAGCGGTCTGCTGGCGACGGACACGCAGGCGAACACGCAGGCAACGATCTCCGCCTGCCAGGGCCCGCACCGGATCGTCGTAGTACGCGTCGCTCTGGTTCTGCTCAGCAACGAACTCCGCGCCAACGGCCTGCAGCCGCTGTTCCACCTCGGTCAACGACTCGACCTTGAGCTTGGCTTCGATCTCCGTGCCCATATATCGGCCGCCCTACACCAGGACGTTCACCAGGCGACCCTTCACGATGATGATCTTCTTGGGCTGGCGCCCGGCCATCGCAGCGCAGACCTTCTCACTGGCCAGGGCCTTTTGCCGGATCTGCTCGTCGTCTGCATCCGCAGGCACCATGATCCGATCCTTGATCTTGCCTGCCACCTGGACAGCCAGCTCCACCTCCTTGTCCTTGACCAGCTCTATATCGAACACAGGCCACGGCTCATAGGCCAGGCTGGAGGTATGGCCCAACATCTCCCAGATCTCCTCGGCCACGTGCGGGGCAAAGGGCGCAAGGACCGACACAAAGGTCTCGATCACCGATCGCGGACGCACGGCCTGCCTTCCCAGGTGATTGACGAAGATCATCATCTGGCTGATGGCCGTGTTGAAGGCGAGGCCCTCCACGTCCTCGCCCACCTTCTTGATGGTCTGGTGCAGCAGCCGAGTGGTTGCCTCGTCGGGCTGCACGTCCTGTACCGCCCCGCACACCTGCCCTGTCTCCTCATCCACGACCATACGCCAAGTCTTCTGCAGGAATCGGTGCACGCCCTCCACGCCCTGCATGTTCCAGGCCTTGCTGGCCTCCAGGGGCCCCATGAACATCTCGTACAGCCGCATGGAATCCGCGCCGTAGTCCCGCACCACGTCGTCTGGATTGACCACGTTCTTGAGGGTCTTGCTCATCTTGGCCACGATCTGCGTGAGCTCCTGGCCCGTCTGCTTATGGAAGAACTTCCCGTCCCTTGCCTCGACCTGGTCCGAGGCAACCTTGGAGCCCGCAGCGTCCTCGTAGGCGTACGCCAGGATCATGCCCTGGTTGAAGAGCTTCCGGAAGGGCTCGTCCGTGCTCACGCATCCCAGATCGAACAGGACCTTATGCCAGAACCGCGAGTACAGCAGGTGCAGGACCGCGTGCTCAGCGCCGCCCACATACAGGTCCACCGGCATCCAGTATCGCTCCTTGGCCAAATCCCAGGCCTGGCGATCGTTGGCCGGATCGATGTACCGGAGGTAATACCAGCAACTGCCCGCCCACTGGGGCATGGTATTGGTCTCTCGCCTGCCCTTACGCCCGGTCTTGGGGTCCGTGACACTGACCCAGGACTGGGCGTTGGACAGGGGCGATTGTCCCCCTTCGCCGGGCTGGTACTGCGTCAGCTCAGGAAGTTCCAGGGGCAGATCGGCCTCCGGCACCAGCGTGATCTCGCCATCCTCCCAGTGGATGATCGGGAAGGGCTCGCCCCAGTACCGCTGCCTGCTGAAGAGCCAGTCCCTGAGCTTGTAGTTGACCGTGCCCGTGCCCAGCCCCCTGGCACCGAGCCAGGCGATGGTGCGGCCGATCCCGTCCTGCTTGCCCAGGCCGTTGATGTCCAGGCCGCCAGCGGGATTGGCGGACCGGATGTATCGCCCGTCCTCGGTCCAGCAGGCGTCACCTGCAAGGACCTGGGCCTTGAGCGACGGATCGTCCGTGTCCGGCTCCATGATGCAGATCACCGGCAATCCGAACTTCTTGGCAAACTCGAAGTCCCGGGTGTCGTGGGCAGGCACGGCCATGATCGCGCCCGTGCCGTAGCCCGTGAGCACGTAGTCCGCGACCCACACGGGGATCTGCTGGCCGTTGACCGGATTGATCGCATAGGACCCGGTGAATACGCCGGTCTTGTCCTTGGCCAGCTCCGTGCGGTCCATGTCGGACTTGAGCGATGCCGCCCTACGGTAGGCAGCGATTGCAGATTTCGGATTTCGGATTGCGGATTGATCTGCGCCCTTCCAGCCGTCGGGCGTCCCCTGCGGCCACTCGGCGGCCGCCAGTTGGTCCACGAGTGGGTGCTCGGGCGCAAGGACCATGTAGGTCGCGCCGAACAGCGTATCGGGCCGGGTGGTGAAGACACGGATTTCGGATTTTGGATTTTGGATTTTGGATTGCCTAGGCGCATCCTCGCCGGAATCGGCAATCTCAAAGTCCACCTCAGCGCCCGTGCTCTTGCCGATCCAGTTCCGCTGCATCTCCTTGATGCCCTCGGGCCAGTCCACGGTGTCGAGGCCTTCGAGCAGACGCTCGGCATACACGGGGATGCGGAGCAGCCACTGCTTGAGGAAGCGACGCTCCACCTCCTTGCTGCCGCACTTCTCGTGGGAGCCGTCGTTGAGCACCTCTTCGTTTGCGCACACGATCCTGCACTGCTTGCACCACCAGACCTGGGCGTCCGCATAAAAGGCCAGACGCCTACTGTCGCGATACTGGCGGACCGCCGCAGGCCCCTGGGCCTGGACCTCGGCGGGGATGGGAAGATCTGCAATGGGCCGGCCCTTCTTCTGCTGCGGGTCGTACCACGTGTCGTAGATCCTGGAGAAGATCCACTGGGTCCACTTGTAGTACCCAGGGTCCGTGGTGTTCACCTCGCGGTCCCAGTCGTAGCTCATGCCCAGACTCTGGATCTGCCTGCGGAAGGTGTCGCAGTTCTTCTGGGTCGTGACTGCAGGGTGGGTCCCGGTCTGGATAGCATACTGCTCAGCAGGCAGACCAAAGGCGTCCCAGCCCATGGGGTGCAGGACGTTGAACCCCTTCATCCGTTTATACCGAGACAGGATGTCCGTGGCTGTGTAACCCTCCGGATGTCCCACGTGCAGACCCTGACCGCTGGGATAGGGGAACATATCCAGGATATAGTACTTGGGCCTGGAGAAGTCACCATCTACGGCCTTGAAGGTCTTGTGCTCCAGCCAGTACTGCTGCCACCTCTTCTCAATGCGACTGAAGTCGTATACGCCTTGTCTTGAACTCATGTCTTGCTTAGCTCCTTGCCGTCGGCTCAGACCGACGGTCGCCATAACCTTACGGCATAACCGGGTGGAAATCCATAGCAAAACCGGGGTGCATGACCGCAGTTGCGCGGGCGGAGACCCCGGGGGTGACTGTGTACCAGGCACGGGACGGCCTGCCCGTGTTTCGATCTGTACTACTAACTGGCAACAACTGAAGGGAATTCCCAGATGTTGAACCACGAACCACACGAAACCCACGAACGCTGGCGCAGTGTCGGGGCGTTTGGGGTGTGCGTGGGTCCGCCGTCTGATCCACGGCTATGCCGTGCCTTGGAGGCTTGGCCTCCAAGGGTGCCCTTCGCCCGAGCCGGCTCTGCAGGCAAGCCTGCGACACCGACTCAGACTCGGCCACGATCGGACGGCTCAGGCGAACGCGGTAAGCGAAGTGCGCAAAGCGGCAAGCGACGGAGGACCTGCCTGATGGGACTGCCCCATGCAGACCAAGCCGTACGCCCGTGGGCAAGCAGGGCTCTGTGGAGCAAGCTCGCTTGCAGAACAGAGACCTGCGCAGCTCTACCGGCAGGCGTATGCCTGACGGATGGACGCGTCAGCGTCCGCGTACGGCGGTGCTGGAATGGGACAGGACTACCGCTGCGGCGACAGCCGTTCGTGGGTTTCGTGTGGTTCGTGGTTACCATCAGAACGTTGAATGGTTGATAAGGTTGAATGGGAATGGGATTGCGGTGGGATAGTGCAGCGGTAGAATGGATGGCACAACAAGGTCGGAGTATGAATGTGAGGTCGTATGAGGAAGCCGGGCGGGACGGAGTATGGATGGAAACCTCACCGGACCAGCGCAATGGAAGACGCCTATGACAGAGCCAACTATCATCTGCCCGAACTGCAAGACGGAGATCAAACTCACTGAGTCCCTTGCGGCCCCGCTGATCGAGTCGACCCGCCAGGAATATGAGAAGCGACTCGCCCAGCAGAACGCAGATGTCGCCACCCATGAGAAGGCCCTGCGTGAACGCGAACAGGCCGTCTCCAGGGCGAAAGAGACCCTAGAGGAACAGGTTGCCGACAAGGTGCGCCAGGAGCGAGGCAGGATCGCAGTTGACGAGGCGAAAAAGGCCAGGCTGGCCCTTGCGACCGACCTTGAGCAGAAGGCCAGGGAGAATGCCGACCTGCAGGATGTCATCAAGCAGCAGAACGCCAAGCTCACGGAGGCCCAGAAGGCCCAGGCCGAGGTGATCCGCAAGCAGCGGGAGTTGGATGACGCCAAACGTGAGATGGACCTGACCATCGAGAAGCGAGTCCAGGCAGGGCTTACTGCCACCCGCGACCAGGCCCGTAAGGAAGCTGACGAGCAGATACGGCTCAAGCTGATGGAGAAGGACCAACAGCTCACCTCCATGCAGAAGCAGATTGAGGACCTCAAACGCAGAGCTGAACAGGGATCACAACAACTCCAGGGTGAAGTCCAGGAGCTTGAATGGGAGGCCCTGCTGAGGACCAACTTCCCCAGGGACACGATCGAGCCTGTGCCCAAGGGCGAACATGGGGGCGACGTACTGCATCGCGTCATGGGACCGCTGGGTCAACCGTGTGGAACGATCCTGTGGGAGCTCAAGAGGACCAAGAACTGGACCGACAACTGGCTGGCAAAACTCCGGGATGATCAGCGGGCCGCCAAGGCGGAGGTAGCCGTGATCGTCAGCCAGGCCCTGCCCAAGGGCGTGGAAACCTTCGATCTTGTTGACGGGGTGTGGGTAGCCCACCCGAAGGCTGCTGTGCCGGTGGCAGCGATACTTCGCCAGACGTTGATCGAGGTGGCCTCTGCCCGCCAGGCCTCCGAGGGCCAGCAGACCAAGATGGAGATGGTCTACCAGTACCTGACCGGTCCGCGCTTCAGGCAACGCATTCAGGCCATTGTCGAGAAGTTCACGGACATGCACGAGGACCTTGACAGGGAGCGAAAGACCATGACGCGGCTCTGGGCCAAGCGAGAGGAGCAGATACACGGCGTCATCGGTGCAACGGCCGGTATGTACGGCGACCTGCAAGGGATCGCTGGCAAGACCTTGCAGGAGATTGAGGGGCTGAGCCGAATGGCACTTCCATAAGCCCTAAACTCCGCCGAGCAAACGTGCTTTGGCGATGGATCGGGGCTCGGTCAGGTAGATCTGTTTCTTGGGTCGTCTCTTCACGGCACGCGGTTCGACTCGATCCGGAC
>Ga0209777_10000321_pt1 | contig 81356 bp, 70 predicted proteins | sample FrelakmetHBP12HB_FD_187147 | JGI IMG/M metagenome (GOLD analysis project Ga0209777, IMG submission 187147) | Freshwater lake sediment microbial communities from the University of Notre Dame, USA, for methane emissions studies -HBP12 HB (SPAdes)... | ecosystem: Environmental > Aquatic >...
AATGGAATGGTCCATTCGCGGCGCCAATGCGATTCTTTCTCTGCGATGCATCATTCAGTCAGGTCGCTTCGAGGACTTCTGGGAGTCCCGAACGGCGTAATTTACCCCACTTTCATGACGCAGGCCCTATTTACAGGCTGGAAAATTTTTGATAAGCTGGGTTAAAGAACCCGCGCGGCCAGACTTCGAAATGATTAGTATGCGTGGCAAAAACGGGGGTGAGAAAATGCTATCCCAGATACCCATCGTTCTCGAGAGAATGGCAAAAAGAGACTTAGACATGGAAATCCTGAGGGCTGCCATCATCGCTGAATTGGATGCCGTGAGCCTTTACTTACAGATGGCAGGCATGACCAAGAACGAGCATATCCGAAGTGTAGGGTCAATGAGGGGCCACCTGTACCTGATCGGTGTGGATTTGCATCTATCATGAAAAACAAATAAGCTTAAAATGGGAAGGAGGATTTGCCATGGAAGAAAACCCGCTTATTAAGCTCCAGTCTTTCGGGCAGAGCATCTGGCTCGATTTCATTCGCCGGAGCATGCTTACCTCGGGAGAGCTTCAGCAGCTCATCCACGAAGATGGGCTCCGGGGGATGACCTCCAATCCATCCATTTTTGAGAAGGCCATCGCGGGGAGCCATGACTACGATCACGCCATTCGGGCACTCGCCCTCAAAGGAAATAGCGCCGAGGAGATCTATCAGGCCCTCACTGTGGAGGATGTCAAACAGGCGGCGGATCTCTTCCGTCCGGTCTATGACCGGACGGAGGGCAGGGACGGTTTTGTCAGTCTCGAGGTGTCCCCCCGCCTGGCCCATGATACGGACGGGACGATAACCGAGGCACGGCTGCTCTGGACCATGCTCAATCGTCCCAACGTGATGATCAAGGTTCCCGCCACTCAAGAGGGGATACCCGCCATCCGCCAACTCGTGAGCGAAGGGATGAACGTCAATGTGACCCTTCTCTTCGGTCTGCCTCGTTACAGAGAGGTCGCTGAAGCCTATATAGCCGGACTGGAAGAGCGGGATCGCGAGGCTAAGCCTCTCAAAGGAATCTCCTCTGTTGCCAGCTTCTTTCTCAGCCGGATTGATGTACTCGTTGATCCGGAGCTACCCAAAACACTCGTGGGTCAGATCGCAATTGCGAGCGCGCGGATAGCCTATCAGATGTTTCGCAGGATTTTCGCAAGTGAGCGCTTCCGTAGACTGGCCTCCCGCGGTGCCCTCCCTCAACGCCTTCTCTGGGCAAGTACCAGTACCAAGAATCCAGCCTACAGCGATGTGAAGTACGTAGAGCCTCTGATCGGGCCCGAGACTGTAAATACCCTCCCCCTCGAAACCCTCAATGCCTACAGGGATCATGGGAACCCGGCCTCTCGTCTTGGGGAAGAAACAGAGGAGGCCTACAGGACCTTGAAACGCCTTTTCGGTGTGGAAATCGATCTCCCGGCAGTGACGCGACGGTTAGAAGAGGAAGGGGTGCAAAAATTCGTAAGTCCCTTCACCTTCTTGATGGATACGATAGAGAAGAAAAGGGCTGCCGCCCTTGCGGAACCAGTCGACCGCCAGGTGTCGAGCATGGGTCAATATGAGGGGGTTGCCCAGAGGCGTATCGCTCGGCTGGACAAGGAACCGTTCTGTATTCGCCTGTGGCGTAAAGATCCGAGCCTCTGGAAGCCCACCTCCAAGGACCAGGAGATCATCCGCCAGTCACTGGGCTGGCTCCACGTGGCAGAGAAGATGGAGGCAAACATCAACCAGCTCCTGAGTTTTGCTCGCGAGGTCCGCGGTGCGGGTTTCCGCCACGTAATCCACATGGGAATGGGAGGCAGCAGCCTGGCTCCCATGGTCTTGCAAAAAACTTTTCCGACAACAGGAGAGGGGCTTCCTTTACACGTTTTGGATACGACCGACCCGGCCACGATCCTCAAGGTCGAGCGGGAGGTTTCCCTGGCGGAAACGCTTTTCATCACTGCAAGTAAATCAGGAACAACCGGAGAAAATATCGCCTTTGAAGAATACTTCTACTCAAAAATGAAGGATCTCAAAGGCCCCCGGGCCGGAGAGAACTTTGTAGCCATCACGGACCCCGGAACCCTTCTGGAGAAGCGGGCCAGGGAGCGGGCATTTCGGCGGACCTTCCTTAATTTTAACGACATCGGGGGACGATATTCTGCCCTTTCCTATGTCGGACTGGTGCCGGCCGCGCTGATGGGTATCGATATCGCGGAGCTGCTGCTTCGAGCTCTCCGGATGGAGCATGCCTGTGCGTCCTGTGTCCCGGTCCGGGAAAATCCAGGTGTCGCCCTGGGTGCAGTCATGGGAGAACTGGCTCGCAGGGGCAGGGACAAAGTGACTCTCCTTGCGCCAGGACCCATCGCTTCATTCGCATTGTGGCTCGAACAGCTTATTGCCGAGAGCACCGGCAAGGAGGGAAAAGGAATTCTTCCCGTCGCGGGCGAACCTCTCGGGCCTCTTACGGCCTACGGGAAGGACAGGCTTTTTGTTTACCTCCGGCTCAGAGACGAGGTTGACGAATCCCTTGAGACCTTTGTTCGCAAATTGGAGAGGGATGGAGAGCCAGTCGTCTCGATCCTGATGGAAGACCGGTTCGACCTGGGCCAGGAGTTCTTCCGGTGGGAGATTGCTACTGCCACAGCAGGGGCTATCCTCAAGATTAATCCTTTTGATCAACCCAACGTGCAGGAAAGCAAGGACAATACCAATCGCCTCCTCACCCGGATACGGGAGACCGGAACGCTGCGCCTTCCGTCCCCCGATCTGGAAGAGGGAAGCCTCCGGTTCTATGGCATCAAAGAAGCGCTAAACGCTCGGGAATGCCTCAACATCTTTTTCGGGAAAGCCCGGAGCGGTGATTATGTTTCTCTTCAGGCCTATCTGACTGAGACGCCAGCCATGACGGAGGCCCTTCAGGCGATCAGGCAGCGATTGAGAGATACTTTGGAAGTCGCCACGACCCTCGGTTATGGCCCCCGCTTTCTCCATTCCACGGGACAGTTCCATAAGGGCGGCCCGAACAGAGGGTTTTTCCTCCAACTGACTGCCGATGACGTCGAAGACGTTTCCATCCCCGGCACGCCCTACACGTTCGGTCTCTTTCGACAGGCTCAGGCACTGGGTGACCTGGAAGCCCTGCGCAGACATAGAAGACGTGTCCTCCGCATCCATCTCGGCAGCGACGCCCTTCAAGGATTGGGTGCCTTGTCCCAGCTCCTGGAAGAAGGTATAGGCAGTAGGTAGAAGGCAGTAGGTAGAAGGTAGAAGGCAGTAGGCAGTAGGTAGAAGGCAGTAGGCAGTAGGCAGTAGGCAGAAGAGAGGCACTTAGGAAACCGAGATGTATCGATCATGAATGAGTTGCCTGAAATTGCTGACCACGTTTTTTCCACCTAACATCAGAAGTTCCTTCTGACCTCTGGCCTCTGCGCTTCGCTGATTATACCGATTCAAACGGCGAGATTCCACCGATTTTTTACGTCCATCGTCTTTCGTCCCTCGTCCCTCGTTTTCTTTCCGCCTTCTGCTTACTGCCTGTAGGGAACGGTTTGAAACCGTTCCCTACTAATGCATCCCCGAAGTAACCGTCACCTCCCCCTTTCGCATCAAAAGGGTCAGAGGAAGAATCAGAAACAACATCATCGAGAGAAAGGAAAACACGTCATTGAATGACAGCATCGATGCCTGTCTTTGCAGCACGCCGTAAATGAACCCCAAGGCTCCCTGATCCGGAAGTGTTGAACTAAAACCTCTTTCCTGCAGAATCGTTGAAATCTGGGGAGCGGCCATTTGAAGGTTCCGATCAAAGTAGGTGAGATGATCGACGAGACGGGACTGATGAAACTGTGCTCCCCTGGCAAGGAGTGTGGTCACAACAGCCACACCAAAACTCCCCCCGAGGTTTCTCAGGAGATTGAAGATCGCCGTGGCATTTCCCATCTCTTCTTTTTGAATGCTCGACATCGTCACTGTGTTAAGGGGGATGAAGAGAAAACCCATCCCAATGCCGAGCACGATCCTCGGCCAGATGACCGTATAGAAGTCTGCGGAGAGACTAAACTGTCCCATCAGATGAACGGCATAGGCCGCTACGGCAATCCCGAAAGCCAGGATGGCCTTGGGGCTCATCTTCGAAACCAGTTTACCGGAGATCGCCATGGCGATCATGTTGGCGATCCCTCCCGGCCCGAGCACGAATCCGGAAAGAAAAGAGGTATACCCCATCAGCGTCTGTAGATAAATCGGAAGAAGGACAATGCTTCCGAAGAGATTGAAAAAGACGAAAAACATGATCAGGTTTCCCGTGCTGAAGGAAAGGTTCTTGAAGGCCCGCAAATTGACAATCGGATTCTCCGAAAAGAACTCCACGGCGATGAAAAGCATGAGAGACGAAAGGGCCGTGAAACTCAGATAGATGATGAGGGTGGACGAAAACCAGTCCTCCCTCTGTCCCTTGTCCAGAACGATCTGAAGGCAGCCCAGACCAATGACCAGGAAGATAAGGCCCCAGTAATCAATTCTCATCTTTCTCCGCTCCATGTAGGGCGGATCGATGATAAAAAAGAGGACCATCAGGATGGAGATAATCCCTATGGGGACATTGATGTAAAAGATCCAGTGCCACGACCAGTTGTCGGTGATCCATCCCCCCATCAAAGGTCCGATGATCGGTCCGAACATGATGCCAATGCCGAAGATCGCCATCGCCATCCCATGCTGAGAAGGCGGAAAGGTCTCAAGAAGAATGGACTGGGAGAGGGGCTGAAGGGCACCGCCGCCAAGTCCTTGAAGAACCCGGAAAAACACAAGGCTCTGGAGATTCCATGCAGAGCCGCACATGAAAGAACTCAATGTGAAGAGAGAGATGGAGGAGATGAGATAACGCTTTCTTCCAAAAAGCCTGCTCAGCCATCCCGTCATGGGAATGATGATGGCGTTCGAAACCAGATAAGAGGTAATGGTCCAGGTGGATTCATCGATCCCCGCGGACAAACTCCCCCGGATATGATCGAGGGAAACGTTGACAACGGTGATATCCACGATCTCGATCAATGTGGGAAGCATGACGGTAATCGCAACAATCCACTTGTTCACTGAACGACCCAAAAGCGAAACGCGGAAGCGAATACTGGACGACATTGTAGGGTGCGTTCCCCGAACGCACCGCTTGACGGCGTGATCGGGGATCACGCCCTACAAAACCTCCCATAAAACTGAGAATTGATTTGTAGGGGCGCTGCTTGCTGCGCCTTCCAGGGCAGGGCTCGCCCTGCCCCTACAACAAGAAAAGGCTGCTGACACTGATCACTGAAACTTATTCATCATTGCTCTATCAAGATCGTGGGAACCACGGACATGCCAACCCGCAGGAGATGCTCCGGGTCCGACCCCTTATCGAGAGCGATTTTTACCGGAATTCTCTGGACGATTTTGACAAAGTTCCCTGTGGCATTTTCGGGCGGGAAGAGCGAGAAGACTGCGCCTGTTCCTGCCATGACACTGTCCACTTTTCCGGAGAAGACCTTTCCGGGATAGGTATCCACCTTTATTTCCACCTTCTGGCCGCGTCTCACCCTCTTCAACTCCGTCTCCTTATAATTGGCCGTGACCCAAATGTTTTCCTGATCGAGAGGAACAACAGCCATGAGGGGCTGTCCTGGCTGGATCTGGTTTCCTGCCTCCACCGTCCTCTTTGTGATGAAGCCGTCCGCAGGCGCATAAAGCTTTGTGTAGCCTCTGTTCAATTCCGCCCCCCGAAGGGTTGCCTCTTTCTGTTGGATTTGGGCCACCTGCGGAGGAATCCCCGCTTCGGTCTGCTTGACCAGAGCCCTCTGTGTATCGAGGGTCGCCTGAAGCTGTTTGATCTGATTCCCCGCCGCTTTCACCTGGGCTGCAGTGACTTCGTAGGTCGTTTTTGCGCGGTCGAATTGTTGCACTGCAATCGCTTCCTTTTTCACGAGCATTTCAGCCCTCTTGAAATCGATCTCCGCCAGCCGGAGATTGGCCTCCTGAAGTTCATAGTTGGCCCGGGCAGCATCCAGGGCAGCCATCGTCTCTTTCAACTGCCTTCTAACCGTAGCCACCCTGTCCCGTATCTCAAGAAGCCTCGTCCGTTCGGTCTCAAATCCCGCCTGCGCCTCTTTCACCTTCACCTCGTAATCGTCGGGAGCGATGTCCAGGAGGAGGTCATCCTTCTTCACAGCCTGATTGTCATCCACGTAAAGGGCCTTGACCGTCCCGAAAACTTTTGACGCAATCACATGGACCCTGCCATCGATAAAGGCGTCATCCGTCGAGATATGGGTCTCCTTGTACCTCAAATAGAAAAAGAGCACGACAGCCCCCAGGACGATCACTAAAGGCAATATGATAAAGGCAGCGGTCTTTTTTCTCCGGTTGTTTCTCTTTCTCCCATTCTCCTCCATCGATTCACTCCCCCGGTCCGTTGAAGATGACTCTCATGGGAGTATTCTTGCAGTTAGCGATCATTTTTGCAATACCTTTTGTATCCGTTCGCCCCGTTCTCTTCTTCCCCCATCTCTGAATTCTGGTAACACTTTAGCTCTCCGGTGGATTCGCTCCGCGAAACGCGGGGTCTTCATCCACCCTATGTGATCTCCCCAAACACGGACAAGGGTATTCGAGGTGGTGCCTCATCGAAGAAACAAACTATACGTTAAAATGGTCAAAACGAAGGCCGTAGAGGAGGTATATTGCCAGTTGTGCTCTACCACTGCAAAATAGAACATGGAGGCGAGGACACGCACAAAAGGCGTGAGCATGAGAACCCCAATTCCCATGTTAATCAAGAGACGCGGGAAGATGACGCCGGAAGCAATCTGCCGAACCGATGAAAGAATAAACTCGAAGAAATTCATTCCTATGATGGGATACCCAATATTCAAATGGCCGACTTTCATCCAGTTCCAGATCAGACCCGTAGCATTGATCATTATTCCAGTGTTCCAGTTTTCCACTATTCCCGGCCTTTATTCCACCTTGAATTTGGCCTCCTTTAGAACGTTCCCGCCGACATACCGCAGCGATTCATTCGCTTTGACCTGATCTAAGTCCTTATTGCCCGTGCGGAAGGAAAAGACGGCCATTGAGACTCTTTCGTTCGGCTTCAGGAAAAGGGCGCCCCGTGCCCCCAACAAGCCAATAAGAATGTGCCTTTCCTTAATTTTCGAGTTCTCAGTCTGTTCTCTAACAGGATTCTGAAAAAGTCACCTTTTCCAGGTTGCTCAAAAATGCCCAGATGCAAGGCACCCGAAATCCTGAGGAATGAGGCGTACTTGGCCGTACGCCGCAATGACGAAGGATGAAGGAAACGCCGCAGATGGGCGTTTTTCAGCAACCTGCTAATGGTAGTAGGCTTCCGTCCCCACCTTACCCCTGAAGACGGTGTAGCTGTAGACCGTGTACCCCAGCACAACGGGTAAAACGAGCACGGCTCCCCAGAGGGTGAAGCGTAAGGTCTCCCGCTGGGCCACGGCTTCTTGAAAGGTGACTGTGGGAGGAATGGCGTACGGATAGAGAGACGCGATCAGGCCAAGGTAACCTGCCAGAAAGAGCAGGACACTGCAGAGGAATGGAAGGATCTCACGGCGCTTCTTGAGGCTTCTCATCAATCCATAGAAGGCGAAAAGACCCAGTACCGGAAAAGCCCAGATGTAATAGATCCTGGGCGGATGAAACCAGTTGGTCAGAACCGTGGGATAATGGATGGGTGTCCATAAGGTAACCACGACCTGGCATGCAAGGACGAGGATTCCCGACCAGAAGGCCTGGAGGTAGGCCCGCCTTTGCACGGCTTCGCTCGTCTTGATAATAAGATAGGTCGAACCCAGTAGCACGTAGCCGGCGACCAGTGCGACTCCTACAAATAAAGAGAATGGGTTGAGCCAGTCAAAAGGGCCCCCGGCAAACTGTCCCTTCACAACGGCAGTTCCGGAAATGATTCCTCCGAGGGTCAATCCCTGGGCCAGCACTGCCGTGAGACTTCCAATGAAAAAGGCCCTGTCCCAGGGGGTCTTACGATCGGCATTGACCCGGAATTCAAAGGCCACGCCTCGAAAGATCAGGCCGAAGATGAAGGTAAAAAGGGGGATATAAAGGGCGCTGAAAAGGACTCCGTAAACCATGGGAAAGGCGACAAAGAGAGCGCCCCCGCCAAAGACCAACCAGGTCTGATTGGCATCCCAGACCGGGGCAATGCTGTTCATCATAACATCCCTTTCCTGCTCGTTTCGACAGGTCCGGAACAGAAGTCCTACTCCCAGGCTGAAGCCGTCGAGGACCACATAAAGAATGATGGTCAGGGCTACCAACAATGGCCAGATTAGAATGAGATCCATCGCAATCACTACCCCACTTCTCCCGGATTTTAGATTTTAGATTTCAGATTGCAGATTTGAAATCATAAATCTCAAATCTGAAATTTCTCTATTTCATCCCGGCAGGGCGCTGAACCGGGGGAATCGGACTCGAAAGATCCGGGCCGCGATTCAGGGTCTTCATCACATAATAAAAGTAGCTCGCTCCAATCACCGGGAGGATGATCAGAAACAGGGCCAGGGACCAGATGACGTTCCCGGTCGGAATTGGAGAGACGCCATCGGCTGTTCGCATCAACTGGTAGACCAGCCAGGGCTGACGGCCAACCTCTGTCGTGATCCAGCCCAGCTCCGTCGCAAAAAAACCGAGGGGATGGATGATCAGGAGCGTCCACAGGAAAGGCCGATGTTCGAACAGCTTCCCCCGCCACCAGACAACAAAGGCCCACACCATAACCAGGAGAAGGACAAACCCGATAGCCACCATCCCCCGGAAGGCCCAGAACACGATCATGACATTGGGGCGGTCCGCAGGCGGAAATTCCTTGAGACCCAGAACCTTTCCCTTGAGGGAATGGGTGACAAGGAGGCTCAGTCCATCCGGAATCATCACCTCAAAACGGTTCCTTTCCTTTACCATGTCAGGAATGGCAACAACCGCAAAGGGCGCGCCTTTCCCAACATTCGTCTCCCAATGGGCCTCTATTGCAGCCAGTTTGGCCGGTTGATGGTGAAAGAGAAGTCGGCCGCTCACATCTCCGATAACGATTTGAAGGGGAGCAAAGACGCCGGCCATGAGGAGGGCCATGCTTAGAGACCGCCGGAAGAGAATGGTTTCCCTTCCCTTCAGGAGAAAGTAAGCACTCACCCCGGCCACAACGAAAACCGACGCCTCAAAGGCGGCCAGCGTCATGTGACCCATTCGAACGAGTGAGGAAGGATTGAGGATAACCGAAGAAAAATCGGTCACAAAGAACTTCCCGTCCAGGATTCTATAACCAGTCGGAGTCTGGAGCCAGGAGTTTGCAGACAGGATCCAGAATGCGGAGAGGATGCCTCCAAAAGCCATTAGGCATGTGGCGAGAAAATGGATTCCCCGGCTCACCCTGTTCCAGCCAAAGAGCATGATCCCCAAAAAACCGGCTTCAAGGAAGAAGGCTGTCAGCACCTCAAAGGCAAGAAGAGGAGAAAAGACATTGCTGACCGCTTGAGAGAAGCGAGAAAAACTGGTGCCGAACTCGAACTCCAGCACGATCCCGGAAACCGCTCCCACCGCAAAATTGATCGCAAAGATCTTCGCCCAGAAACGGTACATGCGATAGTAGAGTTCCTGCTTTGTCACCAGCCATAAAAATTCCACGACCACCAGATACAGGGAGAGACCTATAGTCAGTGCAGGGAAGAGGATATGAAACATGGTGGTGATGGCAAATTGAACTCGGGAGAGATAAAGGGCATCCATGCTGGCATCTCATGGAAATGGAAAGAGCGGCCCCTTCCGGGGCCGCCTGTTCTGGGTATTCCGAACTGTGATGAATTCGTAAAAAGCCGAAAAAGGCTAATGATCGTCATTCCGGCCCGCTGCGCCAAGCGCTTGCGCGGCGAGCGAACCCCGGACCTGATCCGGGGCGGAATCCAGTGATCTTAGATAGTTATGAAAACACTGGACACCGGTTTTCACCCCCGGATTAAGACATTCCGGGGCAGGCTTAGAGACGACCTTTTACAAGACCATCAACTGTTTCCTGGAATTTATTCTAACCTGACATTTGAGACTTGTTATTTAGGTAATCCTTATCCCAGTCTTTCCTCAACAGCCTTCCAGTTGATGTTTTTGAAGAAAGCCTCGATGTAATCTGCCCTCTTCAACCCATAATCAATCATGAAAGCGTGTTCGAAGACGTCCAGGATCAGAAGGGGCGTGCAGCCTGCAGGATGGCCGCCATCATGCTCATTGATCCAGAAGTTGATCAAGCCTCCAGACATCTTATCCTGATAGAGAATCGCCCATCCGATCCCGCGCATTGCGCCAACCGCGCGAAAATCCTTTTCCCAGGCCTCGTAGCTTCCGAAATCATCGGAAAGCTTCTTGTACAGCTTCCCCGATTTATCCGGGCCACCTTTTCCCCCCAGGTTCTCGAAGTAGTATTCATGGAGTCTCATGCCGTTGAACTCCCATCCGAGCCTTCTTTTCAGTTCGGCAAACTCGGGAACGCCCGTTTTGCCCTCCTTGAGCATCTGACCGAGGGTCTCCATCACCTTGTTGGTATTGGTGACATAACCCTGATAAAGGGTGAAGTGATTCTTGAGAAGGGTTTCGCTGAAACCCTCCATCCCCAGAAGTTTGCTGTAATCTTTGGCAGTGTAAGCCATCTTCTCCTCCTTTCTCGCCTGAGCGAACGAAATATGGGATTCGTCCCACAGGAACGTCATCATTCCAATGCTTGAAACTGTTAGAAACTCGCGCCGGTTAAGAGTGAGGGCATCTTTCAAAAGCATCCGGACTCCTCCTCTCACGCAATGTATAATCTGTTATATTAAGAGACCGGCACTGGAAAATAAATACATGAAACCCTGTATTTCGGAGGAATAAAAGACAGTATTTTTGAGGAAAGACCGGGCCTAACCCAAGGCCCAAAGCAACCCTACGACCGTTGACGGAAATATACGGGTTGCACGTAAGGGCTCAGGAGCTTCCAATATGGCGGAAGAGGAAACTTGCTCCAAATCCCACAGCACCCCCTAATACCAGGCCGATCACAACTTTCAAAATCATCAATGCCTCCTTCAAACAAGATATCATCCCGCCTTCGTGAAATCAAGAGTCGAACGCGCCCAAATCCCGATATAGGAGATTTTTTTGAAAATTTCTTCTGTCGTATCCCCTCGCTTATTCGTGGGAGTAGAGGCTTTAGCCGGAGTTCTTCCACCTGAAGGCTTGGTTCCAGAGAAGAGATTCCAAGCGTAACTATCGGAGTTTTAGCTGAGTTCATGGAGAAGCCATTGGGTCACCCACAGAGTTTTCTATGAGGAAGGCACTCCCATATCTTGTGGATTTTTTCTCTTGACATACTACTCCCGTTTTTGTATATTTAACCCATCCCAAAGCAAGGTCTTATCAATGGCCGGTTTGCCGGGCGACGGAGTTGGGATGCGTTACTGACGCGAATGCCGTATCTTGGGAGTTTGAATCCAAGTCACTTGTCCGAGATACGGACAATACGTCAAAGTGACCAAAAGCGATGGCCGCGCAACTTCCCAGATCGGGATTTCTGGGGATTGAAACGGGGTTTTGTCTGCCCCACCGTCCCTTTCCGGGTGTAGAATCCTGCCAGAACAGCTCACTGCTGTGGGAGTTAGGAGAAAAACGATTATGAAAAGAGCCACCCTCATCTTATTGAATCTTGTGTATCTGTCCGTTCTAACCTGTGATGTTGCCCAGGCTGTCCAGCAGGATGCCCAGGGCTGCAAGGATCATCCGCTCTTCACCAGACTGTCCGGCTTTCATATCACAGAATGCCAAGAGAAGGATTTCGACCGATACACCTTCTTTGCCGAGCAGGGGAAGGAGGTAGACGTCGAGGGGCGCTACACCAAGATCTGGTACGAGATTAACGAGGGCGTAAAAGCGCCATCCCAACTTGCAATCATTCGCAACTACCAGCAGGCCATCAAGAAGATTGGCGGGACCGTAGCCTTTGAGAACGATAGGTATACCAGCCTGAAGATAGCCAAGAGCGGAAAGGAGATCTGGGCCCAAATCGACACCGCATGGAGTGGTGGCTACCAACTTTTCATAGTTGAGAAGCAGGAAATGACGCAAGAAATTGCCGCGAACGCCGAAGCTTTCTCAAACGATCTCAGGGACACCGGCCATGCCGCCATCTATGGCATTTATTTCGACACAGGCCAATCCGTAATCAAGCCCGAATCGGAGGCTGCCCTGGAGCAGATCGCCAAACTTCTGAAAGGCGACAGCAGCCTGAAGGTCAACGTAGTGGGCCATACCGACAACGTAGGGGGGATCGACTCCAATATGAAGCTCTCACAGGCGCGGGCAGATGCGGTTGTAATGGTCCTCACATCTAAATACGGGATCGTCTCGACAAGACTCAAAGCCTACGGGGTGGGACCATTGGCGCCTGTGGCGTCCGACAAGACTGATGAAGGCAGGGCCAAGAACAGGCGCGTGGAATTGGTAGAGCAATGAATTAAATCGTTTCGGGTCGCGGCAGGAACGATCATCACGGGCCGCCTTCATGCGGCGCTGCCGGCGGATAAATTCTTTATCCGTGACTTCTTTGCGTTTTGCAAAGAAGTTTTCCCCTCACGACACTGCTGAAATCAAACACCTGCCCACGGGTTGCGTCAGGAAGCTGAGCGCTGAATGCTGAAGGCTGAAAGCGCGCGGCCACTGCCAATCTCGGATATTTGGTTGCGGCCTCGGGCCGCGCTAGTAAAAACAAGCTGCAATTTTGTCGCATGCCCCGGTATGGATCCCGCCTTCGATATTCCCTGGCCAATCTTGTCGATGATCCGGTAGTGCAAGATGGTTTTGCCGATCATGGAGAATCACTCCGTCGGCAATTCGCTCACTGCAATGAGAGTCACCTTAATTTGGGGTCTTCTCCAAAGCGTGTGGGTAAATTTTGACTCTTCAGAGAGCTTTTGAGCCGACTTTGATGCTTTTTCGAAACGATTTGGGAACACCTCTTGAGGACGTTGGAACACCTCTTGGGGACGTTGTTGAATTCTTCCACTTGGAAAGGAATAAACTCAGAATAAACTCACGTAGGTTCTAAAACAACTTCTGGTCGCTGAGCTGGATCGAGATGCAGCACTCGGTTTTTCAAGTTGTTTTAGAACCTACGTCCCCTCCGTCTTTCCCGGGAGTATTCTGCTTTCCAAGAAGCCCCGTACCCCAGTCCCATTTGAGAAGGAGGTGCGGACTCAATCGTGTCTTGCGGTTTTGCAGCAGTCTTTCCTAACGGGTTGACATTGTTCGAGGTGCTGTGTAGAATCGATGATGAGACGGAATCAGGAGAGGGAGGCGGTGCGACCTCTTTATATTGAATCGGCGCAGCAGGCGCCTCGTGGAGAGAAAGGTGTGTCTTGTCGTTGAAAGTGATGCTGGCCGGATGACTGGCAGGTTGGGGTGGTGTCACTTTGTCGTACTCGATAACCAGTCTCTTGATGGTCTTGTGTCTACTGTTGACCAGAATGATGTTCCTGCTCCGAAGATTACTGGCTCAGGTGGCAAGCAGGGTCAGACTTTGACATACAGCGCAGTTAGGGCTGATCCTAGCGCTACTAATCCAGTTCAGTATTATTGGGATTTTGGTGATAGTACGAATAGTGGTTGGCAGGATTCCAACACTGTGAGTAAGTCCTGGTCTAATGTTGGAACTTACAATTTGTCTGTTAAGACCAAGTGTAAGGAGCATGGCATAGAATCAGAATCTGGAACTCTCCCGGTTAATATTGGTAATCCGGACGGTCCAGATTTGAAAGTCCAATGGCAGACTACTCCTTACAAGTCTTGTACGACTAACAAAAAGAAGGGTACTAAGTGTTCTTTGAAAGGTGGAAAGGTCTTGGTGGCTAATGTTGGAAACCAGTCTTCGACTGCGACTTCGCTTGACTTCAAGCTTTCGGACGATGCTACTTTGGACGAGTCAGACCCCTTGATGAAAGAGATTAATGTGGCTGCTCTCAAACCGGGAAAGTACAAAAGCATCACTCTGCCCACTCAAAACTTTGCTTACGGAGTCTCGCTCACAGGAAAATACATCTTTGCCTTCGTCAACGGAACAGACAACAATCCTGCCAACAACCTAATTATTTACGGGCCTTTGCAATAATTGTTTGAAAGGTGTTCAAGCGAATTGATTCCATTTTTTTCTTAGATATGTTTATTAGTCTCTTTTGTAACTGGGGACAAAGGTACGAGGTAGGGGACGTAGGTTCTAAAACAACTTCTGGGCGCTGAGCTGGATCGAGATGCAGCACTCGGTTCTTCAAGTTGTTTTAGAACTTGCGTCCCCTCCGTCTTTCCAAAGGAGGCCTGTATTAAGTCGGGTTGCGTTCATAACAACTCAACCTTACAGTTGGAATTGCTCAGAGTAAAACCCCTTCATAGTCTCTTTCCTCTCGGATCCCCAAAGCTCATCGAGAAAATCAAGATAGCTCCCCAAATCCCTTGGTTCATGAGGCTGTAAGGCACCGATGGCTCCAAAGCCTTCCTTGGTGAGCACCAGATCTTTCTCGAGATTGAGGTTTCTCTTTTTCTCTTCTGGTAAGCTCATCGTACTTCTCCATTTGTCCGTAAGAAAGAATGACGCACGGAAAGGAACACGGTGCAAGGGCAGCAGCCCGGTCCAGCAGGATAGCTGGTGGGAAAATGGGTACAAAGATAAATAATGACGTCGACCGATTTTTACTTGACAGACCGAACTCCTTTTGAATAGACTGATAAAATGAGGAAATGGATCTATTCTCTTACCGCCATCTGTCTGATTCTTCTCATTGCCACGGTTGCGTACTTCCGGTTTCGAGTCCAAACCAAAGGGGCCTTCTTTGCCCTGTTTCCAATTTTCAGATGGGTTTCAGTCGAGCAGCCTATTCTCTTCAACCATATTCATCACAAAGAGGTCGCCAAGCTGAACTGCACCTTCTGCCACCGGTACGTAGAAAGGTATCGTGTTGCGGGAATTCCAAACATCGAACTCTGCCGGGCCTGCCATTCGAGCGACGCCATCAGCAAAAGACCTGAAGCCCTGAAGGTTGTGGAATACGTGAAAAAGGAAAAGACGATTCCGTGGCAGAGGATGTACGAGCTTCCGCCATTTGTTGTCTTTCAGCACTGGGTCCATATCCAGAACGCTGTGGACTGCTCCACCTGCCATGGAATCACCGGCATAAAGGAAAGACCGGTCAAGATGGTGGACCGCAATTATATGGAATGGTGTGTCGACTGTCATGAGAAGCGAAAAGCCAGCACGGACTGCTACGCGTGCCACTCCAGTTAGAAGAGAATGAGATGAGGAGATAGGGAGATCGGGGGATGGGGAGATAGGGAGATAGGGAGATGGGGAGATGGGGAGAAACTTATTTCACCCAATTACCCCATCGCCCGATCAGAGATTCGGTTGAGTAGGCAAGATCATGAGGATCAACAGAAGAGATTTGTTAAAGGCAATTGGGGCTGCCACCTTGGGGATGGCTCTGCCGGATGAACTGCTCCATGCCCTTCCAAAGGAAGGGGAATGGATTCCGTACGAAGAGTACTGGTCAACGGGCATCTGCCTCCAGTGTCCCAGCGGCTGCGGCCTCCGGATTCGATCGGTCAATCAGTGGCCGGTGAAGCTGGAAGGGATAAAAGATTATCCAATCAATCAAGGGCGCCTTTGCCCGAAAGGCCAATCAGGCCTCCAGGTTCTTTACGACCCGGATCGGATTCGCCATCCCTTGAAAAGGAAAGGCAAACGGGGAGATGGGGACTGGGAAAAGATCTCGTGGGATGAGGGTCTTGCCCTCGTCACGCAAAAGCTCAAGGCCCTTCGAGAAGGAGGAAAACCCCACAGCCTCATGGTGATGGGAGGACGATATCGTGGTCACATGGCCGACCTCATGGCAAGATTCCTGGAAGCCTTTGGGTCTCCCAACCACCTTGGGAACCCATCCAGGGGCTCTGAAGGAACGCTGAAAGGCCATTTCTTTACGATGGGCGTGAAGGAATTCCTTGCCTGTCACTGGGAAGAAACGAATTACGTGCTCTCCTTTGGAGCAAGCCTTCTCGAGGCCTCGAGACCTTCCCTCCGAAATCTCTGGGGTTATGGATATCTGAGGCGGGGAAGGCCTGGCATGAGAGGAAAGCTCGTCCAGATCGAGCCTCGATATTCCATAACGGCGTCGAAGGCGGACCAGTGGCTTCCCATTCAACCAGGGATGGACGGAGCCCTGGCTCTTGGGATCTGCCATTGGATGATCAAGGAAAAGAAATACGATCGCGAGTTTATCGACCGCTACACCTTCGGATTTGAGGACTGGAAGGACGCAAGCGGAAAGACCCGTCTCGGTTTCAGGAACCTCGTCCTCGGCGAATACTCGCCCAAACAGGTCTCCTCATTGACAGGGATTCGTGAAGAGACCATCGTTCAGATCGCTCAGGAATTCTCAGTCCATCGTCCTTCCATCGCTATTTCCGGGAGAGGAGTGGCCATGCAGACCAACGGGACCTATACCCAGATGGCCATCGACGGTCTGAACGCCCTCGTCGGATCGATCGATGGCCGGGGTGGGCTTCTCCTTCAGCGAAAGCCTCCCTTCAGGAAATGGCCTGCGGTGAAGAGAGACGATGTCGCACAAAAAGGGCTCTCTCAGCCTCGATGGGACGGGGCCGGGAGTCTCCCCTTCCCTTTTGCCGAAGAGGTCCCATATACTCTGCCGGAGAGACTTCAAAAAAGTGAACCTTATCCGATCGAGATCCTTTTCACCTACTATACCAATCCCCTTTTCAGCTTTCCGGAACCAGAAAAATTCCGCCCTGCCCTTGAAAAGATTCCGTTCATTGTCAGTTTCTCGCCTTTCATGGACGAGACGACGATGCTTTCCGATCTCGTTCTTCCCGATGGAACTTATTTCGAACGCTGGCAGGACGACAACGTCGAGCCGGGATCCGGATATCCGATGTTTGGCCTTCGGAGCCCGGTGATTCAGCCCCCTCTTTACGATGTCCGCAATACCGGGGATGTCCTCATTCAGGTTGCGAAAGGTCTGGGCGGAGACGTAGCCGCGTCCTTTCCATGGAAGGATTTCCAAGAGGCATTGAAAGAGGCGATCAAAGGCGTTTTTTCGTCAAAACGGGGCTCCATTCAGGCCGGGGACTTTGATGAATTCTGGAATGCCCTCATCGAACGGGGTGGCTGGTGGGATCCTCCTTATCCCTTCGGGCAGTGGAGGAAGCAGTTCAATACGAATTCCGGCAAATTCGAATTTTTCTCCCTTTCCATGGAGAAAGGATTGATGGAGATTTCGAAGAGGACCTCCAAGGGCCTTGATCAGATCCTTACGGAGTTGAAGATCGAAGCCAGGGGAGATAAAGCCTTCCTCCCCCATTTTGAAAGACCCCGATCCGTCGGAGACGATCAAGGATATCCCTTTCATCTCATCGACTATAAACTGATGACCACAGCAGAGGGACGTGGAGCTAATCAACCCTTCCTTCAGGAGATCTTTGGCCCCCATCTCTACGAGCGATGGGACTCCTGGGCTGAGATCAATCCAGAGACCGCGGCTCAACTGGGGATCAAAGACGGTGATCTCATCTGGGTAGAATCAAAAGGGGGGAAGGTCAAAACAAAGGCAAGGCTTTTTCCCGGAACCCAGCCGAAGTGTATCCACATCCCCTATGGCCAGGGTCATAGAGCCTATGGACGATGGGCAAAGAATAGAGGAATCAATCCAAATGATCTCCTTATGAGAGAATACGATCACTTGGGAGGATTTGTCTCCTACTTTTCAACGAGAGTCAAGGTTTATAAGGCGTAAAGAGGACATCTCCCCATATCCCCATTTCTGTCGGGGGGGCAGCGGGGACGAATCTTGAGGTAAAGCATGTACCGTTGGGGAATGGTAATCGATCTCGATCGCTGCACGGGCTGCCAGGCCTGTGTGGTGGCCTGCAGGCAGGAAAATAACGTTCCTTTCGTAGGCGAGGAGAATGCAAAGCTGGGCAGGGCCAAATTCTGGATGAACCTCATCTCCGAGGTGAAGGGGACCTATCCGAACGTGGAAATGCAATTTATTCCCATACCCTGCATGCACTGTGAAAAGCCACCCTGTACGATCGTCTGTCCGGTCGCCGCCACATACAAAAATCCTGAAGGCATTGTAGCCCAGGTTTATCCGCGGTGCATCGGGGTCCGCATGTGTATCTCCAACTGCCCCTACACGGTCCGTTATTTCAACTGGTACGCACCCTCATGGCCCGAGGAGTACAAGAAGGGATTGAATCCGGATGTCTATACGCGCAGAAAGGGAATTACGGAAAAGTGTAATTTCTGCATTCAGAGGATTCGGAGAGCGAAGATGACGGCAATGAAGGAGAAGCGAACGATCAGGGACGGTGAAGTGGTGCCTGCCTGCGCTGAGACCTGTCCGAGCGAAGCCATCACCTTCGGAGATTTAAACGACCCTCAAAGTAAAGTGTACAAGCTCTCCAGGAGCCGCCGCGCCTTCAGGCTGATGGAGGAACTCGCCACGGAACCCAAAGTGTACTATCTCAAGCAAGGGGAATGGAATGAAGGATAGCGAAGCCATTGCCCGGAAACACAGCAGGATACTCGATCCCCTGACCCGGTGGGGAAGAACCACCGTGATCCTGGCAAGCCTCCTCGCAGGCATTGTCTTCTGGTCATTCTTCGCCTTTACCTGGCAGTTCATCAATGGCCTGGGAGAAACAGGAATGGGACACCCTGTATCCTGGGCCTTCTACCTGGTCAACTTCGTCTTTTTCATCGGGATCAGCCATGCAGGAGCATTGGTCTCGGCTGTTTTGCGGATCACCCATGCCCGCTGGGGCACTCCTTTCGGCCGTGCCGCCGAGGCCGTCACGGTTTTTGCTCTCGCAGCAGGGCCGACGAATATTCTCTTCGACCTGGGGCGATCCCATCTCTTTTACTGGGTGGCCCTCCACGCCCAATTCAAATCTCCCCTCATATGGGATGTTACCTGCATCATGACCTATTTCACTGTCAGCAATGTCTTTCTCATCGTCCTCATGATTCCCGACGTTGCTTTCCTCAGAGACCGTTTTCCAGGCCGGCGATGGCTCTATGGGCCTCTCTCCCTCGGCTGGACCGGAACGGAAAGACAGGAACGAACTCTTGCGAAAACGATCGCTATCCTGTGTGTTGCCGTTATCCCTATCGCTGTCAGCGTGCACACCGTCGTGTCGTGGGTCTTCGGGATGCAGACCCAGCCGATGTGGCATAGTACGATCTTCGCCCCCTACTTTGTCACGGGCGCCATTTTTTCAGGGATTGCCGCGATCATCATCGTAACCATCGTTCTGAGAAAGGTTTACCACCTTGAGGATTATCTCAAGCCCTATAACTTCAACAACATGGGTTTACTGCTTCTCGTCTTCACACTTCTCTGGTTCTACTTCACGTTTGCGGAACACCTAACCGTTGTATATGGAGGAGGGACCGAAGAGCTTGCGGTTCTATGGGCCAAATTGACAGGGAAGTATGCTCCCTTTTTCTGGACCATGTTCGCCCTCTGTTTCGTCATCCCCTTTCCGATATTGGTCTGGAAGCGCACCATCCCGGGGCTCCTGATTTCCTCGATCTCCATCGTCATCGGAATGTGGCTCGAAAGATTCACGATTATCATCCCATCCTTCACGGAGCCCCGTCTTCCTTACGCGCGGGGTGTTTACAGCCCCTCGTGGGTGGAGTGGTCGATGATGGCCGGCCTCTTTGCAGGATTCACTTTAGCTTTTCTTCTTTTTTCGAAATTCTTCCCTGTGATCTCCATCTGGGAGACAGAAAAGGAAGAAGGAGAGAAACATCAATGATCAATTAGCAATGGTCAATTGGCAGTTACCAATGAGTAAAGGATTCTTTTGAGCCTTGAGCTTTTTTTTGACGCTACGACGCAATGGCTACACGTTGACACGGAGGTATCTATGAAAAGAGCTGGATGGGTGGCTTTTGTTGCTATTAATTTTCTTTTATTCTGCTTTGGAACGGTCTTCGGACAGGCAAAGAATCCCCCTAAGAAGACTCCTGAATTGGTGGACACGGGGAAAAAGCTTTACGAGCAGAATTGCGCGGCCTGCCATGGTACGAAGGGTGATGGGAAAGGCCCGGCCGGAGCTGTCCTCAAACCTGCTCCCACAGACTTTGCCAAGCCCCTGAAAGAGTGGCCCAATACAAAAGGGGATCAAAGGAAAATCTTTGAAGTCATCTCCAAAGGAATTCCGAATAGCGGGATGGTCAAATGGGATCAACTCTCTGAGCAGGAACGCTGGGCACTCACTTATGTCGTGATGGAGTTTGCGCCGGCGGCCAAGGCTACTCCAGCCAAGAAAAAATAGGAGAAGGCAGAGGGCATAGCGTACAGAAAAGAACGTGAACAGCCGTACTCTTTTCTGACCGATTGGGGATGCCATGAAAGAGCTTACGCGCGAAGAGTTTTCATCACTTAATGGCAAGGACGGAAAACCCGCCTACGTTGCTTTTCAGGGAAAGATCTATGATGTTACCGCGAGCCGGCTCTGGCCGAAGGGCCTTCACATGAACAGGCATGCCTCCGGCCGGGACCTCACCTCTGACTTTTCGGCAGCCCCCCATGGTACGGAAGTTCTTGACCGTTACCCTCAGGTAGCGGTCTTGAAGAAGGAGCCTCCGGAGGAGTTGAAGCATCTGCCAGCCTTTCTTCAGGATCTTCTCCAGAGATTTCCGCTGGCGAGGCGCCATCCTCATCCGATGCTGGTTCACTTTCCCATTGCCTTTTTAATGGGAGCCTCTCTCTTCGGATTTCTTCGCTTTCTTCTGGGATACCCATCCTTCGAGACCGCTGGCGCCTATCTTCTTATCCTGGGAGCGATCGCCTCACCCTTTGCGATGGCAACCGGACTCCTCACCTGGTGGATCAATTATCGGTTGAAGCTAACCTTTTTTGTGAAGAGGAAGATTCAACTCTCGATCCTTTTAATCCTTTTTGAATGCACGCTTATCCTGTGGCAGTGGCTTGACCCGGGAGTCCTGGTCCCGGGGACCAATCTGATCTACTTCCTGATGGCGCTTCTCCTTGCTCCTATCGTGGGCCTTCTCGGCTACTACGGCGGCCAAATGACCTTTCCCCCTGAAGAACCCTGACACGGTGAAACGGAGATAGGGAGATGGGGAGGTGGGGAAACACAAAACAAAAGGCAGAAAGCAGAAGGCAGTAGGCAGGAAATTCTAAATGAGATGGGGAGATGGAGAAGATCCTCTGGTGGCACAGGCTTCCAGCCTGTGCGAGAAAAACGTTACCTCTCCTTTGAAAAACCGTAAAAAACCAGACTGGCTGTCATTCCTACGAAACAGATGAGAAACGAGAGGTGATAAGCCCCGGCCGGATAAGCGCTTCCCACGCGGGGAAAAGATTCGATGATCCTTCCCATGGCAGGCATTAATATAGCTCCCCCCGCCATGCTGAAAAAATTGACCAGACCCATGACCGTGCCCGAAATACCTATGGGAAAAAGGTCCCTGGCATGGGCATAGACAACCATCCCAAAAGCGTTGAAAAAGCCGAGGCTAAAGAAGACCACCCCATACCAGAAAGAACTTCCGATATTGAAAAGTCCAACCAGAGGAAAGAGGCTCAACGAGTACAGGGTTAACCCTGCGATCACCACGCCCTTGCTCGATTGAAATGTCCTGTCCGAAAGCCTTCCGGCAATCGGACCCCCCGCGGTCGTCCCCAGGGCCAGCATGATGAGGATATTGCCCGTTTGAACGGGAGAGTATTTTTTGATCTCCATGAGATAGGGCCCGAGCCAGAGTCCTTGGAGGGATACATAGCTCCCGTACCTGAAGAAGGACAATAGCCCGATCTGCCAGAAGGCGAGGGTTTTCACGATCAGCCGGATCGATTGAAAAACTCCGATGGCTTCTTCATGGGGGTGAGAGAAAAGGGTAGTTGGGTTTTTCTCCGCTCCTTTCTCCAGAATCCAGAAGGCAGGCACCGCCAGAATGACTGTCATCCCTCCTGCCACGATGAAAGCCGTCCTCCATCCCACAGTAGAGGCGACAAAGGCCAGGGGAGAGGTGGCCAGAATGTTCCCCAGAGTCCCGACTGCGAGAAGGATACCCACCAGAGTTGAAAACCAGTGCGGGGGATACCTCAGGGTGAAGACCTTAAAAGCACCCATCATCATACAGGCCATTCCAATGCCGTTTAGAATCCTTCCAAGGAGTGCAACCGAAAACGATTGCCCAAAGGCGAAAAGAAGAGAACCCAGCCCCCCCACGATGGAGAGAGAGCCAATGACGATTCGGGGGCCGATTCGGTCAAGCATCGGCCCCACAGGGATCTGAAAAAGGGCAAAGGAGTAAAAGAAGGCACCTCCGAGAAATCCTAACGTTTGAGCATCGAGACCGAGGTCCTTGACGAGATTCGGGGCAATCACGGCAGTGGAGACGCGATAAAACATGGAAAGAGTGAAGAGACAGGAGAGAACGAATAGGACCGATAGAGATTTGAAGAGTTGCCGAATTTCTGCCATTAGGATATCCTATTCATGGTGAGTTAAATCCACACCTGGTCATCAAGGCTAAAGCCTTGAGTTACATCTCGCTCCCGCAAAGCGGGGTAATTCAGCCCTTCGGGGCTGATTGAATGGAGTCGCCGAGGGCTGATGCGACAATAATCATCCGATATGTTTCGAATCGATCTTTCTTCCAGAACGTTCTGACTATCTCTATAAGAAATTGGGAAAATCGTCAAGTTGGAAGGAGCCGAAAATGTTGATGCCATTTAGAGGGAAGATCCCAAAGGTGGATCCAACTGCCTTCATAGCCGAAAATGCCCTCGTGATCGGCGACGTCGAAATCGGGCCAGAGGCCAATATCTGGTTCCATTGCATCGTCCGGGGTGACGTGAATTACATCCGTATTGGTTCTAACTGTAACATCCAGGATGCATGTGTGCTCCACGTAGAAAAGGACGGCCACGCATTGATCATCGAGGAGGACGTGGTCTTGGGCCACCGTGTGGTCGCTCATGGGTGCAGGATCAAAAAAGGCTCGCTGATCGGAATCGGGGCCATCCTTCTCAACGGTGCCGAGATCGGAGAGGAATCGATCGTCGGGGCTGGATCTCTGGTCACCCCACGAACCATCCTCCCTCCGAGGACGCTTGCCCTGGGAAATCCGGCCAAACCAGTTCGGCCTCTTAAGGAGAGGGATTTCGAACTGATTCAGCAGACCCTCAGTGGCTATCGCGACCTGAAGGAAGTCTACCGCACCGGTTCTTGAACCTGAGACGACCCTCCGCCTCATCCCGTCCCTCTTTCCGGGGGAAGGGAGGGAGGAGTTGAGCTATTGAAAAGGAATTCCGAAAAGGCTACAGAAGAAATGATCAAACCAAGTCCAGGAGATTGGAAGAGATCGCAGGGTGCGTTCCCCGAACGCACCTTTGATGATGAGCCTGTCGAGCCACGATCCGGGGTGATCAGGGATCACGCCCCATATATTCTCTGAATCAAACAATTCCGATGGAATGGAGGGTGACGAAAATGAAAAAAAAGATCGGGTTCATTGGTCTGGGAATCATGGGTAGACCTATGTCAAAAAACCTCTTGAAAGCAGGTTTTTCTCTCGTAGTCTTCGATATGAACAAGGCCGCTGTCGAGGACGTGGCAGAAGGGGGAGCAGAAACCGCGGGATCTTCAAGAGAAGTGGCGGAACGGACAGAAATTATCATTACGATGCTTCCCGACTCGCCGGAGGTGAAGGAGGTCATTCTCGGTAAGGGCGGAGTGATCGAAGGCATCAAACCAGGGGCTGTCGTGATCGATATGAGCTCTATCAATCCCCTTGTGAGTCAGGAGATCGCAAAGCTCCTCAAAAGCAAAGGCGTTGAGATGCTCGATGCTCCGGTCAGCGGAGGTGAACCCATGGCGATTCAGGGGACCCTTTCCATCATGGTCGGCGGGGATGAGAAGCTATTCAACGAATGCTTCGAGATTCTTAAACCCCTGGGGAAGAATATCGTTTACGTTGGCGGAATCGGGGCAGGAGGGTTTACAAAGCTCTGCAATCAGATCATTGTCGCCCTGAACATCGCTGCCCTGGGAGAAGCACTCACTCTTGGAACGAAGGCCGGCCTCGATCCAAAAGTCATTTTTCAGGCGATTCACGGCGGGTTGGCGGGAAGCACCGTCATGGAGGCCAAGGTCCCCATGATTGTAGAAGGGAACTTTAAGCCCGGCTTCAGGATCAAACTCCACTACAAAGATCTGAACAATGCCCTCTCGACGGCGAAGGATCTCGGGGTATTTTTGCCCCTTTCCGGCTTCGTCCAGCAGATCCTTGTTGCTTTGATGACAGAGGGGCAAGGCGAAGCGGATCACTCCGCGATCGCCACCTTTTTCGAAAAAATCTCCGGGGTGGAAATCCGATCAAAAAAGGGGTAAACCAGGAATCCGTTAAAATCATAGAACCGGGAGGAGAGATCGATGAACTCGCTCGAGGAAAAGGTCTACGCTCTATCGGCTCTCGATATTTGTACAAAGGATCGCTCGGAAATAGAACCAAGGTTAGGGCTTCCCGTACCCGGATGACCAAAAATGATCCCTCTATGGCAGCAAGACCTGTTAGTGTTGTAAATTTATTTTGTGAATGGATCAATAATTTCTACTCAGACACATAAGCCATCTGACCCCACCCCCACCCTGTCCCTCCCCCTGAAGGGGAGGGAAATCGCTGTGTTCCTCCCCCTTCAAGGGGGAGGTCAGGAGGGGGATAGGATATCTGTCGGAGTAGTATTATGTGTACATCCATTAAATGAGATGGAGAGATGCAGATGAATCGAGTCAGGAATTACATCAATGGGGAGTGGGTTGAATCGGAGGCAAGGGAGTTTGGTGATGTGTGGTCCCCTGCTACGGGCGAGAAGATCGGGGAGGTCCCCTTCTCCACGGCAGCCGATGTCGATAAGGCGGTGCAGGCGGCAAAGGAAGCGTACCGTGAGTGGAGATACACCCCACCTCTAACCCGGGCCAGATATTTGTTCAAACTGAAAAATCTCTTTGAAGAAGCCTTTGAGGATATCGCCCGAACCCTGGTCACGGAGGAAGGAAAGACGCTGGATGAATCCCGGGGTGAAGTTCGCCGGATGATCGAGAACGTGGAGCACGCAACCGGGGTTACCACCATGATGACGGGATATAATCTGGAAGATATTGCTCAGGGCATTGACTGCACGGCCGAGCGACAACCCATTGGTGTCTTCGGGGTGATCGCTCCTTTTAATTTCCCGGCGATGGTCCCCTGGTGGTTCCTGCCCTATGCGGTCGTATGCGGAAACACCTACATTGTGAAGCCTTCGGAACAGGTCCCCATGACTCAGACACGGATCTTTGAGGCCGTCGATGAATGTGGTTTTCCGGAGGGTGTGATCAATATGGTTCATGGCGCAAGGGATGCGGTGAACGGGATGCTTTACCATCCGGATATAAAGGGACTTTCCTTTGTCGGCCAGAGCAGCACGGCACGCTATGTCTACAAAGTCTGTGGAGAGACGGGCAAGCGAGTTCAATCTCTGGGCGGAGCCAAGAACTTTGTCCTTGTGATGCCTGACGCGGAATTGGACAGGGGGCTTCCCTCCCTGATTACCTCCTTCTATGGGTGTGCTGGAGAGCGGTGTTTATCGGGCTCCGTCCTCGTTGCTGTGGGAGATGTTTATCAGGAACTGAAGGAGAAGTTCGTTGCCGCAGCCAGAGCCCTCAAGGTCGGAAATGGCCTGGAAGAAGGAATCCAGATGGGACCGGTGGTATCGAAGAAACATAAAGAAAAGGTCCTGGGATACATTGAAAAAGGAATTCAAGAAGGAGCGAAGCTGATCCTGGATGGAAGGGATATCAAGGTGAAAGGTTATCCGAATGGCTTCTATATCGGCCCGACCATCTTCGATGGAGTTCATCCGGAGATGACGATTGCCAAGGAAGAAATTTTTGGTCCCGTCGTCTCGATCATCCACGTAAAGGATCTGGATGAGGGTTTGAAGCTGATTGAACAGAGTGAGTATGGAAATGCCGCCTGTCTTTACACCACCAGTGGAAAGACGGCCCGGGAATTCAAATACCGGGCGGTTGCCAGTATGATGGGGATTAATCTCGGGATTGCCGCTCCTATGTCTTTCTTCCCCTTTGGCGGGGCCAAAGGGTCCTTCTTTGGCGATATCAAAGGACACGGGAGGGAGGTTTTCCAGTTCTTTACGGATACGAAGGTTGTAATTCAACGCTGGACATAGACTACTTTTAAGCACCAAGGCCCAAGCACTAAATGTGAAATAGATTTCAAGTTCCAAATTCGAAGCCATAGCCTCTGTTCTTTGGAATTTCGGATTTGTTTGGGATTTGACATCTGGGATTTGGAGCTTTGCTCAAGGAGGAGCTGTAATGTCCCTTACGACATTTGGGGCAATTATGGGGTTTGCTTCGGAAATGGTGGGACGGACAAAGGACCTTTGCAAGGCCGCCGCCGAGAAGGCTAAAGACCCCAGTCTTAAGGAGACCTTGCAAGCTTTCATGAAAGAGAGGGAGAAAAACTACTCCCTCATGGAGCAGACACGTAGAGAAAACGTGACAGAGATGATCCTTGAGCCCGTCGCAGGGCTTCAAGGAGAGGATTATGAAATCGATCTGACCCTACCTGATCACGCGAATGATGCGGACCTTCTGAGAATAATGTTGGCCCTCCTGGAAAAGGAGAGGAAATTTTTTGATGATTCTTCCAACAAAGTACCCCTTCCTGAGGTAGCCAGGATCTTCCGGAAGATCGCCCAAAAGAAAGAGAAGAACCTGACTCAGCTCAAATCCCTCGGCCTCAATCAGCTTCTGAAGGACGTCTCGAAAGTTTAAGGTCCTTTAGGGACTCTGCTCCTGACACCATATTCTCCCCTTGAACCCCGCAGGCAATGATTGCTCCAACTCGCAATTTAAGGAGTGGTTAACTCTTCGTTAAACGCAAGTATATCGAAGGTGATCCGAACGTTCTGGTGATTTTGTCTGGAGACTGTATTCCGATGATCCACATGAATACCATCCCTAAAAAACCTGCCGAATATTCATTTCCACCCATGTGAAGTTTGAAACATTACCTCGCAACTCATTGTTATATAAAAGATTTTTCGATCAACCCGATCAAAAACTTCGAGTAAAATCTATGTCTTTGTCATTAACTCATTAATTTTCTTGAAAAAAAATAAAATTCATGTTAATCTATTTTTCACGAAAACGATGGAGGAACCAAATTCGTTTTGTCCATCCTCCTTCCGCTCAGGGCGAGGCGACATTGCTCCCACCCCTCAAAATGCCGGGGGCTTGACGGGGAGGTAACGGTCACATCCTGGTTCTCCTATGATTCAAATGAAACACGTCTTCAAGATCTATCCGAACCAGATCTCCGCCCTTTCGGATATCACCATCGAGATCTCACCGGGAGAATTTGCCTACATCTTCGGTCCGAGCGGTTCTGGGAAAACGACCCTGCTTCGGATCCTCTTCTGCGAGGAACGGCCCACCAGAGGCGAAGTCATTATCAACGGGATCGAGGTCACCAGGAAAGGATTCAATGCGATCCACCAGGTGCGAAGGACCATGGGCGTTGTCTTTCAAGAATTTAAACTGCTGCGGGACCGTACTGTCGAGGAGAATATCGCCTTCGTTCTCGAGGTGACAGGCCATTCCCGGAGAGAAGTCAGGGCACGCGTGATGGAAATCCTTGAATGGGTGGGACTCCCGGAGAGGAAAGATGATCCGATGTATGCCCTCTCGGCCGGAGAACAACAACGAGTCGCCATCGCCAGGGCCCTCGTCAACGACCCGCCCCTTCTTCTGGCAGATGAGCCGACGGGAAATCTGGATGTCCAGATGACCATGGACGTCATGAAGATTTTTATGGATCTCCACAAAAGGGGTACAACCGTTCTCTTTGCCACCCATCAGGAGCATTTGGTCCGGCGCTACCCGTTTCGTGTCATCTCCCTCGGAGAAACAACCGGCAGTGGAAAGACAAAGGATGAGGAGGTGGCGGAGGCGTGATGGCTTTTCTCCGTTATGTCATGATCCGGGCCCTTCAAAATATGCGGGGAAACCTCTTCCCGAATCTCGGGACGATCGGGATCATTACCATCACTGCCCTCATCTTTTCGAGCTTTTCCCTGATCGCGTTTAATCTCGTCTCCTTCCTCAGGATCTGGGAGGACAAGATCGAGGTCATCGCCTATCTCAAAAAGGGGACTCCTGCCGCGGAAGTGGAGGACGTCCTGGGAAGAGCCCGGACCCTGGAGGGAGTGGAATCGGTCAGATATTTTTCTCCCTCTGACGCGATGGCCTTTATGGAGGCCAAGTTAGGTGGCCAGAAGAATCTCCTGGAAGGGATACAGGCGGGAGTTCTTCCAGGATCTCTTGAGATTCAGCTAAAGAGAGAGTACCGGAACTCCACAAGGGTCAGAGAAGTGGCCCTCCGACTGAAGCAGATTCCCCAGTTTGAGGAGATCCAGTCCGGTCTGGAGTGGGTGGAGACTTTTTCCACCCTCGTCTCTATTTTTCAGGTCACGTGCTGGATTCTGGGCGCCCTTCTCCTCACCGCGATGATCTTTATCATCTCTAACACGCTCCAGTTGACCATCTCCTCCAGGCGAGAGGAAATCGAAATCATGCAGATCGTGGGTGCCAGTCCCCCCTACATCCGTGTCCCCTTCTATGTCGAGGGAATGATTCAGGGTCTTCTCGGAGCGGGCCTGGCGATCGGTTCCCTCTTTCTGCTGCAAAGAATGATCATTCTCTATCTTCCTTCCTCAATACAGGTATGGCTGACAAGGGTCCCCATCCTCTTCTTGCCACCCGAGATGATCGGAGGCATCTTAGGCGGAGGGATGGTCCTCGGTTTTTTCGGAAGCTTCATCGCTTCAATGAGGCTCCTGAAGTACAGTTGGTAATGCCTTGATGAAGAACCGGATATGGGCTATTGTTTTAATGGTGTCCCTTGCGGGATGGGTATTCAACCAGACCGTCCTGCGTCCCGGGACTGCTTTGCTCTGGGCGGGGCAGTCCGATCAGATTGAGAAGGAGCTCAGTCAGAAACGAAAGAGCCTGAAGGAGATCAACCGGGAACTCTCCGCGACCAGGGAAAAGGAGAAGGAGATCCGGGGGAAGGAATCGTCTGTCCTTGAGAATATCAACCGGTTGGAGACCGAACTGTACAGGAGAGAAAAAGAACTCAAGCAGATGGAGACTCAACTGATCGCCATCAAAGAAAGAGTCCAAAACACGAGGGCTCAGATCGGCCTATTGAATCAGGCATCGGATCAGACGAAGGGCGAACTTTTCTCCAGGCTAAACGCCCTTTACAAGATGGGAAGGATATACCCGGAGACCTTCCTGTTCAGTTCTCAGCCTTATCCGGATCTTCTAAAGGTGAATAAATATCTGAGGGCTGTCATCGATTTCGATGCCCATCTGGTAAATACCTATCGTTATCAGGTATCATTGAAGGAAATGTATCAGGCCGATTTGCTGCGGGACCAATCCCTCTGGCAGCGTTCGATCTCCGAAGTGGCAAAAAAGAGGGAGGAGGTCTTAAGGATCAGGGGGACGAAACAGGCTTTGCTTAAATCGATTCAGAACCAGAAGGTGGTCTATCAGAACCTGATCGGAGAATTGGAGGGAAGGGGTAAAGAACTCCAGTCCCTGGTGGACAGACTGGAGCGTGAGAAGAGCCAGCTTGCTCAGGTGAAACCGAAAGGCGAGATCGTCAGGGGTAAGCTGATCGCCCCTGTTGATGGAAATGTCATCAGCATTTTCAAAGAAAAGGGGCAGAACGGCGTTGAAATCAGCGCCCCCATGGGTACCGAGGTTCGAGCAGTTCTTCCGGGAAAGGTTCTCTACGCGGATTGGTTCAAGGGTTTTGGACATATGGTGATCATCGATCACGGCGACCACATGTTTACGGTTTCGGCTTATTGTTCCCAGTTGTTGAGGAAGGCCGGAGACACGGTTTCCCAGGGAGAAGCGATCGCTCTCGTGGGAAGTGCGGGCTCGTTGAAAGGTCCGTGTCTCTATTTTGAGATCCGACACCGCGGAACACCTCATGACCCCATGGACTGGATCCCTCATTTCGATAAGCACAAGATCGTTTCTCTCCCGGCAGGACAACCGAAAGGGAGGAAAGGTCTATAAAGGAGGAAAGTATGTCACGGTGGACAGGAAATGGAAGATTAAAAACGGTTTTGATCATTCTGACGGTCTTCATTCTCGGAGTCAGCCTCGGAAGCGTGAGTAAGGTCCATAAAGTCTCAGCCCTTTCGTCCAACGTTTATGACGAGATGAAGGCCTTCATCGATGTCTTTGGCTATATTCAAAAAGAATACGTCGAGGAGTCGAATTCGAAGAATCTCGTTTATGGGGCGATCAAGGGCATGCTGGAGACTCTGGACCCTCACTCCTCCTTCATGCCTCCCGAGATGTTCAAGGAGACCCAATCGGAGATGAAAGGACGCTTTGAGGGGCTGGGAATCGAGATCACCGTCAAGGACGGTATCCTCACTGTGGTCGCTCCGATTGAAGACACACCGGCCTACAAGGCCGGGATTTTGGCGGGAGATCAGATCCTGATGATCGAGAAGGACGTGACGAAGAACATGAGCCTTATGGAGGCTGTCAAAAGGATGCGGGGGCCCAAGGGGACGAAGGTAACCATTACCATCATGCGGGAAGGGCTCATCAAGCCCATGGAATTCAGCATCATACGCGATGTCATCCCGATCCGGAGCGTTCGCTCCGAACTCCTGGAGAAACAGTACGGTTACATTCGGATCTCCCAGTTCCAGGAGAAGACGGACGCTGATTTCGATAAGGCCCTGAAGGCACTGGAAGAAGAGAGTAAAGGGAAGCTGATGGGCCTGATTCTTGATCTCCGGAACAATCCGGGCGGCATGCTCGACCAGGCCGTCAAGATATCAGACCGGTTCGTCGATTCAGGTGTCATTGTCTCCATCGAGGGAAGAAAGGAGGAACAGAACCAAAAGTTCTACGCCCATGGGCCAGGAACGATTAATTCCTATCCCCTGGTTGTCCTGGTCAACGGAGGCAGTGCCAGCGCTTCAGAGATCGTGGCCGGGGCCGTTCAGGATCACGGTCGGGGAGTCATCCTCGGAACACAGACTTTCGGGAAAGGATCGGTTCAGACCATCTATCCCTTGAAGGATGGGGCAGGACTGAGACTGACGACTGCCCGATATTTCACGCCCAGTGGCAGGTCGATTCAGGCCAAGGGAATTGCGCCCGATATCATCGTCAAACCGGTCCGATCCGAGGAGGATAAAGAAGGCGCCCTGAAAATGCCGGCGGAAAAGGATCTCGAGAGACACCTAGGCGATGGAGACAAGGGACAGGTAAAAGAGAAAGAGAAGCCGAAGAAGGAAGAGCCGAAAAAGGAAACGCCAAAAAAAGAAGAGTCAAAGAAGGAAGAGTCAAAGAAGGAAGAGGTGAAGGAGAAGAAACCTGCGGATAATCAGCTCGAAAGGGCGGTTGAGCTTCTTAAGAGCTGGGAGATTTTCAAGAATCTGGCCAAGAAAAGATAGGCTACGTCCCTGTCTCCATCGAAATCCTCCTCAGTCGATCCCGCCAGCAAGGAGGCCATGGCCATGCTGGATCCACTAACCGTGCGCGGGAGGTCGCCCTACATCGGTGCAGGATAGGGTTCCAAGGACGTGCCCGTGGAACCCCTAAGGACAGGAGAGGGTGAGAGGATGGGGAAGTCATCGGCACATCAGTCCTCGCGGGGAAGGTGGAGAGCCTGGTTAGGTTACGCATTCGCTTTTCTCCTCGGGGCTTTTCTGGCGATCGGGGGATATACCTACTGGATGAGAGAGAGGCCTCTTCCTCCAGAGGCCTTTTCTCAGAATGTTCTTCTGATCGACCAGTTCATCCAGAGCCAGTTCTACGATATCGGTATTTCGAAGAAGGAGATCCTTCTTCACCAATCCGTATCGAGAAAGGAGGGAGAGACTGCGTGGGACCAGTCCTCCCTGAAGATCCAGCTCCCCCGGACGGTTCCCTTCCCTCTGATCGAAGGAAATTTTACGCGAGGCCTTTCCCTTCTCGGAAGGCCCTTTTCAATACAATCCTTCCAGAAACCCGATTCCCTCCAGATCGAAATAAGAGTCCATGATCGAGTCACCCATGAGGTGACTTTTCTTCGTCCTCAGGCCCCGATTCCAAAAACGGCTCTCCGGTCCAAAGTGGCCATCGTCATCGACGACCTCGGAGGAGAGAATCACATCTCTCAAGAAATCCTTCAACGGAATCTTCCTTTAACCCTCTCTATCCTTCCTTTCGCACCTCATTCGAAAGCCCTTGCCCTTGAGGCTCACCGGAGGGGGAAGGAAGTGATCCTTCATCTTCCCATGGAGCCCCATGGCTATCCGAATGTCAGGCCGGGTGATGGAGTCCTCCTCTATGAGATGGATAGAGAGGCCCTGATTCATCAGCTTTCGGCGGACATTGAGGCGGTTCCCTTCATCTCAGGCGTGAGCAACCACATGGGATCGCGACTGATGGAAGATCCGGAGAAGATGAAGATCATCTTTTTAGAATTGAAGCGGAGGGACCTCTTTTTCCTCGACAGCAGGACGACCCCGCAGACCGTGGGCCTCCAGACCGCCAAATCCATCGGCCTGAAAGCCACGGAGAGGACCGTCTTCCTCGACCATCTGCCGGATGAAGAGACGATCCGTCAGAGCGTTGAGCGATTGATCCAGTTCTCCCTTTCCTCCGGAAGGGCGATCGGAATCGGCCATCCCCATGAGGCAACCCTGAAAGTTTTGAAAGAGATGATCCCAAAGATGGAGGCACGAGGAATTGATATTGTTACTCTCTCTGCACTGATAGAGTAAGGGAGGAAACGAAGTAATGGAGTAATGAAATGATGGACGATTGAAGTGGTTTGTTACGTGCAACGTCCCTATGCTTCCTTATGAGGATGCGATTCCGTAGTCCCTCTGATTTTTCAATCTGCAATCTGAAATCTGAAATCTGCAATCTGAAATCATCTGTAGATCTTCAGTATCTCGTCACGGGCGAAGGGATGAATTTCCTTCTTCCCCTTTTCACCTCTTGCCACAACCCGGGCAGGCCCTTCCCGCACCTCACCGATGACCTGGCACGGAATCGAGGCGTCTCCAAAGGCCTTCTGCAGGGCGGTCAGATCAGAGGGAGAGACGGTCAGGAGCAACGCCCCTGAGGCAATGACGCCGAAAGGATCCAGCCCGTACTCCTTACATAGAATCCGGGATTCCCTGTAAACCGGGATCTGATCGAGATCGAGCTCAACCTCTTTTCCAGAAGCAAGGGCCATCTCAATGACTCCGTTGATCAGTCCCCCCTCCGTCGGATCATGCATCGAATGGACGGAGACAGAATCACATGCGATCCGGCTGGCCTGTAAAACCTCCATCCCCGGATCGAAGATGAAGGTCCTTGCCTTCTGAATCAGAGAGGGCGAAATTCCCCTTTCCAGAAGCTCCGCCTCCCGTTCCCTGGCAATGATCGAGGTCCCTTCAATACAGACTCCCTTGACGAGAAGAAGAAGATCACCATCCCTGGCACCTCCCGTCGTAACAAGCTTATCTTTTCTCACCTCCCCGATCATGTGACCGGAAAGGATCGTCCTTGGAATCCCAGGAGTGATTTCTGTGTGGCCGCCGACGAGAGCGATTCCAAATCGACGGCAGGCCTCGTGGATCTGGAGAAAAACCCTTTCGACGAGTTTAAGATCCGTCCCCTCTTCCGGAAAGAGAAGGGTCGCAAGAAACCATTTCGGGACCGCGCCTCTCGTGGCAATGTCGTTCATGTTGACGACGACCCCATAATATCCGATCTCCTCCGTCGTGAAGGTAATCGGATCCGCTGTGACCACCCAGTAGTAATCGGCTTTTTCGCCCGAATCGATGACAGCCGCATCCTCGCCGATCCGGGGCCCCAGGATCACACGCGGATCGACGATCGCCTGCTTTTCCAACAGCTTTCTCAGAATCTCAACGTCCAGTTTTCCCGATTTCAACATGCTTCTTATCATTTCTCGTACCATCCACGATTTGAATTAAAACAGATTTGTGGGAGAGGCGCAAGCTGGGATTATATGACTACCTTGTTATTCACGATCCAAATGATTATTAGTAGAGAGTGGAGGAAGCATGGAACAGAAATACACAAACCGCTTGATTCACGAAACGAGTCCATATCTCTTACAGCACGCCCACAACCCCGTGGACTGGTATCCGTGGGGAGAAGAGGCCTTGAATCGGGCTAAGAAAGAGGACAAGCCCATCCTTCTCAGCATCGGTTACTCGGCGTGCCACTGGTGCCACGTGATGGAAGAGGAATCTTTCGAGAACGAATCGATTGCCGAACTGATGAATCAGTGCTTCGTCTGCATCAAAGTGGATCGTGAGGAACGTCCGGATCTCGACGAGCTTTATATGAATGCTGTCCAGGTTATGACCGGAAGCGGCGGATGGCCGATGACAGTCTTCCTCACCCCGGAGATGGTTCCATTTCACGGAGGGACCTATTTCCCTCCCGAGGATCGAGGGGGAGCGCCGGGTTTTCCAAAGGTGCTGGCAACGGTTTCAAACTACTACAGTACCCACCGGAACCAGGTGACTCAGATGGTCTCTCAGGTCAGGGAGACGCTCCAGCACATTGTCGAAATGGTTCCTTCAGGACGGGCCCTTGAGGAGAAGGCCCTCTCTAATGCTTTTGAAGTGATGGAGAGGCAGTTCGATCCGGCAAACGGAGGCTTCGGAAGAGCTCCAAAGTTTCCGAACAGTATGGGCCTCTCGTTTCTTCTACGGTATTGGAAACGGACAGGTTCAACACAGGCACTGGGAATGGTGGAATCCACCCTCGAAAAAATGGCTAAAGGAGGGATGTATGACCATCTGGGAGGAGGCTTCCATCGCTACTCTGTAGACGATCGGTGGCTTATCCCCCATTTCGAGAAGATGCTTTATGATAATGCCCTTCTATCGCGAACCTATTTCGAGGCCTACCAGGCGACAGGAAAGGGGCTGTATAGAAAGATAGGCGAGGAGATTCTAAATTATGTTGGCCGTGAGATGAGAAGTCCCGGCGGGGGATTCTATTCCACTCAGGATGCAGACAGCGAAGGAGAGGAGGGAAAATTCTACGTCTGGACGAGAGACAAGATCAAGGACGTCCTGGGTAAGGAGCAGGGAACCCCTTTCTGTGCCTACTATGGGGTAACTCCTCAAGGAAACTTCGAGGGAGAGGCAAGCGTCCTTCACGTTGCCACACCGCTGGAAAAGCTTTCTCAGCTTTACAGCATCCCAGTTCGGGATCTGGAGGAATTGTTCGAAGAAGGGAGGAGAAAGCTTTTCGCCGCAAGAGAGAAGAGGCCCAAACCCGGGCGGGATGAGAAGATCCTTACGTCCTGGAACGGATTGATGGTGTCGGGCTTCGTCGAGGGATTCAAGACCACAGGAAATGCCGAGTACCTCCTTCATGCGAAAGAGGCTGCCTCGTTCATCCTTCGAGAGATGAGGAAGAAGGGTCAATTGATCAGGGTCTTCAAAAGCGGCCAAAGCCATACGAATGGCTTGGCGGAAGACTATGCCTTCTTCATCCAGGGTCTCATCGATCTTTATGAAGGAACGTTCGAAAAAAGCTGGCTGATAAAGGCGGATGCGCTCAATCAGGAGATGATGAGACAATTCTGGGATGAGAGAAATGGCGGGTTCTTCTACAGCGGTAATGAAAACGAGCCTCTCATCGCCCGCTCCAAGAACCCATATGATAATGCTCTGCCATCTCCCAACTCGGTGGCAGCATTCAATCTGATCCGCCTTGGCTATCTCACTGGAGAGGCTTCGTTGAAACGGAAGGCTGAGGAGATCCTCAGGCTATTCTATGACCTTCTCTCGGAACACCCATCCGGATTCAGCCATATGTTATCTGCCCTTTCCTTTTTTCTCGATCCAGATGAAATAGGGATCATCGGTTCAAAAGAGGATCCGGGGACTCAATCCCTCGTCAAGGAGATTCATAGATCTTACCTTCCCAATAAAATCCTGAACCTGAAGGACCCTGATGAACTCTATGAAGCGAGCTGGTTTCCTTTTTTGACGGATAAAGGAACTCCGGAGGCTCCAACCGCGTTCATCTGCAGACGGTTTACCTGCCTTCCCCCGGCTACAAACGAAGCGGAATTGAGGAAACTATTGTCCTGAGCATAGAAAGTGTCGAACCCTCTCGGGATGGGTGGAGAACTTGACATTTGATCTGAGGCGGAATAGAATTTAATTGAAAATATTTTCATTATTTCCTTAACCACCCATGAATAAAGAGCTTTTTAAACAGGCCTTTAAGGAAAAACAACTGCGACTGAGCCACCCAAGGTTTCTCGTCTACCAGGAGCTTTCAGGAACCGAAATACCTCTGAGCCCTCAGGAGCTTTACCAGGGTCTCTTGAAAAAACATCGAAGGATCGGCCTCACTTCCATTTATCGATCCCTTGATCTTTTTGAATCCCTGGGAATTGTTTTCAAGATTGCGAGTGGCCCGAGTATCCGATATAAACTCTGTGGGCTCCAGAATCACCATCACCACATTGTTTGCGAGGGATGCGGTCGGATTGAGGAATTTGACTTCTGTGACATCTCTTCATGGGTGAAGAAGCTTGCGGAATCAACCGGTTATCAGGTTACAGATCACCAGTTCAATTTCGCCGGGCTTTGCAGGAGTTGTAAGAAAAACACCTGAACGGAGGCGTTGATGTCTCATATCCATCTTCCGGACGGAGTTCTTCCCACTTGGCTCTGGGCATCGGGGTTTCTCGTCTCCATCCTGATCTGGACGATCCTGTCCCGATTCATCCGGAAAGAAGACTTGGCGAGAAAGCTCCCCCTTCTCGGAATGATGGCCGCAGCCATGATCCTTGGGGCTTCTGTCGAGATCGTTCCCATTGCGTATCATGTGAACCTGACGGTCATCTCGGGAATCCTCCTGGGGCCCTCCCTCATCTTTCTTGCCACCTTTGTGGTCAATGTCATTCTCGCCTTCTTCGGACATGGAGGGATTACGGTGATCGGACTGAATACACTCGTCCTCTCCATTGAAGGCGTTCTCGGGTATCTCTTCTTTCACTTATTCTGGAAGATCTTTAGGAGGCTAAGGGTCGCCGTCTTCCTGGCTGCCTTTCTCGCCCTCTTCTTCTCCACCGTTGCGATGATCGGGGTTGTTCGCCTTGGGGTTCCTCATTACGAAGAGTTGATCCATCATGAAGAAGGAACAGGATTTTTCGAATTCAAACTCTTTCATGGGAAGGAAGATCATCCGAAAGGGATGACAGGGGAGGATAAAGTCAACCTAACTCGATTTATCGCAATCATCCTCCCCCTGGGTTTCATCGGCTGGATCCTGGAAGGGGTGATCACGGTGCTCATTATCAGCTATATCCGCCAGCTTCGGCCCGACCTGTTGCGACTGGAAAGAGGACCTTAAACGGAGATAGAAGGTGGATTCACTTCGCCCTGAACAACTATATCGTGGATGGCTTCGCTTAATCCACCCTACTCCTGTCTCATGATGTACGTTGGGTTTATGCTATGCGCTATGCACCATGCGCTATGCGATTTTCTGCGTCCCTGGCAGGGGAAGTTCTATGATGCAGCTTTCTTATCTCGATTATTCGGCTGTGGAGGGAAAAAGTCGGCTCCACCACCTGCGGCCGGCGATCAAAGTGATCGGAATGGGCGCTGTTCTTCTTGGGGTTGTCACCCTCAAGGGGATTCCTGAACTCCTCCTTCTCTACGGAATCCTTCTCGCCCTCTTTTTTCTGTCCCGGATTTCGCTCAAGATATTCTCCCTCACCCTCTATCCCCTCCTCTTTGCGTTTCTCTTCATCTTCATTTCAGGATTCCAGGTCTACTTCATTCTTCTTGTCTTTCTCAAAGTTTTATGCGGCTCTACAGGGGTTGTCCTGCTCCTCGGGACAACACCTTATCCTTCCATCTTCCGGATCCTCGGGAAAATTCTTCCGTCTCTTCTTGTGACTGCCCTCTTCCTGACTTACCGTTCGATCTTTATTCTTCTTGCTGTCCTTGAGGAGACCCAGCATGCCCTTTACCTTCGGGGAGGCTTTCAGTGGAGGCACCCCTGGCGGAGCCTCACGAATGTCGCAAATGCTTTTGGCCACCTGCTCATTAAAGGCATGGACGCCAGCGAAAAGATGTACGAAGCGATGCTGATGCGGGGATTTGAAAATGAAATTCATTACAGGGGAGAGTAAAACTGTGGACGAGAAGGAACCAATCGTTACCGTAGAGTGCATCACCCATATTTATCCTGATATGACGAAGGTGCAGATCTGTGGCCTCGATTTCATTGTCAACCGGGGAGAAAGGGTTTCGATCCTCGGTTCGAACGGCTGCGGAAAGACGACCCTGATCAAGCATCTTCTGGGAGTCCTTATCCCCAGGGATGGAAGCGTGAGCGTCTTCGGGGTGAATCCCGGAAAAGAGTACTCGAAGATCAGGCAGAGGATCGGGGTGGTCATGCAGGATATCGATGAGCAGATCCTTGGCCCCACCGTCTACGATGATATCCTTTTTGCTCCCCTGAACTATGGTATTCCCAAGAGAGAGGCTGAAAGCCTTGCAAAGGAGGTCATCGAGAGGTTGAATATCGAGGCCATCCAGGGAAAGATCGTCCATTACCTTTCAGGGGGCGAAAAGAAAAAGGTTGCTTTAGCAGGGGCATTAGTTCTTAAACCGGATCTTCTCATCCTGGACGAACCCTTCACCGGATTGGACCCTATGTCCAGAAGGGACCTTGTTCAGATTCTCAACGAGCTCAATCGAGAAAAGGGGGTAACGCTCATCATGACGCTTCATGAGGTCGATCTCGCTCCGGAAGTGAGTGATATTCTCTATCTCATGCACGGCCATGGAAGTCTCAGCGAAAGGGGAACCCCCGAAGAAATCTTTGGCCGTTTTGAGGACCTGGAACGCTTCAATCTTGAGGAGCCCACCCTGACAAAGCTCTTCAAGGGATTGCGAAGGGAAGGGCTCGATTTTGGATCTCCCTTCCACATTGACGAAGCCATCCAAACCATCAAGAAGGCGTTCGAAAAAAAGAAGGTCAAGGGTTCGGAGTTCGGAGCTGGGAGTCCGGAGTAGAAAATGAAGAGTTCCTGGCCGGCCACCCCGAAATCGAAACTGTGATTTGATGCTGAAACTGGGATCTCTTCAATTAGACTGCAATCTGATCCTCGCGCCCATGGCTGGGATTACCGATTATCCCTACCGACGTTTGGCCGAAGAGTATGGATGCGGTCTGGCCTTTACCGAAATGGTGAGTGCGACCGGGCTGATCCGGAAAGGGAGGTCTCTTTTAAGGATCGCAGAGAATGAGCATCCTGTCTCGGTGCAACTCTTCGGTTCAAATCCGCAGATCCTGGCGGAGGCTGCTGAGATCGCCGAAGCCGCAGGAGCCGATGCCGTCGACATCAACATGGGATGTCCGGCAGAACAGGTGGTCAAGACCGGAGCCGGTGCAGAATTGATGCGATCTCCTGACAGAGTGAAAAGGATTCTCACGGAGGTGAGAAGAGTCATCCAGATCCCCTTAACCATTAAGATCCGCTCCGGGTGGGATCAGGAACAGATCAATGCGGTTGAAATATCGAAGACGGCTGAAGACTCCGGTATCGATGCCATGACCATTCATCCGCGGACGAAGGCTCAGGGTTTCCGTGGTCGGGCCGACTGGAATCTCATCGGTGACGTAAAAAGGGCCGTTAAAATCCCCGTGATAGGAAATGGAGATGTCACCTCTTCACTGCTTGCGAAGAAGATGCAAAAAGACACGGGCTGTGACGCGGTCATGATCGGAAGAGGAGCTCTTGGAAATCCCTGGATCTTTGGCCCGGAGGAGTCCGAATTCCTAAAGGAGAAGTCGACCATCTGGCCCTCTCCAGAAGAGAGGCGGAGGGTGATCGATCGTCACTATTCACTGCTTCAAGACTTCTACGGAGAAGAGCGGGCGTTAAGAGAGATTCGGAGGCATGCGGTCTGGTACAGCCGTAGCCTTCCCTCCAGCGCCTCCTTCCGTGCGGCCTTAGCGGGTTTAAGAGAGAAGAATGCGCTGTTTGAAGCAATAAGCGAATTCTTCGCCGAAAAGAAAAAATACGTCAAATAAGTCCTATAAGTCGTATAAAGGAGGAGGAGGGAAGGAATGCCGATCGTCCGTACTGACACAGGAGAGATGAACTACTGGGAAAGCAAAGAGGACCCTCCAGGAGAAAGGGAGGTCGTCCTCTTCATCCACGGAGCAGGAGGGTCCCAGTTCATCTGGGGTTTTCAAAAGACCTTCTTTGAAAAAAAATTTCATCCCATCATCCTCGAACTTCCGGGGCACGGGGAGTCTGGAGGAAGAGGAGAAGACAGAATTGAAAGATATGCGGAACACGTCTATGCTTTCCAAAAGGCCATCCATCTTCCCAAGGCCTTTCTCGTGGGCCACTCGATGGGTGGAGCCATTGTCCAGACCCTGGCAGTGACGCACCCGGACGCAATCCGTGGGATCGTTCTCGTGGGAACCGGAGCCAGGCTGAAGGTTGTTCCTGAGATTCTAAACGGGATCAAGAATAATTTTGAAGAGACTGTCAGAAAGATCGCTCGGTTCGCTTATTCCAGGAAGGCTTCACCCGACTTAGTTGAGGGTGGTATTGAGAATCTTTTGCGATGCCCTCCTGAAGTCCTTTATGGAGACTTCCTCGCCTGTGACCGGTTCGACCTCTCCAAAGAAGCGGATAAGATTGATCTTCCAACCCTTGCCCTCTGCGGCGATGAGGATCAGCTGACCCCCGTCAAGTATTCTGAGTTTCTTCACAGCCGGATCCCGCGGTCGGGGCTCGCGATCATCCCTGGAGCAGGCCATTTGGTGATGATGGAGGCTTCTGAAGCATTCAACCGAAGGGTCGGAGAATTTATCTTCGAGGGAATTTAGTAGACCTTGATTGGACGGATCGGACCGATCGGTCTGATCCGTCCGATCATTGTTGAGTTGTGTGCCCATGAAACAATGGATCGAGTTCTCCCTTCTCGTCCCGGCGGAGTCCGAAGAGGCCATCTCCAACTTCCTGGCCGAACGGGGAACAACGGGAATCGAAGAGGTGGATGAAGGTCCGGGATGGAAAAGGCTCAGGGCCTATTTCCCGGGCGATGGGGAAGAGAAGACGATTCTTCAGACTCTCAAGCGCTATCTGAAATCGCTGGAGACGATCTATCCCGATCTCCCTCGTTCCCGGACGGAGATACGGAGCATCCCCGAGCAGGACTGGAGCGAAAACTGGAAGAGATTTTTTAAGCCTCTTCAGGTGACGCCGACCTTCTTGGTAAGGGCACCCTGGTCCTCTGTCCGGCCGAAAAAGGGACAGATCCAAATTGTTATTACCCCGGGAATGGCCTTTGGTATAGGAACCCATGCCACAACGAGACTCTGTATCCGGGCCCTGGAGAAAAGGCTGTCGAAAAAAGGGAGTACCGTCCTCGATGTAGGTACCGGATCAGGAATTCTCGCTATCATCGCAGCCAAAGGGGGTGCTGAGGAGGTCTGGGGAATCGATGTCGATCAGGTAGCTGTCGAGGCTGCAGCAGAGAACGTAACGATGAACGGGGTCTCGAATGCAGTCAGGATAAAAAAAGGAAGCATCGGCGCAATCCGGAAACGATTTGATGTCGTGGTCGCAAACATCGATTTCAGGAGCCTCACGAAGATGAGGATCTCCCTGGTTCGCCGGGTTAAACCGGGAGGCTTTCTGATCCTTTCGGGAATACTGAGTAGGGATGAAGAGACGCTCCGTCAACTCTACCTGGAAGCACACCTCCTGAAGTGGCAGGAAACCATGCGAGAAGAAGAATGGAGCTGTCTGACTTTCAAAAAAACAGGTCGTTGATCTTGACCACGGCAGAACCGGCATCCCTACCCCGACCTTCACCCGGGGCTTTTTGTTTTCTAACATGAGGTAGGCAATGCCCAGGTTCTATGTGCCTGAGCCCAAAATCGAAGATGGAATGATGAGGGTTACGGGAGAAGAGGTGAACCACATTCGCAGGGTTCTCCGCCTGAGGGCCGGAGACAAGATTTCGGTTTTCGACGGCCTCTCGAAAGAATATCATGGCACGATTGACAACGAAGGTCCTTCCTCTGTTCTCATCCGCATAGAAAGCACCTCGGCTCCTCAAAGGGAATCTTCTCTGGAGATCACTCTCGCACAGAGCCTGCTCAAGGGCGAAAAGATGGACTACGTCATTCAGAAGGCGACCGAGTTGGGGGCCAGAGAGATGATCCCTTTTCTTTCATCCCGTTCCATACCCCTCCTGGATAAGTCCGGAACATTGAAGCGCCATCACCGCTGGGAAAAGATCGCCGTGGAGGCTTCCAAACAATGCGGAAGGGTTGTGCTTCCGAGGATTGCACCTCTTCAGGACTATGCTGAAATGATCCAGGGTGCTTCTCAAGCGAGCCTTCGCCTTATCCTTTGGGAGCGGGAAGGCATAAGGTTAAAGGAGGCGCTGAAAGATTCAGCGGGGAAAAACCAGATCTTCTTTGTGATCGGACCGGAGGGTGGGTTCAGCGGCGAGGAGGTTCAACACGCCAGGGAAAACGGATTTGTTCCCGTCACCATGGGAGAAAGAATCCTCAGGGCAGAGACGGCAAGCCTGAGCCTCCTCAGCATCCTTCAGTACGAATTCGGAGATATTGGATAAAAAAGGGCGCTTCCCTTTCAGGAAACGCCCCCGGAGAAAAGAGGGACATGAGAAATTATCTTCCCTTCCACCACAAGAAGCTCGGGGCGGGAACGCACTCAGGCTGCTTTCTTCTCTACATCTATCAAAAACTGTTTGTAATTTTTACACTGGTCGGTTAGCTTGCACTTTCTTCGGCAAACCTCAACATGAACCTTCGGACTTCCCTTTCTTTTATCGCAAATGAGGTAACTCATTAAGAATTCCCCCCTCCTCGGCGTTTACAGGCAGATTACCAAATATTGAAACATTTCCATTATAAAACACAAGATAAAGGAATGTCAAGAAAAAAATGATGGTTTGCTATAAAAATTATTCTTTGATTTCAAAGGATTACATCCTGAAGACAAAAGTACAGCTCTAATTATAGAACGATACTCATTTGAAATTTAAGTGTTATTTCTCCCTGGATCACAATCGATCGTGCTGATAGGATAGCCGGCTAAGGGCTCGACGGAGGCCGGGATGACTTCTCTTCGATGGCAATGCCGAGGCGTTCTACCCCTGCATTCTTCGTCACGTCGAGTACTTGCACGACATCGTCGAAGACGACTTTTTTGTCTGCGCGAACGATCACGGGCCTTTCTCTATTCTTGGCCATAAGGGATTGAAGTTCTACCCTCAGGTCTTTCAGGGTTCTGGGTTTGTTGCCAAGGAAAATCTCATTTCGGCCTTTGACGCTGATGATGAGAGGGTCGCTCTGCTCCACCGGCGTCTTGATGTCTGCCTGGGGGAGCTTGACCATGATTCTTGACTCTCGAGAGGGATTGAAGGTGTAAACCAGGCTGAAGGCGGTAAAGAAGAAGATAAACACGTTCAGAACGATGTCCGTAATCGCGATCGATTCCAGAGAAGCAAAAGACTCGCGATGGGATTTGATCTTCATCTTACCGCAACCTCCTTGATGCCCACATCCTTGACCCTGGCTAAGACATCGAGAAGTTCATTTCCGTAGCAGCTCATCTCCTGGGCATACCTCTTAATTTTTCCAAGGATCAGGTGGTAGATGATGTAGTACGGGATGGAGATGATCAAACCCGCTGCTGTGGTAATCATGGCCTCATAGATCCCTGCGGCAAGGGCATTCACCGTGATGTTGCTCCCCAATTTCTCCCAGGCCATGAACGCCCGGATGAGGCCTGTGATCGTCCCGAGAAATCCCAGCATGGGTTCCACTCCAATGATGACGATCAAACCCCCAAGGTACCGCTCCAGATCATAGATCTGTTCCTCCCCTTCACGCTCCATCAGTTTTTCGAGGTCTTCCCGCCTCATATTGCGATTCAGAATCCCCACCTGAAAGAGATCCGCAATGGGATGGCGAATTTTCTTACAGCGTTCTATGGCTCTCTGGAGATGCCCTCTCTCCAGATAGAGAAAGATCTCTTGCGCGAACTGGGGGATGTTGATTCGAATTCTCCAGAGTTTCCACAACCTCTCAAGGATCACGGCAAGGGCCACAATCGACAATAGGATAATGGGAATCATAACCGGCCCACCCTTTACGATGAGCTCAATCATTCCGCACCCCCTCCATCTAAAAAAACAGGGCAATCGAAATTGCCCTGTTTTGCGATCAAAGTGCCGGGTCGCGGAATCGAACCACGGACACGAGGACTTTCAGTCCAACCCCGGCACAATACGGGCAAAGAGAAAAGCTCAATTCTTTTTGGAATTTACAAGTCATTTAACTTAGTTAGCCCTATAAAGTCAAGTTGGTGTTGATTGGCAACAGAAGGCATCAATTTCAATGCCGTAGGCACAAAATAGGGCACAAACTCAGGGGGTCTCTCGCTGGATATTTGGAGGCCTCCTGAAATTTCCCACCGTTTCAGAACTTTCACTTCATGGGTTTATCAAGAATCTGCTCTTTCACAATAGGGAACACTTTTGCCCTTTAGTCCCCCGCCCTTCAGTTTCGCGGTTTATCTTGACCGGATGGAAGGCACCGAGTCGTATGTTCGAAGTTCCGTGGATGTTCTTTCCAGCCATAAATGACTACCGCAAGGCCAACGGGAATGGGACTGATCAGGACCATCCCCTCTTCCAGACCCTGGGAAAGCATGGACCATACCAGGAAAGGGGCCTGACCCACAAATCTGTTGACTGTCTCATCAAATCCGTGGTAAAAAAAGGCTCTGATCCAAAAGAGAATTCATCCTCACGTAATGCGGCACACGTTCGCCACGACGCTTTTGGACAAGGGGAACGACCTCAAGACCGTGCAGGCGCTGATGGGCCATTCCCATATCAGGACCACGGAGGCGTACCTGCACAGCACGGACGACAGGAAGGTGGAGGCTGTCAAGAGCCTCCAATTTGGAGTATAACTCTATTGGAGGGAGTTTTGAGCAGGGGCCTTCTCCCCTGAACTTTTCTCTTTCCTTATTCTATCGAATGGTGTAGCATTGCTGCTACAAATTGACAATGAACGTTTTTGTTATCATCTATTTTGAGGTGCCACAATGGGTAATGCCGCGCAATCTACAATCCCCAAACCCTTTGTTTTCGTCCTTATACCATTCGGTAAGAATTTCGACGACATCTACAAATTCGGAATCAAAGGTGCAGCAGACGATGTTGGTGCGTACGCCGAGAGGCTTGATGAACAGATTTTTGTTGAAGGAATGCTGGATCGGATTTTTAATCAGATCAGCAAAGCCGATCTGATTGTTGCGGATATGACTGGTCGTAATCCAAATGTTTTTTATGAAGTGGGGTATGCTCATGCGCTTGGCAAGATAACTCTCCTTCTGACCCAGAATGCTGATGATATTCCGTTTGATCTGAAACACAGACAACACACTGTATATGGTGGCAGCATCGACTTGCTCCGTAAGGAACTCGCTGATCGATTGCGCTGGGGTATTGCCGAATCAAGGCGGCAGGGCCGTGGCCCCACGGCCGAACGATTGTCAATCAGGATTCTCGATATTGATGTCCCTCCGACCGGAGGAGCAAAAGAATTACCCACCATGGGTGGATCCGTTAGCTCGCGTTCCTTTACGCTCCCCGTACGGATTCGAAATGATTCCTTCGAGTCTCTGTCAGGAATTACACACGTATACCTGTTTACAGAGAAGAACGCAGGGGTCGTACCCTCCAAATATGAAAACAGAATGTCTTATGAAGTCACTTGGCCCCCTTCCGCTGGCACCGCAGGGGTAGTCGGGACCCAATATGCGCCTTCTCTTGTACCTATGGCGGAATTCAACGCGGACCCTATCGATGCTCCCGATGGTTTGTCACAACAATTCCGACTGCCAGCGGCTTTGACAGCACTTCCACCCGGCGCAGTTGAGGCAATTAGTATTAATCTAATGTTCAAGGAGAAGGTTGATTCAGTGACCGCCACATATCGGTTGCGGTTACACACACCATCTCAGTATCATGACTTCTCGTTCAGACTTGCCATTACCTTTGTTGATTCATCCGAGCGGATCTCTGAGGGAGTCGCAAGACAGTAGGGAGAAGACCATCCTTGGCAGTTCTATTTGGTAGTGAGATGAGCTTATTCGTAATTCCATGCCCGGTTTGCCTCTTTGAGGGGCATCTCCGCCGGAATTTGCCGAAATATTTGACAGGTTTATGAGAAAGGAGTAGGATTCTTCCTCAGTAGGGAGAAGATTCTTAGCTACCTGCTATTGGGACGGAGGAGGGGCGCTAATGGAAATGGAACGAGCCGACCTGGCCATACGTGATCTTCTCGAACTCTTCAAGAACGGCATGCTCCGAGCGAATCCTGAGTACCAACGCGGGATCGTGTGGACTCTTTCCCAAAACAAGAAACTGATCGATTCGATCATGCGCTGCTACCCATTGCCTCTGATTTACCTTCATCACATCAAGAAAGTAGTCGCGGGTATGCAGCGCGAGGATCTCGAAATCATAGATGGTCAGCAACGAATCAACGCTCTCCACCGTTTTGCCGAGGGTAGCTTCAAACTCTTCCATCCTGTCGATGATGAAGAAGCGGCTCGCTTTCCTGAGTTCCTCAAGAACCAACCATGCCCGTGGGGCGGCAAGGATTTCCATGGCTTATCTGATGACCTTAAAGCCCGCTTCCTCGACACCAAAATCTCGGTTGCCAAAATGGTGCCGCAAACGGACAACGAGGTTCGGGACTTGTTCGTTCGCCTTCAAGCCGGTCTTCCGCTTAATGCCCAGGAAACCCGCGATGCATGGCCCGGTCAGTTCACTGATTTCATCCTGAGGCTTGGTGGTAAACCCCAGCTACCTCGCTACCCCGGACACGCCTTCTTTCAGAGAGTCATGGGGATGAAGCCGTCCACTGACCGCGGCAAGACGCGTCAACTATGTGCTCAAATCGCAATGCTGTTCTTTGGCAGGCGTGAAAAAGGACCGGAGTTCTTTTCGGATATCAACTCCCCGGCGACTGACGATTTCTACTATACGCACATTGCTTTCGACGCATCTTGTCCGGATGCCAGTCGCTTTGAGGCGATTCTCGACAAGTTGGATGTGTTGCTCGGGACTGGTCGCCATACCAAGGTCAGAGCTCACGACGCGATTCATCTAATTCTTCTCGTCGACACGCTGTGGGATGAGTACACAAGAGCCTGGGAAGCCACGCTTCCAGTCGCTCTTGATCAGTTTGCGTCTTCACTGGCTAAGGCGAAGGCCTCAAAGGATTCCACACTACCTGATGAGTTCTGGCTTCGATACGGGCAGTGGACAAGAGTCAATTCCGATAAGGGAGATCGAATCCGCCACCGGCACGAGTTCTACTTGGAGAAAATGTTTCAGTTCCTCGGGCCACTCCAAATGAAAGACCCCAAGCGCTCATTCGAACCTCTCGAACGAGAGATCATTTACATCCGCAACGGCAAGCGCTGCGCAGTTTGTAATGCGCCGGTTCTCTGGAATGAAGCCGAGGTCCATCATCTCCGCCCGCACACTAAGGCGGGCAAGACCCTTCTTGAAAACGGGGTTCTGGTGCATCGTCATTGCCACCCGAAGGGTAATCGGCTGCTTGAGCCAATCGCAGTTCCGACCCAGGAGCAAACCACTCAGACACAGCCGGTACCCATTGGCAACCCTGTGCTCCTTACGGAGCTCACGTACACATTCCATAATTGCAAGGCCACCGGGCAAGTGACCGATAAAGGATTTCTTTTACTTAAAGGGTCTATGATTCGGAAAGAGCAACATGATAGCACACCCGCAAATGTCGTAGCGATCCGAAAAGAAGCAATCGGCAACGGTCTACTTCGAGACGAAGGTGACAACTACCGACTAATGCGAGACCATTTGTTTAGCTCTTCGTCGACGGCAGCGTGCTTCGCTTCCGGTAACAGTCGAAACGGACTCGACGTCTGGAAGGATATACAGGGACGGTCATTGAAGCAGTTAAAAGAGGCGTCGAGGCTGGGCTTATCGAAGTGAGCTGGACCAGTGAAGCGCAGCGGAAAAACAATCTCAACTGTTTGTAAGTGTTATCTTTATTCTCCAATTTCATTATCCTACCTTTTGCGAAACCCATCCAGATGTGTCATTTGGGTCATATTTGTGTATCTTTTATGACCCAAACCGGATGAGCCAGGGTGATAATTACAGAGGTTTTTGACCGTCGACCTCCTGCGGATTTGGGTAATAAAACATCATCAGCGAGGAATCGGACACCGGGGAGAAAGGTTGAAATGCCCCCAATTCGCCAAGTGGGAGGAACGTTCAAGAAGGCCCTGAAGGTGACGGAGCAGTAAGGGGAGCAATAGGAATTGCAGATGGGACTGCGGGCCTAACCATGAACGGGGGGCATGACGGTATGATAGACAAACGGAGGAATGGAGAGGGGACAATGATGAATATACCATCAGTTTTGAAGCTGATCATCGCTATGTTCTTCCTCTCAACCCTTCCCGCACAGGTCTATGCCCTTACGCCCGGCCAGGTCTTCGACAAGGTCAGTGATGCCGTTGTTGTAGTGAAGACCTTGGACGCTCAGGGCAACCTGAAAACGCAGGGGAGCGGGGTGCTGTTCCCTTCCGGGAAGATCGCCACCAACTGCCACGTCGTGGAAGAGGGTGCCTCCTACCTGGTGGGCCGGAGCAAACAGCTTGTTTCTGCCACCCTGTATGCGGAAGACGGCGACAAGGACATCTGCCTCCTCGATGCCAAAGGCATTGAAGGGAAACCAGCGCAGCTCGGCAAGGCGGCGAGCCTGAAGGTGGGGGTCCCGGTTTATGCTGTGGGAGCGCCGATGGGTCTGGAGCTTTCCCTTTCCGACGGAATCGTTTCACAATTGCGGGGTGGACCGCCACCCTTCATTCAAACCACGGCTGCCATCTCTCCCGGTTCCAGCGGCGGGGGTCTATTCGATGGGGAAGGCCGACTGGTCGGATTAACAACTCTCTATATGGAGGGCGGTCAGAGCCTGAACTTCGCCATACCCGTGGAGTGGATAGACGGTGTCAAGCCAGGCCGTATACCGGCCGCCGGGGGTCACAGCCGGACTGAATGGCTTGAGCGCTCCATTGCCCTTGAAAAACGCAAGGACTGGCAGGAGTTGCTCGATTGGAACCGGAAGTGGACGGAAAGCGAACCGGAAGACCCCATCGCCTGGACCACCCTCGGGGCCACTTACGGCGACCTCAAGCGCTACGATGACGCCATCGAGGCCCTTCGCCAAGCCCTGCGCATCGATCCTGAGTGTGCCGAAGCCTGGTACTACCTCGGGATCGCTTACATCAAACTCAAGCGCTACGATGACGCCATTGAGGCTTATCGCCAAGCCCTGCGTATTAGTCCGAAGGATGCCAAAGCCTGGTACGACCTCGGAATCGCTTACGCCCTTTCCGACAACCGGACGGCCGCCTTGGATGCCATCCGGCAACTGCGACGCCTCGATCCGGAACGGGCCGACAGGCTTTTCAATCTGATCGTGCCACGCTGACGCAACCGAAGATAACATAGGATAGGCTGTCCCGAAAAGGGGCAAATCTTCGGCCCAAAGGCGAAGCAATTTACTTCTGACCAAGCCTTTGGGAAATCAGAAGCGAAAGCATTTATCAAGTGGGATCAGTTGCGCTAACATTACCGGGGGAGAAACCGACACAATCCTAAGTGTATTTCCGTAAATGGCCATAACTCTTATCAGCGGGCATTTCGGAAGGGAGGGGGATTTCTCCGTTCTTATCTGTTTTTTTCCTCTCCCGGTCCACCACCTTCACCATCTCCAAGAACTCCTCCTTGATGGCTACACCCTTCCCGATGAGCAACCGGATCAGGGCCTCCTGACAGACGACCTGAGATATGAGGAGCTCTTCAAATGACACTCTCTGTCTATCATTTCCACAATCCATTTTTACCCTTCCTTGTCTTCGGCGGACAAGTGTTCATCTAATAATTTTTTCAATCAACGGTGAAAGAGCGAGAAAATAGGGAGTCAATCTTACGGTCAACCCAAGAGTTCCTTCTACATCACCCAAAAAGGATAACATTTCTCGAATCCTGGATAAGTTAAGGCGGGATTTCTTCAGTTCGTTCTTCAATCCCAAAGCTTCAAACTCATAATCCTGTCTAATATCGGGATCAATTTGGGAACATGAACGGACCAATTCGACCATTTGATCAATAAGCTCAACAATTTTCTCGTTAAGGTCCGATTCGAATGCTTGTCTAATAACTGAATTTCCACCTGTCTGAGCCAGATTTTGGATCTGACTGTCGATTACGTTCAGAATGTTAACCACCTGTGACGGGGCTTTTTGTGGCATATAATTCGGATCTCGCAGTGCAATTCGTCCCCGTGCCGTAAGCCACGCGATATCACCCTGTCCCATCCGTGGCCTAAGCTCGACAAGGCCCTCGTCTTGCAGAACCGATAAATGGTCTTCAACTTCCTGCGAATTTGACTGCAATTTTTCCGCGATTTCATAGGTGTCGAGTATCTCTCTGCTCTCGGATATAACCTGAAGAATCTTCTTCTGAATCTCATGCGCTTTCATCTGCCCTTCCCCTTTCCCTGTTGCGAAAAATAGTGCCGAAATCCTCTCACACCCTTTATGACTCCCACTTGGCTTTCGGATTCCCTCTATTCCTCTGGGTATCGAGGGCCGATAAATTTCACGGCCTGGAAATCTCTCGGGTGGATAGGACTTGATTTGACCCCAGACTACCAGTTTCCCTCAACGAAGTCAACAGAGAGAATGGAGGTGATGCCAGAGGTAAGAGGTGACAATTGCACCGTGCTATCCAGCCTCCTCCCTGAATTCATCCCCGCGAACCCGCAACAAAGGGGAAAACCTTTAGGCAAGCCATCATGGCCCTGCCCTTTTTGTTACCGGAAATGTTGACTTTTTCTTGGAAAAACTTTGTTCTTGAAAAAACGCTGTTCTTGAAAAAACGTTTGACAGGTTCTTCCGAATGGCGTAGAGTTGGATCTGTAATTGATCCCGATGAGTTTTGTCGTTCCGCCAGATTGCTATCGCCTCCGGTGCATTTGTTGTTATAAGGCTTCACCAACCGTGGTGGAACAGGAATACGAATGTCAAATAAAGAAGCCACTGCCCGCATTAAGATCAACAAACTTCTCGAAGCAGCAGGCTGGCGCTTCTTCCCGTCAGGAAACGCGCCCGCAAACATACGCCTTGAACCGAGCGTCAGGATCAAGTCAAACGATCTTGACGCCCTGGGCGACAACTTCGAGAAGATGGGCAAAGGTTTCATCGACTTCCTGCTTCTCGATTCCAAAGGGTTTCCGTTCATCGTCCTTGAGGCAAAGTCAGAGGAAAAGAACCCCCTCTTCGGCAAGGAACAGGCGCGCAAATACGCCCGCTCTCAGAACTGCCGGTTTGTAATCCTGTCCAACGGGAATCTGCACTATTTTTGGGACCTGGAACGCGGAAACCCCTATGTCATTACCTCATTCCCGACCCCCGATTCGGTGGCCGGTTACCAGAAAGTCACGCCGAACCCGCAACGCCTGATCGAAGAGCAGATCGGCGACGACTACATCGTTCTCACCCAGCGCCCGAATTACCAATCCGAAGCCGCGTGGCGGAATGAGTCGGAACGCCCCGGTTATATCCAGGCCAACAAACTGCGTTTTCTTCGGCCTTATCAATTAAAGGCGATTCACTGTCTTCAAGCCGCGATCAAGGAAGGCAAAGACCGTTTCCTGTTCGAGATGGCCACCGGCACCGGCAAGACCCTTGTCGCCGCCGCTGTAATCAAACTTTTTCTCCGCTCCGGCAACGCCAGGCGCGTTCTCTTTCTGGTGGATCGTCTCGAATTGGAGGATCAAGCTGGCAAGAAACCCACATCACCGCTACTGTTAATGTCCGCCGATTTTCAAACAGTCATCTACAAGGAGACCCGAGACGACTGGCGGCGCGCGGAAATCGTCGTCACCACCGTGCAATCCCTGCTCTTCAACAACAAATACCAGAAGCTCTTCTCGCCCACAGATTTCGATCTCGTTATCTCCGACGAAGCGCACCGCTCCATTGGCGGCAATGCCCGCGCCGTCTTCGACTACTTCATCGGCTACAAACTCGGCCTCACCGCTACGCCCCGCGACTACCTCAAGCGGTTTGACAAAACCAATCCTTCTACCCGCGACCCGCGCGAAGCCGAGCGCCGACTGTTGCTGGACACCTACCGCACTTTCGGCTGCGAGAACAGCCAGCCAACTTTCCGCTATTCCCTGATCGACGGGGTGAAAGAAGGCTACTTGATCAATCCTACGGTAGTGGACGCCCGCACCGAAATTACGACCGAACTGCTTTCCGAAGAAGGCTTTGTCGTCTCGTTCACCGACGATGCTGGCGAAGACCAGCAGGAGGCCTTTAAGCAACGGGAGTTCGAGAGGCGTTTCTTTTCCGACGCTACCAATAAACTTTTCTGCAAGACCTTCCTCGAAAACGCCCTGCGCGATCCCATCAGCGGCGAGATCGGGAAGTCCATCATCTTCGCCGTCAGCCAGAACCACGCCGCAAAACTGGCCGATGTCCTCAATAAGATGGCCGACCGGATGTTCCCCGGCAAGTACCAGTCCGACTTCGCGGTACAGGTCACGTCCCAGATTACCGATGCTCAACAGTTCACTATCAACTTCACCAACAACAACCTGCTCGGCTCGGGTAACTTCCTTCCTGCCTATAAGACCAGCAAGGCCCGCGTCTGTGTGACCGTCGGTATGATGACCACCGGCTACGACTGCACCGACATTCTCAATCTCGGTCTATTCCGTCCGATCTTTTCGCCGACTGACTTCATCCAGATCAAGGGGCGCGGCACCCGAAAGCACAACTTCCTCGAACAACTCTTCGACGACAGCCTCAAGGAGGGCGTGGTACAGCCGCAGAAGACCGCCTTCAAGCTCTTCGACTTTTTTGCTAACTGCGAGTATTTCGAGGAAAAATTCAACTATGACGAAGTGCTCAGACTGCCGAGGCCCAAAGGCAAGGGAGCGGAAGAAGGAGGGGGTGAAGGTCCCACGGTTATGGCCGGTACCTATGAGCACCTGGGGGCTGACATCCTTGCCACCATCAAGGAAGAGACCATCGGCTACGAGGGCATGAAGATCGACCGCATGTTTTTCGAGAAGTTCGAGGATACCGTGCGCGATAACGGGATTATCGCCACCGCCGTCGAGGCCGGGCAATGGGATCGGGTCATTGACTATGTGAATCGCGAAGTCTTCGACAAGCCCGAGGAATACTATACACTCGATAAGCTACGCAAAGCCGCCGCCGTGGATCGTCGCCTGACACTGCGCGAAATCCTGGAGAAAATCTTCGGTCTCATTCCGCGTTTCAAGTCTAAGGACGAAATGCTCGAAGAAGAATTCGCTAAATTCGTCGCCGACTACAAGCCAGATGAGGCCGAAGCTATTCCGGCCATCAAAAACTACTTCAAGGCCTACGTCACCAGCGACCAGGTACGCCACATCATCGAGAGCAAACAATTCACCGACCTGGCGACCAATCCCGTCTTTTCCGCCCGCGATTTCAAAGCCGTACCGGAAAAATATCGCGCCATTATCCCGGAGTACATCAAGGACTACGTGTCCCTGAACCAGTTTGCCGCATAAAAGGATGCCATGTTAGATACTGATACCAAACGCCGCATTGATACCGCCCGCGACATCCTTGTCGGCAAGGTTCCCGACCCCAAGTCTCAGGTTGAACAGATCACCATCGCCCTCATCTACAAGTTCATGGACGACATGGACGCAGAAAGCGAGGAATTCGGAGGAAAACGGAAATTCTTCGCTGGCGATTTTGCGCGCTACGGTTGGGCCAAGCTCATGCGCTCCGGCCTGGGCGGCCACGAGACTCTTAACCTTTACGCCGAAGGCATCGCCAAGATGCCGGAAAACCCCGGCATTCCGCTTCTCTTCCGCGACATCTTCAAGAACGCCTATCTGCCGTATCGTGACCCGGAGACCCTGCGAGCCTTCCTCAAGATCATCGACGAGTTCAACTACGACCACAGCGAACGCCTCGGCGACGCTTTTGAGTATCTGCTCTCCGTCCTCAGCTCACAGGGCGATGCCGGGCAGTTTCGGACCCCGCGCCACATCATTGATTTCATCGTCGAGATCATCGACCCGAAGAAAAACGAGACCATACTTGACCCTGCCTGCGGCACCGCCGGGTTCCTCATCTCCTCATACAAACACATCCTCAAAGCCAACACCGATGCCAAGGGCCACAGCACCCTCACGCCCGACGAAAAAGGCCGCCTCGCCAAGAACCTCAAGGGCTACGACATCTCGCCCGACATGGTGCGCCTCTCGCTGGTGAACATGTATCTTCACGGTTTCAACGACCCGCACATCGCTGAATACGACACACTCACCTCACAGGAGAAGTGGAACGAATACGCCGATGTCATCCTCGCCAATCCGCCCTTCATGTCGCCGAAAGGGGGCATCAAACCGCACAACCGCTTTTCAGTGCAATCCAAGCGCAGTGAAGTCCTCTTCGTGGACTACATGGCTGAGCACCTGACCCCCACCGGTCGCGCGGGCATCATCGTCCCCGAGGGGATCATCTTCCAGAGCCAGACCGCCTACAAGAAACTGCGGAAGATGTTGGTGGAAAACTACCTGGTCGGCGTCGTCTCCCTCCCGGCGGGAGTATTCAATCCCTACTCCGGGGTGAAAACCTCCATTCTCATCCTCGATAAGTCACTGGCCAAACAGCGTGACCCCATCGCCTTCTTCAAAATCGAAAACGATGGCTTTGGCCTCGGCGCACAGCGGCGTGAGATTGACAAGAACGACCTGCCGCAGGCCCGTGCCGAAATCGGTGAGTACCTGCGCCGCCTGCGGGCGAGGGATTCCGTGGCCGACTTCCGGCCCAGCCTGGGGCTGATTGTGGAGAAGGGGAAGGTTGCCGCGAATGGGGAGTACAACCTTAGTGGGGAGCGGTATCAAGACCAGACACGCTTAGCACACACAAAGTGGCCTATTGTCTCACTCGGCGAAGTCTGTATTTTTAAGCGCGGTCCTTTCGGGGGAAGTTTGAAAAAGGACATGTTTGTAAGGAGTGGCTATGCCGTCTATGAACAAAGCCACGCCATCACTAATGACTTCACCGAATTTCGGTATTTCATCGACCAAGAGAAATTCGATGAAATGCGTGGGTTTCAAGTTCGCCCAGGCGAGCTGATAATGAGTTGTTCGGGCACAATGGGAAAAGTCGCTATTATTCCTGACAACGCACCGCTTGGAATTATCAACCAAGCTCTTCTCAAACTTACTCCAACGGACAGAATATTGAACGTGTTCCTAAAGCTATGGATCGAAGGCACTCACTTCCAGGGAGGGTTAGACAATGTCACTTATGGTGCTGCGATCAAGAATGTTGCGTCAGTGGCAACCCTGAAGGATTTGAGACTCCCCCTGCCGCCGCTGGAGGTGCAAAAAGAGATCGTGGCGGAGATCGAGGGCTACCAGAAAGTCATCAACGGTGCCCGCGCCGTCCTCGAAAACTATCACCCCCACATCCCCATCCACCCCGACTGGCCGATGGTGGAGTTGGGCGAGGTATGTGTGTTTAGGCGTGGCCCATTTGGAGGAAGCTTAAAGAAGGAGATTTTTATCAAGAACGGCTACGCCGTTTATGAGCAAAGCCACGCCATCGCGAACGACTTCTCCGAGTTCAGGTATTTCATAGATCAAAAAAAGTTCAACGAAATGCGCGGCTTTCAGGTGCGCCCAGGAGAACTGATTATGAGTTGTTCGGGCACGATGGGAAAAGTTGCAGTCATCCCAGCCAACGCACCAGCCGGTGTGATAAACCAAGCCTTACTCAAGCTAACTCCCACAGATCGGATCTTAGGCATTTTCCTGAAAATCTGGATGGAGAGTTCAAATTTCCAGGAGAGTCTGGCGGATTTTACTTATGGCGCAGCCATCAAGAACGTTGCGTCGGTAGAGATACTCAAGGGTTTACGCCTCCCCCTCCCACCCCTCGCCACGCAGCAGAAAATCGTCGCCGAGATCGAAGCCGAGCAGGTCCTCGTCGCCGCCAATCGCGAATTGATCGCCCGCTTCGAGAAGAAGATTCAAGCCACCCTTGCCTGCGTTTGGGAGGAGGACACACCCATAATCCCCGAGGCCTGAGCTGCGGAAGAAGCCGCCGAACTCGGCAACTACCTGCCGATCTCCTTCAAGACCCGCAGCGAGCAGGACTACATCGCCTTCCTGTGGGACGCCTTCGAGACCAACTACACCCACGGCAAGGACCAGTTCGCCTTCCTCGCCTACCACATGCTCACGATGAGCTTCGTCTACTTCAACATCTGGCAGATCCGGCAGGCTCGGCCGGAAGACTTTGAGAAGGGCCTCATCGGATTCGGCAAAGACCAGATCCGGAAGGGGTAACTCTCGGGCGCTGTTCAATGTAACCACCATTGGAAAAGATGGGTACGATCTGGCCATAGAGTACCGTTTGACATGTGACCCTTTGGAGAGGGAGGAACGGTTCAAGGACAGAAAGGGACGGGAACAGGTATTACAGACTTGGGGAGTAGATAAAACCTCAGGCATGGAAGAATATCCCACTCAGTTGATGGAATGGACCATCCGGACGTTGTTGGAGTCCGAGAGCGAGAAGGAGGTCGAGAAGAAGGGCAAACATGGTTCTGCAAGGAATGATCACCGAGGATGGGTTAGCCTGGATTCCCACGTTAGTTTTTTGACTTAACACCATGCGTTAGCCGAAGAGGAGACGCAGGTGCTTTCGTCCCAGCCAAGGGATCGGGATATCCTTCTTGTGGAGTCCCGCAGCGAGCAGCAACGGATTGTGAGCACGTTTCTGGAATTGAACCACGATTTCCGTCTCCAGAATACTGATCTGGGCGGTGGCTTCAACAAAGTCCCGAAAAAGGTGGCGCGAGGTGACACTTTGGTATCCATTGCCAATCTCCGATCCCAGGAGTCGATAGAGACTACTGGCCATCAGAGTCAGCTGCAGATCGCAATTGACCTTCATCGCCACAGCCGAGGACAGAGCGTCCATGTGAAAGAAATCAATCCCATCGGCAATCCGGTTCTCGATGATCATGCGTTGGGCATAGCGCTCGATCAGCTTCGCCGCCGAAGGACGCAACTGATTGGTGATCAGGATCGTCGGCTCCTCATGCCCCAGGTCTTGGACCGCTACCTGTCTTACCTCTCCGTGATACCCGCGCAGTTCGATCCTCTGATCCAGAATCTTCGGGGTCTTGTAGAGACGAGACACCCCTTTGATCTCAATCCGCCTCCAGGCCGAGAGCGGCTCTTGATGGATCCCATGGACCATCTTCTGGGAACGTCTCCGAAGGGTGATAAAAGCGATCCCCATCTGGTTGAGTTTGTCCAGATGGGCATAGGTGGTCAATTTGGAATCAAAGATCAGTTCTTCGGGAAGATGACCCGTCCGCTCCTTCCAGAAGGCCACAAAGCGGAGAATCTCATCGTTTTGTTCCTCTTTGCGCAACTGCCCGTTGGCATAGCAGAAGACCTTCTTCCCTGCATCGTGGGCCAGAAAAGCCAAAATGCCCTTTTGACGGCGGCTCCGTTTGGAGACATAATGCTTCTGCATCAGGGCGTCTTCCCCGTGAAACGGGATGGTATGAAAATCCAGATCAAACGAAGTCCCCCGTTGCAGCCCCAACCGTCCTACGGCATCAAACCACTGTCTCATGAGACGGGGATAAGAAGTCGGATCAATCCGGCCACTATACTCGGTGAGGAAGGCGCGTTTCGGAATGGCATTGAGCCCGGCAAAAAGGGGAAGCCCTTCATCCATCACATAACTCATCACATGGCTGTGCCGCGCATTGCCAAACAGTTTTAGTCCCAGAAGGGACAGAACGGCCTGAGGAGCAGGAATCATCTTTGTCCCTGGGAACCCCACCTCCTCCATCATCCGCTCCAAGGGGATTTGGGCCAGATAGGGAAGAAACAAAAAGAGACCTCCGAATTGGGTGCGGAATCGCCGGGGAGAAAGATCGAGCTTCCGCACATCGGCGACCTCAGCGACTTCCGGCCCATGGCCTTCCATCCGCTCTTCATCCCTGCGGCGGGGCAATCGGGCAAACCCCTCTTCTTTGAGGATCAGGGAAACTCCCACGGGGCTCAGAGGATGCCCTGCCTCCTCCAAGATCCGGCTGATATCATAGATGGAGAAGTTCTGTTTGCGGAGGGCAATGACCTGATCTCGTAGGGGCTCTGTTTTGGGCGAAACGTGGGGACCTTTTTGAGGGGGGAGGAAGAACTCTCGTTTTGGATCTTGGCGCAACTGGTGGCAAAGGATGCGAAAACTGCCCGGGGTATAGCCGAAGCGGCGAGCGACTTCGGTCGAGGGGAGTTGATCCACGAAGTAGGCTCGAAGGGCTTCGTACTGGCGGTGGGTCGAATTCGAGGGTTCGAGGAAGATACGGGCCATAGATGTTATCTTTTCTTCTTTACTGTTAAACATACTGCCACTATATCACATTATGGAAATATGTCAAGAGAAAAATGATAGAGTGGCGTTTTTCTTAACAATTATCCCATATTTTCGGCATTCCGGGATCTATTTACTTCAGTGGCGAGCCATTCTCTCAATATTGACTTAGTGGATATATGTTTATAAGTTTAATAATTTACTAACATCACCTCATGCGGAATGGGCAACTATGATCGCTTTCGACAGTATTCTGTTAGAACTACCCGCCTCTGTGGGAATCCAGGTTAGTGAAACTCTTGGGCACGAAGAAGGAAGACTTGAGATATTTGCGCGCAGAAAAAGGGATGCCTTACGTCCAATTGAGCAGGAAGCGCGAAGAGATTTTCATCAGCCACACCGAATTATAAGCGCGGAGCCGTTTCTGACCTTGCCTTGCTCTTTGAAAATTAAATATGGATTTACGGTTCGAGCTCGGTTTCCTCCCTCAGCAATGGAGTGAAACCTGCTTGCCCAAAATGTTTATCATGAGATAGGGCTTCGCTGATGTTTTGCTCCTTCATTACCAAAAATGAGGCGCAATCCGTAAGACTCCAATCTTTATCCTCGCGCGCTTGGTATAGTCTGAAGGCGTTTTGAAATTGCATGCTGGTTTGCGGAATTATGCTCAGGTTGGGATTACTCCGTAGTCTTTCCACAAGCTCAACGGCGGCTTTCCTGAGAAAAGATCCTTTGTTGGCCAGTATAGCAAGGACCTCGGATAGCACCATTTCGCTTGTGATAATCCGAACTCCTTGAAGTCTGGAAGACATCGACTTTGCTTTAGCATGCAAATCATCGTGAGGGTTTAAAAGGGCAAACCAGTAATCCGCGTCAGCAAACACGGCTTTCATTCTGTTTGCTTTGGGGCTCCGTAGAGAAAATGATCGAGATTTTTAGCTAAATCGGCTGGCAACTTTGCCCACTCCTCATCGGGAACCGAAGAACTAATTTCCTCTACAACATCCCAAATGGGAAGTGCGGTTTCATTAAATGGAAGCCCTTCGAGTGTTTGGATAGAAACATCTGTTACGGTGACGATTCGCTTTAGTTTTCCGTCCGGTAGAAACTCACCCCGTCCTTTAATATGAAGACGGTGACTGGCATGTTCCCGCAAGGCTTCGATGATATCATCCTCTTGATCTTGGGAAAATTTCCCTGGAATCTTTGTGTCATCAATCAGGCGTATCGCAAAATTTGCTCCATCCAAATCAGCCGCCCGGATTTCCCCAACGAGGTCTACATAATCCTCATACCCGGTTTGAAGCAATTGAACCAAAGCGGCACGTTCTTTTTGGCTATAAGAAACATTTGAATCCTTTTTTGCTGCTTTCAATTCGATCCTTTCGCCAGGGCGCAATGTCTTGCCATAATCCGAGAAAAGTGGAATGACATTTTTGGGGAAATCCTGCGGAATGGGTTTTGAGTGAAAGACTGATTCAATCGAATCCGAAACGAGAATTACTGCATCATCAAGTTCATCTGGTAAAGGTTCGAAAGAAAACAGCCCTTCCTCGACATCTATTTCTCGCATTATTGGAACGGCCGCGCTTGCGGGAAGAATTTTATAAAATTTTAAGGATAAAGAATCTTCAAAATTTTTAGGCAGTCTTTGACGATCAGGATTCTTTTTGCGCCAAAGCTCCTTCGCAGTCTCTAACAGAATAGCCTTATACGCGATCAATTCAGGCAGAACATCAATGTCAATGCCGTGGTCATCAAATCGCCCGCCTTTAAAGGTATGCGTCACCAATTCGTATTGTTTTTTGGCCATAACAAACCTCTTCTTAAATATGCCGGGAAGCCAGATACAAGAACAAGACATTAAATTGAAATCAAGTGTATCAAATTGGTTCATAAAGTCAAGCTATTTTTCTGAAAAGGTATGCGATACTGTCAAAACTTTTATGAAAAAAGTAGCTTCAATTCCAAAGCGGGAAAAGCGTGAAAAGCCTTGGCTGGCTTGAGCTTGGGCTACGTAAGGGCTCCGCTCAAGCCAGAAAAAGGGGGGGGAGGACGCTTACGAGATCGTTCAAGGGAGGTGAGTTGTTGAAATAACTTCAATTCCATTTGAAATGAGGGCTAAAACAAAAGAATGCTTTTGGCAATACGAAGTATGCCGGAAGAAACAAGCTTACCATGAAAGGCTGAATTCAGCGGTAGAGCCCCTCCAAAATAGCCGGGGCGAAATCATTCCCTTCAAGCAGGCACAGAATGGATAACCTGAGGTTTCCGGTCCGCGCCGGGCACAATTTAGGCACAATCAACAAAAAAGGGGCTAAGCTGAAATCGCCTAACCCCTTGATTTTACAAGTGCCGGGTCGCGGAATCGAACCACGGACACGAGGATTTTCAGTCCTCTGCTCTACCGACTGAGCTAACCCGGCATCCTGACTTATACCCCAATTTATATTACAACCTTTCGGGTGTGTCAAGAGTTACTTTGCCCTGAGGAGGATTTATTTGTAGGGCTTTCCTTTCTCTTTTCAAGAGAAGCCACGGTTCTCAAAGGAGGGTATGCCTATTTTCAGAAGAAAAAGCTTCGTTATCCCATAGCCCAGAAGGGCTCCTCCCGCGACATCCGTGGGAAAATGAACCCCCAGATAGAGTCGAGTCCATCCCACCAGGCCGGCAACGAGATAAAAGACCACACGGTATCGAGGAAACCGGGCAGAGAGCAGCGTGGCCATCATGAACGCGTAGACGGTGTGAGCGCTTGGAAAGCTCGGGTCCAGAACTTCGCCAGGGCTCGTTGAGAATCTCAAAGCCATCTCATGAGAAAAAGGAGGCCTCTGACGATGGACGAGAAACTTAAGGCCGTAAACGACTGCGGACTGGGTCCCGTAGAGAAGAGCCAGTCTTCCAAGGACCTTCCCTTTCCTTTTAAGAACCCATGCGAAAAGGATAAAGAGGATGACTGCAACGTGGCTTCCGAAGTGGGTTAGCCAGGGGATGACCCGATCCGGAAAAGGTGACGCCCACCACCCATTGGCCCACTGCATGAACTTCAACTCCCAGGCCATCTTCCCCAACCCCGTTCAGGACGCGGTGAAATTTGACGTTGACGGCCGGATCACGCTTTTTCCCGTGTCCCTCGTCTCCCCTTTCCCACATCATTTTCGGAAGTCCCTGCCTACTGCCTGCTGCTTTCTGCCTTCTCCTCTGGGTGTCTCCCCTTCCGCTTCCCTCTATCCTTTTTTTAAAGGGGGAGTTTCGGGATGATCTCCGCAAGATTCTGACTCTGGATGCAGAGGTCGGCGATTTGATCAAGGTCCTGGCAGGAGGAATTAAAGGCAATGGAAAAGCCAGCCATCTGAAGCATATCCAGATCGCCCCGGCTATCTCCAATGGCGATGGTTTCCTCAGGCCTTATCTCAAATCGACCGAGAATCCGCTTGACCCATTCGGCCTTTTTGTCAAAATAGACCTGGATTCTCACCTTCCCGGTCAAAATTCCGTTTTCATGAAGAAGATCATTTGAAATGGAATAATCAAATCCGTATTTCTGATGAACCCAGTTCGAAAGAACCGAGAGCCCGGACGAAACCATCGTCAGCATCAATCGTTTCTCTTTCAGATACTGAATTAGCTCGGCCACGCCATCGTGAAATGGGACTGTCTCAACAATGCTCAGCAGTTCTTCAACCTTCATTCCCTTCCAGACCAGCGCATCGAGTTCACAGAATTGCTCATAGGAAATCTCCCCTGCTAAAAATCTCTCCTGATATTTCTCGGCAAACCCGTACCACCTTCCCAGACACTTATGAATATACTCCCAGATGGATCGTTCCCGGGTAAGGGTCCCATCGAGGTCGAAGACCGCCATTTTGAAGTACGAATTCGTTTCCATAGACACTTCAAGAGGGCAAGGTCTGAAAGATCAGGGGACAATACCGCCCCTTCCCTTCGCGATGACGACGGATGATCTTAGGTAGTTTTATCGGATCAAAAATCTTTTAGCGTTTCTTTCTCGAAGCTCTTCTGGCTCTTCTCTTTTTCGGAGGACCCTGCTTCTTCCCTTTTGCCTTTACCTCTGCCCTGGCCTTCTCTACCTGCTTCGAGGCCTTTCCCTCCAGGATCTCTCGCGCCTCGCGCCGTCCCAGCTTTCGAAGAGCTACAATGACTGCTTTCTTTTCATTCCGGGGCTCAAATTTCCCCGTCTCCCATTGATAGATCGCGCCCACCGTCACTCCAGCAAGGGTTGCCAGTTCCCTCTGGGTAAGGCCTAATCGCTCTCGAAGGGTACGAATCAGGCGCGGCGAGAACCGGGATCCCTTCACCTCTTCCGGAGCAGCTACAAGTTCTTTCTTCTCTCCTCCCGCCTCTTTTATCTGGCGGGCCATGGTCCGTTCGAGTTCGTGAACTGTCTTTCGGAGTTGGGTGAGCGTTCCCTTCAGCAACCGGACATCTTTACTCACCGGGACAAAAACTTTTCTCATCTCTCTCTTTGCCAAACGTACGATTTCCGACTTGAACATCCCTTCTATTTTTCCCATAGATCCCTCCTCTGAGATAAAATCCAACTTTACCACTGAAGCCCAAAGGTCTCGGCCGGCCTTCGGTTTTCAGGAAGACAAAAAAAGGTCAGGGTTCAAAATTCGCTCTTCAGATTCCCAATTCCGCTTCCATCCTATCGATTCGTCTTCTTGCCCTTTCCACCTCCTTTTTCTGCTGCATCATCCAATTCCGGCTTTCACGAGACCTCTGTCGAAGAGACGCGATTTGCTCGCCTACCCTACGTTCCGAAGGGGTCCCATCGGAATGGACATGGGAGAGGGCTTCGCCTGGCTTCTGGGCACGATCCACTTGTTCCGCGCTCAGGGGAAGCTGGATGTTCATCTCTCCCAGAGCCTTTTTCAGCCCCTCATAGGAAACCCTGTCCTTTCCCTCCCGTTCAGAAAACTTCACCCCTCTCTCCATCACCATTTTGGCCTTCCGCAGGGGTAACCCACCGAAACGGACCAACCACTCCATGAAGAAGGTGGCTCCCATGAACTCCTTGTCTGCCGCTTCAAACATCTGGACCTTGTTCACCTCGAGAAGCCGAATCACATCGGCCATCACAGAAAGGCACGGTTTTGTCTCATCGATGAGATCCATAATCCAGTATTTCGTCCACTGCGTCTCGCGATTATATCCCATGAAGAGCGACTTGCCTACGGAGAGGAGGCTCACCAGAGTGCCATGAGCAAACGCGGATTTGGCTTTTACCACCTCCAGGACATCGGGGTTTCGCTTCTGGGGCATCATGGAGCTTCCGCTGCAATGACGATCGTCGAGACGGATCATACTAAACTCACGGGTGGAGAGAAGGATCAGGGTTTGAGCGATCGTTGCGAGGTGGTTCATCATGACCGCTACCGCATAGGCCAGTTCCACCTCAGGCTCCCACCTCTGTGTGATGGCATCGGTTACATTTTCAGTAGGGCCTTCAAAGCCTAAGAGCCTTGAGCTCAATTTCCGATCAAGGTCAAAGGATGTTCCGTAACCGGCTCCCGATCCCAGGGGACTCCTGTTGAAAAGAGGAAACCAGTGCATAAACCGGTCCCTATCACGATGAAGGCTTTCCGCAAAAGAAAGGAGGAGATGTCCAAAGGTTGTTACCATGGCCCGCTGGTGATGCGTATATCCGGGCATGATCGTTAATCGGTTCTCTTCGCCCCTTTTCAGAAGAACGTCGATCAGGAGAATCAATCCTTCCACGTAATCCAGCACCTGGTCACGAAGGTAGAGACGCATATCGAGAGCGATCTGATCGTTGCGGCTCCTTCCCGTATGGACTTTCCCCCCATACTCAATCCCCACCTTTTCAATGAGGAAGCTTTCGATGTTGGAGTGGACATCTTCTTTCGAGGCATCAAGTTTGAATAAACCTTTGCAGTAAAGTCTCTCAAGTTCTTTTAAGGTGCGAAGGATCTTCTTCCCTTCGATGTCCGAGAGAATGCCCTGACGGCAGAGCATCAGGACATGAGCCCTATTTCCCCATAGGTCATACGGGATCAGCCTTTCATCGCAGGGTGAAGTGCCTCGAACGTCCCTTCCCGAAAGAAACGCGACCATCTCCTCAGAGGGCATCTCTTCGAATCGTCCACCCCATAGTCTTTTTACCTTCATCTGCGATTTTCTCGGTTTTCCCACTTCGGGTTTCATCTCCAGGGAGAACTATTCTTCAAACTAAGAGTGCCAGGATCTTCGTCCTTGTTCTTTAAATCCTTCCACCCGACCCATTCTCGATCTGTAGTCGTTCTGCGAACGTCAAAAAACTCATGACGATTTGTATATCACAATTTAATGAATTAAACAAGCCTATGTCGTTCCCCAAAAAGCTACTTGACAGAAAATACCCCTGTTTGATATCAGATATATCACATGCTACCCACTCTTTACAAGTGCAAATCGAATATTCAAACTATGTTGATTTTGAAGTGTCAAAGGCTGACCCGTATTGCCTTTATGGGATAGATGGATCACGATATGGCTATAAGTAGAATCCTGTTCATAATACTTTGTTCTGTTCTCCTCTCGGTTTGGATCAGTTGGAATGTTGATGCAGAAGAATCGGATTGGAGGATCTATGATTCTGACGAAGTAGCAGTGCATCACTATGATCACAAAGAAATACGAAATGTGTCGAAGAGTGTCGTAAACGTAAACGATTGATCCGGGCAGGTTGAAGCGCTGGCCTATCAGGTTCTACATCACTCATCTTACATACCAACAGTGAGGATCTTCTGCAAGATAGTCTCCGGTTAAAGAGAAAGCCAAGCTCCGGCAGCCGCTACAACCCTCGACTTCGCAGATTCCGCATTTGCCTTTGAGGCTCTTCTTGCTTCTCAATTTCTTCAGGATTTCCGACTTCTCCCATATCGTCATCAGAGAATCCTTCGAGAGGTTGCCTATCGAAACAGGAAATCGCCGACAGGGAAAGACATTGCCATCCGGCATAACGCAAAGACCATCTGACCCGATGACGCAAGGAGCCCCTAACAATTCTGGTTCTTCTCCGTTGAAGGTAATCTGAAAGGCCTGATAAGGAATGAGTGAGGATTCTTCCATCTCGGCCGAAAAAAAACTTAAGAGGGTCTGGACAAATTCCTTCCACTCCTTTTTATCCAAAACCTGATCGGCAAATCCTCTGCCTCTTCCCAACGGGATAAATCGCTCAAGGATCAATCCATCTATGTTCAGATCCTGACAGAGTCGGATGAAAGGGACGAGAGACCTAACGTTGGTTTTCATGATGGTAAACATGAGGATCACTTCAAATCGACCCTCCCGGCGAAGCAGGCGTAGGCTCTGTACCGTCTTTTCGAAGTTTCCCTTAGAGCGAATCGCATCATTCGTCTCTGGATCTGCTCCATCCAGAGAGAGCTTGACCTTGTTTAACTTGGAATAAGCGGAGAGCCTTTTGATCATTTCCCGATCAAGAAAAAGGCCGTTGGTGATGAGGCCCAGTTCTTCAACTGAGGGACTCTGGTTCAGATCTTCCAGAAGTGAAAAGAGTTCCGGTTTTAGAAGGGGCTCACCACCGGTGAGATGGATGCAGGCCGTTTTATCCCAGCTCTCTATCGCTGTCAGGAGATTCGCGGATATCCTCCTGAGCCCTGCGCCATCAAGATCGTCACTCCTTGTAAAGTCGTCCTGATAGCAATGCCTACAGCGAAGATTGCATTGGTTTGTGATGTGCCACTGGACAAAGAACGATTCTTTCATTTAGCCGCCCATGGAAGCTTTCATTTCCATTTTAAGATCAAAACCGCCTCCTTTCAAATTTCCTTTTAAAACCACTCGACCCCATTGAAACCCCTCTGCCCTTTTCCGTTCCTTTCCAGGGCGATCCCCAACTCACTGGGTCATCCTGCCTTTATGTCTTGCTGAAAAGGTGTTATCAGTAAATGAGGATGATTTTTGATCTTTCGTCGAAAGGAACCTGGAATGTCGCAGAAATCGCTTTGCCCCTTTACTGGTAAAGCATGCATCGAATGTGCCCTTTACAGAGGCAGGCATCATTATTTGCGTTGCTGGAGTCCCCTCGGGAATTCCGCCGACACATCGAGAAAGAAATCTGGCGCCGCCTCTCTCCGGCAATCGGCCGACCTGCGACGTTTAAGAGATCCCCTGAGAAGGGGGACCGGAGCAGGCACTGGATTAAAAAGAGAACCGAAGATCAGGCTGAAAATTACGGATATAGAAACCGGGAAAACCAGGGCTTGCGAGCTCAGTGAAGCCAAAACCTGGGATTGGACCAGATCGCAAAGGTTGAGACTCATTGATGGCTGGCAGGTGACCAGTCTCGATCACCTGATGGAGGTCGCCTTTCGCAAGGCCGAAAAGGGTTACCCAGAAGTGGAGATATGCGAGGCCCCTCGATTCATGCTCTTCAGTGGCGGGTAGGAACGTCAAGTTCTTGGCAGGGACAGGCCCTGTTTTGCAATAGCGAAACCAAGTACTCCCACGAATTATTCACACTGACACCTATCCCGTTGAAGGCCGGGGGAAAATTGGTTATACAAATGATCTCATGGAAAATTGGCGCCTCTTGGATACCGGGGCCCGCTCGGCTGCCGAGAACATGGCCCTTGATGAGATACTGCTCGAATTGAAAGCAGAGGGAAGGATTCCTCATACCCTCCGGTTTCTTCAGTTTTCCAGGCCATCCGTCCTCGTGGGACACCATCAATCCGTCGAAGAAGAAGTCCGCCTCGATTACTGCCGAAAAAAAGAGATCGAGATCAATCGGAGAATTACAGGAGGAGGGGCCCTATACTGGGGCCGGCAGGAGTTAGGCTGGGAGATTTATATTTCCAAGGCAGATCCGAGGATTCCCTCACGGATTGAAGACCTTTATAGAAGAATGGGGGAGGCAGGGGCTGAGGGGCTTCGCCGCCTCGGCATACGCGCCCACTTCCGCCCGAGAAACGATATTGAGGTCCAGGGCCGTAAGATTTCAGGAACCGGAGGAACGGAGCTCTCAGGGGCTATCTTGTTTCAAGGGACGTTATTGGTTGATTTTGATGTCGACGAGATGCTCCGGGCCCTCCGGATTCCCACCGAGAAACTTCAGGACAAAGAGATCGAATCGGTCAGAGAGAGAGTCACCTGTTTAAAATGGGAGCTGGGGCGAATGCCCTCGATTGGAACGATTAAAGCCTCTCTCGTCAAAGGGTTTGAGCAGGCCTTCGGTGTCACCTTTCAGCAAGAACCACTCACTTCTGAAGAGGAATTCCTTCTCGGGGAGAGACTGCCTTACTTTTCCTCTCCGGATTATATCTTTAAAGTGCGAAAGCCTCTGCCAAGAAGGAAAACCCTCACATCAATTCTGAAGGCCCCTGGAGGATTGATTCGGGTCTCTATCGCCATCGATACGAGGACCCATGTGATGAACCAAATTCTCATCACCGGTGACTTCTTTGCCTATCCTAAAAGAGCCATTTTTGACCTCGAAAGCCTTCTCAAGAATTCGAGAGCCACTCCCTCTAATATTGAAGGGGTCATCCGCTCCTTCTTTGCCGACAATAAACCGATGATTCCAGGTGTTGGGGAAAGACATTTTATCCAGGCGATTGAGGAGGCCGTTCAAAAAGAGGAGCTTCTCCCTCATGGATTTGACGAGCAAGACACCCATCATCTCTTTCCTGTCCTAAAAAGGTTTGGAGAGGTGAGGAAACCTGAGGTTCTTCTCCTTCCCTATTGCGCAAAAGAATTGGATTGTTTTTACCGGAATCAAGCGGGCTGTGAATCGTGTGGCCGCTGCTCGGTGGGCGATGCCGCGCAGATGGCGAGGTCTTTCGGTATGGACTCCATCACGATCCAGAATTATGAAGATCTCGAATCGACGCTCCACGAGCTCAAGCGCTCCGGCGCCCAGGGGTTCATCGGATCATGCTGCGAACCCTTCTATGGAAAACACCGCCCCGACTTCGAGCGGATCGGACTGCCCGGAATCCTTGTCGATGTGGAGAGAAGCACGTGCTATGACCTTGGCCAGGAGAAAGAGGCCTTCAGAGGCGGCTTTGAAAACCAGACCCATCTGAACCTTCCTCTACTTCAAAGAATCCTGGAGTACTGCTATGATTGAAAGTTTACCTTTCACCTTTGACCTTTCACCTTCCACCTTTCCTCAGAGGATCCTGGAGTACTCCCATGGCTGAAAGAGCCAGGGGCGGGCGTAAAACCCGCCCCTACAACACCGCTTGCGCGGAGGCCTATGATCTTGTCATTGTTGGGGCTGGCCCTGCAGGCTCAAGCGCTGCCCAGGCTGCTGCCCAGAAAGGAGCCAAAGTTCTCTTGGTCGACCGTAGACAGCGCGTTGGAGTCCCTGTTCAATGTGCAGAACTGGTGCCTCAGTGGATTTCCCGACATGCTACCTTCTCCTCCAAGTGTGTTCTCCAGACCATTGGAAGCATGGTCACCCACGTTCCTGATGGAACATCCGCTGAAATGGCGGGGCCGGGATATATGCTGGATCGGTCCCTCTTCGATAAAGAATTGGTTGTCTCGGCCATATTGTCGGGAGCAAAGATTTTCACAGAAACAAGGGGCACAAGCCTTTCCTCTGAGGGACTTATTGTCGAACGGGGCTCGGGAAAGGAAACCATTAAAGCAAAGGTCATTATTGGGGCCGATGGGGTTCATTCGACTGTGGCTCGCTGGGTTGGGCTCACTCCCGGGAAAACGATCGTGGCCCTCCAATATGAAATCGTCAATCCCTGCCCTCAGGACTATGTGGACATCTTCTTTCATGCAGAATATGAAGGAGGATATGCCTGGTTCTTCCCCAAAGGGACGACCGCCAACGTGGGACTGGGGATTATTCCAGCAAAAACTTCGCTCCTTCCCAGCCTAATGGAAAACTTTCTCCGTCGTCTTCTCCATGCCAAAGGACTGACGGGAATTGAAATCGTTGGAAGGACCGGTGGGTCCATACCCTGTGGGAAACCCCGGCAAACCGTCTTTGGAAATATATTGCTTGCAGGCGATGCCGCAGGTCACGCCCACCCGATCACCGGAGGAGGGATTCTGAACGCCGTGATCGGCGGCCAGATTGCAGGGAGAATCGCTGCTGAGGCAGTTGAGAGAGGAGATCTTCGATATCTTGAGAATTATGAGACCGAGTGGCGAGAGATCTTTGGAAACACCCTGGCTTACGGCGCTCTAAAGAGGGACTTTCTTGAAGAGAATTGGAGCAAACGCGGAGTTGATTTTCAGGATTTGATCCGGAAAACTTGGGTGGGTTTTAAAGAGTATTACGAGGATAGAAGGAAAAGGTGAAATATGAATCAAAAAATCAGCCCTGAATATGTCCAGACCAGCCTCGCTGCTTCTCTCACGTTAGGCCTTCAGCAGGGTTCCTTTCATCGAAACGCGAAACTGAAAGGGCTGAACCTCCTTCTTCACTACGAGGAAGGGTGCCTGGGAAGATGCCACTTCTGTGGCCTTTCGAGATCGAGGCGAGAAAGCCCACGGGGAAAGACTTTTATTCGAGTCGACTGGCCCCTTTATTCTCTCGAAGAGATCATTGAGAGAACAAAAGGAAAGGATCAAATCCACCGGGTCTGCATTTCCATGATCACCCATCCGAGGGCCCTTGAGGATACGATCTATGTCACGAAGAAATTCAGAGAGAAGACCGACCTGCCCATCAGTGTCCTGATCGCCCCGACCCTCGTCCGTGATGCCGAGTCTCTCGAAGCGATGAAGCGAGCCGGGGCAGACCGGGTGGGAATTGCCATCGATGCCGCTACCCCCGAACTCTTCGAACGGCTGAGAGGAAAAGGCGTCGGAGGCCCCCATCATTGGGATCACTACTGGGATGTCGTTCGAATGGCCGTTGAAGTTTTTGGAAGGTTTTATGTCGGAGTTCATCTGATCGTCGGGCTGGGAGAAACGGAGAAGGAGATGGTGGAGACCATTCAGACCGGGCAGGGCATGGGAGCCCACGCCCATCTCTTTTCCTTCTTCCCTGAGAAAGGAAGCCCTATGGAAGACTGTTCTCCCCCTTCCCTCGGCCACTACCGGAGAATTCAACTTGCCCGGTGGATCATCAATGAGGGTCCGGGATCAGCGGAAGAAATGGAGTTCGATGAAACGGGGAGATTGGTCCATTTCGGAATCGATGTCAGTCCCATCATTCAATCCGGTGAACCCTTCATGACCTCCGGATGCCCGGGAAGGGATGGGAAGGTGGCCTGCAATCGTCCCTATGGGAATGAGAGGCCATCAGGGTCCATCAGGAATTTTCCATTTATCCCGGAACCGGAGGATATCGAAGAGATCAAGAACCAGATGGGGATCAAATGATTCGAGACTTAATTGAAACTTCATTAAAGGAGCTCCAGTCCGAAGCCTTCGAGATTCGAAAGTCTCATTTTGGGAATGAGCTTACTTTCTCCATCCCCAGTACCCTTGCCTATCAAAGTCCTGACTTCCCGTTTCAAAAGGATCGTTTCGCCGCGATCAGTGTAACCGGAAGACACTGTGACCTTCGATGCGGACACTGCAAGGGAAAGCTCCTGGAATCGATGATCCCGGCACAGGATTCGCAGAGTTTTCTCCAGGCGGTCAATCAGCTTCGTTCGCAGGGCGCAAACGGCATCCTGGTCAGCGGTGGAGCAGATCGGAATGGGGAGGTTCCCCTAAAAGAATTCATTCCAGCGATCAGACAGATTAAGGAGATGGCCCCTCAATTCAAGGTCATTGTCCACACGGGGCTCGTCGGGCGCGAGATAGCCAGAGAGCTGAAAGAGGCCAATGTCGATCAGGTTCTTATCGACGTGATCGGCGATGATGAAACGATTCGTGAAGTCTATCACCTGAATAAGCGTGTCGAAGATTATGAAGAGACACTACGTCTTCTGAAAGACATGGGGCATCGGCTCGCCCCGCACATCATCATCGGGCATCACTTTGGAGAGATCAGAGGAGAGTGGAGGGCTCTCGAGATGGTCACACGGATCGGCGTGGATACTCTTGTACTGGTTATCATTAAATCCCTTGATCCGGAGGATAAGGGTCTGATGAAAATCCCGAGACCCGAAGAGGCCTCAAAAATCTCCGCCATTGCCCGTATCCTCAATCCCGAAACGCCAATTCGAATGGGCTGTATCCGGCCGGCTCATCCCTGGAAGGCTGAGATGGAGAAGGGTTTCATTAAGTCGGGTGTGAATACCGTCGCCTACCCGCTTCAGGGTACTATTGACTATGCAAAGGGGATAGGTCTTCAAACACGATTCGTCGAGATGTGCTGCAGCCTTCTGTAAGGTCCTCTTCTCTTTATCTTCGTAGAGGGGCAGAAGCTTATCTTTTCCTCGGTCTCTCCCGGGGTTTCTCCCCGAGAGTGAGCTTTATGTCTTCGAAGTTTCCCTTTCGCAACACTTTCAGGATCATTGCATCGCCCGGTTTCTTCTCCCGGATGTATCGGATGAATTCGTCACTTGTTTTGACATCGTGCTGATCCGCTTTCACGACGACATCTCCGCCCACAACGAACTCCAGGTTCCCCACCTGCACTTCCCGGGTTCCACCTTTCAAACCGGCCTTGTCAGCGGGTCCTCCCCTTTCGACCACAGCGATCATTGCGCCTCTTTCCACTTTCAACTTCAGATACTTTGCAATCTCCGGGAGGAGAGGTTGAATCGTCGCACCGATCCAAGGATGAGAAACATATCCCTTTGCGATTAAATCCGGAATCACTTTCTTCGCCGTACTCACAGGGATTGCAAAGCCAATCCCCACGCTCCCACCGGAGGGACTGATGATGGCGCTATTGATCCCCACGATCTCTCCATCCGAATTGAGAAGGGGGCCACCGGAATTCCCGGGGTTGATGGCAGCATCGGTCTGGATGATGTCCTCCATCAATGTTCCCTCTTCAGAACGAATGCTTCGACCCAGCGAGCTAATGATTCCAGTAGTCAGGGTTCGCTCAAGCCCGAAAGGATTTCCGATGGCGAGGGCTTTCTGGCCGATCCGAAGGCTTTTCGAGTCTCCCATGGGAATCACCTTCAATTTCTCTTTGGGGGCCTCAATCCGGATGACCGCGAGATCGTTATCCGGATCGGAGCCAACCAATTTGGCAGGATATTTCGAGCCGTCAGCCAGGGTCACCTCTAATTTCTGCGCGTCACCAACAACGTGGTGGTTTGTTAGAATGTATCCTTTACTGTCGATGATTGAGCCGGACCCTGTTCCCTGGGTCGGGAGGACCCTTAAGAAAAAGTCCATCTGGAGGACCGTGCTGGTGATGTTGACAACTCCGTCGGCGACTCTCTCATAGACCGCGATATTGTTTCTTTCCTCTTCAGTCAGGGCAGCCGGAAAAGCCCGGGCTGCGCTGAAAAAAAGAACCAGAAAGATAACAACGTTAACTGTCTTCACCGTTTTTCGCATAGACATCGTTCCCCCCTCTGGCATATTTTCTACCTCTACCTACCCGTTGTCAAGATACTGTGCTCCGGCTCTCGCCGGTCGGCCACAGCCTACACATTTGCATTTGGATCGGTCCAATTCTCTATATCCTTGGAAGGCCGGATTCGTCGAACAGCCCTTCGAAAAGCGGACCACTGAGGTAGCGCTCACCCGCATCGGGCAGGATGGTAACAATTGTCTTGCCAGCGAATTCATCGGTCTTTGCGAGTCTCAGGGCAACCGCAATGGCAGCACCGCAACTGACACCCGAAAGAATCCCTTCTTCACGGGAAAGGCGCCTTGCATGTTCTATGGCTTCCTCACTGGTGACCCGTTCCACCCGGTCCACCATGGACAGGTCCAGAGTGTCCGGAATAAATCCTGCGCCAATTCCCTGAATCTTGTGCGGCCCGGGTTTCAGTTCCTGACCCGCAAGGCGTTGTGTAATTACCGGGCTTTCAGCCGGTTCGACGGCAACGCTGATGATCTTGTGACGCCGCTCATTCTTGATATACCGCGATACCCCGGAAATAGTCCCTCCGGTGCCCACTCCGGAAACGAGGACATCGATCAAGCCATCTGTCTGTTCCCAGATTTCGGGGCCGGTCGTCTTAAAATGGATTTCCGGATTGGCGGGATTCTTGAACTGTTGAGGCATGAAGTAATTGGGATTCGATGCTGCAATTCGTTCCGCCTCCTCAATAGCACCTTTCATCCCTTTCGCACCAGGTGTAAGAATGACGTCTGCGCCAAAAATGGTAAGTATTTTCCGTCGTTCCATAGACATCGTCTCCGGCATGGTCACATGAAGCTTATACCCTCGTGCCGCAGCTACGAAAGCCAGCGCAATCCCCGTGTTCCCACTCGTCGGCTCGATGATTTCCATCCCGGGTTTGAGCCGTCCATCCTTCTCAGCAGCCCAGACCATGCTGGCTCCTATCCGGCATTTAACCGAATAGGAAGGGTTACGGCCCTCGACCTTCCCCAGCACCGTCGCCCTGAGGCCTTTCGCCATTTTGTTAATCTTCACTATGGGTGTACTACCGATCGAATAACTATTGTCCGGAAACCATTTCTCCATGGCTACCTCCCTCCTCTATTTGGAATAATGGAATATTGGATAAAGCAAGACTGGAATGGTGGAATATTGGGACAGTCGAATTCTGGAATGATCAAAGATTGAAATAGTGGATGATTGGGTATCAAAGACACAAGAACACCAGCCACTTTGTTTTTGAGCATTGTTCCATCATTCCAATATTCCATTGCCACTTACTTCCCATCATTCCATTATTCCAGCATTCCAGCATTCCGCCTTTTTTTAGTTCATCGGTGGTTTGAAACTCCGCAGTCTCAGCGCATTTGACACGACTGTGACCGACGAAAACGCCATCGCTCCTGCAGCAAAAATGGGGTTCAAAAGGATTCCAAAAAATGGGAAGAGAACGCCCGCGGCCACCGGAATGAGGATCGTGTTGTAAGCGAAGGCCCAGAAAAGGTTCTGTTTGATGTTGCGGATGGTGGCCCTGCTCAGGGCAATAGCAGTTACAATCCCTCTAAGGTCTCCCCCGATCAATGTGATATCTGAAGACTCCATGGCAACATCCGTTCCGGTCCCGATGGCAATGCCCACGTCCGCCTGTGCCAGAGCGGGTGCATCGTTAATCCCATCCCCGACCATTCCCACCTTTTTTCCTTCTTTCTGAAGGCGTTTCACCTCCTCAGCCTTCATCTCAGGAAGGACCTCTGCCAGGATTCTGTCAATCCCGATCTCCCGGGCGATGGCTCTTGCCGTTTTCTCATGATCTCCTGTCAGCATCACCACTTCCAGCCCCATCCTGTGGAGGGCTTCTACGGCTTCCTTCGAATTCTCCTTCAACGTATCTGCAACAGCAAGGATACCGGCCGCCCTTCCCTCAACGGCCAGAAACATGGATGTCTTCCCCTGATCCGAGAGTCTTTCGGCCCTCTCTGCCAATCCGTTTAGTGACACCCCTCTTTCTTCCATCAATCTCAGATTTCCGAGAAGAACTCCTTTTGAATCGACCTTTGTCTCAATGCCTTGACCTGCTATGGCCCGAAACTCACTGGGATCGATAAGGCTCAAACCTTCCTCCCTGGCCCTTCTCACAATGGCCTCTCCCAGCGGATGCTCCGACCCCTTCTCGGCAGAAGCGGCAAGGGTCAGAATTTCTTTCCTTTTAAAACCTTCCGTTTCAACAATATCCGTTACAGAGGGTTCCCCCTTGGTCAGTGTCCCTGTTTTATCCAGGACAATGGTGGTGAGCTGATGGGCGGTCTCCAGCGCCTCTGCCCCGCGGATGAGAATTCCATTCTCCGCCCCTTTTCCAGTTCCCACCATAATCGAAGTGGGAGTGGCCAACCCAAGGGAGCACGGACACGCGATGATCAGGACGGCGATGAAGTTGAGAAAGGCATAGGTCAGAACTGGATAAGGCCCTAATAGAAGCCATACGATGAATGTCACGACTGCGATTGAAATGACAACCGGAACAAAGTAACTGGCAATCACATCCGCCAATCGGGCGATGGGGGGCTTCGATCCCTGCGCCTCCTGGACTAGCCGGACAATCTGAGCAAGGACGGTATCCTTCCCGACCTTCGTCGCTTCAAACTTAAACGCCCCGGTCTTGTTGATCGTAGCACCGATGACTTTGTCCCCTGCTTTCTTCTCCACCGGCAATGATTCTCCGGTAATCATGGACTCATCAACAGAGGAGTAACCCTCTCTCACAATGCCATCGACGGGAATCTTCTCTCCGGGCCGCACAACGACAATGTCACCAGAATTCACCTCCACCACAGGAATATCGATTTCATCTCCGTTCCGGACCACTCTGGCTGTTTTGGGTTGAAGGCCGATCAATTTCTTGATTGCCTCTGAAGTCCTTCCCTTTGCCCTTGCCTCCAGGAATCTTCCGAGCAGGATGAGGACGATAATGGCCGCAGACGTGTCAAAATAGACATCTACCATAAGGCCTTCGACCATGATCAGGTGAGGAGCGAACGTCGCAATCAGGCTGTAGAGGTAGGCTGCTGAAGTTCCTATCGCGATCAAGGTGTTCATGTCGCTTGTCTTATGCTTCGCCGCCTTCCAGAACCCCACATAGAATTGCCTGCCAACCCAGAACTGAACAGGAGTGGCTAACAAAAACTGGAGAAAGAAATTGGCCTGCCGTGACAGTCCCCATTTCTCGAAGAGCGAAGCGCCATACATGAGAGCAAGAATTGGAGCGAGGAGGGCAGCACCCGTGGTGAATTTCACTTTGAGTCGGAAGAGCTCCTTCTCCCTGGCCAGTCGTTCCTTTTCAACGATATCCTCTTCTTTGAATTCAAGAACCTGATAGCCTGCCTCCTCGACAACCCTCTTCAGTTCTCGAATCGTCACCTCTTCAGGAATATACTCGACCGAGGCTCTCTCGGTGGCGAAGTTGACACCCGCATGGACCACACCCTTCGCAGAACTGAGCGCTTTTTCCACCCTGCTCACGCACGCTGCACAGGTCATTCCCCGAATGGGTAGCGTGATTTTTTCTATCTTCGCCCCGTAACCGAGGTCCTTTACTTTCTCGATGAGATGGGAGAGGTCGGTCTGGTCACGACTGAAGACAACCGTCGCTTTCTCCGCAGCAAAGTTGACCGTGGCTTTCGATACTCCCTCGACGTCAGCCAAACCTTTCTCAATCCTCGCCGCGCAACTGGCACACGACATCCCCGTGATGGGAAGATCAATGCGCTCCAGATCTGTTTCGGAATTCTTGGATTCCATCAATTCTCCTCTGCTTCTGACAAGTTAATCATCGAAATCCCAAGGAAGCGGGACTTTGTCCCGGTCATCGGTGAAGCTTGCCACTCCGTCTTTATCCATCCACTTATAGACTGTAGCCGTACGGGCTGGAAGCACAAAAGCAAATAATATCAATAAGATGAGATCCACTTCATTTTAATTACCTCCTTTCATTTTACAGAGTCCCGGTCCGAGGCAACAAAACTCAAAACCTTAGCATTTAATATGTTCATTTATATTCCTAATTCAAGGATGTTTCCAAAAGAGACTCGCTCCAGACTAAGCCGGTCACCCAAACAGCTCTGGTCGGCCTGCGCAGTCAGCGCCACTCCAACAGACTAATCCGCTCGCCTCCCATCCCTTTCAATACCTTCATCAGGACGGGCGCGACCATCGTCGTCAGAACAGTTGCGTCTCCGAATAAAAGAATTCTAAAAGCCCTGTGATTTAAACAAATTACCGTTTCTGTATGTTGGGGAACCTTGCTCATTTAAGCTCAGGACAAAAAAAAGCTCCTGGCCTTTGACTAAACCTTAAGGGGGGTGAAGGTTTTAGCAAAGCGGACCCGATTTGCATCAGACCCTCGGCCAAGAGCTTCTCTTGTTTGCCTATTTGTCTGAATTCACACTGGGGGACTTGGCTGGGAGCCTATTAGTCCCCGTCCAATATAATTCTACAGGGGACCGTCTGCAGCGTAAATACGGTGAATTACCTATTCTACAGAAAAAAACAATGTATTTTGGTTCTCCTTTAACTGCAAAGCCCGGTGTTACTCACTCGTGGTCCGAGTAAACGCCAGTGTGAACTCCAAGCTACAAGGCGATTTTCATGCTAAAATTCCACTTTTCAATCTGCCTTCGAAGCCTACGGAGCCGATGACACGCTTACTGAATCCCGGCTGCAAACATCATGATAGTCAGCCAACCCCTTAATCCTGGCCTCCTCGCCACAGAGATGACACGAGGGGTTTTTCTTGATCGTAAAGGTCTTAAAATCCGATTCGAGAGCATTGTAAATCAAAAAGCGGCCGATCAGAGGATTCCCTTTTTTCAAGATGAGCTTGATCACCTCTGTCGCCTGAATCAACCCAATCTGCCCGGGCACAACTCCCAGGACCCCTGCCTCGTCTCAGCTGGGAACGAGACCTGGAGGCGGAGGCTCCGGAAACAGGCATCGCAGGCAAGGACCTCCCCCCCTCGGAAAGAAGACACTCGCCTGTCCTTCGAACTGAAAAACTCCTCCGTAGACATTGGGTTTCCCCGCCAGGAAGCAGGCATCGTTTACGAGGAACTTGGTCGGAAAGTTGTCAGAACCATCCACCACGATATCGAAACCGTTGAAAATACCCAACGCATTTTCGGGGGTTAATCGTTCCTGATAGGTCACAACCCTGACATCCGGATTGATCCGGCTGATCGCATCTTTGGCCGACTCGGTCTTGGGTCTTCCCACATCCGGTGTCCCATGAAATATCTGCCGCTGGAGATTTGTCAGGTCCACAAGATCAGAGTCAATGATTCCCAGTGTCCCGACTCCCGCTGCTGCGAGATAAAGTCCAGCCGGGGAGCCGAGCCCCCCAGCTCCAACAAGGAGAACCTTCGCCTTTAAGAGCTGGATCTGGCCTTTTGCTCCCACCTGTTTGAGCAGAATATGCCTGCTGTAGCGGGTAAGCTGATCCGGGGTCAATTCTGACTCGGTAACGGTCTTATACCCTGCCGCCCTCCACCCATTAATCCCCTTGGCCATCGAAAAAACATTTAGATAACCCTTACCCTTAAGAATTTTAATCGCGGCCAGGGAGCGGACCCCTCTGGCGCAATAGACAACGACGGGAACATCTCTCTCCGGGAGAAGCTCTTCAACCCTCTCATCGATTAGTCCTTGTGGAAGGAAGATAGACCCTTCAAGATAACCTTCAGCCAGCTCTTCTACCTCACGCACGTCAAGGAGAACGACCCGTTCTCCTTCTTCAATGAGCCGATGAGTTTCCTCAACCGATATCTCTAAATCTTCCTTTTTGGCCTTGATCATGAACCAATCTCCCTAAACCATGGCTCTGCCGGTATCGTTGATCACTTCTTCATCCTCTCCAGTATGTTTCAATTAAGTACATAAAAACCAATCTTTATTATTTTTATCAACAAACTTCGCTAAAAGAAGGGGGATTCTCTGTCCCCCGGTTCTTCAGTTCTGAATTGACCTGATAATTGGAGTCTTTAACCCATGCTAATATACTTCACTAAAACTGTCAAGAAAAAACTAAATATAATACATAAATTTCCTTCCAAACTCTCTCTTGAGTCCCATCTTCTCGGCCATTTTGCACAAGTCTCGAATGGTTACGGAGTTGAAATATTCTTTCAGCCGATTCCCGGCCTCATTCCAGATCACCCTGGTCACACATTCCTCAACCCTGTTGCACGGTTTGTCCGAATCTTCAGGATTTAGGCAAAGGACCGGGCTAATATCCCCCTCTGTAATCTGAACGATTTCACCCACCGTAATCTCTTCGGGCTTCCTGCTTAGGAAATAACCCCCCGATGGCCCCCGCTTGCTTCCGACAATCCCTCCCTTCTTCAGCTTCTGAAAGATCTGCTCCAGGTACCGAGGAGAGATTTCCTGCCTTCGGGAAATGTCCTTGACCTGTGTTTCCAACCCCGCAGAGTGATAAGCGATATCAAAAACTGCCCTCACTCCGTATCGGCTTTGAGTTGATAGTCTCATAATTCCACGTCAGGAAGTGAAAAATATTTTTACCATTCTTTATAAAAAATATCAAGAAATTTTTCAAATTTTTTACCCCTTCTCCTGGATCAGTAAATTGAGAAGCTGGATGACGTCAGAGCTCTTCCAGTCCCTGCCACTCACAACTTTGCCTCTCATCCTCCCGCTCTTGTCAATAATGAAAGTGGTCGGAATACCTTTTACCTCAAATGGGTCCAGGGTATCGCATTTTGGATCGAGAAGGACAGGAAAGGTGTAGCGGTGCTTTTCGATAAATTCCTTGACCGGTTTCAACCCTTCGTAATCAACGGAAATGGTCAGAAAGACAAAACCCTTTTCTCTGAATTGCTGGTGGAGAGCCTCCATGGAAGGCATCTCTTCCTTACAGGGACCGCACCACGTCGCCCAGAAGTTCAAAAAAACGACCTTCCCTTTAAACTGCTTCAACTCCACCTTCTTGCCACTTAAATCCTCCAGGCAAAAAGGAGGAGCTTTCTTTTTCTCTTTGACCTGCTTCGCTCCGATTTTTTGCAAAAGATCTTCTTCGCCGCCGTTTGCAGCAACGGAAAGGCACAATAGAGCACAACCCAGAAGACAAAGGTAAGAAAGTCTTTGAGACCTCAATGGTCAAGTCCCCCAGCCGTATTTTACACCTTCCTTTTATTCGTTTCAATGAAATTCCACAAGAATTTCCACAGGCTCCTTCTGGAGCAACAGACTATTGTCCCTTTAGACAATTTTTCTTATAATAATTGATATGCGGAAACCTGATTTTGAAGAGTTTGAAGCAACCTCTCTTTACTGCCCGAGATGCAAGGCTGCGGTGCCGGTGAGGAAAAAGCTTCTCCTGGTTCTTCCCGAAGGAGAAGAGTACGAATACCTCTGCGTTTACTGTTCCTTCTCTGTGGGCATGAAGATTGATAAAAGTGCTCCCCGACTTGAACTCGTTCTGAAACCGTAACCTCCGAATTGCTCGGCACGTTTGTGCGCCGAAGCGCTACAGCGCGCAGGCACGGTGGCCGACCCTACTCTATCCGCCTAACACGGTGACTTGCAGAAGGACTCGGAATCGGATAAGAACCTTTCGGTAGGTGTCGCCTCAACAACTTATTCCTATAGAAAAGGAGAAAAGACGTGAATGCCCAAGACCTCTGTTTTATGTCTGCCAGGGAGATGCATTCCCTTATCAGGAAAAAAGAGCTTTCGCCTGTAGAGTTGATGGAGGCGGTTCTCTCGCAAATTGTCAAAATCAATCCCAGGGTAAATGCCTTCTGCACGCTAGTTCCTGAGATGGCCATGGAGGCGGCGAGAAAGGCGGAAGAAAAGATTGTGGGAGGCGAAGAGGTTGGACCTCTTCACGGGGTCCCAGTGGCGATCAAGGACCTCACTCCGACCGCTGGGATTCGTACCACCTATGGCTCGAAGATCTTTGAGAATCACATCCCTGATGAGGACGGATTGATCGTCCGGCGTCTGAAGGCTGCCGGAGCCATTGTGGTCGGCA